>MAAB01032293.1_pt1 | contig 178035 bp, 129 predicted proteins | sample 1115991 | NCBI WGS metagenome assembly MAAB01 (sample SAMN04961124, study PRJNA320927) | seawater metagenome | isolation source: sample BD02T18 sea water enriched with oil for 18 days | place: USA:Gulf of Mexico | collected 2013-07-27 | reverse complement strand
ATTCAACAAGCACCCACACACATTGTTTCTAACTAAATTTTTAAAGAACTCAAGTAAAGCGTTTGTTGCCAAAGCTGCTTTAGCTTGTCTGCAAGAGAGCGCGAATTATACGCTTTAAGTTCTTGCTGTCAACCTCTTTTTGAAAGTCTTTTTTTCGAAGCCTTTCAAGAGCTTAACGTTGAAGTGCAACACCAGCATCTCTGCCTGCCTTACCCTTCAAGAGAGCGCGAATTATCCCTTTCCGTCAATGCTTTATTTCAGTTATATTTCAAACCTTTATAAAGCAACTTCGAACCTCTGCTTTCTGGCTTAAAGCCTGATGCTTTCCGTTCGAAGTGGGGCGCATTATAGAGACCTTATCTTTATAGTCAACCACATTCTACGTTGTTTCTTCTGTTACCACCTTTTCTACTAATTTGAACTTAAACGTCCTTATTAAAGCCTCACAGCCTTCGTCAGTCAGACATATGGTCACCTCAACATCCGCTTCATAGCTTGTATCAACCGGAACTTCATCCCCATTCAAATCAAAACCCCACCAAAAGTACCCCCCTGCACCACTCCTATAAGGTATCTCACCCCAAAGACTTTCCCTAGTAGCCGGTATGGTTTCACTCTGAGGCACAGCAGCTACCGTTTCATTACTTTCTACAACAATCAATTCCCCAACCGAGTGTATGTAAACTTTAGGAAGAGAAGCCCCTTCAACTTCATCTTCGTCAGCCCTACCGTTGACATTATTACAATCGTAAGTTGCAGGCGTATCCGACGTATCACCAAGCTCTATCAGCGATTCAGATTCAGATTCAAAATACTGTTTTTCATCATCTTCTGCAAAATAATCAATATAAGTATTCCAAATCCCCACCCCCGGTTCCTCGACCCTACCGCCATCATCATCAAGGCTGTATACGACAACCTTAAAACCATCCCCCTTAACCAACACCCCCTGCTCGCCTAGGTCGTTGTTAACCCACTCCGCATTAAATTCAATTAAAATATCATCAACGCCTAAATCAAGAGTCCTAGTAACGTCCACATCCGACTCATTGTTAGTCGAACTACAAGTAGCATCAACCTTAGATATTGTTGCGATATCATCCACAACCTCAACAATGTTTTGCGCGCTCATTTGATAATTAATGGCAAACCGAAGCCGATCATCTGTACTCGAACTACCCCCTCCACACCCAACGGTAAAACAGCACCCAACATCCACCAGCGAGACATTCCCATTCTTTTCAAACTCCAAAAGTCGTTTTATTCTGCTTATAGACAAGCAACATCTCGGTTGGTTTCCTGCCTAGGTTATAGGCAGGCATTAAACCAGGTGAAAAGACAAATAACAACTTAAGCTCAATCCCTTAATTAGAAATACCACTAAGACTAACAATCAACCCGTATTACGCATCCCCGCAGCAATTCCGGTCATGGTTACCATCAAGGCTTTTGACAAATCAGGGCAAACTTGCTCACCTTTACCCTCTACCTCCCTGGCTCTTTTCATTAATTCAACCTGCAACACGTGTAGTGGGTCCAAATAAGGGTTTCTTACCTTTATAGAGTGGCGAATTACAGGGTTACTCTGTAACAACACCGAGCGATCCAATACCGTTTTTGTAATGTCCACTGCATCAACAAACCGCGCCCTTAACTCTTCTCCCAAGGTTTTATTCTCTGCTGTAGCCAAACGCTGCTCATAATAAGATGCAATAGCCAAATCCCCTTTCGCTAAAACCATCTCCAGCATGCTAAAAAACATATTAAAATACGGCCATTGTTGTAGCATTTCACGTAATTCTTCTGACTTACCCTGCTGAAGCGCTTCATTTAACGCAGCCCCAGTACCCAGCCATGCGGGTAACATTAATCGCATTTGAGTCCAGGCAAACACCCAGGGTATAGCCCTTAAAGACTCCACTCCCCCTGATGCCTTACGTTTTGCCGGGCGACTTCCTAACGCTAATCGTTGCAATTCCTGCTCCGGGGTTGCCGAACGAAAATAAGGGATAAACCGCTTATCCTGCCGAATAACCTGCCGATAAGTATTCAACGCCGTTTCGGCCATCACATCCATCTGCTCTCGCCACTCTTGCTTCGGCTCTTTTGGTGGCAACAAAGTAGCTTCTAACGTGGCCGACACATAAAGCTCTAAAGTACGAATCGCCACACCTTCAGGACTAAATTTCGATCGAATAACTTCACCTTGCTCCGTCACTCGTAAAGATCCATTCACTGAGCCCGCCGGTTGGGACAGGATAGCCTCATAAGAAGGCGCTCCACCACGGCTTGCGGAACCTCCCCTCCCATGGAACAACGTTAAATGCACATCATGTTTTTTTGCCGTAGCCACCAACTTTTCCTGCGTTTGGTATTGCGCCCATGACGCAGCCATAAAACCCGCATCTTTGGCAGAATCAGAATAACCAATCATTATTTCCTGCTTGCCCTGGATATGCTCTCGATACCATGGAATTGCAAGCAACGCGTTAAGGGTGCCATTCGCCCCCAACAGGTCAGACAACGTCTCAAACAACGGTACTACCCGCATGTAGGATTTAACGCCTACCTCTTTTTGCAAAAGGATAACGGCTAACACATCCGAAGGGTGAGTTGCCATGGAAATCACATAGGCTCCCAACGCATCACTTGACTGACGGGCGATTGCGGTAAACGTGCCAAGCACTTCTTTTATGTCATCTGATGCAGGCAAATCACCTGGAATCAGCGGACGATTACTTTTTAACTCATCAATCAAAAACTGCTGCTTATCCTCTTCGCTCCAGTCATGGTAGGCCCCAAGACCAAGGTGCTGCGTCACACAATGCATGACATCTGCATGCCGCGTACTTTCTTGTCGAATATCCAACTTCAGCAATGTCACACCAAAACAGTGTAACCGGCGAATCGTATCCAGCAATTCGCCTTGAGCAATAGCCATCATTCCGCAGGTGTTCAACGAGTCAAAGCACAACATTAAGGGGCGTAACAATTCACTAGCATGCAACACAGGCATTGGACCATCATAAAAACGTCCCGCCAACTCTGATTCAGCCCAAGCTAACGTATCATCAATACGCTGACGCAATTGCTTCAAGATAACGCGATAAGGTTCCCTAGTTTTCCCGGTCTCCTGTAATCGCTTTACTTCATCCAACAAATCATCGCTGCAATCTTGCATCGACAGCTCACTGTGTAATGTTGCCAAATCGTTGCGCAACAAATCAGCAGCCATCCAGCGCGCTAACAACAAAACCTCCTCGGTCACTCGGGACGTTACGTTTGGATTTCCATCCCTATCCCCTCCCATCCACGATGAAAAATGAACTGGTATTGAAGCTAATGGCAATGCTGGCAAATCGTGAGTTGCTAACACCCTATCCATTTCACGAAGATGTTTCGGAACGGCCTGCCATAAATATTGCTCAATACTGACAAAACCCCATCGCGCTTCATCTATCGGTGTCGGCTTATCGGTTCTAATTTCATCAGTGTGCCATGCCGATACTATCTTTCGGCGTAACTCATCCAGCACGGAGTCCCGTTCGTTGGATGTCAGCATCACTGAGTCAAGCCGATGAAGACAGTCGCTCATCTCGTCGTATTTTCGAATCAACGTACGGCGTGTTACTTCGGTGGGGTGAGCAGTTAGTACCAGGTCAACCGACATGGTCGCTAACGTGGTAGATATACTCTCTGGAGTAATACCTTGTTTTAATAATCTAGGTATAACGTCGTCTAACGTTGCTTCTTTCGCCTTCACGTCACCTTTAGAACCCTGCCCATGGCCCCTTCGGCGGCGCACACGGTGATACTGCTCTGCAATATTTGCTAAATTTAAGAAATGACTAAAAGCACGAGCCACAGGTACCCACTGACTGTCATCTAATGCAGCAAGCTTTTGAACGAGCTCATCGGCCTTATCTTGATGGCCAGACCTTGCATTTTTTGCCAACAAACGGATTTCTTCGACGAGTTCCAATAACCAAGGCCCCTCCTGGTCCCTAAGGGTTTCTCCTAACAAATCACCCAGTAACCGTACATCCTCTCGCAAAGCACTGTGTACGTCATCCATTTCAAATCCTTATTTATCGTGTGAGTCTTTCCGCCTCCGCTCAATACTAACTATCTTATCACTTTCGGAGTTTAAGCTTTCGGATCTTAAGCTTTCAAAACCTGAGGGCGAACCTTCTGTAAGCGTAGCGCTATTTGCTCGCTCTTCTACCGTTTCTACAGCATCTGCTAGAACTATTCCATCCAAACGGCCTTTCATAACATCCAATTCCTGACGCATTACTGCTAGTTGCTTGTCTTGCTCAACCGCCTGGTGCTCCAAGACCTGGTTATCTTCACTGAACAAGATAAGCTTTTCAGCATTCATTCCATTCACTTTTTGGGCTAAATCCAATGCTGTTTTTGCTGCATGCTTACGAGCATCCCGCTCTTGATTAACACGCAACGCCATTGCAATAGCCAACAACATTACTTCTAGAGTCATACCCACCGGCTGCATATATTCAGTTATTGGCGTTCGCGGTAACACTCCACGAACAACTAAGGTAAAAACAACCGTACCTATCAACAATAGCCCCCAAGCAACAACAAAATATCGGGCCATTTCATGGCCCTGCCAAGAAAGTAAACAGCCCATCAACAACAGCGCTAAACAAGCGGTAATACCTACAACCTGTGCAACTGGAGCAAGAATTGACTCAGGTAGCACAAGCGAAGCTAACAAAATCCCTGAATATGCCCACATTGTAGTGATTACAGCCTTTTGATAAATCACATGTTGAATTTTAAGCAACAGCAAATGCCAAACAAATAACGCTCCAAATAAAAAGCTTAAACTAATAGAGATAACTAGCCCTTTATCAAGCAACCAATCGGCCCCTCCCCACAAATACAACGCGCCAAAACCACTAATTGAGGCCTGAAAAAACACAATAGATAACACGTAAAACACATAACAGAGGTACATAGGCTCTTTAATAAACAACCACGCAACCAGGTTATAACAAGCCATCACCATCATTAGTCCAAAAAAGAAGCCATAAAATGCCTGTGCGGTTTGCTCAGATGGCATATATGCATCTCGCTGCCAAAGACGGGCAGAAAAACTAATTGCACTACCAGAGCGCACTTTTACGTATACTAACTCCGACGCTCCTGCTTGTACTTGAATGGGAAAAATGGGAAATCGATAATCTGAAGGCGGGGTAAGTGTGGAGTCATCTCCTCCACGCATGGATGATGCGATATATAGATCACCAAAATGATTACGCTTCACATGATGCACCTCGATATCATCAAGGAAAGGCGAACCTAACTCGAGCAAATAATCGCTATCATGGTTTTGCGCAGACGCAAGCTCAAAACGCAGCCATACAGTGTCATTGGTATATTGAAAATTAGGAGGGGTATTTACCGACAATGTCCAACGAGGGTCATATTGACGACGAATGATTTCATTAATGGTCTGCTGGCCTGTTGGGTCTCGCCAAAAATGATAGGATTTACCAATATCAATCTGGGGTTGCCCGACAGCCAAACGATGTTCTGCAGTACTAACGGCCATACAAGAGAAAGAAAAAACAGCCGTTAGCAACAGTAAAATGATTCGTAAACTTGTAATGGACTACCCCCGCACTATCATTTCACGACAAGCTCGATGTATGCTCTAGATCATCCGGCTATCGCGCGCCCAATTTGCTGCCTGGGTTCTGTTTTTAACACCAATACTACGCAGTAACGCGGCAACATGGGCTTTTACCGTACCTTCTGCCAACGCTAACAACCCGCCAATTTCTTTATTCGACAAGCCACTAGACAGTAATTCTAACACTTGTTTTTGACGAGGCGTTAATGTATCTAGGATTGCTCTGGCTTTTTCTTTGGTTGGCTCAGATATAAAGCGCTCAGAAACGTAAACACCTCCCGCCATGATTAACTTAATGCCCTGCTCCAACACAAAAAAGCTCTCAGTCTTAAGCAAACACCCCGATGCTCCAAGAGAGATAGCCTCTCGAGCAGTAAACACATCATTTTCACTTGAAAGTAGAGCAATATCTACATTGGGCCAACGCATTTTGAAACGTTTTAAATAATCTAATCCGGAGCCTTCGATAATCTGTAAATCAACAAATACCAATCGAATATCGCTCTGGGAACATAACAGCTCGTCCAATTGTTTAACAGAATCCACTTCTTGGGTTTGCACGGATGTATTAATTTTTACAAGTAGCGACTTAAGCCCTTCTCGATATAATCCATGATGATCTGCAATTATTGTTTTCATTTTATCTCACCTAAAAGCACAGCTTTATAAAATTATTATTATGATGCTTTAGAACACAGTTAAACGGCCCTCACTCCGATTAACTCTAAAGCCAAAAGGTAATGTGCTATAAACCCTTTTCATCAGAGTCTCTATTGTCAAATTACTCGGTAACTTTTTGTAGCCGTTTTCTGTAAGGTTGTGTTGCAAGATGTAAGCCAGTGGGTTAACCAATAACCAAAAAACCTCTCGCTGCTCATTAAACAATCAAAGCAGTCTTTTTTCGCACAATACACTGGCGGTATTAACACAAAGCACTGTAACTAGATTCCAACACTGTAACGAGGCTTTTATAGACATAAAAGCGAGACACTCATCACAAAATATAAAACCTACCCTGTTTGCCCCATTAAACCCTGTGTCGTATTTTGAAGTATCGCACCCAAACGATCTAACGTGATAGGTTTTACTAAATACGCATCCATGCCCACTTCATAGAATTTTTCTTTATATTCTTTCATCGCATGAGCAGTTAACGCAATAATCGGTGTTTTTGCCAATGACTTCTCATGTTCAAAACGTCGCATTTGGCGAGTCGCCTCAAATCCATCCATTATCGGCATTTCACAATCCATCAGCACAAAATCATATGAAGCCGTTTGAAACTTTTCTAAGGCCAACTTTCCATTCTCCGCTACTTCCGTTTGAATATTAAATTTTCCCAGCATTCCAACTATCACCATTTGATTCACAGGATTGTCTTCTGCTATAAGTACACGGAGATGAGAATAATCTTGGAAAGCCAATTTTTTATGTATTGCTATATGCCTTTGGTCATTGTCTCCCGTTAACTGAGCGATATTTTCCACCACCTCATCAACTGACAAGGGCTTCTGCATCAAGAAGCGAACTCCAATTTCAGCCCTTCTATCCTTGGATAATTCGAACCCCATCCTAACCATAAGTCCAATATTTAATGAAAACTGACTCTTCTCTTGCAGCCGCCTAATCACTTGAAAAGCCTCAGCGGGCCAATCTTGATCAACTATAATCAACTCTTTTGACAAATCACTTGATCGCTCCCACTCCCCTGCCATTGCCGCATCACTAATAATACGAACCGTTAGAGACTGAACACTTGATGAAGCAGCCTCCATCAACCGCCTCACTAACGGTTTTTTTGTGAGTAATAGACAATGTATAGGGGCATTTAAGACAGATTCGTTAGACATAGAGCCAGGTATTGCTGGAACCGCCTGATGCGAACTATTCATCTCAATTTCAAACCAGAATTTAGCACCACAACCTGCTGAGCTTTCAACACCAATCACCCCTCCCATCAACTCCACCAATTGCTTACAAATACTCAGCCCCAACCCCGTGCCTCCAAATCGACGTGTAGTAGAAGCATCCGCCTGCTTAAAAGCCGCAAACAGCTTCTGTTGGTTTTCTTGACTAATGCCGATCCCTGTATCCTGAACTTCAATCCGCAGGCGGTTATTAGCACTTGTAGAATCAACCTCAAACACTTCCACACACACATAACCATCCTCAGTAAACTTGAGGGCATTACTTATTAAATTCGTAATAATTTGCCTTAACCGTGTAGGGTCGACAACAATACTACGGTTATTTACGATGTTAATTAACGAACCAATTTCAACCTTTTTCTTTTCTGCCATGGGTCGAAACATCTCCACACAATCTTGTACTAGAACCGAGATATCAACATCTATTTTTTCTAACTCCATTTCACCCGCTGCAATTTTCGCATAATCCAAAATATCATTAATAATCGTCAACAATGATTGTCCTGAATTACGAATCACATCAAGGTAATTTCTCTGCTGACCGTTTAATGAGGTATCAAACATTAACTCCGCCATACCAATCACACCATTCATCGGTGTTCTTATCTCATGGCTCATGGTCGCCAAAAACTGTGTTTTTGCCTTACTTTCAGCCTCCGCTTCAATAATCTTATGAATGGACAGCACTTCTTTTTCATGGGATTCTTTTTGAATAGTAACTAATTTATCATGCTCTTCCTGCGCCTTTAACGCGTGAGACAACGCAAGCTGTTGTGCTTCATATTTATCTTGGCGCTCTTTATTAAACCTATCGGCAAGTGCGAAAGACAGCAATATAACTTCCGCTGCTGATCCTATTTGCATAAAATTTTCTGTAAAAAAACTTCTTGGTATCCAGCCAAACTTGTTAGAAGCATAAACAATCACCGAAATCAGTAACGTTACCCAAGCCAAACAAAAATACTTCGCTGCATCATTCCCTCTGAATAGACTGTTAAAGCCAATAAATATAATTGCGCCACTATTTACCAACGCCGCCACAATACATAACTTAATCATAATCACATAGGGGAAGATGCATGCGCCCATTACTAAAGAAAGATCAAAAACCAACAAAAAGGAGGTAATTGCTAAAGGGTAATTTTTCTTGGATGAATATAATATTTTGCTCTTAAGATCCAAAAAAACCCTAGTAAAAAGAAGTACTAAAAATAACGTGCAGGGTATAAAAAATGCTACCGCTTTATCATTCCACCATATATTGTTTGGCCACACATACTGATAAGCAAAGCCATATAACGTTGCCTGCAACAATGCAAATGAGGTCACATACAAAACATAATAGAAATAACTAATATCCCTCACGACAATAAAAACAAAACCATTGTAAAGCACCATCACTAACATAATACCAAAAAACACACCCTGCACAATTGCTTGCCAGGTTGCATCTTCAAAAAAGGATCGCTCTTCCCAAATCGTCATCGGCACTTGAACAGACGATGAGGTTTTCACACGAAGATAGTAAATAGCAGCTTTCTCGGCAGGTAAGTTCACCGGAAAAAGAAAGTTTCGATGATCAATAAGTCGCTTGTCGAAGGGGTATCCATCTCCTATCGTTGCTATTATTCGACTACCCGTCTCCAGCACTTCGTACAGTGTTAATTCATCCAGCAATGGGTAACTAATTTCTATAAGGTGTGATGAGTCACCTGCAATACGGCTAACGGTAAAGCGAAACCAAAAAGCCGCATCCGAATACCCGAAATTTGGTGTGTCCCCCCCTACTGCTTGCCATTCGTGTGCGGGCTTATCGATGATATTTTGAAGTGTCGCACCTCCACCTTCGTGTTTTAAATAATCGACATACTGGTAGAGCTCCACAGGTCCATTATGCTCACCCAAATGCAATTCCGCCTCTTGAGCGACCAATGGTGAAACAAATAACAATACTATCCATAGCATGACAATACGCTGAACGATATTGATCTCGCGCACCTCATAACAAGCAATCATTAACCTGCGATATACAAGCTACCTATTACTAGATTAGCCTCTAAGGGGGGAAGGTCAAATTTCAACCAACCAGTTTAATAACCAGGGCAAGGTAATAAATGACAATAGCGTTGATATCACCACCATCCCAGCAATTACCTGCGGTTGACGGTTATATTGCATCGCAAACATGTAATTAAACACCGCTACTGGCATCGTCGCTTGAAGTATAACAACCCCTCTCATTACCCCTTCTAAATCAAATACTTCGCAGACCCCCCACCCTACAAGCAGGCCCAAAGCTAACCTCAACACCGCTAATAAAACACTTTTTCGCACATACTCAACTTTTAAGGTTGCTAACGAAACGCCTAAGGTTAATAACATCATTGGAATGGTGAAATCACCTAATAATTTAACAGACTTACTTGCCCAATAAGGCAACTGAAAGTCTCCAAACACCATAGCTGCCGCAGCGATAACTGAATAAATAATGGGGTTCGTTATGGTTTGTTTTAACACGGATCGCCCAGACAAAATTGCCACTCCTAATGAAAAGTGCAGCAATGAGAAAATCATAAATAATGCCAACGCAAATGAAAGACCCTTTTCTCCAAAGGCAAATAGGCATAGAGGCATAGAGGCAATCCCATATTTCCCACGTTAGGAAACGTCAAACTAACAATAAAGTCCCTAACGGAATATCCTAGTATTTTCAGCACAATAACAGAACTTATAAGCAATCCTGTAATAAGTGTTGCACATATAGCAAGCATATTGGTTAGCTGAGAAGGTGTAATAGGCGTCATGGATAAACTTGAAATAATTAATGCCGGTGCACCGATATTCATCACTAGCTGGCTAACAAAGCCTGTATCATAAGGCCGATTTAGCTTTTTCCAGACAAAACCCGCAAAAACACACAGAAATACTGGGGCAACTATGGGCCATGTTGGGGAAAATACAGAAGAGACTTGCTGAATAATAGAAGTAAACACTACGTGGCCTTATTAAGTTAGCGCTATCATAAAATATTGTTATTCATAGGGAATCTTAATGTAGAACCCATTACGAATATATAAAAGCCCTAATTATCGTGGTCACGTAAAACAGACCAGTTATTGTCAGCTTTGTTTATCTTTAGGATCCAACCATTGAAAGATACCAGCAATATCACTCCCGCCACTATCAACTGGCGTGATGACACCCCCCACTCAGAAACGTTTGACGACTATTACTTTTCATCAGAAAACGGTATAGAAGAAACCAACTATGTATTTCTACAGCGTAATGAACTGCAGCAACGCTGGTCGTGTTGGCAAGATAACCCAGGTAACGTTTTTACTATTGCTGAGACTGGGTTTGGAACTGGATTAAACTTTCTTTGTGCATGGCAGCTTTGGCATCAACAAAACTTTAATCACAGTCGTTTGCACTTTGTTTCCGTTGATAAATACCCCCTGCAACGAAGCGATCTCACGAGAGCATACAAAAAATGGCCTATTTTAGAGCCTTTTTGCCAAGAATTACTGAATAAATACCCCCCTTTGGTACCCGGTTTTCATACTATTGAATTAGCCGGGGGAAAGATTCGCCTTACCTTAATATTTTCTGATGCCACAAAAGCTTATCAAGAAGTTCAGGGGCGGATAGACGCTTGGTTCCTTGATGGGTTTACCCCCAGCCGTAACCCTGATATGTGGTCCCCTACGTTATTCCATGAAATAGCAAGGCTAAGCTACCCTGGAACCACATTTTCAACGTTTACCGCTGCCGGTATCGTAAGGAAAGGGTTAACTGGGGTAGGATTCAACGTTAACAAGCTCCCTGGATTAGGACCAAAACGAGAAATTTGTTATGGCAATTTTACAAAAAAAACGAAACACCTCAGCCATTTGATGCACAACCAAAAACCATGGTTCTCTGGACCCGTGTGTTATAAAACACCTGGAACCGCAGCGATTATTGGAGGAGGCCTTGCGGGGGCAAGCATCGCCCGCAACTTGGCGAATCGCGGTTGGTTAGTACAGGTAATAGAAAAACACCAAAAAACTGCGCAAGAAGGTTCAGGGAACCCTACAGGTATAACGTTCACAAAGCTAAGCCAATATAATAATCCACAGAATCGTTTTTACCAGCTTGCCTACTTATTCTCAACTCCGTTATTACTTGAGTTGCTTAACAACAGTAAATTTGTTCGAGGTAAAGATTGGGATTTAAACGGTGTCATTCGTCTGGCTTATTGTGAAAAAGAAAGACTAGAGCAAATTGCATTGGTGAAGAGTGGTCTTTGGCCCCAGGATATCGCCGTTCCCTTATCGGCAAAAGAAACAACTGCGCTAATAGGTTTCCCCTGTGAGACACCAGCATTATTACTCAAACAAGGTGGATGGTTACGCCCAGCTGATGTAGTCAACTCTTTACTTGATCACCCCAATATCACATTAGTATGTAACACGCAGTTAAAAGAACTTGTTCAAATAAACACTCAGGTTTCTTCAAGCACGCACCATTCGAAACAACCTTACTGGCAATTAACACTTCAAAAGGCAGACACCGATACACAACTAACATCCGACATCGTGATTCTAGCGAATAGCTTTGGTGCATCGACACTAAAACAAACCGCACACCTGCCATTACGAAGTGTACGAGGTCAGGTAAGCTATATACCTGCCAGTGAAAAATCACAGAAGTTAAAATACGCATTAAATTATGAAGGCTATACAGCGCCTGCAAGAGATGGAAGTCATTGCGTTGGGGCGACATTTCACCCAAAAGCAAAACACCTTACTCTTCAACAAGAAGATCATGTTACAAACCTAAACAATATAACTGCTGGGCTTAAGTCATTCGCGGACGCTATTAATGCTGAAAAAATGAAAAATAACCCTGGCTTAAAAGGTAGAGTGGGATTTCGTTGCCAAACACCTGATTACCTCCCAATGCTTGGACCTGTACCCTGTGTTGATGCTTTTGTGGAAGATTACGCGCCATTACGAAAAGGCATGCTACGCGATGCAATGCCCCTTGGTAAATACCACCAAGGTTTATACGTAAGCTTGGCACATGGGTCACGGGGAATAACATCCGCGCCCTATTGTGCAGAAATACTAGCAAATATCATTATGGGAGATGTCATAGCAACCGATAAGCAAGTACTTGAAGCATTACACCCTGCCAGATTCCTTATCCGTGATATAAAAAGACGCAAAATATGACTGATTTTCATGCAAAAATTAAACTAAACATATCGAATGGCTTATGGAAAAGCCCTACCATCGTATCTACACTGCAATAGAGGTTATTGTGATGATATAGGCTCCTCGTTGAGCACAAATCAGCAAACTAAGGAAAGCAATCTTGCGTGATTTTTGGTTATTATTCTTTTTGGTGCTCCAAACGGTAAACGCGCATGCCATTGTCTCTTTGGGTACGCAGTCCAATACTGCCGATATCGATACCACAACAAATATAACCCAACAAACCGAATACTTTGTCGACGCCTCAAACAATCTAACAATAAAAGACATCCAGAATGAAGATAAGCAACATCTCTGGAAACAGCCGTCTTCATCAGCGCCTAATTTTGGATTCACCTCTGACACCTATTGGGTAAAAATACAGCTTAGTAACATAGGTGAATCTGATGCAAAATACGTTTTAAAGTTAGACTACCCACTTATGGATGAGGTGGATTTCTACCACTTTTACGACGGCCAGCTGATATCGCATACAGGAGGTGACAGCTTCCCTTTTAGACACCGAGTACTAGAAGATAGGATGTTTTCTTACCCCATATCGATCGGCTCACATAAAGTAGAAAATATCTATTTTCGTTTTCGTAGTACAGATACCATGATATTCCCTCTCATACTCTATACACAGGGTGCATATAGCCACCAAATAAAAACAGAGAACTTCGTGTTCGGCGGATACTATGGCGCTATAACCATTATATTAATCTACAACTCTTTTCTGTTTCTAATTCTAAGAGACAAGACTCAAATATTTTATGTTTTTCTTATTGCATCATATGCAGCCATGGAGCTTTCTCTAAACGGTATTGGAAACCTCTATCTTTGGGGAGACTATCCAGATATCGCAAAACGAATAAGACCCTTTATGCTGGGCATTCTGACTATAGTTATGATTTTACTAACAAAATCACTTCTCAATCTTCCCAAATTAACACTAAGGAAGCTTAACCTTGAAACTCCATTATGGGGGGTGGGGTTATTATCCATAGCCTCTGCCTTCGTATTACCATTTAGCCTAGCAATTCAACTAGGAATGATTGGCGTCATTCTTGCCATCCCCCCAGTATTTATCGCTGGCATCCACTCCTGGCGCCAGGGAAATAATACGGGAAAATACTTTGTCCTTGGATGGTCCACCCTAATTATTGGTGGATTTATAAACGTACTACGCGCTTTTGATATAATCCCCGTTAATTTCATAACTACTTACGGGTCTCTTATTGGTTCAGCCGCTACTCTGCTCATTTTGAACATGGGGTTAACCGATAGGATGCGAACACTGCAAAAAGAAAAAAACAACACTGCTCAATTAATGCTAGAAAAACAAATCAATGCAAATGCAATATTAGATCAAAAAGTGAAAGAACGAACCTTGGCATTGGAAACCTCCACCACTGAAGCAAAAAAATCACAAGAAGCAGCAGAGTATGCAACCCAATCTAAAAGCCAGTTTTTGGCAACTATGAGCCATGAAATCCGTACACCGATGAACGGTGTCATTGGCATGACTCAATTATTGGATGACACTCCCCTTAACGAATTACAACATCACTATGTTAACACCATTCGAAATTCCGGAGATGCCCTGGTTAGGATTATTAATGACATCCTTGATTTTTCAAAAATTGAAGCGGGTAAACTGGAAATAGAAAATATTCCATTTTCTATTAGAAACCTTATCGACGAATGTATATCACTTTTGTCCATGTTAGCAACAGAAGGTAATGTACGAATGATATCTCATGTTGCAGAAAGTATACCAGACGACATACAGGGTGACCCAACACGCATACGCCAAATAATTCTCAACCTTATGAGTAACGCATTTAAATTCACCGAAGAGGGGTTTATATTACTCAAAGTTGATTACAACACAATCAAAGATCAACTTGTTTTTTCAGTAAAGGACACGGGTATCGGCCTTACACAAGAGCAACAAGATAAACTCTTCACATCGTTTTCACAGGCTGATTCATCTACATCACGAAAATACGGAGGTACCGGACTAGGATTGGCGATATGTAAATCCTTATCAACAATGATGGGTGGTGAAATAGGAGTCAATAGCAAAAAAGGTACCGGTTCGGAATTTTGGTTTACCACACAATTTCAAGCTTCGCAGCTACAAACAACACAACACAATATTCAGCGCCCCCTTGCCGGAAAGTACGTAATTGTTGCAGACCCATTAACAGAATCAAGTGTTGCAATACAACAGACACTTCACTACTGGGGAGCAAAGAGTTCAACATTTAACGCTGAACAAAAAGAGAACGCTGAAGATAATCTTTCAAAAGCCGACATTATTATACTATCGGACTACCTTGATAAAGAGGGGAGATCTCAGTTAACGAGCAAGTATTCATGCCCTATAATTTCAGTTGCTCACGCAGGGGAACATGTAGACCCAGCTATCAAAGGTGCAATATCGAGCCCTATTATCTATCAACAATTATGTGATAAAATACTAACGGCTCTAGGGATAACACTCAGTAATACTCATAAATTGGAGTCAAAAAAACAAACATTTAATCTGCATGTTATGGTTGTCGAAGATAACAACATTAACCAAATGGTGATCAAAGGGCTTCTCAATAAATTTGGTATACAACCGGTTGTGGTAGAAAATGGTGCCATTGCGATTCAAAAGCACGCGTCTACCGATAAGCCTTTCGATCTCATTTTGATGGACTGTGAGATGCCAGTAATGGATGGATATGAAGCTACTCAACGTATCCGAAGTTCAGAAATAAAAAGTGGCCAACTAACACCTATCATTGGCCTTAGTGCTCATGCCACATCAGACTTCAGAGATACCGCAATCAACGCAGGTATGGATGACTTCTTATCAAAGCCTATTCATAGGAAAGCGCTTCAGAAAACATTAGCGAATCTTTCTAAGACTTAATTTACTAAATTCTCTTTCCGACAACCCAACATCAAACTTAAGCTCTAGAGATCGAATTTCAGTCTTATCATGGGTATTATGGTTTTCCATAACAATACTTTCCGGCTTCCACACACCATTCTTATGTTTGATATAATTAGTAGCAAGCATGGTTTTAAATAAGGTTTTCTTTACATCAAAAAACTCGCCTTTTTGAACGAGATAATACTCCGTATCAATATATAAGCGCGTCTTAGTATAGCTCGATTCATCAAACTCTGGAAATCGATCAATAACATAACATCTTTTTTCACCACAGCTTTCGGTGTTAATATAATCAAATCGATAATGATCTCGATGCTGACTGGCGATATCTTCATAGGTAAATTCACTTCCACGAAAAGATGAACCAACACTGTTGCTGGCAATCTTCTTAATCCGTTTTGAGGCGGGCAAATATAACCATTGATCATCAGCAGTAGAGCGATGGGAATGTGTTAACAACGCGAAACCTTTTTCTCTAGAAGGTTTGGTAAATACCGTCAAGGTTTTCGACTCACCCTCATCAAGCGTAATAATTTTAATCAGCATTTCTCGTTCCGATACACTTCCTTCAGAATCTATCAATGTCATTGACACACGATTAACCATGTCTTTGAATCCTGTCGCATTCAATTCAGCCCTTCGAATGATATCAACCCCATTTTTGGTTTCTACAGCCTCGATATTAACACTCAGTAAAAATGTAATACTCGCTGTTAAAACCCAATGCCTACATTTAATTTTCATTACACACTCCTAAAACAGATATGAAACACTAATAGCAAAATAGTCTTCTTCATCAATAAGGTTAACTTTCTGGCTTCCATCGGTAATTCTCATCAATTCAAACAACACACCGGGAACCGTATCAGCATAGGAATCTTTGTAACCACCAGGTTGTTGCAGTGAATTAACAAAGGTCACCAAATTTTCAAAATCACGCCGACTGAGTGTTACTTCAGATATTGATGCATAAATATTATTTACTAATGAAATAGGAAGGGGGATATTTCCAGAGGAAATATTGCTAAATGCATCATCCCATGCATTATCAAATGCTGTTCTATCAAGCGCATTTTCCGAAGAGTGGAAAATATTGATAATCGCATCAAACCGCCAATGTTGGCCGGGATTACTGCGCCAATGCACTAACAACAAACGCTCGCTATATTCGTAATCTTGAACGCCGGCTACAAGTAAGCTTGATTCATAACTATCATTAAACTGCAACCGAAATGCTAAAGCGACATCTCTGTTAAAAATATTATTATTGGCTTCATCACGACTATCATAGATGGCCTCAAATATGACCGTTGTATCGATGTCACTTCCCATAACTTCGGGAAAAGAAACCTCGACCCCTCCAGCATAAGAAAAATAGTGCTGCAACCCTCCAATCTCGTACTTTGCCTCTAATTTTGTCAACCACCCGTCAAAGTCTCGGGTTAATTCTATCGATGATTGATTTATTTTTTGATAAACAGGGACCAGTCGAGGATGATCAAAGTCGAAATTAAATGTGAAATAGGGATCTCTACTCACTCCATAGAAATGCGATAAAGCAACATCGGCACTCCATAAAGAAAACTGCCAACGCAACGCAAAATCAACTTTTCCTGTTGCACCACGCTCATAAATAGGGTCTTCATCAATAAGAATTGGATATCGTAATCGGCCATTTATACCAGAATACCGCCTTTTCCGGTGATCCAGCAGGATATACGCTTCTAATAAATCGTCTTTAAGGTAACCCGCAACAGATATCAATGGCTGGCCTAGTTTTGTACGAGATGGCCACGCTTGAGTATCAATTTGGTTAATCGTATCAACCGTTCGAAATATCTCATTAACCCCCCAACTCACCTGCCCTACTCCGGCTCGAACCTGATAATCATCAAAGCTATATAGCCAATCCAATTCCCTAATATCCACATAACGATTATTCTCATCGTAATGATCATAATGAAAAAAGAAGTCGCCCGTTACTATTTGGTCTCCAGATGTATCCGATGTTGAAAAACCCAGCCTTTGATTAAGAATAGGGAACTGTTGCTGACCGGAATATTGCTGGTCTATAAAAATCTGATTTTCTATACTGGCACCATTTTTAGCGCTATTGCTATCATTTGTATTAGTGAAGTACCGGTACTGCACAATCGTCTCAATCGTCCAGTCCACCTTCCAACCATTGCTTTCTGATGCAAATACCGATGGATTCTGAAAAAAAATAACAAACAAAGATAAGCATATGTAAATAGAAACGTGCCTACTTTCTGGGTTAGATAAAATTCGGCTATTCATTTCAACAATACTATCCAACAGTTGAAACTTTGGAATTTAAGCGTCTTAAGCTCCAAACGTAAGCTGTACAAAAAGCGACAACAACGTTAAATATTGGAAAGATAGTAATAAAAACACGTTGTGTGTCTGCAACCTCGTGCATCAGTATCATAAAAAGTAAAGAACAACTGCTAACTACAATGACATTTAGCGCACAAGCTAAAGGTTCACCGCCTAAACGAACGAACAGCCATTCCATCATCCAACTGCCTGTAAATGTTGTGCAAAAACTGCTAACAGCTTGTGCTAAACCACTACTCCATGTGTTATCACCTTGTCCCCAGTTAATCCATAATGCCCATAAAAACCAGGTTATAGCAGATAATACTGCTGAAATTGTTGTACGTACAAAAGGTAACTTTAAGGCTTTTTTAGCGTTTTGCATAAAGTCCTGTGACAAACGCTTTCGCCACAGTAAAAACATCGCAACCAAAGAAATGCCTATGGGATTGGTAGATCCCCCTGTTCCGTCTACTACTTTTACTTCAATGGTTCCTAGTGCCCCGGCATTTAATAGTTCATCAAGGTCAGACTGATCAACTTCATCATCAATTAAATCGGAATTTTCAGCATCTTCCTCAGCCTTAATTTTTGCATAAACACAACGCTCAGGAGCAATATTTACCACACCACAAACCCAATCGATGTTATAGCCAACGGCCTCAACTGAACTACGATTAAAGTGTGTTAAGAATGATTCCAGGTCGCCTTCATAAACAATATCGACCAATTCCTCAAATGATTCGACTTCACTCTCGCTACCTGCCGATGCCAATAATGACTCTAGCGAATCCGCTAGAACACTATCACCAAAATCCAAACCAGAAAGGTTACTAAAAACACTTAAACCTTCTAGGTTAGTTACTCGATTGGGATCAAATGCCTTAAGCTCATCAACAGCATTTTCCGCAAGATCAAGACCATAACCTGTTTGCGCAATGCCATTACCATTTTCGTAACCAACCCTGCCTACCTCACCGTCTAGAAGTTGCAATACCGGCTCAATTACCGTTTTCAACAACGGAAGATCCGCAATTTCAGCTAGCGCCAAACTAGTATCATTTACCACGCTACCATCACCTAACGCATAAAGCATACCTAGCTTCTTAGTGAAATTTCCAACGGGAGGGTTTTGATACCAGTGTGCAAAATTAGAACCATCGGCAATATCAATGTAATGCTGCATCATCGCCAACACCAATGTTGCCTCAGCCCCCGTCGCATTTGCGGGAATAACCATACTAGTGTTTCCATCCCACATTGCAGACTCAGAAAATAACTGCATAAGACTGCTAGCACCATTAACAACATAAGCCCCTTCGATATAAGGTGCCGTAACGCCAATTGTTGACCCAACCATACCGCCTAAGGACAACCCTTGATAATACATCCTGGTAATATCGATACTTGGAATATCGGGCTTCTGTAACTTCAATTCCGTAAGTTTTTCGGGCAAAAGGTCATGAGCCATCCGAGCAACAACCGCATGATCAACCACAGTTTGCACAAACATCCCTAACAAGTGCATCATATTTAACGGTGATCGAACGGCTAGTGCTATTGACGGCGACTTTCTAGGGTCAACAGTGATTCGTTTACCGTGATTTGGATGGTCTATTGCCAAGGTAGCAATTCCAAGCCTGCCCGCCCGTCGATACCCAGAGTGCTTATAATCTTTAAAATTTGCTAAGCCGTGCCCCCATAACATTAAGGGAACCATCTCATCTTCTGGCACGTTTGGTAAAGTAAGTATAAAATCTGTGTGATCTAAAGAGCTGTCCGGCTGAGGGGTGTAGGGGGGATAAATCCCTCCATCTACGCGGCGAAAATTAATCAATGACAAATCCCCTGCTAGTGTCATTAATGCGTCCTCAGACGTATCGAGTGATGACCGTTGATGCAAGTTTTGCACAAACCCAGATTGTCCAAGTGCTCGTTGAATCATTAAAGGTATTGGAGTTGTTACTTCCGACTCTGGCCGCACCGTAAAATACGTTAAAGAAATAATATTATCTCGATCAATTCCAGATTCATCGATGGTCTCCAAAATGGGAGCATATGCATTTTTAACAAAAAAAGATCCATTTCCTTCAAGGATTTTTTCCATTCCCTCACTTGGGCTAAATACGTCCTCTCCACCACTGCTTCTTGTATGAAGCTGGTTGCGAAGCAGAACAGCTACATAACGTCCACCAAATTCAAACCGCGAACGAGGCCAAGCGATAACAACAGGGGACTTTTGGCGAAACTCTCGTTCAGGATTTGCGACGCTACTTAGGGTCACAATCATAGGGACAATATCTCCGCTATCACGATCAAAAACCAGAACCTGCCCTTCACCAGATCGTAAAATATCCTCTTGTGGCCACTCAGACAGTTCGAACAAAACCGGCCCTAACGCGGAAAAACCCTCACTGTCATTAAAAATTTGACTGGGACGAAAACCCACGGGGAATTGGGATTTAACTGAAAACTCACTATCTCTTAATTGTCCTCCAACCTGCCTATCAAAAATATTATCACTATAGTTCAACTTTCCACTAGTATTCAAAAATAAATCCGATGGAAATGGGAGGCCGCAGGAAACCTCGGCAACAGGGTTACAGGTATTAGCAACGGAGATGCCACTCGCTAAGCTAATACTTGGCAACAATAAAACAGTGATTAATACAACAACAAAAAATATCGATGTCATTATTTTTTTAACTGGCTCCATTTTCATAACCCCCATCCTGTAAACAACCCGAAATCGATTCAAGTAATACGCTATCGTAGATCACCTGTTGATGATCGGAATCACGATCGATAACGTTAAAGTGTAAAAATTGTTCTCCCCACCCCATATCGTGAGTAGTGAGAGCATTGCCGTTAGCTTTTATATAAATCACATCACCATCAACTCGTTGATGGCCCGGTTTATACTCCCTTAACAGCTGCATATTATTCTTATACGTGTTAAACCAGACGCCTAACACCTCAGTCTCTATATCTACGCTCTTTCCTAAAAGATACGCATGTAATGAATCAAGTTTTGACGCCACTGATCCCGACGACGCGGTAATTGAGTGACCTTCTATCGATGCTGCGTTCTGCCCTAGATCCTTAGAAAACAAAGAAAATGCAACAGTATCGTCTCCCAAAAATAGAGGGATCGCGTCTTGAATCCCGCTATCAATTATAATCAACTTGCGTTTTTTCAGTAACGCCCTTGACGCCTCCAATTGACGCATCATCTCAAATGCGACACACCCACCAAATGACCAACCAACCAGTGTACAGTGAACCAGATCGACGTCATTTTTTCGCAATACGTCGATATACATCGATGCTAACTGACTAATTGACACATCTGATTGTGTTAATACGTCTCGTGACAATAACACTTGGTTACATTGCGAAAACTCATGTAATAAATGTTGGTAGCTGTGAGGTAACCCTATCAATGCGGGAATATAAATAATTGTACTTTTTGGTCGTTCAATGTTTCCGGATATTAACGTAACTTGATCCTTCCCAAGATTTTTCACTTGATCAACTAGGCTAAGTGCAGAGATTACTGAGGAAAACCCAGATTCCTCCAACCCCTTTTCTGTAGATGATTTTTTACTTAATAGAAAGTCGCTAAACTTTCTTATCGTTGGATATTCAAAAAGAGATGACAACGGTAACGATTCACTGAAGTTTACAGTAACTTTATACATTAGCTGAGTCACCACAACAGAATTCCCACCGCACTCAAAGAATGTTTGGTCAATATGGGAGACTCTAGCGCCCAATAGACTTACCCATATATCCAAAAGAAGCTGGTCCGTTGCATTTCGTGGTTGTTGCCCCCCTCTCTTCAACTCAACATCAACTACATTAAATACTGGTAGAGGAATCCTAGGTAACTCAATGTGTTGATTCATTTGTAAGGCTTCAGACTTTGCATCTAGAACACTAATTTGCCACTGTTCAGACACACCTTTCCAACCAACATCTGCGGCTATTACTGGTTTTTTGTGATCTAGTCCTAACCAATAACATCCTGGTTCAGAAGCAAGAACCGAATCTAACCAGAATAAATCGTTTGCAGTGGACATTGGTAAGAAGCCCTTATTCTTTGCTAACGCAATATCTTGTGAGCTAAAATCCTGAGCCATTCCAATATCTGGCCATACGCTCCAATTCAAAGAGAATGTTTTAACTATACCTACGCCTTCATCCTCAATATTTTCCGTTTTATTAAAATAGTCTGTCAACTGGTTCTGCAACGCGTTCGCTGTGCTATAACCTGTAAGTCCTGACGCACCAAAATAGCTATTGATTGAACTGAAATAGATAAGCATTGCATTCGGCCAAGACTTTCGTAAATACCGACCTAATGTCAAACTTCCTTCATATTTTGCATCAAGACACTGAGTCCAATCTTCATCTGTCATCGAAGATGCAGTTTTTTGTAAATATCTTCCCGCCAAATGAAAAATGCCATCTATCGATTCCTCCTCAACAGATACCAAACCAGAATTTACTGAAAATCTAATATTAGCTTCGTCCAATGACGCTACCGAATGATAGGATAACGCCTTTTCACCATATTCCCTTCGTATATCTTTAGCGAGCGTCTGTGTTTTTTTACACAAACTTATATCTTTTCTACCTATGACAATAATTTTGCATTGCTCATCCAAAAGGTATTTCACCAATTCAATACCTAGACCGCCAAACCCACCGGTAACTACAAATACTTTTCGGTATATGGGCGACAACTGACTCCCATCCTTGAATGAGGGGCGCATTGAAATCGCTGCGTGTTGTAATACAGGCCGAAATACACTACCAGCATCAAAAGTCAAAGGTGAGATAACAGAGCGTAATTGCAAAATCTTATCAAATAAGGAATCTGAAATATCATGCTCATTTACAATCCGTAAACGTAACAATGAGGCCGTTCCTTCGTTATTTTCCACCGAACCCATGGTTAATTCTTGGGATATAGAGTCCGTTAACGATTTCATACTTACTATATTGGAATCAGGTGTATTTGGCTGTTTAACCAATACAACATGTAAAGCCATCTCGTTATCGATACAAATTCGTTTATCTTGACAAAATTGACGATTAAGTTGTAAAACGGTGTCTGTAAGAGTTATTACTAACCTCTGAGTTTCCTCAACATCCGTTACTACGGGAAGTGAATATAATAATAGGATATTTGTACTGCGATTCCTGACTGCATTCATCAATATAGGCTTAGATAGAAGAGCAATATCCGTCACACTCTTTGCTTCAATTACAGGCATCTTTGAACAATAACCACCAAGTTTTCTAACAAGTCGATTTTCAAAGGAAAATGCTATAGCGGATACATCATCACCCTCAAAACCCTCAACCAATGCTAAATCTACCTTCTCTAATTCTGCTTGATATAGGTAATAGGGGATAGATAAATCTGCCTCAGTAACATTACCCATGACTCTATCAAACGCTACGCACTGTGCTTTATACTCCCCTGCCTCGTATAGCAGCCGGAATTGAGAACGTTGTATTTTACCACTTGTAGTTTTATGAAACTGATCCTGCCTTACACGAACAATATAACGAGCTTCTATCCCGAAATCCGTATTGATTATGGTATTGATTTCCTTTTCAGAATTAGCAGAACTAACATTATCACTTTCCACATAAACGACAATAAGCTCCTCTATATTCGAATCATTCCTTATCGAAAAGGCAGCGACAAAAGTAGATAAAATACTGGTGTGCAGTGTAATAGACTCCTCAATTTCATAACAATAGTAATTAACACCTCGGATGACGATCATTTCCTTCTCTCGCCCCGTTAACACCAGTTTCTCACGAAATATATAGCCCAAATCACCAGAATTAAACCAACCATCACCCACAAAAGATTCTTCATTTGCACTGTGATTATTCATGTAACCTGCAGTAACGATTGGACCCCGTATCTGCATTCGCCCAATTTCCCCGGCATTAAGTAGTACATTATTGCCATCTACTATTCTGATATCGACGCCTGGAATCACGCCACCGAGTGATGCAAAAGGCATCAAATCATCCCCATCAAAACCATACTCGTTATCATAGGTTATGCATGTACAAGACTCGGCCATACCAAACGCAGGCTGTATTGCTCCAGCTCTAAGGTGGAATGGTTGTAATAACCTCATAAAATCAGAAGCCACGGACGGTATAACTTGTTCGCCGGCATTCATCAGTGTTTTAACATTACATAGAGACGTTATTTGGTTCAAAGACTTGTCAGTACCAGCTGCTTTTAAGGCATCAACGACTAACTTAAACCCAAAGTTTGGCGACCAGCTATGTTGTATGTCATATTTTTCCATCAACTGAAGCCAATGTAATGGGTCAGCTAAGACGGTTAAAGTAGAAACTTGAAACTGGCTTAAACCTAATATGACGTCTCGTAAATGTGTTGTAAGTATTGGAACCACATGATCATAGGGAAGCCAATTTAACGTCTTATCACCAACCGCGAATTGATTAAATTCGGCTGCGGCGTAAACCTGATGCAGTATCCCTTGATGACTGATTTGAATGACTTTTGGAGTCCCTGTGCTACCGGAAGTGAGTTGTAAAAATGCAATATCATTCCTTTTATAATAGCCTTTCTCTTGTATTGACTCCTCTACTAACAATGGCCCCACACCAACAACATTAACAATGTCATTGATATGCAAAACACTACAATTTATATAGTCTTCTATTAACGTAACACTACCTGAGGAATTCACATCACTGATCACAACACAATCAGGAATACTTCTGACAACATTTTTTAGTTTTTTTGCTATTGGTTGATCATCAGAATAGCCAGTTGGAACAGCTATCGTTAAGGGCGTCGCCCCCAACCATAACAAAGCCCACCACAAGGTAAAATATTGCGAACGATCTGAAAGTTGAAGTATAACTACCTGTTTTTCTTGTATTCCATTTTGACGTAATCCGTTTGCCAGAATAACACTCGCATGTAACAGATCAGTATAAGATAAAGTAGAAACCATACCTGCTTCATCAACAAATCTAAAACCTGTGCCGTCATTCAATGCTGCTGTTTTAATGAGGCCTTCAACAATATTATCAACTGGAATAGTTAAAGATAACTTACCACCGATCAATAAAGCAGGCTCAAGTTCGTCTACATCTAACTGAACACCTTCCACACTGTTAACATCAACCATCTCTTTGTTGTTGTCTGCATCTTTATTTGGGTAATATTGTTGTGGAGCTAACCGTATTTGTGTTCTTTTGATTGACTTTGATGTAATTCCATCAGACTTATTATTATTTTTAGCTATGCTAGACACACCAAATACTGGAATCCCTAACAGCCAGAACCTATCTATATGCCCGTTATCATCTAATACAAATCGAGAAAGGCAAACAACATCCTGAAGAAATCCATATGAACTTTCTAAATATTTACCAATATCATCATCTATAGTTTCATCACCACAACTTTCAAAATACACTACGTTCCTGAAACCCCCATCATCAGAAATACAACAACGAACAATAATATTTGGAACAGATACATACGAATATTCTTCTAAAATTTTCGACTTAAGATCGATCAATTCTCGATTGATAACACCCCAACCAAGAGATATATCAGTTATTACAATATCGCCATTAGCGTTATAGTAACCATTTAAAGGGAGTATTTCTGATATATCTGAATAATGCCTAACCACTGATCCGCGCTCATGCAGACAGCTTATCGGATGTTCATCACTAATATTTGTCAGAGAGTAACCAGCAACTGAAATTTTCGAATCAATAATTTCAGTTTTATCAAATCTATCATCGCTAACAAAACTATCTAATGACTTCCCCTTTAAAAAGACATTATTCGTAAGCTCTCCGCAAATATCCAATGAAGAGCTTTCTATTTCATTTAATAAAGAGCCAATAGTAATTTCATCTTTACTTGCTAATAGAGCATAAATAACCTGTTCATATTCTCGCGAAAACTGTTTAATAGAAACGTCATCATACAATGAGGTTTGATAAGTCCAGTGACATTCAAAGCCGTCCCCCATGTCACTGACCGATAGCAAAATATCATAGGGAGACCCGCAAGGCCCGGAGATAGGTAAAATATCCTCAATAACATTCTGCTGTAAAAATGTGTCCTTATTCCCCTGATGCCAAACAAACATATGTTGAAAAAGTGGTGTTCGCGATGCATCCCTAGGAGGGTTAATAAGTTCAACTAAAGAAGGAAAAGGGTAATCTTGTAGTGCCATCACTTTAAAGAGGTCTTTTTGATTGCTTTTCAACCACCGAACAACACCATTCTCACGCTTAATATTCGCCCTAAGAACAACAGGGTTTGCAAAATCTCCAACAATTTTTTCTAACGCTTGCTTCGAACGACCAAATGTTGGCGTTCCAATAAGAAAACTCGATCGTTGGACATAGCGAAATAGTAATAGCTGAAAAGCCGACTCAAATAAAACATAGGGAGTTATAGCACTCTTTTTGCAAAACTCTCTTACCGATCTAGCTATATTATTATCTACAAAAGTACTGCGCCTAGCGGTAGACATCGTCATTATTGCAGGTCGAACAAAATCCGTTGGCATCTCCAGCTGAAACGTCGCATTAACTAAGTATTCTTGCCAAAACAACCTTACATCTTCGATATCATCCGACTGCAGATATATTTTCTGCTGTAGCACATGATCCTGGTAGGTTTTTTCTGCTTTAATTACATTAAAGTAACCATGTGCAAGGTAATGCTGATAATCAGAAAATAGATCCTCTGCAATGATAAGTAACGACCATAAATCTGCCGCGATATGGTGAATGGTGGCAATAAGAAGATTACCACCATCGGTCTTTAAACATTTAATTCTCAATGACTGTGCATTGCTCAAATCAAACGGACTTACCGCTTCCTTTTTCAGCCATTCATCTATCGTCTCTTGTCCCCATGACATCCCATCGACTAAATCAATTGAAACTTGGGAACTATGCATCACTTGCTGAACACTACCTTCATCACTATCTAGAAACCGGCTACGCAGCAAATCATGCCGATTAACGGTATTTTGATAGGCTTTTTCCAGCAAATCAATATCAGTACTTTCATTTAATCTGGCACAAAAAGTCGTGTTATAAACCGGGCTGTTCGGTGCAAATTGATACAACATCCAAATTGCAGACTGACTCATCGACAGCGGGTATTCGGCATCAATATGATTAACCGTTTCCCCAGCCTGTATCATGGATCCTGATAGTGCAGTTTCTAAAGAGGTAGATTTTAAAGAGATAGCTTCTTCTTGAAGCATCATAATTATATCTGGCTTATGCTTCTTCAATGCAGCAATAAGCTCTTTCTTCAAAATTTCCTTTGGCCCTTTGAACCGTAGCTGACCTTGATCCAACCACAATTTTAATCCATTTTTATAATGTGGCTCCAAAAACCGCTCCAACAAATAACGAGGAGACTCTGGCGCACTCATAATACACCTTCCAAAAATTCCTCGTCTTCTTGCATCAAACCACTATCGTTCGATGTCGCATTTTTTAATTGAAAATATTCATCACACAGCATTTTGCTTAAATCACATAAATTGCTGCCTTCCAATAGCTTTACTAAAGGAATTTCAACTCCAGTGACCTTTGTTACTCTGTTTTTAAATTCAACGGCCATCAATGAATCAATACCTAAGTTTAGCAATGGTTGAAAGACATCAATATCTTCTATTTCTGATTCCAAGGCAGTTGCTAACTGTTGTTTAACATATTCTAATAAAGCTATTTCCGCACTCTCTTGTGATAACGTCTCCAAGGCCTGCTTAAATGTAATATCACTGGCACTCAATTCTACGTTATTGTTTGAAATTTCATTCTCGTCTCCAAAATCATCGCTAGTATCATCAAGGCCAATTTTACGTAACACCGCTCCCATCTTCGTAAGCTCTAGGAGCGGCTTCAAACGTTGCCATTGTGCTTTTACAACAATGGTTTGTTGAACGGTCGGTCGTAATAAGAATTGATCAAACCACTGTAATGCAGCAGTTTTGTCCATCGCAAATAGACCACGTTTGTTTGCCTCCTTTTCCGACTCATTGGTTACCATGTTGGACTCAGCCCAGGGTCCCCAATTAATTACCACACCTGGCAACCCACAGCTCTGACGAGAATAGATAATGCTATCGACAGCATAGTTAGCAGCTGAATAATGAAAATTCCCTGCAGATCCCCACACCGATGCTATGGATGAGAATCCAATAAACATCTCGACCTCATCCTCTCTTGTTAACTCATCCAACCAGCGTAAACCTATAACCTTACTGTCCATCACTGAAAAACACCCTTGTGAAGTCAGGGATTTTAAGGGTGATATATCAAACGTACCGGCAGCATGTACAACCCCTGCAATTGGTAAATCCTGTCGCAGTGCTTCAAGACAACCAGTCAGTGCCCCACGATTACATATATCTATTGCGGGTGTTAACACTTCACAGGTCAATTTCATTTTCATAATAGTGTTATAGACAGTCGATTTCTCATCAACACCTGATCGACTCAAAAGAACAATATGTTTTGCACCATGATCAATCAATCGTTGCGCTACAGCCAAACCAATCGATCCGGTCCCTCCAGCAATCAGATAAAAAGCATCTTCACGCAGCCTCTTCTTATCTAGTTCGGTCGCTTTATCTCTAATTAACTCCGCTGATACCTTTTGAAGTACGGGCGAGCTCCATGCCTTGCCATCAAAGTGCAAATTCGCACAGGGCAATTCGGACATTAACGCATCAACCAATGCCGACGCAGTCACTCGATCTAACCCTGAGTCAACAAACCTATAATCCAAATGACCTTGCATGACATCAGATAACTCTAGTGCCAACACCTTACTAAATCCTGTTAACAATGATGAAGTGCAAGAAAAAGGAAGTGCCTTTTCTTCATCCTTATGATTCAATCCATCGATCAAACCGTTCGCTGTTATCGTCCATAAACAAATATTCGACATGCTCGCTAGGGTTTGTGACAGATACAACGTGAACTTGGTGGTATCTGTATATTGTTGCTTAAACCGTGTCCAATTCTCGATGCCGCTCTCATTACCAACAGAAAAAACAATATTTAGCTGCTCACCCTGAGCTTTGTTTAACAACCAAGACCTAAAATCATCAGGGTTCTTGATCGTTGTAATTTGCGTATCATTCCAAATATCTCGCAAGGAAAGGTCACTATTATTTCCCAACATAACAGCTGCTGTTGCTTGGTGTCCTCGTGATATCAATTGGGAATATAGCGCATTCGCATTTTGTTCATCATCGGATATAACCAACCACTGTTGTGGCAAAGACATTTCGCTCATCAATAATTCTGTTTCTTCAAGAGAATACTGATAACTCCATTGACCTAATTGTTTATCCGACACTTCAGAATTTGTTGAGCCTGCACCGTTTAGCGCGTTCTTCTGGACAGAATCACCTTTACCACCTTGAGTCACGTTGAGAAGATGTAATGGTATCGCAGTATTCCAATAGTCCTTTCTTTGAAACGGATACCCAGGTAACAGTACTTTTCTGACCATTGAATCAGCCGACATTGAGTCTGTGGATATTGAATTGATGAACACCGACTTCCAATCAACATCAATACCTACCACATACACTGCCATCAGTAATGATTCCATATTCTGCAAACAACCAAACCGCGGATCATGGTAATTTTCTTGTTCTATAGTAGCGTTCTTTAACTTCTCACCACCCTGCATATTAGCGTTAACAATCACTGTTACACATTCATTCAAAGAAATCGATATATCCCAAGATACAACTTTCTCTAATTCAATAGCATCAATATGATTCGATTGATCTTTGTTGGCAATACTCACAAGATGACTGGCCCAATGACTCATCACCTTGGTATCACTAGAAAACACCAGCAACTCGCCATTGTCAGCTGCCAACGGACTAATAAATCGAAGCCTAGGTCTTTGACAACGTGCAACGATGCCCTGAGTAACATCACCCAGATAAGCAGCATCCAATTTTGTTTCTTTAGTTATTTTTACTAAATCAAATAACGAGTTAATTGCATTTTCAAGCGACATCAGACCAGCCACACAAGCGGCAGATAATTCCGATGCAAAAATTAACCCTGCATTATCCCCATAAAAACTGCAATCTTCGTTTTCGATGTTCTTTATAGCATCTCCCGCTATCAATGTTTTTGGGGCTATCCCCCAAGCTATAAACATTTTTGACAACGAATACTGGTATCCAAAATGCCTTAATTCGCTAGAAAACTCGTCACTTAATTTTATATTCTGACGACGAACAATGGATTTAATTTCATTCCAATGTTTACCAAAATATGGAATCCTGTTTTTTAATGTGTTAACGACACCTTCATCAATAACAGCAGTATTTGTAAACCGGAAAATAGATTCAACATTTGGTTTAACTTTCTTTCCATAAACAACAGTTTTATTGCTTTCACTGAAAATGGAACGATAGTGATAGTGCTCTCGCCCCACCGCCAATGTATGAGAAACAGCCGATAACAGTTGATTGTTTTTATTAGACGATACGGTAGATAAACAAGTTCGAGATAGATAGTTTGATAATGAAGATTCTGCTTCTTTTAACGCATATTTATTTTTAGCAGACAACGGGAATATCGCAGGATGCCATATACTCTTCTCATCGTTATCTTCCCCCCCTTTATCCGGTGAATTTACATTGCTAGGCTCTGCATCATAAGATTCAACGATGACATGTGCATTAGTTCCAGTAAAACCAAAACCACTCAACCCTGCTCTTAAAGGTGTCTCCGGCCAATCCTGAAGTTGATCAACGACTTTTACATTCATCTCACCCCAATTCACATACGGATTGGGATTAGAGAAATGTAAACTAGCGGGGATTTTTTTATGCTGTAATGATACGATTAATTTCAATAAACCAAACATTCCAGCAGCAGCTTCCGCATGGCCAAAGTTCGTCTTACACGAACCTATATGTAGAGGTTGTTCCGGCGCTTTATGTTTTCCGTAAACTTCCTGTAAGGCATTTATCTCTATAGGGTCGCCTAGAGGAGTCCCTGTACCGTGTGCCTCTACATATGTCACCTCATCTGGGTCACATTGCGCTTGTTGTAACGCAGCATTAATTACCTTTTGTTGAGATACTTCATTTGGTGCTGTTAACCCTTGAGAGCGCCCATCTTGATTAACTGCCGTACCACGTATTACACCATGAATATGGTCACCGTCTTTAATCGCATCCTTTAAACGTTTAACCATTACGATGGCACAGCCCTCTGAACGAACATACCCATTGGCATCTTTATCAAAGGTCTTACAATGTCCATCCACTGATAACATTTTGGCTTTAGAGAATAAGATGCTAGTGCCAGGGTTGAGTATCATATTAACCCCACCCACCAACGCCGCATCACACTCCCCTTGTCGCAAACTCTGGCAAGCGTAATGCAGCGCTACCAACGATGAAGAACAAGCAGTATCAACAGCCAAACTTGGCCCATTAAAGTCGTATAAATAGGATAAGCGGCCTGCTGCTGCAGATGGCGATACACCGGTTCCCTGCCATGGCGTTATATCTTCAGGTGCTCCAAATCGACTACCCAATTGCGAATAGTCTTGAGAGGATACCCCGACAAAAACTCCGGTTTTACTGCCTTTTAAAGCTTGCAAAGAATAACCAGCATTCTCCATAGCGTGATAGCTAACTTCTAACAACAACCGCTGTTGTGGGTCAATCTCGTTTGCTTCTCGAGGTGATACGCCAAAAAAGTCTGCATCAAATGCAATAGGATCTTCCAGCAATCCCATCGCCTTTGTATATAGTTTCCCAGGTGCATCCTGATTCTCATCAAAAATTTCCTGCCACGGCCACCGGTCATTTCCATCATAAGAAATACAATCTTGACCTTTTTCTAGAACCTCCCAAAGATCATTCAGGTTATTAATCTTCCCAGGCAGCCGGCAACCAACACCAACTATAGCAATTTCTCCATGGCTAGTTTGATGTTGATTTTCTTGAAGGCTCTTTACTTTTTTACGTAACCGCTTTATCTCCAATAACGACTTTTCAATCAGTTTTCGACTCGATGTTTTTTCCTGAATTTGATCAGATGCTACTTTCTCCACCAAGTCGACCTTAGTATTACTACAGGCTTCATTATTCTTATTCGCCATAATACTTGCCTCTTATTATTATTTAAAAGTCGCTGTCATCTGTTTCTTCGCTGAGCTCGTCATTTAACATCGCTTCAAGCTCTTCTTCGCTTAGATCATCAAGGCTATCCTCTTCCTCCTCAACTTCCTCTTCGATAACAGCCACCTGAACACCTTCTTCTACAGGCATATCATCTTTGAACATATCATCAATGAGAAATGTACTTAGACTTGCAACCGTAGGGTATTTAAACATCAACGTCGCTGGAAGTTGCTTATCAATCAATGCACAAAGGATATTACGCAACTCAACAGCCATTAACGAATCCAACCCTAATTCCTGCAGCGGTTGGTTCGGATCAATAATTTCATCATCCTCCAAGCCCATCACAAGTTTTATTTGCTCACATATTTTATCAATCAGCATAGGAGTGCGTTCGTCGATTGGTGCTACCGCTAAATCTTCTCGAAATTGCTTGGCCATTTTGTGAAGGTTTTCATCCACTGCAACCGAACTCTTCACATCCAATTCAGATATAAATCGTGGTAGTTGACCTTGCATATTACTTGCGAGTTGACCCCAATCGACATCAATTAAACCTCGTTGTATGGGTTGTTGTTCCAATACCTTTTCAAACCAATCTAAACCATCCGTAGGTAAAATATAATTAACCCCACTGGCTTTTGCATTCGCCTCCACCGATGCATTGGCTGCCATACCCACTTCTGCCCAAGGTCCCCAATTGATTGCCGTCGCCGCTAAACCTTGCTGTCGACGTAAACTTGCTAAACCATCTAAAAATCCGTTGGCTGCAGCATAATTTGACTGCCCTGGCGCTCCCAATAAAGAAGACAACGAAGAAAACAGAACAAAAAAGTCAAGGGGCAAGTTTTGTGTGGCTGTATGAAGATTCCAAGCACCGACCAACTTAGGAAGCATAACTTTGTCGAAACTCGCCATATCTTGATTCATCAAGAAGCCATCGTTTAGTACACCCGCTCCATGGATAATTCCGCCCAGAGGTTTACTCTGAGTTTCAATACCATCAAATAATGTACTAACAGACTTCTCATCGCCAATATCAGCAATTACACACCTTACCGAACACCCTTTAGATTCCAGTAACGCTATCTGATCAGGAGCTACAACAGAGGCATCCCTTCGAGCTGCTAGTATTAGTTCGCCAGCACCCTGCTCAGCTAACCAATTAGCAAACAATAGTCCTAAACCACCGGTTGCTCCGGTAATTAGGTAACTCTTATCTTTATCAATAACGGCGGGGTCAGGCTCAGGCGCAATAAGAATTTTCCCAATGTGCTTCCCTTGTGCCATATATCGAAATGCATCTACTGCATTACGCTGAGCGAACAAAGTAAACGGCAAAGGTTGATAGGCACCCTGCTCTGTTCGTTCAATGATTATTTCCATTAGCGCTTTCAATTTCATTGGATCCATCATGGTGACGGTAACCAAGTCAAAATGATGGTAGCTAATATCATTTCTAAATGTAGCCACACGGTCTTGTGACCATATATCCGCCTTTCCAATTTCAATGAACCTTCCGCCAGCATTCAGCAATGACATACTAGTCGGAATAAACTCACCTGCGAGAGAATTTAATACGACATCCACACCACCGCCGTCAGTGATTTCTCTAATATCTTGGGCAAAACTCAATGACCGTGAATCCAGAACATGCTCAACACCAATACTTCTCAAAAATTCTCGCTTTTTCTCACTGGCCGTTGCAAACACTTCTGCACCGGCATGTTTTGCAATATAAATCGCAGCAAGACCAACCCCTCCTGCTCCCGCATGTATCAACACGCGTTCACCAGGCTGTAATTGAGCAAGGTCATCCAACGCATATAGCGCTGTGCTATAGGCTACCGGTAAGGTAGCAGCTTCGTTAATAGTTAGATTCGTTGGTGTCTTTGAAATAAGTTGATAGCCAACAGTGGTATTTGACCCCATACAACTTTGCGCCAATGGAACCATCACCCGTTCGCCAATGGTGTAACCGGTGACCTGCTCCCCCATTCTAACAATTTCACCAACACACTCACCGCCTAACGGCCCCGGCTCTCCAGGGTACACATCCAATACACCCATCACATCACGGAAGTTCAAACCCGCACTTAGTACTCGCACCTGAACCTCAGTTTCACCCATGGGACGCATGGTATAAGACACAAACTTCAGTTCATCAAAGGTGCCCTTTTTCTCCACCAACAAATGATTTGGCGCAGGTGGAATATCTAATCCCGCCGTATCGACATTATCAAACCTAGCCAACCTTGCAACCCAACGACCTTGTGGGCGCAACGCTACCTGATTTTCCTCTGCACTCTGTGTTAACTCTTCCACCAATCCGCTAATACAGGATTCAGGTTGTTGTGCATCAATATCAATAAAGACAGCATTAAATTCTGGGTTCTCCATATTGAGAACTTTTCCAAAACCCAGTATCCCGGTGTGATTGGGGTTAACTTTTTCATCAGAGCGCTGAACCGAAACCGCCCCTTGAGTGACACACCACAGCCTAGCGACATCCAAGCCTCCTTGCATCTGAACCGCTTTAATAATGTTAAGCAAGGGCTCATAAATTGGACGTTGCTGTTCTAAAATTGACATGCCTTGCATTTCAGTTGGTGCAATATAGACAATTCCGGTTAAGGGTTTTTCTGCTGCACAATCCGCGAGTAGCTTACTAACAACGGCTATTTGCGTTACGTTCTGCTCTCCCTGTTTCACATGAGTAATATTTACTCCTCGGTCTTTGATTCGGGATACCAGTCCCTCAGATACCCCCCCTCCGTCTGACACCACAAGTATGTTATCAGGAAGTTTTTCCTTACGCTTTTCACTACCCTGCTCACTACTTTGTTCTTCACCTTTTGATAGCGTCGCTGATTTCCAATTTACTTGATAATGATTTTCAAAAGCACTCTTTTTAAGCGCTTTTAACAGCGCCTCTTTCGGTGCTCGCTTACTATGCAGAGCCTCTACATCAATAATAATACGCCCAGTATCATCATATACTTGGATATTATGGGTATAACTTTCTGCAAAACCTTCTTCTGCATCTGCAATCGGATTCATACTTTTAACATGGCACCATAAGCGTGAAGTCGGCGCATGATAAAATCGTAAATTCTCAACTGCAAAAGGAATATAAATAGCGTCTAACATCGATGTATCTAACGCTTCACGATCCGCAGCGAGGATTGAGCTCTGAAAACAGGAGTCCATTAACCCTGGGTGAATCAAAAACTTTCCTTTTTCTAATCCAGACTCTGGTAAACGCAACATCGTTAACGCCTCTCCGGAACGGCGCCATATATGTTCAATCCAACGAAATTCCGACCCTAAATGATAACCTGCATTCCACATCTGCTCATAGAATGCATCTCCCGTGATTTCAGCGGTAGTTCGATGTTTTATTTGATCAATATCTATAAGTGTTAACGATTGATCCGTATCAGCCTCCTCACAAGCCGTTGCATTCATACTGGTATGCATGGTCCATTGATGGGCATCGGTACTTGAAGATTCATCTCTGCTGAACCCTTTAACCTGATATTCAGCCGTCTCATCACTCGTTTGAGACCGCTCTTTTTCTACCGGCGAGAAACAATAATGTAAACGTCGTTGCTCATTATCATCAAAGATAAGTGGTTCTGGAAAGATGATATCATCCAACTTAAAGGGTCTTTCACCAAACACATCACGGCTACAGTTAAGCCCCATAGCGACATGAAATGCCCCGGGGGCAACTACAACTTCATATAACCGGTGATCGTTCAAATTAAAAGGCTGATCAAAGGTAAAGCTATTTTCAAAGAAAATATCCTCAGACATAGGGGACCTGGCCATGGTCAACAAGTTCTCGGTTGCCTCTCCTACACTTGATTTTCCGGAAACACTATTAACACCTTTAGATTGATCTCCGAGCCAATAACGCTTTCGATCAAAAGCGTATGTTGGTAATCCAACACGTTGACGCTGATACGGTTTATCAAATGCCTGCCAATCAACTCTCACTCCTTTAACCGCAAGCTGCGCTAACGCTAAACAGAATTGACGGTGTGCGTCTTGTTTTATTCTTAAGGTATTTATTAATTGAATATTCGTATCACTTAGTGTCTGTTTTGCCAATCCAACTAACGTGACACTAGGCCCTACTTCTAAAGCGATATCAACGCCCAGATCTACTGCGCTCTCTAACGCTAATAGCGCGTCACTAAATCGAACTGCCGCACTGACTTGTTTAACCCAGTACGCCGGTGTAGACATTTCACCTTGATTTAAATTCCCCGTTACCGTTGAGATAATAGGTAATTGCGCAGACTGGAATTCGATTGTCTGCGCAACGTTAGAGAACTCCTCCAACATAGGCTCCATCATTAAAGAATGGAAAGCATGGGAAACAATCAATTCCCGAGTTTCTATATTTCTATCGTTACATTCTACAATAAGCGCTTTAACTACATCACTCTCCCCCGACAGCACCATATTATTTGGCGCATTTTTTGCTGCCAACTGTACACCGTCGTATTTCTTTAACAATCCATCAACCACGGTTTCTTCAGCCAAGACCGCAACCATATCGCCAGGCTGCGTTAGCTCCACCATCAAACGACCCCGAGCAACAATGAGCTTAATAGCCGCTTCCAGAGAGAAAATACCTGCTATGACAGCAGCACAATATTCACCAACACTATGTCCAATCATCACACTGGGTTTAATGCCTAAGGACATCCAATGTTGCGCCAAACAATACTCTAAGCAGAAAATTGCAGGTTGTGTATATTGTGTAATGTTAACTCTATCAACATCATCACCCCACAAAACATCAAGCAGGCTCCAATCTGCGTATTCCATTACTAATGCATCACAGACATCCATTGAAGCAGTAAATGCAGGCTGTTGTTCATACAATGCTTTAGCCATACCATGATACTGCGCTCCCTGACCAGAGAACAACATCGCAATTGTTGCCCCCACCCCGTTCTTAGCATTCGACTTATTAGCCTCAGGTTGATGTAAAAAAGCACCAATACCGTCAATACCTTCCGCTAATGGTTTCAATTTTGCGACCGCTTTATCTAGATCCTTAACAACAATTGCGGCCTTGTATTCAAACGTATCACGAGCAGTATTTAGCGTATAAGCGATATCAGCCAAACTACAGTTTGCTGATGGTATCGCTACATTTTCGATAAAATCTGCATAGAATTTACAACTTTGTAGCAACGATGCTTCTGTTTTTGCACTCAAGATAAGTACATGCTCATTGCGTTCGACGGTATTTTTCATTTCCTCTCGAATCGGAGCTTCTTCTAAAATAAGATGTACATTGGTACCGCTAAATCCGAACGAACTCACTCCCGCAAATCGTTTTCTTTCACCACGTTGCCATGGCATTCCGTTTACAGGAATAGTAAATAGTGATTTATCAACCGCGATATGGGGATTAAATTCCGTAAAGTTTAGATGAGCAGGTATATATTCATTATCCAATGCCAATGCAGTTTTAATAACACTTGAAACACCCGCAGCCGATTCTAAATGCCCTATATTGGTTTTAACCGCGCTAATGATCAATGGGTCATCAGCACTACGTTTCGCGCCATATGTAGCCTCTAATGACTGCACCTCAATAGGATCACCTAATGGTGTCGCGGTACCATGGGTTTCCACCCAATCCACATCCCCTGCATCAACATTGGCATTATTAAGTGCCTTTTGAATAACAGCCTGCTGAGATGGACCGTTTGGTGCTGTTAAACTGCTACTGCGACCATCTTGATTCATCGCTGAACCACGAATAACCGCAATAATGGGATCATTATCTCGTTGAGCATCGCTCAAACGCTTTAGCGCAATAACACCAACGCCTTCACCACGAACATAACCGTCAGCATTAGCATCAAAAGTTTTACAACGCCCCGTTTTTGATAGCATATGCGCTTTTGATAACGCCACAAATGTTTCCGGCATAATCATCGCGTTGACACCACCGGCTAACGCCATATCACATTCGGCATTTCGTAAACTTTGACAAGCAGTGTGAATCGCTACCGATGAAGAGGAACATGCGGTATCTATTGCCATACAAGGGCCAGTTAACCCTAAACTAAAAGCAACACGACCAGAAATAACATTGGTTGCATTACCCGTTGGTATAAACATAATATCTTCTTCACGGGCATTCTCTGCACAAGCACGAATATACTCATTCGCACCTATCCCCATAAACACGCCAGTATTACTGCCATTCATACTCTGCGGAGCATAACCTGCATGTTCTAGCGCCCCCCAACAAGCTTCCAACGTCATGCGCTGTTGAGGCTCCATACTTTCGATTTCTCTGGGCGCAATGCCAAACAGTTTGCCATCAAAACCTTGAATATCGTCAATAAGTCCCGCTGCTAATGTATACGCCTTACCAGGTGCCTCTGGGTCTACATCTAAATAATCATCGAGAGACCAACGATCAGAGGGGCTGTCATTGATACCTGACTCGCCCTCTTTTAGTAACTTCCAAAAATCGATAGGACCATTGGGGGCTTTAGGGAGTCGACTACCAATACCTACTATAGCAATGGCTTCATCTTGATAGTTATTCCTACTAGATTCTGATCCAGTATTTCCATCCTGCTCTACATCACCCTTACTCTCAAACAAACGAGTACTAAAATGATCAGCAATACGGTTAATGGTTGGATAGTCAAATATAAGTGTTGCTGGTATTTTCTCTCCAGTATCCATCTCCAATTGTTTCTTAATATCTAACGCCATAATGGAATCAATACCCAAATCCATTAATGGTAATTCTGGATCAATAACATCACCTTCGTCTTTGCCAACAATTCTGGCGAGAAGAGACTGTAGATACCCAACAATCTGCACACTACGTTGCTCAATATCCATCGCATATAACGATACAAAAAATGCATTCTTAACACCTAAATGCTCGGCCTTAAACAATACCGAATGTCCAACATTTGTAAGCAATGGGTGTTTTCTACGAACTTCAAAAATCTCCTTAAAGACCCCCCAATCAACATCAGCAAAAACAATAGATTGATAAGGAAGTGATATTGCCGCTTCAACAATAGATAGGCATTCTTCTGGATTCAACGGTTGTAAACCACGCTTGCTGGCTTCAACTTCGGCATCACCTTGCGCCATGCCAGATCCTTTCCAAGGCCCCCAGTTTACCGATGATGCCGGTAACCCAAGACTTTTTCGATAGCGGACTAAGCCATCCAAAAATTGATTCCCAGCGGCATAATGCGCCATTCCTCCAGAGCCCCATACTGAGGCTATGGAAGAGAAAACCAGAAAGAAATCCAAATCGGATGATTGCGTTGCACTATGCAGATTCCATCCACCTTCAATTTTCGATTGTGTTATCTTTCTAAACTTTTCTGAAGTCATTGCATCTAAAAGACATATATCACTAATTCCTGCTGCATGTACAATTCCCTTTAGTGGTCTTGTGGCAGAAATATCATTTATAAGTACTGTTGTTTGCTTAGTATCTGATATGTCTATGTTTCTAATGGTAACGTCTGCACCACACGCCTCAATCGCATCAATATGCGCAAGCTGCTCTACGTTAAGTGTTTCTCGTTGTCCGTTTCGACTAACCAATACAAGGTGAGCAGCACCATTTTCTGCCAATCGTCTCGCCACCTGCAAACCCAAAGCACCCAGACCACCCGTAACTAAATATACCGCCTCGGCATCGACAGCATTTGATTCCTTTAAGCTTTTGGCTTCATTTAACATTCCGTTATTTTTGTGTAATCGCTGAACATATCGCTGAATAGCAATATTTTCGCCTTCCGGCGCATTTGCACCGTTATCACATACAACCAATGACACACAATCTTCTTCAGCTGCACCGGAAATCTCAGCTATTATCGATTCACTAAGTGCACCTGAAGCGTTTTCACTGTCAACATTAACACCTGATACATCAATAACTCCGCCCCAATTTTCTGTCGACTCTAGGGCAATACTCTTCGATAAACCCAATAGAGGGTAACTGGTCAGATTCAGGGATGCGATATCATTTTGACCAGAATCCAGTTTAACCTGATGACAGCGTTGTGTAATCAGCCACAGCTTACCTCTTTCTGCATCAACCTGTTCACCTCTAGATTGCATCACATTGTGAATTGCCAATAAGGTTTCTGTTTGTTGATAAACGCTATCGATAAGCTCAACCTTATCAGCATCACTATCTGCTAAGTACACAACATGTGAAGCAGGGTTTTCCGATAACAAAGAGGCTAAAGAGGGTTCAATCGATATATCGCCCAGCGTTATGACAGAAACTGGACAAGACGCTTTTTTCTCTATTTCTCGTATCACTGGTGATGGCTTACCAATCAATACTATATGTTTTAACGCATCATGCTGTACTTGATGACGCTCTGTATCAATATCCCTATCACTCAGCTTTTGGGTTAACGGTAGCGGCTGCCATTGCAATTGATAGCAGTCCCCTGCCATATTGGCCCATTGGTTATTGCTATACTGACCGAGGCGAATTTTATCAATCCAAAAACTCTGTGTTTGGTAAGGGTATGTCGGTAATTCCACTTTTTTAGGTTGTAAGCCAATGAAAAGATTACGCCACCGAATATCAAATCCAAAACCATAAAGTTGCGTCAACGTGGATTCAATACTGAACACGTCCTCTTGGTCATTTGAAATACTATGACAATTTAACCAGCCTTCGTCACTGTCATTAGACAGTGACAACATTTTACTTAGTCCCATCCCAGGACCAATTTCTAGAGTTACATTACAGTTCTGCTGCAATAGTGCCTGTCCTGCATCATAAAACTGAACTGAAGAGGCGATATGTGATACCCAGTACTCAGGATCAGTCACTTCTTTAGCTACTGAATTTCCACTTTGAGTAGAAATAAAACGGATACGAGGGGTATTCAGTGTGGCCTTAGCCACAACCTTTCTAAAGGCATCCAACATTGGTGTCATCATTGGCGAATGAAAACCATGAGAAACCAACAAAGGCCTTGCCTTAACATTTTCATCCGCTAATAACGCTATCGCAGAATCAACGGCTTCTTGATCCCCAGAAATTACACAATTGTTTTTCCCATTCTGAGCTGCAATTGCAATATGGCCACTCACCATATCCAGTAACGGTTTCACTTGGTCTACACCAGCAAAAATCGTTGCCATGGCACCGCCTTCACATAGTTTTTGCATAAGGTGTGCACGTGAAGAAATTAACATTGATGCCGTCTCTACGCTCATAACCCCGGCTGTTACTGCTGCTGCATATTCCCCAATGCTATGACCTGATACAACGGCAGGCTCAACACCTAAGCTTCCCCACAGTGCTGTTAATGCGTATTGAATTGCGAAAATTGCTGGCTGGGTAAACTGAGTTTCATTTAATAAGCAATTCGCCTCACCTTCGATTTCATCATCCCAAAGCACTGATTTGAGAGGCCTAGTTTTATAATATGGATCCAGTTCACATTGCGCTTCAGAAATCAAATCGACACATTTATCTAACGCCGCTCTAAACACTGGAAATGTGTTATACAGCTGCTTACCCATTCCAATATACTGGGCACTTTGCCCTGTGTATACCATTGCAAGTTTCACATTTTTCTTCGTATTACCAGAAGTAGTAATTTTGGAGCCGTCCGATTCGCTTGGTAACGATCCTTGCAACAGATTTTGCAACGTCTCCCTCGCGTCAGAAACAGATTCACCTCTAAAAATCACACGATGATTAAAGTGACTACGGCCCGTTAAGTTAGTGAAACATATATCTTTCCAATCGAATGGGGCTTCGCTTTTCTCTGTCTCTGCTAAAAACTCAATATAGCTTTCAATATATTCCTGTAACGCTGGCTCTGATTTTGCCGATATTGATAACAATGAAGACGAGTATTCACACTCACTCTTCCCTTCTTCAGGCACGCATTCAGGTTCATTATTCTTTACCGGCTCATCCGCAATAATAATGTGGCAGTTTGTCCCACTAAATCCAAACGAACTCAAACCAGCGATACGTTGTTCGCCAGGCTGTTCACAAGACAACCATTCTTGTGATTTTTTTGGTACAGCTATGGCCGATGACGACCAATCAAAATAAGGGTTAGGCTCTTCAAAATGCAAATGCTGAGGGATTTTATTATGCTGTAATGTCAATACAACTTTCATTAGCCCCGCAATACCTGCTGCAGCTTCAAGGTGGCCTATGTTGGTTTTAATAGATCCCACCATGAGTGGGCTGGCACCATCTCGTTGCTTCCCATAAACCGATTGCAATGCTGCCAGTTCAATAGGATCCCCTAATGACGTTCCCGTGCCGTGGGCCTCAACATAACCAACATCTTGAGGGGCTGTCTTTGCGTCTTTTAACGCCGCGGCTAATACTTTTTCTTGTGCAAGCTCATTCGGAGCTGTTATCCCTTGGCTTTTTCCATCCTGGTTAACGGCAGAACCTTTGATAACCGCTAAAACGTTATCACCATCACGCTGTGCATCTGATAAACGCTTGAGGACCACCATGCCACAACCTTCACCACGCACATAACCGTTTGCGCTGGAATCAAATGTCTTACAACGCCCATCAGGAGATAACATGCCCGCTTTAGCAAAAACCATTGACGTTGACGGCTCCAAAATCAGGTTCACGCCACCAGCCAGCCCAATATCGCTTTCCTTATTTCGTAAACTTTGCACCGCCAGATGTAACGTAATCAATGACGAAGAACACGCCGTATCAATCGATAAACTTGGACCTTGCAACCCCAGAAGATAACTAATACGGCCCGATGCAATCGCATGCGCGTTCCCGGTCCCATCATAAGGAGAAACATCCTCGAGCTCTCGATATTTTGCTTGCAGCTGAGAATACCCCTGATGGCAAATACCAACAAAAACCCCTGTTTTTGACCCCATCAAAGTACGAGGATCGATACCCGCATGTTCTAATGCATTCCAGGAAGACTCCATCAACAATCGTTGCTGGGGGTCCATTAATTCAGCTTCTACGGGAGCAACATTAAAAAATGAATTATCAAACTGATCAACATCGTCCACAAGGCCATTTGCCTTAGTGTACAACGTACCAGGGGTTTCTGGATTAGGATCATAAATTGAATCAGCATCCCATCGCTCTCTGTCCATATCAACAATGGCATCAACGCTGTTGTTCAATAAGTCCCACAATTTCTCGGGGCTATTCACGCCTCCAGGAAAACGACACCCCATACCAATAATGGCAATTGATTCCGAAGAATTTTTCTCTATTCGTTGCAATTTTGACTTTGTACGCTTTAATTCTAATAAGGCTTTTTTCAGTACGGCACTTTTATTGTTTTCATTAGACATGACATTCCCTCGAGCCAGTGAAACCCACTGGATATCTCGTTATTATTTGTATTATGGAAAAAGTTCAGCCTATCTTTCTAGACCGCACTGAATTCTTTATGGATTCACCGATTTATAATGGCAAGAGATCAAGATGCTTCATTCTCTTCACTTTCAATATTAATCGTTTGAAAATTTTGAATAGATCCATCAAGTTCACCTCGATGTCGCACTATTGAGAAATGTTTAATAAGTGCATTAACTGTGGGATACCGCAGCAATTCGGTGGCAGGTATGGTACGACCAATAAAGTCTTGCAATAAATCGACAAGTGCAATCGCATCAATGGAATCAAGACCTAGCTCAGAAAACGTTAAGTCTAAATCTAGAAGGTGGCTATCAACGTTCAAATGATTCGCCAACCAAGAGAGCATTTTTTCTTGTAAATCTTGCTGGCTTTCACCAAGAATACTAACCACTTTACTTTCTACTTTGTTGATTCTTCCTCCTTGACGAGACTTTTTATTACCCCAGCTGTAAACCACATTCAACTGATCCGCTTCATATTGTCGTTTGGCATCAACACGCTGTATTTTTCCACTTGAGGTTTTTGGTAATGAACCTGCGGCTATTAACACAATTGATTTTGCAGAAATCCCATGTCGGGACGATATTTCTCCTGCCCCTTTTAGTGCTAGCTTGGCCCAACCATCGTCGCTCAACGTTAACGCTTTTGACACCTCCTGCACCACTACCAGCTGCTCTCCCTCTGCACCGGATACCGTAAATGCGGCCCCACAACCTTTTCTAACATCCTCGGACGATTTCTGGAATGATAACTCCAAATCTTGTGGGTAGTGATTTCGACCCGCAATAATCACTACCTCTTTTAATCTACCCGTAACAAAGAGTTCACCATCATCCATAAATCCGAGGTCACCCGTTCGCAAATAGCTCATACCTTCTGTGGTATTTTCATCATTTTTAATTTTGGCTCGAAATACTCTCTCTGAGTATTGTGGTTTCCCCCAGTATCCAGCACATACTGATGGACTGTTAACCCAAATCTCACCTATTTTTCCGTGCTCTACACGACAATTTGTGGAAGGATTCACAATTTCAACCGACGTTTGGGATGCAAGCACTCCTGAACTTACTAGCTCTGCACGCTTATTCGTTACCATTTTCTTTTTACTGTCCCCAATGGCCAATGCATCCAAGCAGGTAGGACGAGTGAGCATCCCTCTTCCCTGTGGAGATCCAGCGACAAACAAAGTTGCTTCTGCCAAGCCATAACAGGGTAAAAATGCATTATTTTTAAATCCTGTTGAGGAAAAATATTCAGAGAAATTACGCAAAGACGCAGCCTGAATCGGTTCTGCTCCATTAAACGCAATATCCCAATGACTTAGGTCTAGGCTATCTCTTTGTTCTGGTGTTATTTTTTTAACACAATATTGATAGGAAAAATTCGGTCCTCCACTTACATTTGCTTTTCGATCACTTATGGCTTTTAACCATATATAAGGCGTTTTTAAAAAAGTTAGCGGTGACATTAATGTGACACTACTCCCCAAATAAAGGGGCATTAGAATGCCACCAATCAAACCCATATCATGAAATGGTGGCAACCAAATAACCGTTTTGTAGCAATCCTTATCCAAATCTCGTTTATTTTTATCCGTAAAACATTGAGCGATACTTTTAAAATTTTCGATTAAATTTCTATGGCTAACCATTACCCCTTTTGGGTGTCCAGTAGACCCGGAGGTATACTGTAAGAATGCGACATCATCAATATGGGGCTTAAAAACAGCAAATTCCACATCGGAAGCTATAGCAATGGTATCTGTCGAAAAACAGGCAACATCTGTTTTTTCAGCATTTGAATTTATCCAGTATTGGATCATTGGAGTTAGTAACGACTGTGAAAGAATTAATTCAGCGTCACAATCCTTAATAATCCGAATTAATCGTTCTATGTCTTTTTCACCCATTGGTGGGTACGCGGGGACTGGAGTTGCACCAGCACACATACAGGCAAAAAACGCTTTAATATATTCTAATCCAGGGGGGTATAACAAAATAACATTTTTACCCTGTACTCCCTTCTCCGCTAGCCCTACTGCAATACTCCGTGCTTCTGAATACAATTCAGAAAAACTTAACGTCGATTCAACACTGCCATCCTCGCCTAGAAACTCAGCAAAAAGCCTCTCCCCTAACGAATCTGATTGGGAAAACAACATGTCAACTAGGCTAGTATATTCTTGCATCTCATTATTCATCAAAATCTCCACACAGTATTTTTAAAACAGAAATAATCCTGTAAAAACACCACGAATTCAGATCGCAAAGAAAACGAATAAAGAGCACTGCTTCAAAATCCCTTTTTTCTTTATTGTTTTTATTGGCATTTTTGTTGGGGTTTTAAAAAGTATAAGGGGCAAAAATAGTAAACACTTGTATTTTTTAGACTAAGGTTTTGTAACAAAAGGGAGCCTTTCGTTTACAAACAGAGCGTTATTTGCTCAAAAAATATAATACTCTCGTTCCATAATGTTACTTAAGATGTTGATTTTTCTAGAATCTTATTCATTTGATCAAAAAACACTCTCTCATTGTTTTTTATAAAAAAATGTCCCCCTGAAAGACTAATATTTTCAAAAGACGCATGAGTACATTCCCCCCAAGCACGAATTTCTTTTGGTAATACCAATAAATCGGCAGGTGAAGAAAATGCAACAATTGGCATATCCAATTTCGCATTCGATAACGAAACGGTTTCTTCATTGAGTTCCAAATCATTGCGAATATGAGGAAGAAAATAATTAAGCATATCATCATCTTCCAATAGGATATCTGGAATACCGCCAAAGGTTGAAAGTTGATCTATCAATTTTTTATCACTATAGAATTTCAACTTTTCTCGAGGAGGCATCATCGGAGAACGTCTAGCACCCACACAAAGAACGTCTATCAAGAACCCCAAATCCCTCAGTTTCATTGCCAACATATACGCAACTAATGCTCCAAAGCTATGACCATAAAATACAATTTTAGCCCCAGAAAAAATCGATAAATCACTAATATAGTAGGAGATTAGCCCTGACATTGTTTTGGCGAATAATTCGCCACTTAGTGTATCTCTACCTGGGTATGCCGCAGCCCATACATCAACATCATCGTTTAAAAATGAATGCCACTGTCGAAACATTGATGGCCCGCCACCGGCATTAGCAAAACAAATTAGACGAATTTTCGCACCATCATTATCTTGATAATTGACCATCGACTTATTGGTATTAAATTTCATTAATGATACCCTGAGTAAATTTACGGCAAAATATTTGTTTGTTAAAAACCTATTAATAGTGATTAAAACAATAAAATCTCACTATCGGCTGCTATATTCATGAAAAATATTATAATAAAAAATATATTATTAAAAATCAAAAAAACACTAATTATAATATCAACTCTATCTTTCCTTATTTTATCTTTACCTTATATTCTTAACATAAAATACCATAGTGATATCGAAGATTACTTTCAAAAAAACGAAAAATCACTAACAGATTATCAATATTTGAAATCGAATTTTGGTAATGAAAACACATTACTACTAGCGATAAAACTTACCGAAACCAGCTCAACATTACTAAATAGAGATACACTAAACAGTCTTTCAAAACTACTAGTTGACATTAAAAACACCCCAAAAGTAAAAGAGGTGTCTTCAATTTTAGATGCTACCGTAACATCATTTTCAAATGGTGAACAAAGGACTTTATCTTTGCAACAATACTTGCAAAGCGATAACAGTGAAGATATCTCTGCTATATTTAGCCAAATCTCCGATAATCTAAGAGGTTCCAGCTTTTGGTTGTCTTCTGATTTATTGAACACGGTGATAGAAGTAAATTTCATTGACACACCTGGATCACAATCACCTTACAAATCGCTACTTCATCAAATATCCAGTGACCTACAAACATCTAAAATATTTCAAATTAGACCTTGGGGCCCCATAGCAGTAAAGGCCGCGCTAAACGAAGCACTTATATACGACGGTGTATATCTATTCCCCATCATACTATTTTCAGGAATCGCTTTACTCTACTTATTTATTGGTTCGATTAAACTTATTCTCGCCGGCATAATAACCATTCTGATTTCATTGACATTAACGCTAGAGTTAGCAGGATTAATGTCAATCCATATAAACCAGACTTCTGTTCTTGCATTTGGCATTGTCTTTATTATTTCCCTAGCCGACGTGATTCACGTCCTTATGTGTTATCAATCACAAATACGGCTCGGAAAAAAACACGACATTCATGACGCCATAAAACAAAAACTACTCCCCTTATGCCTCACCACCCTGACTACCTGTATAGGTTTTCTGAGTTTGACTTTAGCGGGGTCTCCTACCTTTTCGATATTTGGCTGTATCGCAGCAACAGGTGTAGCATTGGCTCTATTCGTCACACTATTTTTGCTTCCCACTATTGTCGAAATACTATCACCTAAACAAAAATCAAAAAACCAACCTTCGATACAATCAAACCAAGATAAAAAGCCGCTAGAAATACTCAATGCACTAATTGCTAATAGTCCAAGCTGGCAACAACAAAAACACCACTGGCCAATCATGATAGTATCTTTATTTGCGATTTTTCTATGTTTTGGTTTATTTAAGAACACCTTTCACAACGATTCATTAACGTATTTTTCTAAATCCACACCGATACATCAAGCAACAACACAATTTGAAAATGCATTTAATACGCACCAAGGATTAGCTATACTGCTCACGTTAGAAAATCAAGAATCTATATACTCTTCTGGCACAGTAGCTACCATTGACAAGTTTCATCAATGGTTAAATCAACAAACATGGGCGAGTATCCACACCAGCTACTTATCAACGTTAATCAACATTTATCGAAACCTTCACGATAATGATTTTCGTTGGCAACAGTTACCCAAAGATCCAGGGCAAATCGTAGAGCTATTCAACTTATACGAAATGGCCAGCGACAAAAACTCCCTATCACTTTTGGGTATCAAACAAGCAAACATCAAAACTACTTCACCTAATATCCTAATATCCATTGGTATCCCAGAAATATTAAACCGAGATGTTTTGATTATTCAACAAAAAATAGAAGACTGGTTTCAGCTTAACGATCCAACAATAAAAGTAACAGTGAGTGGTCAAGCCATTTTATTCGCAAATGTTGGCTGGAGCCTAACATCAAAGATGCTGATGGGAGCAGTGCTCACGATGTCAATCATTACCCTCATCATCGGATTAGTCTTTAAAAACGCTCGACTTGCACTTCTCAGCATTATCCCTAACGCCCTGCCTGCCCTTGTATGTCTAGGAGCCGTCGGTTGGCTTTCAGGGAAGATTAACTTCGCTATTGCTGGTTCTATAAGTATTGCATTAGGTATTGTTGTGGATGATACAATTCATATACTTAGCGATTATCAGCACTTGCGTAAACAAGGCATTTCACCGCGCCAAAGCATTAAAACAACGCTCATCGAGACGGGGCCGGCGTTACTATTAACAACGCTGGTACTTACTACTGGCTTTAGTATCTTAAATTTTGCATCCTTCATCCCTAACCAACACACAGCCCAAATGATTACAGCGATGGTATCAAGTGCCATTATTTTCGATTTTTTACTACTCCCTTACCTTCTAGTCAGGTTTGATCACAAGATCTTTCTTGCTCCCTCGTCCGCAATACCAGCCTCAAGTAGCACTATACTCAATCCCATAGTCAAAGATACATGAAAGCAAACACTAAACTATAAAAAGCCCATCTAATATAACCACTTACGTCACGTAACCGATTATTACTTTCGGATACTACCAATCGTCTCAGGGCTGGCTAAACTTAGCTAATGTACTCTCATTCCTCTAAAACTGATTCGGACACCCGTGCCTGCTGATAACCTAATAAATGAAGATTTCCTAATACTTGTTGTTGATGATGATGATGCAATACGCTTTGTCGCATCCGATACGCTAGCAGACGCCGGCTTTAATATCATTGAAGCTAAAAATGGCAAACAAGCATTAGATGTCTTTAAAACTCACAAACCCGATCTAGTACTATTAGACCTAGTTATGCCTGAAATAGATGGTTTCCAGGTTTGTGAAGCACTGCGTGCCCAACCCCAAAATGAAACCTTACCCATTATGATAATGACTGGTTTAGATGATGAAGAGTCTATTGCTCGTGCATTTGAAGCCGGTGCGACTGACTTTATTATCAAACCGCTCAATCACTTTATATTAGAGCAACGCACACGTTATATTTTACGTACCAGTCGTGTACTCAAAACCTTAGAGCAAAGAGAGGCTCGCCTTAACAATGCGGAACGTATTGCAAAGCTCGGTAGCTGGGATTGGAATGGACAAAAGAAAGCATTACGAGTTTCAAAAGAATTTAACCGTATATTGGGCTTTGCCGAAGATCATCCAACCGCGGTAACCGAAATGGTTGGATTATTTAGAGACGAAGAGAAGGATCGCGTAAAAGCGCTTTACCAACAAGTGCTTAAAGACAATGAAACGTCCTTTGTACTTGAACATACGATGTACCCTTCAGAAGAGCACCCCATTCGTGTCCGTCAAGAAGCTGAAATTACCTACCTGGAAAATGGACATGTTCGCGTATCAGGCACTTTACATGACATAACAGAAGAAACCTCAAGTAAAGATCAAATTTTACAACTCGCCTATTACGACACGCTAACATCATTACCCAACCGAACTTTTTTTAAAACACACTTAGAATATTCGGTAAAACAAGCTAGGAAAAATGGGGCTTGTTGTGCCGTCATTTTACTAGATTTGGATTTATTTACCCGTATCAATAACTCTCTCGGACACGATGCTGGCGATAAACTACTAGCTGTAATTTCTCAACGCTTTTTAGAGGCAATGAACAATCCAGCCTGTATCAAGCTTAACCAAGCCGCTATTGACCCCTACACCGTTAACGAAAAATCTGATGACGTATTAGCAAGACTAGAAGGAGACCAGTTTGTCGTTGTTCTGAACAATTTCAGTCGGTTAGATGACGTTATTGCAGTAATCCAACGGTTATTGAAGCGCCTTTCAACACCCATGCAATACAACACCCAATCCGTTGTACTCACTGCTAGTGTAGGCGTTGCACTTTACCCAGTAAATGGTCAAGACAGTGAAACACTCGTAAGAAATGCTGACGCGGCGATGCGATTTGCAAAATCCCAAGGGCGAAACAACTTTCGTTTTTATTCTAGTGAAATTGATGCAAAGTCCAAAGAACGACTATCCATTGAAAATGATTTGCGCCATGCCATTCATAATGGCGACTTAGAATTACATTACCAACCTAAGATTAACCTAGCAACAGCAGAAGTCACCTCAGCAGAAGCACTGGTACGCTGGACTCACCCAAAACGTGGCATGATATCTCCCGGCCAATTTATTCCCATGGCAGAAGAAATTGGTTTGATTAATGAATTAGGGGATTGGTTAATAGAAGAAGCTTGTCAAAAAACCAAACATTGGAACGATATGGGTATCGGGCCAATTCGTACTGCAATAAACCTTTCTGCCATTCAGCTAAAAACCCCCGGCCTTGTAGAGAAAGTACGTAGCGCCCTAGATAATACAGGGCTTATTGCCTCGCAGTTAGAAGTTGAAATTACCGAAGGAGTGTTGCTAGAAGACTCCCACCGCACATTAAGAACTTTGGAAGGCTTACGTTCACTGGGGGTAAAAGTCGCTTTAGATGACTTTGGTACAGGTTATTCGTCTCTTAGTTACTTAACACGATTTCCATTTACAACACTAAAAATTGACCGCTGTTTTATCACCGACTCTGTAAAAAATGCTCAATCCGGTGCAATTGTTCACACCATCATAGACTTATGCCGTCACCTAAATTTAGAGGTAGTAGCTGAGGGTGTGGAACTCGAAGAAGAATTGCGCTTCCTAATGAAACACCATTGCGATTTAATTCAAGGTTTCTACTTTAGCCCTGCATTGGACCCGGATAGTTTTGCTAATTATTTACGGAAGAAACCTTGGCTAGATCAACTTTCTGATCTGGATTAACCGTTAAACCTTTCGAAGAAAATTTTGGCGGAATATCAAAAATATGTTTTGGAACACCAATCCCCTGCTTTGAATAATCACAGACACCGTCAGGAAACAGCTTCTTTAATTGCAATTGGTACGGCAACATGTCAACTACGCCATAAAGCCCCTTCTGTAATGCCTCCTCCACCGGTTGCAACTGACACTTAAGCACCCAGCCCTTCACATCTTCACCCGCCACTTGTCGAGAGCTTTTGAAAGGAGGGTAAGTTGTTGTACACGCCCCCTGTGCGCGCTTATTCCATTGTCCATCCCAAACCGAATTACCAGAGGCAATAACATTACCCCCATGATCAAAACAGGCATCAACAACAGCATCTGGTTTTAGATTCATCGCTAGATTTTCTTGCTGTTCAACACCTTCATCTTCTCGCATAGCTATTGATGTTTGTTTAACGCTCAACCTTTTAACCGCCATCCATTGGTCCATCACATCAAACGCTCTTTCCGTGGGGTCATAATCTTTATGAGCAACCCAAATAACATGTTCATTCGCATGACCTGCAAAATCAATAATTCTGTCGCGAGTTGCCAAACTGGCAAAGCTATGATGCATGTCCAACTCGTCATCAAGGTAATGTCGAATATCAATTACTGGTATATCAATTTTCCCCATAAACACCATACCTGACCGGTATGCAGCTTCAATCGCTTTAATATCCCCTTTGGTTCTTTGAGCCGGTGCATCATCACGCCAACGCAAGTTAATGTTATGGTGGCTCCAAATTGAAAAATCCATCATATCGGTTCGCCCATCAACAAACCAAAATCGTGCTTTTTTCATTTGTTGAGGGTACCGCCACCCACCTACCTTTTTATTTAGATCCAAGAAAGAACGGGCAGATATATCGCCATTTTTTAACGCTAACAATCCATATTGCACACCCACATTGTCCCAAGTTGAGCGAGCATAACCATGTTCATTAACCCCATACAGGCTGCGAACATCCTCCCAATGGCTCCAATGCGTACTGCGATAAACACGCTTTTTAAAACGAAATATATCCGAGAAAAAGCGTGGATTTAGCACTAACTGTGCAGGGCCTCTCCAAGCATGAGAACATTCGCTAGCCCCGCCCGGTGCACTGGGCCAATAACCATTCACCAATTTTGAGACACGATATGCCATAGAGTAAGGCGGACTATCCATTGATTTTGCGCTCAAACCCTCAATTTTTGAGCGATTTTCCCAACGCTTCCAGTATCTATTCTTGCGATCCGTGATATCAAAATAGTATTCCAACGGCTCACAGTCCAAAGCGTAAACCGTTTGTGTCACCATATCTGGATAAGAATATTGGGGAATGGCAGCATCCAGCAAACCAGGTCTATTTTGCGCAAGCAAGTACTGTTGAAGCCCTCCACCGGACCCACCAATACCAACCGTATAACGAGGTTTCCCATACGCCGTTTCAAACTGCGTCTTAACTCGCATTGCGGTATCTTCTTGCAGCCATACATTGTAATGATTATCCGTGGCATTTCCGGTGGAATACGCCACGGCATAACCTTTTGCTAGCTGCTCGCGGCGATACTTCAGCAGCTTTCGAATTTTCATTTTTCCTTGATCAAATCCAATACCAACACCACCTTTAAATTGATACACCAACACGCCATTCCAATAACGTAGGTCCGCTTTATCGTAGGTATCACTTTCGCCTTTGAGCGTTGCTATTCCATAAATAAAACGATTAATGGTTCCCGTTTCTATACGAACAATAAAATCACGCTCTTTGCCGTTGACATGTATCTTTGCGATATCATTATGAGCATCTTCCAGTGGATAAAACTTGTTAGTTATCGCTTGATTATAAAAATAGTGGATACGCATAGGCAGCGAGCAATCCTTACTATAACCCAAACGAGAACTGGTTTTTACACCATTGTCGTCAACACGATACACCGGAATCCCGACCCTATCCTGGTTATCAACCAACGGCTGTCCTAAATGAGATTCCTCTGAACGGCATAAGAAAGGATACTGATGTTCGCCAGAAAACAATGGCTGAACAGGGCCTATTTCGCCTGCCGCTATAGGAAACGGAAACTCTTCGCGGGGCCTAGTTATTGTGCTGGGGTGAGGGCCTGCATAGGCAGAAAAACGTTGCTGGGTATAGCCTTTTGGTAATCCAACCACCATTTCTTCATCAGCTTTAAGCTCACGCGCGCCCTTGCCACCTATAAAAACACTACAAGAGGTAATAAGCATCACACATAAAGCGATACCATTTAGGCGAAGTATATATCGAATCAGCATCCCTCAATATAAGATGATCATTTTCAAATTAGTACACAAATTTGGAGACTACATCCAACTAATTTGGCATATGGTTATGTCTGAAATTATGTGAACCAGCCTAATATCTTATAAAAACCTGACCATTGAAGTACATAAGAGCACTAATCCTAAATATCAACATTTTCATATATTCGCTAAATTCAACCCATAAAAACAAAAATACCGATCATTCTTCTGTTACAGAAAAACATCAATTATCTATTGTTAAATATAAGTGCACAACCGTACACTTATGAAAAGACAAAATTTAAACGCACATACTGAAACTATCAGTAAGTAAAACAACAACACATAAGGTGCCTGTTATGCCACACGCCAACCAAGAAAAAGTGACCCTTCCCTACCTACAGGCCCTTTCTAGTGCATATGAAAAAATAGGAATACATACAACACATCCTGATCGCCTCAAAGAAAAATATGCCAGCAGTCATTCTAAGTACATCACCATTGACGGTACCGTTATCCATTACCAAGATGAAGGGAAAGGCCCCGTTCTTATTTTATCCCACGGTGTAATGGCATCATTACACACCTGGGACGGCTGGGTAGACATTCTAAAAACAAAATACCGCATTATTCGTTTTGATATTCCGGGCTTCGGTTTATCCGACCCAAATGCCAGTAAACAATTTAATCCAGAATACACTATCACGTTATTTAACGGTTTCGTCGATGCATTAGGAGTCGACACTTTTTATTTAGTTGGCAATTCTCTAGGAGGCTTTATTTCTTGGAACTACGCAGCGACCCACCCTGAGCGAGTCAAAAAGCTAATACTCATTGACCCTATTGGATACGAACAAAAGCTACCCTTTATTATGAAGCTCGTGACCCAGCCTATCATTCAATTCGTTTCCCGCTGGATTGCCCCAAAGTTTATTGTCGACTCCTGTGTAAGAAAAGTCTACGGTCAACCGGATAACATACATCACACAGTGTTTGATCGCTACTTTGATCTTTTGTCTCACCCTGGTGGCCGTGATGCTATGGTCGATGTGTTTCTGACATTTAAACATTTTAACGGACACCCCGAAGTCATCTCCAAAATGAAAAAACTATCGATGCCAACACTAATCATGTGGGGCGAAGAAGATGCTTGGGTACCCGTAGAACATGCCAAAAACTGGAAAAAAGACGTTCCCCATGCGGAGTCTATTATTTACAAAAATGCAGGACATATTCCCATGGAAGAATTCCCCGAAAAAACGGCCACAGATGCTGACCGTTTTTTATCAGCGATAAACCCTGCTACCCATTAAAACACCCTATTCGCTGGCCCGAACACAGATGTTTCTTACGCCTTAATTTCAGTATCTAGGGTCAGCGTAAACCAACCTCCAGCAATGTGCTTGTGGGTCCAAACACCAAGTAACACAACCTTTCCATTATCATCAGAAAGTAATTTAAAATAATCTTTCCACGGCTGGTGGTCATAGTTCATTGTTGCCGTTGAAGTTCCACGCCACTTTATATCTGTCATACCAACGTTTCCCCAAATAGGGATTGGAAAATATACCTTATCACACCAACGCATTAATAACGGATCGCCTTTCTCACTCGTCCGATAACGCTTACCCCACTTAACCCCAAGCATGCTTAGCGGTCGAATAAATACCCATTCAGCAAGGTCCAATACGGATGCATTAGTTCTAAGAATCTTCCCCTGCCATGCACGTCCAATTAAATCTGTTTCAGCAGTGACCGCAGGTAGCGAGTCATACAAACGCACCAAATCCCCCTCGTTGTAAGCCACATCGTGTTGATGGAGTATTTCTGTCTTGACCTGTTCAAGCCCCTTACCTGAGCCGGGGATCTCTTTTTCCTCAAAACCCGGCTCGTTCCAGACAGATTTTTTTGGCTGAAGGTGGCACAAACCACTGATCGCATAATTTAGCGGGAATAACAAAAGCTGACTAAGGTCATAAGTTATGGGGGGGTAAGACAACACGGCGCGACGATTCTCAATACGCATACAGCCTCCTAAGGCTCTGAGTAAGAATGTGGATACACTCTTCATTTTAAAGCAGAATGACACGTCATTCCGTTTAGATATCAAAAGAATGCCACGTGCTTCCTACTACTGTCAAGGCCAAGTTAGGCTCATTAGAAGAGGGTGGGGTACGTTGTACCCCTAATACCAGGCTTGTCGATCAATATACCTTTCTTCTGATAAACGACAGGTACGATACTGGCTCATGGTAGAAAACATATGCTCTCGTAGCTGTTCTACCGCTATCGTATACCCCTCCTCTCTTCTGATTAATGTCCCCGGTGATGCCGGCAACAGCTCTTCGTAGAAGTAAGGTTTACCAATTTCAATAGTTACCTTAAACGGTAAAATTAAGGGCGGATGCAAAGGAACATGCAAAGGAACATTTTTAAATTTTGGACCAAAGAACGTTGCCGCCGCTTCCTCCGCTCCGATAATAGTAATTGGAATAATAGGCACCTTAGCAATATCTGCATACTTAGCGACATGAGGACTAAATTTAAACAATGTATATCGATGATGAAATGAATGATACGACTCTTCAGGATAAATACACATTAACTTACCTGAGTGCAGGCCTTTAACAACACTGCCGCTTTCGCAAATATCGCAGGCATCCTCATCCAAAAAACCACACCCTAAACTTTCAAGAAAAAGACGCATAAAACGAAGCTTTGCATCCCAATGATGGGCGACAAAGCTAACAGATCGATCTCCCAATCCCGCGATAAGACACAACGCATCCCACCAAACACTACCAGAGTGATTACATGCTAATAATGCTCCCTCACCTTCAGGCGGAAGGTTCTCTAGCCCAACAATCTCTAAACGAGAATACCTCTTCACTACAGGGGAGATATTGCGCTGAACAAAACGATAAAAACTAGAATCTGATTCCATACTCAAGCCAACTCACTATAGTTCGATACGACCGTTATAACATATCAACAAGAAATTAATTGTAGGAATCATCGCTCACATGAAGTTCTAGAGTTTTTGACTATCAGGTCTGATTCATACAAGTATTTAGTGACCACTACCTTTAAATTAAATATACGCCGTAATCATTACGGAAAAAACAATAACAAATAGCGACACCATTTCATTAAGGGGAACCAAAATGAAAATATCAATTAAACCTTATTAGCGTTATACCAATTCCTTTTCGATAAACCAGTCCTTCAGAATAATTCTTTTCTGCTGTGGTTTTCTGCGCCTATCGATTGGAGTTGACATACTTTATTTTCCAAAAAAAAGAAACTTAAGGTCATGACATTTTTTTAATTCATCGACCTAGGCACCCTATTGCCTACATTTTTCATCAACAAAAAAAATAGTAATGGAGAACATTATGCCCACCATAAAAAAAATAAATAAATTTCGCTCAACTTTCGCAACAGGACTGTTGTTCTTAGGACTTTCCACTTCAACCAACGCCGCCACATTAACAGAGCCCGCTGCTCCTGAAGAACGTTTAAACGACTACCCCATTGTGCTTGTTCATGGTTTTTTTGGTTGGGGTAGAGATGAGGTGTTAGGACTATACAAACATTTCGGTGGCTTCAAGGACATTCAAGAAGAATTAAAACGACAAGGTGGTCACAAAACCGTAGTCACCCCAGCGATGGGACCTATATCAAGTTCCTGGGACAGAACATGTGAACTGTATGCTCAATTAACAGGAACACGAGTGGACTACGGTAGGGCACATGCAGAAGAACATGATCATGAACGATTTGGGGAAAATTTTAAAACGTGGAGAAACAAATCCAAAATCAGCAATCTTGGGGGCGGACAAAAAGTAAATATTATCGCCCACAGCCAAGGTACTCAAACCGCTCGTCTGTTAATTGAATTATTAGGTAACGGTAGCGAAACTGAAAAAGCAGCAACTAGTGAAAAAGATCTTTCTGACCTATTTAAAGGTGATAATCAATGGGTAAACGGGCTAGCATCAATTGCTGGCGCGAACGATGGCTCCCCATTAGCCCATGCGATTTATCACAAAATCTCTGGATTTGACACTCTTGTATCGATGCTAATAAAAGCCGTAAATCTTCTCAACATCGACGCCATATATGATTTTAAACTTGATCATTTTGGCCTTGGTGGTAGAGGATTATTTGAATTACCAAGCGCCTATACCAAGCGAATATTAACGGAAATGTATGACAAGAAAGATTCTGCATTCTATGACCTAAGCTCAACTGGTTCAGCAGAAATCAATCAGTTTGCTAGTGCAGAAGATGATGTATATTATTATTCTTGGTCAAACCAAACATCAGAATTAAGCGGCGACGGCACCGAAAACCCAGGTAAAAGCACTAACCCAATTTTGCTACTACCTACAAGCTTTATGGGATCATTCACACATCAACCTGAAGGTGGTGTTACCGTAGACAGTTCATTCTGGGCAAATGATGGCATAACATCAACACGCGGAATGGAAGGGCCCCTTAACTGGTCGACGGATGTTATTAGTCATTATGATGGATCCATCAATGACGGTGCAAACATTCAACCTGGTGTATGGAATTACATGGGACACATCGAAGGGAACTGGGATCATTGGGATATGTTGAACATTCTAGATGGCTCTCACGATGTCCGTCCGTTATATTTCAACGCCGCTAATTTCTTAACATCTACCCCAGGCGCAAAAGGCGGATCTATGGAATGGATGCTGTTGGTTGGATTCTTAGGATTCACTATTGCTAGAAGAAAGCGAAAATAATATAAACAAAAAAATGAGTGACGCAAATACCTTTGTGTCACTCATTTCTTACATACTAGCCCACTTTACAATCCACGTTTAACAGAATCATCCCAGTTATTTTTATCAGCAACATGACAACTTTGCATTTCTTGATCAAACAAAATCACATAACGTTTATTTTTAACGCCAGAAATAACCTGCTCAGCCTTCTCTGCCAATGACAATTCAACGCTACCATAATCAGTGCCCTCACGACTAACAAACTCTTCAACCAAGGCGTGTAAAATGTCCGTTTCCAATGCGTCCCAAGGTATTTCCAGAAAACGATCGGCCACTGGTTGCTCTTTTTTTTCGCCATAATCTGGCATTTCGTCATACATCAAAAAAACCACCCTGTGTCTTCTTCCAATTTTTTCGCGCACCCCCAATACTGTTTTTTGTATTTTGTTGCTCGAGCAGATACTTTCTTCGCTACTTTTTTAAGCCACGCTTTATTTTTAAAGGTTCGCTTTGCAAAACCTCCATGCCCTTCGTGATAAGCCAGATAAAGATGATAAGCATCATTACGTTTGATTTTATTTCGACGATAACTCGTGGCGTTATACCAACCAATAAAATCAATAGCGTCATCAAATCCATCTCGATCAGCCCCCCAATTTCCTGATGATTTAATATACTCATCCCAAGTATCATCCAAGGCTTGTGAGTAACCATAAGCAGACGAAGCTCGCCCCAGGGGCACTATCAAAAACCATTCAAAGTCCGGTTTAATATCTGCCTCAAATTTAGATTCTTGATGAATAATCGCCATCAAAACAGGGATAGAGGTTCCCCACTTATCAGCGGAAGCCTTTGCATCTTCATACCAATCATCTTTCTCTTCAAATATCTTACACAGATTATCCAGATTTTCCGGCGGAGAAGAGACGCAGCCCGACGCCAGTAATGTAATACAAACTAAAGCAACAACCGCTAACCAGGTCTTAACACTAAGAGTGACTCGCTGACTCATACAGGTACCTCAATACCGTGTTCTTTTAATAGTTCAACATACTCTAGTTCTGTGACCACAGAAACCCCTAAGGATTCAGCCTTAGTCAGTTTTGACCCTGCATTCTCACCAGCAATAACACAGTGGGTTTTCTTTGACACACTGCCACTAACTTTAGCGCCGAGCTGCTGCAAATAACCCTTGGCTTGATCTCTTGCCATCAACGTCAACGTTCCAGTTAACACAAATGTTTTACCGTCCAATGGCTTTTCTTGATCATGATCAACCTCAACTTCATCCCAACGAACACCCGCTGCAATCAAGGAGCTAACCACATCAACATTATGCGGCTGCTGAAAAAACTCAACAATATGAACCGCAACAATAGGCCCCACATCAGGAACTTGCTGTAATAGATCTTGCTCAGCTTGCATCACCGCATCTAAATTGCCAAAAAAGTTTGCCAAGTTTAGTGCCGTTGCCTCTCCAACTTCTCGGATACCTAAACTGTATAAAAAGCGTTGAAGACTGGTTTGCTTACTGACTTCCAGCGCCTTAACAAGGTTTTGCGCAGATTTCTCTCCCATACGCTCCATCTTCGAAACGGCTTCAACCGTTACATCAAACAAATCAGCCACAGTATTAATCAGCTTTTGATCTACCAACTGTTCAACTAATTTATCACCAAGGCCATCCACATCCATCGCTTTGCGAGAGGCAAAATGCTTAATTGCCTCCTTCACCTGCGCATGACAGAACAGTCCCCCGCTACAGCGCGCTACAGCCTCCCCTTCCTGTTGGGTAATAGCAGACTCACACACGGGACAGGTTGTTAGCATTTCAACCGGCCGTGCATTATCAGGGCGTTTATCCAACAACACCTTAACCACTTTCGGTATCACATCCCCCGCACGGTAAATAACCACTGCATCACCAACACGAATATCCATTCGTTTCACTTCATCCATATTATGAAGCGTGGCATTGCTCACGGTAACGCCACCAACAAACACCGGTTCCAGTCGCGCCACAGGCGTAATTGCGCCTGTTCGCCCTACCTGAAATTCGATATCTAACACTGTGGTTAGTTCTTCTTGAGCGGGGAATTTATGGGCCGTTGCCCAACGGGGGGCTCGAGAGACAAAACCCAGCATACGTTGCAGTTTAAGTTCATTAACCTTATAAACAATGCCATCAATGTCATAATCCAGCGCATCACGCTTTGCTAGAATGTCATCATGATATAGAGAGCAAGCTTCCGGGCCTGTATTTAATCGTACTTCAGGATTAAGCTTTAGGCCCCAGGTATTCAATTGTTTGAGGGTATCAAAATGTGTTGAAGGCAACTCCCCACCCTCAACATAACCTACAGAATAACAATACATATCTAAAGGCCGCGACGCGGTGATACGCGAGTCTAACTGCCGCAGACTACCTGCAGCTGCATTTCTCGGGTTAACAAATACCTTTTCACCCGCGGCTTCAGCTTTTGCATTTAATGCATTAAATCCGGCCCTTGGCATCACCACTTCGCCCCGCACTTCCAGCGTACTAGGGTAGCCCTGTCCTCGTAGCTTTAATGGTATTGACTCGATAGTGCGAATATTATGGGTGATATCCTCCCCAATGTTTTCCCCTGAATTCAATATATTATCACCATACTATACCCGCTTGTTATACACGTATAATTACCATTGATACAGTATAAATTAACATTGACAGTTGTCAATACTGGCTTAATATGAAGCAAAACTCAACATTAGCGTAAGTTGTCAATATGGAAGCTCAGAAATTAAACTTTTTCCCTAGGCTAAACACAGTCCTCAGCGAGGCTTACCGAAACGAACTTAAAGAAACTCTTGAAAGAGACTCTCATCGTTTAGCCAAAGCGTCATTGAATACTTATACGGCTTTTGTGGACATTGTTATACATCAGCTTAGCTCACCTTATAGCGCATTAGATATCAGAAATAATGACGAAAAGCTAAATCACCACTTCTCTATGTACGTAGGCTTTATACACACGGAGTTTGACCAGCTAAGTATTTATAGTGTTTACAAGTATTGTTTTTCCATAAAAAATGCGCTTAAGAATATTTTGGCTAAAAGCGATACGTCGCTGAAGAATATCAAGCTGTCCCCGTTAAGTATTAGTGATGATGTTCTATCTTGTATCTCACAGTATCAGTCTCATCGTATTAATAGCCCACTGCTAGAGTATTACTCTGGCTGGAGCTGCCAGAGTAAGGAAGGGAAAAGTCTCCATTTGAATATTGCCAAATATTTTGACAAATTCGGTTCAGCATATACCGTCGCCATTCATGAAACCATATCTAATTACATTAGAACATTGAAAAAAGAAACAGCACGAAATACAATCTCTAGGCTAGCCATATTACTGAATACATTTTCGGATATTTGTGGCAACCACGAAGAATTAGAGAGCGCTTTAAAAGCAGAAAACTCAACTAAATTCATGCTTAATGTCTATCACGTTCTACTTTCTAAAGCTATTCAGAATGACAACTGCGTAGAGTCATTCACAGAAGATTGGAGCCTAAATTACATCCCTAAATTTACCAGTTGCTTTATTGAAACTGGTTTTTTTGAAGAGCCTAATACCCCTTTTATTGCCCCAAAATTTAAGTCTCCAAAAAATAGATCGCAAGCTATTTCTATCGGCGGAAAGTTTATTTCTGAGGAAAAAGAAAGGATTTTCGTTGACATCCCCCTTGAAATAAAAGACGAGAAAGCTTTAGGAATCATAGAGAGCCGACTCAAACTTGATCTCAAACATATACGCATCTCATTTCAAAATGCAGTTGATGAAATCATGCAACGTCATGCACGAAATATTGAATACATAAAGCACGGAAAAGTTAAGCACCTTTCCGTTGCGGGAACAAACAATCACGCTTATGTTACTGGAGAAGCATTTCCAATAGGCTTAAAAGAACACCCAGGCAATACTATCGCAACATTTCATCACCATGGTTTTGGTGGCCCCAGCCGGAACTATGCAGCCTTTCTTGGTGAAAAAAACAACAGTCAATTGGTGAAAGAGTTAAACATCCCTACCCCAAGTACTCTAATGGCATTTTCCGCACTTTTGGTGATTGAACACCCTAAAATCACACCCTCCTGGCTACAAGAATGGCAACTTTTTGATAAAAATGACAACCAAGTGGGTTTTAAACAAGTTGGAAAAAAGTGGGTTGCTGTAAGTTTTAAAAATCGCAAAGGTGCAACGTTAGCGCAGCAAGAAATCCATTTAACTGAGCACTCAAAATGTATTGTAGAAGGATTGATAGAACACACTAAATATACAAGATCTGCGCTAAAAAAAGTAGGGGATAGCGGCTGGAGGTATGTAATGCTTAGCGCAAATCTAACAGTCCCTAAAAGGTTGAATAATATAAATTCATCAATATTGTCTTCAAAAGGATTTCATCGCTTTCTTATTTTGGATTCGTTTGATGATTTTGGCGAACCAATCCTAAACAAGGAAAGCGCCAAAAAACTTGCTCCACTGGTTTCCCTAAGGAGCATTCGCAAAACAAGAGGGCTTCAAATTTACATCGAAACACATTCAATTAGAGCAGTAGCTGATGCCCTAGGGCATAAAGAAGCTAATTTAAGCACTCTTAGCTCTTATCTTCCTGAACCACTTATGGACTACTTCAATGCTCGGTGGGTTCGGATATTTCAAAATTCTATTATTTTTGAAGCCCTAAAGGATTCTCCATATCTATTTGATGCTCTTGATTTTAATGAAGAGGCATTAGACGAATTTTTAAACAACCATAGTTTGGGCGAACTCCCAGAACAGCTTAAAAAAGCCAATGATTGCTTGCTAGTAGAGGAACATCAAAACCAAACAGAACGACTGGATGAACTCGTTTACACATTAAGCACCCCACTATTTCAAGTATTAATTGCCATTCAAACCATAATAGAAACTGCCACCAAGGAAGATGTATTTGTACCAATAATTGAAAAATGGTACGAAGCAGCGGTGTTTATTTTGGATACATTTTCTCTAACCAATAAAGCAAAAAGATACAGACCCCCACCCCAGGAAGCTAAGCATATGTACGAACATGCGACCAACAACCCACTGGATTTGGAACTCTTTAAGGAGAACTTGTTATGTCGCTAAAATTAGTTGAGAACATTGCAAATGGCTCTACTGACCTTTCTAAAATCAATCGAGAGGATTTGGATTCTTTACTTGAATTTTCAGTTTCCAATGGGGATTTTCGTGCCCTTGAGGTGATTACAAATTCTTTTACAGGAATTTTTGACTACGATTTACATCAACGAGATTGGTTAAAATCAGACTTTTTTTCTCCTATTTGGCGCATAGAATTGTATCGACTAAAGAAATCCAGAATTAAAATAATTGACTGGGAAAAAACTACTCTCTATGACGACTCAAAATTAACAAACGAAAGAAACTCACCACTTCTAAATACTTTTAAATATTGGATATTGGCATGTGATGACCCGCTTACTAATGGAGGCAAGTTAATCAAAGGAACCTCTGTGTATGAAGCCATTAACAGAGTTATTAACCTCATTAATGGTATCTTGATTAATGGCCAAAGCATAAAGCTTACAACAATGCACCTAGCAGGCTTAAATGATGATTTCCACATGGCTTTATTGGTCAAACTTGCCAGCGAAAAGCTTGAAAATGGTATATACGACTACCATTCAAAAGTGAAAAAACACCTACTCCAAAAGATTCAGCTTGTTAGTGATGAGGAAGCTGACACCTTTCAGAAAGCGCACCCTTTCATTACTCGCACCATACCCAATGAAGACCAGGAACTTGGCCTAAGCATGTCAGAACGCATTAAAGCCTGCTGCTGGCTAAAAGGTGTTGGTTACTATAATGGTTCAGGGAAACAAAAAGAGAAGTCCTTAAAAGGGAACAATAATGTTTTAGTGCCGTTAGTATATTCAAGTCAAACACTTGCCCTAAGACCCTCTACATTCTCACTCATAGAAGAATTAAGACTAGACAATAAAAAAAGGAACACAGAGTTCCCCCCCTTACCTAACAAACAAAGATCAGATACCTACGCAGAGCATTCAGTACAAACATATATCACTACTTTAAAACTGCTAACCACAATTCATGAAATACCTCAAACAAGCCAGCCTCCCGCCTCTGCAACGAAAAGATTATCTGCAAAGCGAGTTAAAGAGCATGTAAAACTTAAGAACAAGGGAAGAACTACAACTATACCTCCCAAGCTGGTATTTGGCCTTATAAAAAATAGCTTTGAATTTTCGCATCAGTATCAAGATACCATTTTGGAATCTGTACTTAGCGTACTTAAGGAAGGAGTCAGCTACAGCACCACTCACAAACATTATTGGAGCGATGGGAAAGTGATATCTACGACTGAGCGAGCTGAATGGATTAAGGAAAAGTCTCTATTATTTGTGCATAAAGACTTACTTGAATTGGGTGTGAGAGAACTATGTATTAGTTCTGCTGATGAGGACGTTTTCACCAAAAGGAGAAGTAACCATGGATTATTTGACCTGTACGATATTCTCATCGGTGCAATTGAAATTTTGGTTGGCGTCATCATGGCAAAACGACAGGACGAATTGGTAAGCCTTAAACCACAGGGTAACCTGCACCCCAATACCGACCCCTTAAGTAAGAAAGGTGAGAAAACTGATTACGAGTTAGTAAGTATTGTTAAAAAGTCAGGCAATGGTGGCAAGCATGAAGAAAACGCTACTAATAATCGACCAATTACCCGTTCGATTGCCTTATTAATATGGAAACTGGAGAAATTTAATCATGTTATTATCGAAAATAAATTAAATAAAGGTGAACTTTCCCTGTTTAACAACCTACACACTCCATCCTTTAAGTTATCAAAGGTATTAGCACAAACTTACAATGACCATCTAAATGCTGCTTGTGATTACTTTGAAACTCCCCTAGTTAAGTCTATGAATGATGAACTACTCAGATATTACGTTCGTCAACACCAATTACGAAGATTTTTCGCAATGATGTTCTTCTGGTCAAAAGGGTATGATGGGTTAGATACGCTTCGCTGGATGCTAGCTCATACCGATACCGAGCACTTGTATCACTATATCAGTGAAAGCGAAACAGGAGCGGTTCTAAATGGCATCAAAGCATCCTACCTTGTTGATGCCCTGCAAAACCAAACACTTGAAAACTTAGATGCGCTAGCAAATTCAATTTCAAAGCGCTATGGCGTAGCGAAGGAAAATATATCAATGTCCACCGTAGCGAATGCCGTGGAAGATTATGAAGATGGTTACCATACAGTTCCAAATGTGGAGCAATTGGAAAGACAAGCTGCCCTAGAAGAGCAAGTCTTAGAACTCTTAAATGATGGCTCCATTACATTAGAACCTGACTTTTTCACTGTCACTCATGATGGTGCAATATCGACCGATTTCACACTTGTACTTCAAGTAAATGAGCTAGATTGAAGGTACCATTGACATGAACACATTAGAGATTAATCAACAAAAAGTCATTGAAACTAAGGTATTTCTCAAGGAAATCACTGGTGATCCAGTGCCTTTCAAGGACGACCTTTCATTAAAGTCAGCCTTAAAATCTCAAGGAGGGCTCGCCAAGTACAGCAACTCAGAGCGTGGCATTGCATCATGTTCATTAAACACTCTTAAAAGTGCCTCTGAATCTCTTCTTGAACGTGGCTTTCTAGAGTTAGATGAGTTGCGAGTTAACGCTAAAGATGCAATTGAAAGCGTTTTCGTTGGCAAAAAGGCAACCAAGACCACACGAACAGGCTTAAAACACAAGGTTGTTGATTTAGAACATGAATTATGCACCATGCAAAAAAGCAATTTTTTACTTACTACTATCATCAGTGAGTTGCGTGGCGGGTTAAAAAAAATGGCGCTATCCACTGAAAGCAGAGAGTTTCAGGAAAGTGAATATCGTCGCATTAATCAGGAAGTTGAGATTAAATTAAATTACACGTTTAAAGAGTTAAACGTCAAACGTTAAGTTGAGATTTATTTATGCCTGTTACTTACTTGGAGAAATTAGAGCGATGGGATTTTCTATCCCCACTCGACAATAAATTAAAATTGGTGGATGCAAAAAACACGCCTTTTATCACCTATGAAAATAGCGCACCTTGCTATGAAGCCAATATGTACATCAACCAACAGCTCCGAGATTCCAGAAAACCCAGCACATTAAAAACCTATGCCAAACATATACACCACCTAGTTCATTATTGTTATATAAATAAACTAGAATTTAGTCGGCTTAAAGATCCGACATTTACTCTGTTTGTACAAGGCTTACAGGGGCAGAGAGATAAATATGGAGAACTTGTAAGGGCTAATAATACCACAAGAGCCATAGCTCAGAGATGCATTGATTTTTTATGCTTTGTTAAAGAGTATCACGACCTTGATAATTTTATTGGTACAGGTAAAGAAAATGCTATTCGAGTTAAATCAAAAAAGCATAGAATATCAATCGAAGGCTCAAAACATAAAAAGGAAGTAGTGGTAATAACTCATGCTTCCGTACCCTCGCAGGATGCAGTAAAAAGGCGACTACCTGTTAGTGAAAATTATGCGTTAGAAGTTTGGGAGCACATCCAAAGCCAAAAGAATCGTGAAAAAAGATACCGAGATATTGCTTTGTACCAATGCTTAGAGCACCTAGGTGGGCGTATAACAGAGATCCACTCAATTACGATGAATGACATTAAGAATGCCACAGAATCTGGTACTAACCCATTTTTGAGACTTACCACTTTAAAACGCAGGGATGATGTAGAAAGCAGAAGCATTCCAGTATCCTTAGCTTTGCTAGCAAGTATTAAGCTATATATAAATAAGACTAGAAAAAAAGTAATTAAACGGACGCTTGGTAAAGCTAATGATCATGGCTACTTATTTGTATCTCTTACCACTGGCAAGCCTCTGCAGAGCGCTACGCTGACATCTTATATGAATACATGGAAGAAAGAACTAGGCATTGTAGGAGAACTTCACCCTCACTTGTATCGACACGCATTTATCACAAATAAATTAAGAGACATAATCCTAGAGCACAAAGAGATCACCTCAGCAGACAAGTTTCGTGAACACTTATTACACACGGAGCGATTTAAAATGCAACTCAAGGAATGGACAGGGCACACTCATCATTACTCTCTCGATACCTATATTAATCTCGTGTTTGCTGATTTGAATGGATACAGTGAAGCTTACAGCGCAGTGCAACTAAAGGGCTCCGTTAAGGTGGTGAAGCAACAAATTAAACACCTTAAGCAACAACTAAAGGATAAATCAATGACTATCACTGAAGGTCTGCATTTGATTGATGAAACTCTATCTGCTTTTGAGCGAGACATTGAAAACACAATAAAGAGTAGTAACCTGGTCAAAAAACAAGAAGCCTGATAACAAGAAATTTCAGATAAAACCTATTTCACTTACCAAGAAAAAGTTGAGCCTCCCCTCGTAATTGGCTTCACTTTTTTTAGGCTTTTATCAACAGCGACCCTCAAAAACTGAGTCCTTTATTGAGTTTATACAGGAAACATCGTTCGGAAATACTTTTGGATTCCGAAGACTCCTGTAGAAGAGATTGGGTCGATTTCTTTACACTGACAGTTCAGAAGCTAATCCCTGGTGTGGAAGGCCTACTAAGTGAAATAGTTAAATCTTGAGTACCCCCTGCTTGTTGGCAATAAGGGCTCTAGAGCAGCACTTGCGACAAGTCAAAAGAAACAGCATAATCAAACGTGCCATTGATCAATCTAGTATTTTCCAATATACCCAGAGGGCCTGTCCTCCGACAAGATTGATTGAACCCTGATTATCTGGAATAATTAAGATCATGAAAAGGAAACAATTTTTAGACCAACATCAACAAGTTAAAAAAGCCCTGCGAGAGGCAGATAACGCGCTCATTCGTAGCGGGCGAGCTCGTGCTATAGACATCGCTAATCGAAATAGCTGCTTTTCTGGTGCTAACCTCCACGCAGCCCGATCTGAGAAAGGTTTTAATCTCTTTTAAAGCCTCAAGTAATAGACCTATAAAAACACAAATCCATTAAACGACAGCATCTCGCTTTTAAACCGCCCCGGCATATTCAACGTAGCGTCATAAGATCGTGCTAAAAGGGAATCACCACATGCCAAAGTATCCGGGTTGTTCTCATCGTTTGTAAAATCACTTGGCGATAATTCCAATGAGCCACAGGACTCCGGCACCTTAGCCGATGATTCAGGTTCACATGATTTGGGGTTAGGCATAGGATCAAAGCTAACAACATTCTCTTTAGGGATATCTTCTGCAACGCGATGTGCAAATTCCGTCAATGTCGGCTCAGCCGGCATGTAAAGGAACCCCTCCCCTGCAACCGGGCCATTAACCCTTAAGATACGTCCCAATATTTGCCGAAAATAGAGCTCTGTCTTAACGCGGGTTAAGTGACAGCATACGCGCAACCTTGGCAAATTCGTACCTTCGCTAATCATACCGACCGATATGATCCACTTTTTTGATGAGTATTTGAAATTTTGGATGATGGATATCGCATCTTCCTCTAAGTAGGTAGCAATATCGGCAACTTCATTGAATTGAGTCTCTAACAGGCGATGTATCTTACGAGCATGGGAAACCGATGTTGCAACAATTAATCCACCCGCATCAGGAACTTGCTTTCTAAGCTGGTTTAGTTTTTGGTTAGCCTTGCCAATCATATAGTTCACTAAAGTTTCATTTTCTACAAGGCTTTGATAACTGCAGTCGGCCTGTTCCAACAATTCTCCAAATGAACTATAGAAACAGCATTCACGCCCCTGGTTAAATACTATTTGGTCATTATCTATCAATGTCAGCCTAGGTGTTCTGCATACTCCGTCGGTTATTGCCTGGCTTAGCCCGTAGCTATAATCACAATGGATTTGCTTGCTCTCACAGTAGCGTGCTAAAACTATTGGGATACTGTCTGATCGCCACGGAGTACCAGTAAGCGCCAAGGTATAAGCGGCCCTACCTTGGATTTGAGAAATAATTCGCTCACCCCATGCATTTGCATTCTGCGCGCCATTTCCTGCACAGTGATGAATCTCATCAAAAATAACAAATACACGAAACTCCAAAAGCAATGTCCAGAAATCACTGCCCAAACTGAGCATGGCTTGATAGGTCAAAGAACACCCACTAGACCCCAACTTACCGTCCAGCCTTTTTCCCGTTTGCACTTTAAGTTCTGACTTGAAATCCTCAGAGACAATTACCGAAGGTGATAAGCAAACCACAAGATCAATATCACCCTTCTCCAACAGTTTTTTGGCAAGTATTGAAGCCATCATGGTTTTACCCGCCCCGGGTGTAGCGAGACACATAAAATGTGTATTGCCTGACCCGTACTGTTCAAGTGCCTTGCCTATACACTCAGCCTGCCATTGACGTAATTTCATGCTAGGGGGATCAACAATGTGAGATTAGTGACTCAAGGGCTCGTATGCGGCCAAGCGTTTTGGAGTAGTGGTCCCTTGCGTGATTATATAACTCTTGGATATGTTCACGCCGCTGAGGAGTTTCACTGCCAATAAGCTCATACTCTTCGATCTCTCCGACGGTGGAAAGCAGTTCTAACTTGTGAACCTTAAGCTTTTCCTCAAGACCTATCGCAAAATCAGCGGAAGCAATATCAACTTTACTGACTATCGGTCGATGAGGCTTGCCGGTAATCACGCAATCTTTGCTAAAACTATCATTCAGCCGATACCTTGTTGCTCGTGAACCCTCGCCCCCAACCTTGTCCAGAAACCCTTTATCATCAAGCCTCTGGAGATTACGCAATACAAACTGCCTAGCGGCTACTTTCTTTAGATCATGGCAACTTGGCAGCTTAAGATATGCATTAGTAAGCTCCATCGCAGTAAAGGTATCGTGTTTGCTAGACACAAGCAGTGAGAGAAACTCGGGTTTTATCTGGATTTTATTCATCGTACGATTTTTCAGGCTCTGTCTCGAATTTCGCGACATTCTACCCTGTCTCTATCATCGTGACAATGAGACCATCCTCCTACTCAAAAGAATACAAAGACCTTCGCTCTTGGATGAAGCAAAAGCGTGAGGCTAAAGGCCTGTCAATCAGAGCTGTAGCTGAGATATTGCAACGCCACCACTCTGTGATAGGCAAGCTTGAGCAAGACAGACGCCGGATAGACATTATTGAATTGCTCGAATATTGCCGAGCGGTAGACGCAGACCCTCATGAAGCAATAGATCTGCTTGAATATTCTTTAGATAACAAAATTATGTAAGTATCATCTCCTGGCACAGCCCCGTCTGATCAATTGTAATTTTTTAATTTCCCGCCGTATAAATTGAATCGATACAACAGCCTTCACAGTGAATTCCATACATGATCGACTCACCTCTCAAAGAACTAAAACCTTTTGAGAATACACCCAAGCCCTTCTGAAGGGGCACATTAATGCATACCTACACCGCTGTCATTGGGTGGCGACTGCCGATATTAAATATATAGCTACTCTGCCTCTGCCACCACACAGGAAACATCCTTGCCAGCCTTAGGATCTCCTACTTCACTCCCGCCTTGAGAAGCCACAACAGCTACCACACTCTTAAAGTCAGTACGTCTCTGTATCAACCATGCAATCATCATCGCATTAACGTAAGCGAAGAGAAGTAACCCAACCTTATTCAATACCACGGTTGCAATAATGCCCGCTGAAGACTGGGCCTGCGACATGGATACCTTTGCATTCATAACGTTAAGAAAAGCCCACCATAGTGCATCACTAGCCGTCTTAATATCACCACCAGCTGCCCTTGCATATTGCGGACCAAAATGATCACCCTCTGCGATCCAAAGTGATCACCTCCTGCGATTGAACGTGATCACTCTCTGCCCCCCGCTTATTCCAGCTATTCACAATCCATTTATCGCCGCTCCTTCCCTACAAGGGCCGTAATTACAGCCTTACACGCACACATAACGAGTGGATCAAAGATCCATTGTGCAACGCAGGCATTGAGGCATAAAGAGCTTAAAGGGGGCGTGTGCGTACACACAGCCGTTCTCTGGGGGGTGTTTTTAACGTTGTAGTTACCTTGCCGCATTCAAATTATTACTGGTTTTTAAAATGCTACTAAAGGCTGATCAAATCAATTTAAATCAACAGCTCTTGCATCCAAATTGGCCATAGCAATACCCTTTTCAAACTCAGATGGTAGCCACTGGTCACTTTCGTAATCAAACACCCTTAACCTGTCAAAAAACAAATTCGAACTTGAGATATAATCAGGGCAATTTAGAATACAAGCACCGATATTTATTTTGAACACCTCCTTTTCATGCTTTATATAGACACTTCCTACATAGGCAATATTTCTAACTTTTAACGTATCCACAACCGACATAAGCTCTTCTTCAACCGATCTTGGTTTCTGAGGACTAATACCACGGCTATACCATTTTTCGATATCGTCAGTGTGTTTTTTATTCACCCTATAAGTATCACTTGCTTTAACGTAGTCAAAAACAAGGCATCCAAACCTATAACTCTTGGCCTTAGAGAAATTGGTTTTGTTAACATCAAGATACAAATATTTACCTGAGGCCCTATCCAATGCCACCTTATTCAAACGCGCCTTGCGTACAGATGGGTGAAACCAGTTATCCAAAAAAACCACAAAATCCATATCTGAAAACCCAATATCCCTGTACAACCAGTAAAGCAGCAACAGCTTTAACTTATTACTGAGTACTACCTCATAAGAAATATTGTTACCATTCTTGATCTTGGGATCGTCACCATGTGCAACGGAATTCCTAAACTTAATCAAGTGCGCGACATCTTCGGGAGACAAGTCAATAATCCCCTTTATTACGCCATCGGTTTCGCTCAATGCATATTCAAACTTTTCGGCAAACGATGAAAACTTTGAGTTACCAAGACCCAGCGTTTGTCTGGCGATGCTCTCAAATATCAAATCATACTCTGCATGGCTTTCTTCGCTATCCTTTGCAAATCCCCCTCTAATTTCGTGCAATAAAGCTCGAATACTTCTGCGAACCTTTTTAAACTTTTTATCTGGAAGCTTTTTATCGATGGCTTTCGCGTACAAACTAACATACCTGTCAACAAGGCTGACGTATGCTAATATTTCATATTCCCAAGATCCTTCATATGACATCAACCCTGCCACTTTATACCAAACGTTTCTAAAGTCAGTTGACTTTTTATCAAAAAAACAACTAAAAACATCGCCCCATTTATCATTTTCAAATAGATAAGCTGATGAAACAAAACAATATTGGGATTCAGTAGAGTAGTTCTTGTCACTTATTGAACTCAAGAAATACACAGACTGCATTTTTCCAGATTCATCTCTATCCAACACATACTCAACACCCACTGGAAAACCCAAAAGCAACGTAAAAATTGTCTTTATTTCATGTATCAATTCAATAACTTGTGGTGCAGACCAAAATCCACTTTTCGTCTCACAAGTTATCATCGTATATATATTTACTTCATGATTGTTAGCTTTCTGCCTTTTTGTCTCACACCAATGCTCACAACTTATACTAAATTTTCCACCGTCAATATCCAGCAATTCGACATCGAAAACTTTCTGTTCACGGTTGCGTATAATATCCAGATCAGAAATTTCAAAACACCCCTCACTGTCCATCCATTGAGATACGCCTTGCAGCAATATGCTAACGTTACAAAATTCTTCAGACTTATTTTCACCCTTAACTATGAGTTTTGGGTATATTGAGTTATTTATAACCACACAATCTATTAGCGTATAGCAACCTCCTTCAGGTAATTCACACCGAAAGTGAGTATTATCTTTGAATTTGATGATATTGGCCGAAAACCCAAAAGATACTCCAGACTGGAATTTTTGAGAAAATCGTAACTCACCCTCACCGACAAATGAACCAGATTTCGAAAAGACTTTAACGTTGAAGGTTTCTTCGTCCAAAAAATGTATATAATTATTGAAAATCACCCCCCACTCCCTCCTGTTTTCATAGAATAAAAGATAGCAAAATATTACTTAGTGAGCATCCGCGCCAAGACTTTCAATATCAATAGTCAGCGCCGACATAAATCCTGCATCACATCTATCCAGTCATTGACAATCTTAGTTCGGCATCCTTTTCTATTTATTAAACTCCTCAAGAAATGAAACCAGCTTCGGATAATTGGGCCCTTTCAACAAGTCAATTTCATTATGACTTGCAAGCAAATAGCTATTTCTTGCTCTATTCAGCCTTTTAAGCAACGGCATTACCTGACTGTCAACACGCTCTACAAAATCATACAGATCATCATAACAACAAGGGATCTTATACCCCTTATTACAACTGGCAATAATTACTTCTTTATCTCGAAGCTTTGCAATAATAGTAGAACGAATAGCTTGCTCTTTAACGTTAAGAAAACCCCTTTCATTTAGGTGAATAAGAAGCTCCTTTGTTGGAACATAGTTCTTAAACGGCACCATACGACTTTGGAAAACCAAATATGCCAACACACAAACCTGCAACATAACATCCTCACCAGCAGAATTTTCATTGCTTTCTAGAAACACCTCAGCCTTATTTAATGCATGCTTATGTATGAACTCGTCAAACCCTGGTGTAGTAGTATCTCGCGGGAAATACGTCTGGTATTTTGTAGGCCATTCCACTAATCCTAGCGATTTATCCTTGATTAGTTTTTGATACGCCTCAGCTAAAGCATCACCGCCCTTGCCTTCGTATATTTTAGCCAAGGTTCCAACAACGAAATCAGACAACTGAACAAGGACATCATCCTTACTTGAGACCAAATCAAACCTAGATCGCCAAAAAAGATCAGGCTTATGCTGCTTATTTATGTAACTTTGGAAACTGGTCTTGAAATCATCACTGCCGTGCTCATCTGCAACGATATACAAATCTTCATAATTCTGAAACAAGCGGCTATACAACAACCCGTTAACATATTTGAGAAAAGATTTTTTATGTTTAAGGCCAGAATCACGCCTTACAGCACCTTTGTCCACGGCAACAGCGTAGAATTTGAAATCAAGTTTAAACATCTCATTAAGTATCTTAACTCGCCTCCCATGATTGCTGCCTTTGATACCACTTGACTTAATCTCACCCGTTTGAAAATACCTTCCCCTGATTAATTCAGCACCAGCTTTAAGGGCAGCCAACCCATCCTCCTTAACAATAACAGCACAAACAATGAAAAACTTAGATGTCCCTTGCTTTGAAGTATCTAAGTTCGGATCACCTGACTCATCAATAAATGCAAAAACACTACTCACTACTTATTCCTTACATTTGAACATTTAAAGCGAAGATTTTCTCAGCTATCACTCATTACAACTGCACTATTCTTCATTCTCAAATAGCCCAATAATCTTAGTCACAATTACCTTAGCGTATACTTTTGATCCAAACACCCAATAACCCTTGGTACCAAGCTGAATTCTATTCCGATGAATGCTTACTCTACTCTCATGCATACCAATCCACATGGTAGCTGTTCCTTTGCTGGCAGGTAGAATTCGCTTGTCCAATATCACATCACCGTTCCCATCAAGCAACTCAGGCCATATCATATTGATCCCCTCTATTTGAGGATCATCGCCATCATATAGGAAGTCAGTACGCATTCCCTGACACGGAACAACGTCTTTCAGCTCAGGGTCAACACTAAATTCATATTCAACTTCGAAATCAGGCAATCTACCGAAATGTTCAGAGTATGGGTTATGGATATGCAGTGTAGGCTTATTTTTTCAACTCTTGTCATCAATGCCGCTATTTGCGCTTCATCCATCTCAGTTAATAATACCCTTACATTTATACTGGTGGACACCAACCTTAGCTCATGCTTGATCACATTGCACCCTGTTATCGTTTAGATACCCCAAAAACTAAAGTGCCCTAACTGCCACTCCAAGGGCCCAGGCGCCGCATTAGCACCATGCTCCAATCAAATCGATTACACCCACCATTAGTCGAACAATTTATGTCCAGACACATCGGAATTTATTGATAATCAATATCAACAACCTTAAGGGGCAATCTAAATAGAGGCAGATACAATAGCACTGGCGACTTCGAACCGAACCAAGGTAAACTCTCCACTCCATACACACCATTATTCCCGCTTTTTACGCAATTCAAATAACCACGCCAACAGCAGACCAGATACTATCCATGCCAAAGCGTAGGAAGGATAAATATGCATCATTTTTAAACCGACAATGGATGCTGAGCCAGTACAAAATACGATCCAAAATGCATATCTAAGCTTGGTCATTTTTAAACCACCGACTCTTGTGACTTAACCTTAAGATCAAATCATTACATCCCTTGCAACCATAAACACCTCATCAGCAGAATACAGATTAGCAATGGTAGCCTCCACTTCAGCACCCAATGTATTCCTATACAGTCTCTGTGCATGGTTATCAGCCCTGGTGGTGACAGTTATATGCTTTAGCATTGCACCCTGCTTCGTTAGCTGGTATTTCACAAAGGGTAACGTCTCTTCAATGAGACTTCTGCCAATACCTTGACCATGATGTGATGGTAATACAGCAATCTGTTCTAATTCAATAACTGCTTCAGGTCGAAACCCACTCTTCTGATTCCATATAATGTACCCAACAATAGAACCATCTACTTCTGCCACAAAGCTAAGCATTCTGGGATAAGCATTAATATTGCATTCTAACCATTCAGATGAATACTGTTGACGGACAAAGGCTTCTTTATGCACCAACGATGCTTTGGGTAAATCTTTAATTTCCATGTGTCGTATATTCAAGAATTACTCCTTATTCTTGTGTTATTCCCTTAACTCTTACGTTCAAACACCTGTTCAGGCTTACCAACCCACTCTCCGCCCTTCTCATCCTGAACAACCACTTGGCGTTCAACCGGGTCGAAATAGATGACAATCCCTGTACAACTTTCCCCATTCTCTTTGAAGAATGTTACATGCATTCCTTGCATCTTTTATCCTTTATAATTCTTCCGAAGCCTTCTTAATCCACGGCTTATACAGCTTATTGTAATGACCAATTTAATCTATTTTGTGAAGAGTAAAAAGCCCCTGTAATGAAGTAACCACAAGGGCCTTAAATGCATGCTTTCGGATAGGTTGCAGCACTTAACGCTCACCCTGCAACACCCTCACAGGCCCTGTGTAGCGCCTTTAAAGAACCAGCAGGGTTGCAGATGAACACCTAAGCCAAATACTGCCTGCCTTTTCTCGTTTAGGGCGGGTTAGATTGACAGTGTCTCTATGAATATTCAAATTTTACAAACTTCTATTCCTTCCTCAATCATCTTACTAACTAACGCTTGATATAATTCATCATCATCAATAGTAAGCGCCGAACTCTCTGAAAGATTAAAAATCAAAAAATCATTATCACCAAGATCTTTTATTTGCCAATTATCTTTCTCGCCCGTCCAAATATATGAATATTGATCTAATTTTTCCATGTAAATTTCTAAACCCTTATTGTGTAATTGACTTATTAGCGAGATTAAACCTAATAGGTGGTTTCCCTAAAGGTATTACTTGTGAACTCTTTTGACGTGAACCAACTGCTTGCAAAGCTTTAAGAACTTTCTGATCAGCACCTGATGCAATTGCAGTTCCTCCAGGATGCGTATGTGAAATCCAAATTGAATCAGGCTTAATAGGAACGTTTACGGAATTTATCGTACCTGAACGTAGATAATATTGACCGCCACCACCATTTCGTCCTTTACCCAGACTATAAGTAACTGAAAACTCCACATTATGTTTCGCACTCAAATTTTCTAGCTCTAACACGGTTGGCCTGTTGGCAATTTTTACACCCTGTGAACCCGGGAGCCCTTCACCGACTTTCCTACCAAACATTAAGTCTATTATAGGATTCCCAGTCTCACGAGCTAAAACGTTTCCATTTGAGGCACCTTTCATTCCAGGTAGCGATTTCAAAGGCGCTGTCATCTTAGTCAACAGCCCAGGTAATATTGCTATAGGTGCAGTCGCAGGAGCAGCCATATAAGGCAACAACCTTTCATTATGCAGCAATCGCATACCATCATCCAACACACCACCAACTACAGCAAGAGCATTTAGCGCAGGGAATAATGTTCTGGTAGCCCCGCCAAGTTGCTTACTATCTAAATAGTTACCAAATTTCTCCAGGCCAGAAAGCGGAACTCCTCCATTTACAAGGTCACGACGCCCACCATCGGCATAGTATATATTACCCCCTTCAATCTGAAAAACAGAAGGTGAATCACCTGCGAAAGGTACATCAGAGGCACCAAACTGTATTGGTACAGCTCCAGGCCTCCACGGCCCTTCAAGTCCAGCATTAACTAAAGCATCAAATTCAGCTTGTTGTTGCTTACCTACTACGCGATTTCCAGCATCAGACATAGCCTGATCCCACTGGCCTTGTCTATCCGCCAAAACCTGACCTCGACGGAACTCATTGAAGCCGCCTCCGCTTCCCAGCTCATAATCTAACGTATTATCAATATCAGAAATCAAGCCACCTAATTTAGCAGATTGGTTTTGCGACCATTGTCGTTGTTCAGCAGATTCACGATTACGCTGTGCCAACAAATCAGCGAGTACCTGAGGCCCGACAAAGTTTCGTTGTGCTAATAGCTCAGGGGGTAAAGGTGGGCCCACCATTTCATTCACCCCAGTACCAACACCCTTAGCATCACCCATAGTGACCCTTTGCTCTGCCGCTCTTTGCTCCTTAAACTCTATAGCGTAACTACGCTGAGTCTTACCAACGATGGAATCACCGATAGCTTGACCAAAGGCATTCATAGCTATCTCAGCGTTTGTCTGCTTACCACCATGTCCAAATAACTTGTTAAGTTTACGCTCAAGCATGCCGGATGCAGTCGCTCTTGCTGCGTCTTGGAAGGTCTGTAAACCGACATCCTTAGTATCTATCCTACCAATTGCTTTTGTTGCTCCTGCTGCGACAACACTTGCTGCAACATCACTCCAACGGAACGTGACATCCATTCCTGCTGCTTTGTTGATACCGTAGTTCGCGGTGTAACTTAAGGTCTGCTGTAACATTAATCCTAAGGCTTCACTTCCTGCCACCGTAGTGATTCCTGAAAGAGCGCCACCGACAGCCGTTGATGCTGCCCCTACTGCAACTTCATTCCATGAGAATTCATCACGAATCCCTAACGCCATTCCCGCAACCTGACCAACTGCGTTACCTGCTGCACCAGCAACAAGACCTGCACCTATGGCGGTCGCTGTTCCGTATTCACCTGCAAGAACCGCTACACCAAGTTCCATCGTTGTTAAACCGGTAGCCGTTCCACCAGCTACAGCACCACCCGCTGAGGCCGTCGCAGTTCCTCCGGCAGCAGTTCCTCCACCCGCACCAGCGCCTACACCAGCAGCACTCGATGCAGCACCCGCAGTCCAAATAATCACGATGATCACAATAATAATGACCAGTATCTGTGCTGCACTACAACCAGCCCCTCCATCCTCTTTAGGTGGCGGTGCAATCGGCATAGTTGGCGTGGTATCACCAATTATCTGTGACGCATTGTACGGCTTAAACGTTTCACTGGTATTCTGCACATTGGTGACGTTATTCGGAATAGTCAGTATCTGACCAACCGTTAAACCACCAGAGGCTGTTAATCCATTAGCATCTGCAATTAAATACCAAAGAGATGAATCTCCCCAAATCTGTGCGGCTACCGTTTCCAAACTTTCGTTTGTGGATTGCACCGTGTATGCACTGGGGGTTGGTGATGGGTAGTTATCGCTAATAGGTGTGAAGTTATAATCCAGATCTTTATCTTCTAACTGGCCATCACTGGCGATACCTTTGCCGTTACTATAGTAGTAATACTGAGTTTTTGTCGCACCGTCCAAGTTTCGCTTACGAATGATTTCACCTTGAGAATTCAGGTAAAAGTCACGGTTATTAGCCGCTTTTTGATGATCTCGTAATGCGATTACATTGCCATTAGCATCGTAATATTGGGTGGTGGTTCCTGGCTTATATTTACTTAAGTCTGACTGACGTCTACCTGCACGGGAGATCACTTTAAAACTATCAAACCCTATATAGGAATTGGTAATTTTATCGGTATAGCTAACCGTTGTACCGTTGCTATCATAACCGGTAGTCGTTTGCGTTTTGATGGAGTCATAACCCGTGTAACTAAAATCTACTTTATAAGATTTCTTCAGATTGCTCGTATCAATCGTTCCATCATTTGAAACATAACTCCATAGTGCTTTGTCACTGGCAGTATGTACTTGTGGTAATCCAGCATCTGTATATCCATACGCAATCTGACCTGCTAACTGACCATCACCTTGATAGGTGTATGCGATAAGCTCTTTCGGGTCACCCACTGCTGTGCTGTTGTTATCTTCATCCGCTGATTGGTAGTTGTAATTAAACTGGTAGGTAGCACGCCCCATTTTGTCGTAGTGCTTTTGACTGACGTACGTATTACCCGCGTTTGCAGAGTCCGTTACGGTTGTGGCAACGTGCCGATTATCAGCATCATAAATGTACTTTTCGAGATCACCTCCAGCACGTTCAGACTTTATACGGTTACCCGCCAAGTCATAAGACAACAATGCACTGCGCTCATTGGTAGCGTGCAAGCCGACACGGCTCTCGGTACCATCTATTACTCGTGCACCTTGTGTCGCAAGCAGACGATTGTTCTTATCGTAGCTGTACCAAAGCTCATCCTCTGCTACACCATCAGATACGTGACGACGGTTGCCTACTGCATCGTATTCGTAGGTAAGATTAATGCCGTAATCCGTTAGCTCCTCGACTGGTGTTGTAAGCCATTCACCATTTCGTAAAATCGTCACAGGGTCGGCGTGACTGATTGAATTCACGCTCTGAATACGACCCAATCGATCATACTTTGTATCCGTAGTAATTTCCGTTGTCACTTTTAGTGAACGTTCGGCGGTGAACTGAAACCCTTTCGATTCAAACATTTCTGAGATGGGGTTCCATATTGTTCGATACTTTAATGTAGGCAGATTAACCGTTGCTAATTGATACGATTCTCCCACATTCACTTCACGAATTTGACGCCCCTTCTGGTCATACACATAACTTGTGTGTAATCCCACCCCAAGATCATCTTTGACGCCAACCAAACCATTGGCTAAATACTCATAACGAATATCTTGTACATTGGAGGTATAGCCATAATTCAAATCAGCTGTTTCACTACCCGTACGATAGGTATTACGCTCTTGTAATTGATACTGACGGCGTAACTGTCCTGCTTGGTCATAAACAAACTGCGTATCAATACCGCCATAATCACGCTTGTGCTGCATTCGACCAAAGTAATCATAATCAAATTTGGCTACACCACCATCCACCAATACTGCGGCGGATTGATTACCTCGTTCATCGTAATACATGGTTGTTCGTGTACGATCAGCTTGAGATAGTCCATTCAGATCACCAACAATGGTTTCTACCGCTTTGCCCAGCGCATTGTAACGCTGATGTGTTTCCAACCACTGTTGATCGTTAGCGCTTGCCGTACCACGGATCAGTTGACGGGTTAATACACGGTTGCCCGCGTTATCATATTCATAACGGGTTTCACCACCACTTGCGGTGTAGTGGTTAGACATTCTTCCCGCTTTATCATAACGATAAAAATGGCTATGACCGATTTCATTGGTCGCTTCTCGACGTTGACCTAACGCGTCATAACCATTCCGAGAAATACCACCATCCGCTGCAACAAGTTTTTCTGCCAAACCTCGGTTGTTATACAAGGTTGCTTGGCTGTTTTCATTCGCATCAACAGAACCTAGTTGGCGACCTTGTAAGTCCACATAGAAATGGTTATCAATGGTGATAGCTTGTTGAGCAATAACTTGCTCTCCATTAACCGCATCACCGGTTTGTTGCCAAAGATTAAGCTGCTCGCCTTTGAGTTTTTGCTCATAAATGGCCTTGTTCTGTTGGTTATATTGGTACGTGGTTGTCCAGCTTTCTATTCCGTTTTGACCAACCACTCCATCACGATCACCTTCAACAAGCTCGATGACATTACCCCAACGATCAACTTTCTGCGTTGTTAGTTGAGCGTAGGTAATGAATGCACCCGGTGTACCCGTAGTGAACTCAGGGGCAATAACCTGTTGGGTTCGCCCTAAATTATCGTATTGATAGTGGGTTTTACGCACCGTATCCGTAAGATTTAAAGCATCTTGAGCGGTTTTATCGTTAAAATCCGCTTGGGTATCGTTAGCAGCATTTAATGTCCAACCGATGCCACTTTCTGCAACCTGCTGAACCATTTGTCCTAAGCGGTTGTAGTAATAAAAACGATCCACTCCATTATCTTGGTTGGTTTTAACAAGCTGACCAATATCATTGTAATCAAAATATTCATTCAGCGTTGTTGGCTCAAGTGTATTATCAAACAACACGTCACTTTTCACTAAACCACGCTCAACCAATTCACCAAAGGCGTTATAACGGGTTTCGGTGACTACTAGCTTTTCAGCATCCTCTAGCTGGGTATAATTTTGATCTAAAGTCGGTCGCAGCTGAATAGTGTGGGTTTGTTGGCCAACACCGTTATAACGGAACACTTGACCTTGGGTTTGGCGATAACCGTTATAGTCTTTGGTCATTGTCCATTCTTTGCGTAAGCTGCCCTTTTCATCATAGGCAAAAAATACGGTGTCATGTTCACCGTTGATTTGTTGGATACGGTTGCCCGCCATATCGTAACGCCAGCGATTGACCTGATCTTTTTCCACATCAATGTTTGCAACCACTTTATCGGCAACCAGCTTTCCTTCCGCTAACATAGCGCGGTTTGCACCACCGCTAAACTGTGTTTGCTGAATACGATTACCCACCGCGTCATACGCAAAGGCGGTCATCGGTGCCACAAATTGCCCGGTTCCGGCGGCGATTTGTGCTTGGCTATCAACACCGCCTCCTATTACCATTAGCCCATGGGTTGCACTGCTATTGACTAGGTCATCGCCATTGAGCAATTCAAATTCATATTGCCCTGCCGGTATACCGTCTCGATTCGCCCAGTAGGTGTTATCAGAGTTTTTACGTACCTCGATGGTTTGCCATAAGGATTCGTAGGTATCAATGACAACACCTGTGGAGGTTTCTAATTGTCCGTCTTCGGTATTTTGCGGTATACGATAACGTAAGGTGAGTGCTTCAGGTTTTGGTTCACCCGCAACATTCACATTGAGGAGTTCGAGTTTATTAATCTCAGCGCCCCAGGTTTTTCCGGTATTAATTTTATCACGACGAGTATCAATGACTTTTATTTTTACGCCATCAACCTCTTTCCAAACCGTCATGGCAAGCACACCTTCAATCCGTGCACTACGCCCACTAGAGGTTCGATCATGGGTATTACTATAACTCAGGCCGTTTTGACCAAAATGCACCGTTCCAACACCATAACCTGGTGCAGGCACGGACTTACCACTCTGAGCAGGAGTAGGAGAATAAGGCCAAGTTCCATTAACCATTTTTGATGATGAGAATGTTGCCTTATGTCTATTACCATAAGCATTACTGGTTTCAACGGTAATACTCCAGCTTAATTCCCCATCACCTAACTGTTTGGTAGAAGACCAATCAACAGAGAATTTATTAAGGTGACGCCACTTATCTTTTTTACCATGAAACCACATTTGGTTTTTGATTTTGCTATTGACATCATAGGTTGAATTCACAAAAGAAAAGGCGACTTGTTTATCTTCTTCGCCATTGGCTTGGGTAATTTGATATTGACCACGGGTTAACACTGCATTGTTATCACTGATGTCCTGCACCAAAAATTGATAACCACCCCGTGCGAAAATCAATCCATTCTCAGCATCCCCCGCACTGATCGTAAAGACATGATGATTCGGATTATCACTTGCCAGCGTTACAACCGGTACATCGGCACCATTCACCACTAGCCGTAAATTGGCGGCCGTGGTTGCTGTAATCACATGTACCTTTACCTCGGTACTATTTTGCTCTATCCAGCTCACGCTGTTGCTAGGTGATGTTTGTGTGCCGGTAATAATATCAATTTCACCGCGCGCCACACCGTATTTTTCGGTATCGCCCAAACGTGTGTAGTTCACTTGGTATTCATATCGATCACTGGATAAACCAGCAACACTCACTGTGGTGGTTATCTCCCCAACCTGTGCCGTTAACTCATTCCAAGCCTCATCACCCACTTTACGATAAACAAATGTAACCTTTTCGGTATCAATACCGGCTAGCTGAGGGGTTCGCCATTCTAGTTGTGCATCACCCGTGTCTTTTCCACTGTGGGTAATTACCAACTGCTCTGAGGAGTCTTGAGTCGCTGATAGTATTTCCGGCTCTACAATGGCGCTTACCCGCCCTAACACATCATAAAACGTTTGTGTGGTGACTTTGGTATCTACCGTGCCATCTTTTGTTGTGGTTAACGCAACCACATTGCCTAATGCGTCATACCCGGTTTCACTGATTAATACACTGCTCGCAAAGGTGCGGGTCAAATCACTGGTTTGTGTATTGTTAACTTGCGGGCCAAACACCACACTATCCACAAACACATTGAGTTGTGTTTCAGACACACGTCGGTTCATCACATCATAGGTATAGCGATATTCTCGATCATAACCAATATCACTTAATAACGTATCATCATCCCTTAACTCACTGGCACTGGCCTGAGTAATGGCCTGATAGTTAAATATCCAGCTCGCCATAAAGTCAGTAGCCGTACCGGTGTATTTTTCTGCATACTCGGTACGCTCAGTAACATTACCTTCTTTGTCATACACCAAGGTGGTGAGATAGTTTTCTGAGTCCAGTGTGGCAATACGGTTTCCGGCGTGATCATAACGATGGTACGTACTGATCTTTAGATCAGCCCCCTCGTTATCAACACTCATTCGCCACTCTTCAATCACCTGACCAAAATCATCGTATTCTGTGCCGGTTATGGGTGTCTTCGTTGTTAGTGTTGTTTCACTGTTTATCAACATGTCCACTGCGGGCTGTACAACACTGATTTTGCGGTTTAGTGCATCGTAGTGTGTGGTTAATTCTCTGTCATTGGTAGCGTCTGTGCTTAACCCATTTAACAACTGCGCTAACGTCATACCAAAACGATGATCCTCAGGAACCTCCGCCATACCCACGGCATCAAAGTCCAATGCGGCTGCATAACGGGTTAACGTTTCAATATTATTAAAACCATCATAAGCGTAACCTGTCACATAACCTTCACCATCCACTTCATACGCAAGACGGTTAGCGGCATCATAAACTTTAAAGGTTTTAACATCACGCCCATCAATATGCGCAATTTCATTCCCTAAGCTATCAAAATAAGTCGTTTCACTCGGGGCTCTGGAATCTTCGGTACGAATTTCATTGGCATAGGGATCAACACCCAACCCATTCATATCACCAATATCTTCCGTCTCATCATAAACACTGACACTTGGGTGAATCGTTGTTCTTTGTCGTCCAACATCATCATAGATAAAGCCGGTAACACGCTCACTTAAGGTACCTGCACCTTCCACCATTTGAACAACGTTGCCTAAGCCATCATATGCATAGGTCGTGACAATTGGGCTGACGGTTTCAATGGATCGGGTTTCGGTTGCCCATTGAGCCCAGCGTACATCTTCAATGACGTTTTCAATACTGTAAATGACTACCGATTGTGTATTGGCGGTGGCGGCATTAAGTGTCACACCCAAATTCGCCGTTGAATTTTCCGATGAATTTGTACTGGCATCCCAATCACTTTCATACTGCACACTTGCCACGTAAGAACGAGTGCTGGCGTTTAGCTCATAAATTTCCAAACTGACGGTGGAAGGTTCTGCGTTATAGGTTCGCTCTACCTCAAATCGCATTACATAGTTCACATCGCCGTCAAGGGTGATGGCATCACCATTGCTATCAGTGAGTGGCTGAGTGATTAACTGGGTATCATCGTTGTAATACGACACGGTTGTGCTATCAGCACCTAACTCAAGTTTAATGCCACGGGAATCATTCTGGTCATTGGTACCGGTATAAAATACCGTGGGTTGTGTTGCTAACACTTCCTTACTAAAACTAAGCGTCATCTCCCAAATATCACTGGTGGCATCATCCAGGCTGATTTGTGCTGTTTCAGACGTTGCTCCATTGTTATACAAACGCACACCGCTGCCATTAGAAACACCATAATCAGCCGTTAGACTGCTGGTATCAAAACTCGCATCGGCTGTCGCAAAATCCATACTGCTCAACACACCCGCCAATTCCATTTGAGCAACGCTTGGTGTGATTTCACGCACCAACCGATTCGCGTTATCGTAAACCGATGTCCAGCTGATTTCATTCTTATTGGTCAATACGGTGCGGTTACCTGCTGCATCGTATTCGTAGGTTTCTTTCTCTGTAGGGTGATTACTTTTGCTATTCGCCTCGGCATCAATAATGGCAATTACTCGCCCAGCATTGTCATATTCTGTGGTGGTTTGTTGTAAATAATTTGCATGGTTTGCGTAAGCCGTACTGGTATCCCCATGGGCAATTTCGTTAACTGCCGTGAGCCAATCTTGATAGGTGCCTGCTAATTCATTAGCCCAAGGCATTAGCACATCATTAGCAGACGCTAAGGTTGCTGTCTCTAATTCTGCTAATGAGAACGCCTCTAACGCCGTAATAATGTTGTTTAACCTGGAAGTAAACGAGCTCTCAGATAAGTTATTGAGTACCTCACCATTGGGGTTAAGGCTGTCACCTTTAAACAAATAAGCCAACGTGTGTGCTTCGGAATAACGACGATTATGCACCACACGCCCTGCGGCGTCATAGACACTTTCATTCATGTAACCCAAGCTATCAAGTTGTGTATGTTGTCGACCAACGGCATCGTAGGTAAACCAGGTATAACGGTTGGTGGTACTTTCTTGGGTGTTACGCTCATAAGCACGAATTTGTGAAGCAATATCAGCAATACGTTGGGTTTTAATAAACGCTTCCAATTCACTTTGCGTCGTATTGTGATCAAACCCTGTCACAGCATCTGCGAATTGTATTTGTACCAACAAACGCCCTGCTCGGTCGTATTGATTTTCCGTTACCTGACCTAAGGCATTTACTTGAATCCACGCTCGGCCCAAGGTGTCATATACCGTTTGTTGGATATGGGCAGCGCTAATGCTGCTATCAATTAACGCTGCAACATGATTAACCGCGTTATTACCGGTAAAGCTTTCTGCAACTAATTGTGTAGATAATGTTGCCGCATTGGCAGCACCGTATTCTTTAATATCGAATTGACGGGTTTGTATTACACGACCGGCACGGTCATAAATATTCTGAGTAACCTGACCTAAGGCATCCAAGGTATAAATTAAACGTCCCGTGTCATCATAAACATATTGCACCGTCGGATGCTCAGCCATGATCGCTGACTGATCCGTGGCATCTGCCAACTGCAACATGGCAATAACATCATCACGAGTTGATACCGAACGGATTACCTTCTCTTTACCGTATTGTAAATGGTAGGTATCAATCGGCTGTGCGTATTGACGTTTAGCAATGACCAATCCCTGGGTGTTATACAGGGTTTCACTCACATCCCCTTCCCCATTTACCCGGTACACTTCACGATCCGCTTCATCGTAATAAAACAAGGTTTCAGCACCATTGGCGTTAATGGATTTGATCACATTGTTGTTATCGTCATACACATAACGAGTCGTAAGATCCAACCCTTGATAAAGCTGTTGATTGGTTTCTGCATCGATATAACTGCTATCAACAATTTCTGCAACACGACGGCCTAAGCTATCGTATTCATAGCGGGTGCTGGATGCCGGTGCTACATACACACGGGTTAGCTGGTTATTATCATCCACATCGTATTTAACCGCGGGTGCGCCACCGGCACTGACGGTAAGCTGATTACCAAGATCATCATAGGTAAAGGCAGTGATAACATCATTTTTACCTTCAAGCTCTGGATCATTTCCAGGGATCACGCCTTTATTGGTAACACTGGTAACACGCCCTGCAACATCGTATTCGGTAACGGTAATAATGGCATTAGACGGTGTGGCCACTTCGTTTTCACCAGGCGCAACTAACCACTGAATCTCTGATACCTGTCGACCTTGTGCATCGTATTGGTAATCGGTGACAAGATTTAGGCCACTACTATCCACTGTGTTATCAACGGTTTTACGAATCAAACGCTGGCCGGCGTCATACTCATAGAAAACTTCGGTTCCGTTGACATCGGTGGCAATCTTTAACAAACCGGATTGATAATAGGCGTTAACCGAATCGGCTTTTTGCGCCTCATCCGCCTGAACAGCATCGATATACCCTTGAATCGCACTTTCCGAGAATGAGGTAAAGTTTCTTAGCGCTTCGGTATTGTTGTATACCGCAATCAACTCTCCCAAATCGTTATAATCGTAAATTGTACGATCGCCATTGGCTTGCTCTACCAAACGGGTTTCACCATGAGCATTACTGATGGTGGTTTCGGTGAGCGTTTCTGCGCCGGTATTAATTTTTATAGCAACGTTACGATTCTCATCGTTATACACGTATTGTGTTGTTGCAACACCATCAGACTGTGTAAGCACCCGACCTAAGGCATCATAGGTCGTCATCGCCTGAGTCAGAATACCGCCTTCTTTATCCAATTGAGCGATATGGGTTTGTCGTCCAATCTTATCTAAACTAAAGCTGGTGTGATTTCCATTACCATCAATTTGATCGGTAATACGGCCAAAACTGTCATAGGAAATAGCGGAAATTCGACGTACGCCCTGTGCATCTTCGGTGGTACTTTCTGCACGACCACGTTTATCATAAAACGTTTCTGTAATAATGCTTTGGCCATCTAACGTGCCACCTTTGGCATCCCGGATACTTCGGGTACGTTCTGCAAACGCGTTGTATTCGAAACGTTGCTGGTGACCCAAGGCATCTGCTTGTAGACGGACTAGTCCTCTACGATCATAACGCAGGTGGTTTCGGTTATCGCTCTCTGTGCGCAAGCTTCGGAAATATTGCAATAACACACCACTGGTAATACCACCTTGAATCTGGGAGGTATTCACGGCAAGGTCATTTAATCGTGCAGCATAGGTTTGGCTTCCGATCACTTCACCAAAGGCGTTATACAAAGTCTCGGCCAATTCATCATTGGCATTGATACTAAAGGTTAACCGGCCATTGGCATCGTAGAAGAAACGGGTGGTACGTGTAGTTTGTCCGCTTTCGCCTTCTGAGTGTACGGTAGTGCTAGTGCGTAAACCGTTATTATCATAAGCGTGAACAATACGTTGCTCACTGCCATCGTCCCCAATACGGCGCTCTTCTTTAACCTGACCTTGTATATCACGATCTTGAATGATGTTACGAGCATCGGTTTGGGTTGCGATAACCTGTCCCATCAGATCGTAATCAATATCCGTACGGGTGCCATCAGTAGTAATGGTGTGATCAACCTCTCCCCGTAAGGTATAACCAACCTGTGACAATTGGTCAGTAGCATTGGCGCCAAATTTAGCCGCATCAAAAATAAGTGCACCACCATCCGTGCTGTTGTAAGACAACAACATCGTGATACTTGATTCAGCAATAGGATTGGCAAATAATTTAGTACGATAGGTTTCTGTTAATTGGCGCTGTAATATTTTTGTCGCCGTTTGTTGATTATTTTGGTTGTACTCGAATAGGGTGACAAACCCTTCAGCATTAACGGTGGCAACCACAGCACCACGTTCATCGTACATTGATATGTTATGTAATGTTTCTGATTCATTTACCGTATCAAGAATATCTGTTAATGATCCATTTGCACGCAACGCTTCGGGAACTAACGCTTCATACTGAACCGTATCCACCCGTTGGTTTAAACCGTTGTAAATAAATTGTGTTACTGCACCATCCGCAGCCAGTGCGGCATGGACTTGACCGTTCACATCATAGAAAGTGCGTGCTTCACGCCCATCAACACTTCGGGTAAATTCAATATCCAAGGTTACAGGCGATGTACCGTCATAATCAATGTTAAAAACACCCGTAGCACTGCTGATTTCTTTATAAGTGAGGGAGTCAACGTAGAGAATTTCGAATTCGTAATCTCCTGTTGTTTCCTCAGGAAGGATATCGGATTCATTTTTACTTAAACCGAATAATTTTGCTTCCATTAATCCATCGGCATTAACAAAAGCAACATCACTTTGCCAACCTTGATTTACGTCGCTGTAGTTACCATCAATGGCATAACGTATCCATACTTCGGTGGTATCGGGGAGATTAGGATTTTCCCATAGGAGTGAAGGAGTTTTTTTAGGTAGTGTGACTTCTCGTAAATCGACTTCTAGTATTAAATCTTCTTTATGTAAATTATCTAAACCATATAAACTTACCTTAACGCTATACTCTCTTCCATTTGCTAGACCACCGCTAGCATCAACGTATTTACTTAAGTTTGGATCACTTAATAACTGGTCGTATTGCGCATCGGTCAATAGGTTAGCATTATAATTTTTATCAACAACATTATCTCCCCAGCCATCCATCATCAGCACATCAGTGATAGTTGGATCTTGTAGGAAGTTTTCGCCACCTGGGTTTAATACAGAGCTTGCAAAATCATCATTATCAGGAATACGCTGCGTTACCCAAACTTGATCCAAAACATCCCAAATTTCAACTGCAACGTGACTGTAAGCATTGGGCAGCTTTGATGATGGTATATCGATAGTTGCGCCGTTAGTAACAATGCCAGTATCAACGTTTTCTAATGTTAATTTTTTCGCTGTAACAGATAACTCATCGGTGATTTTTGAGGCATCAGCAGAATCCGTAGCAAAAGTTAATGGATCAGCAACAGAACCTAAACGACCGATTTCTTTTCCTCGTGCATCCAAGGCAACCAAGGCGTATTCAATATCACCACCAAAATCGATATATTGATGATCTATTTTGAACTTTAACCCTGATACTGAACCAATTGGGGTTACATGTTCTTCTCCTCTATAAAAATACCGAGCTTCAATAGAGTCCGCGCCCAATGCTTCAAGTGTTTCAACATCTTCGCTTTTTAGCTCTATTGTGACCGAATAACCTATTTCATAGCTACCAACATCCGTTAGCCTTTGCCTCCATGCTTCTGGATGCTCCCACCAATTGCCAGCCCCATCATAAATATTAAAATGATCGGTCGAATAAATTTTATATTCGCCTGCATATAAATCTACAAGACTATTATACGCGGGCAAATTCTCAGCCATAAAGCTTTTATACTCAGACAACGTCTTATTGTCCGAATATGGATGTTCTTGTATTAATTCTGCCTTCTTTATCTCGTCATAAACATAATGAAAACCCGTTTGGTTAGAAAATTCTGGCGAGACATATTCTTGATCAGAAAACGTTTCCATTATTTCAATTTGCTCAGGCGTATATACTCTAGTTTCATCATATAAATAAAGAAAATCCAGCCCCATGTTAGTAAGTATCTCTGCTGTCAGACCAGTAGTTTTTGCAAAAGAAAACCCTCCATACGCCTCTAAAGGAAATACAATATCGCCGGGAATAAAGTCTCCCCACGATTCCATTGGCACTGAATAAGCTTGATTTTCAAAATGACCTGTAGTCCCTTCTCTTCTCGTCCCATAATTTAAATCAAGATACGCCTCAAGAGATAAAGCCTCATCACTCTCAAATGTATAAAAATCTCTTCTTTCCTGTTGAGATGTATTCAATGACGCAATGGCATCAGGGTAATTAAAAACAGGTACAATCAAAGTACTCTCAGATTTAAGCGCCATATCAAAATCTGAGAGATTTTGCCAACCAGAACCCACAGCCATTGCTGGAGGTGCCCCTGTCACTACATCCCAAGGATAGTCTCCCCCCAACATTAACGTAATCTGCCGCTCATGAGCCCCTTCTCCAGTTAGATTTATCCAATGCAAAGTATCTGGGGATAGAATATTATAATCAGCAAGAGTTAATGAAACCTTATGAGCTCCAATAGTTTCGCTTAATTTCAGTACTTCATTCGCCTGATACCCTGACTTAACCGGTGTTACCCCAGACTCAACCTGATCAATCGTCACCACCGAATGCACCATCTCCGCTACACTCTGCCCATAAAACTGTGCTAATTCTACACTTGTGGGTGTACCCAGATGGTTCGCAATAAACGCGCCATCCATTTGTGAATACAATTGCCCTGCGGCATCTTTATATTCAATGCCGTAGGCGTACTGACTATCATTGAGTTGTTCTATGGTTAAGGTATTGGTATCCAGCCCTTTGGCGATTTCTATGGTGTTAATAATGGTGTTTTCTTGCGTGCTCGCGGCGTCAAGATATCGAATCACATAGTGACTACCAATATCTTCAAGCACTACTTTTGGCTCATTATCACCATGGGAGGGATCGATATTATTGGTAATACTGTCTGCAACATGTTGACTGTTTTTCTTGTCGCCAACCATAAAATCATTAAGTGTTGTTGTGGTGCTCGCCGGCACACTGCCCGCCACAAAATGTGTGGTCAGTACAATGTCATAATTACCGTCCTCTAAGGTTTCACTTTCACTCAGGTAGACTTTCCCTGTGTAACCAATGATGGCGTCGAGCTGTGTGATTGCCGTTGAAACTGTGTCTCCATTTTGATTTTTTACTTCAGCAACAATATGGCTAACCGTATTGGCATCTTGAATGGATAGGTAATGATCTAGACTTGTTCCGGTTTTTTCACCGAATGTGAGCTCACCTTTACGTGCCGATAGAATCGTGCCTTGGGTTTTGCTTTTTTCTAAGACCACAAACTCCCATTGGCTATTGGGAGCGCCAACGAAGGTAGCTTGGTATTGTGTATTGGCATCAACAACGGTTTCTGTAATCGATATCTCTTGGTGTTCTTCATCACTACCCAGTGGACGAATACGTAGCTCAACAACGCTGTCGGCTGGTATCCCACCGTCCACTTGCCACGTCAGTTGTTGCGTTACAGTGGTTTGATTATCTCGCTGATAATCTGCGGCAATGGTTTGGTTAATGGCACCGTCTTTAATCAGGGCGATACTTAGTTGATACTGCCCTTCTGCTAACGGGGTGTTGTCGGCGATATTGATATAGCCGTTATAGTTATCATCCAAATTCGCCCAAGTTGTGACGGTATCTACCACAACACCATCTGCATTGGTGATGGTGGTAACGGCGTAATCTAAACCGGTCATTTGTGCAGTGTTAAGATAGCCGTTTATACGGCTACCTTGGGTTGCGTTCAGTTGTTCACGTTTAACTTGGGCTTGTAAAGTTTCTGTGGTCTCAACCGATACACCGTTTGCTGTTGTTTCTACTGCGGCAACTACATTGGCAACACTTCGAAGGGTTGCTCCGTTTTGTTGTTCGTTAATACGATATTCCCATGCGTCAACATGATTACCTTCAACGGTTTTCCCGCCGATCTGCACATCATAAACACCCTCTTCTTGGGTGACGGTGGCTTGTTGCCATTCCGTCTCGCCTTCTCTTCGGTATTCCAATGTGGTGGTGGTATTCACTTGTTCGCCAGATTCCGTGAGTCCGGTGACTAGCAAGCTATTACCAAATTGTTCCCCGTCTCCTTTTACCGCCATATAGCTCTGGCTGTTGATCAGCGATACGGCACTAGGGTCACTGTAACTTGCGCTTACTGCGTTATTGTTTGTTTCCTGTAATTCAATGGAGGTGTAGCTGCCTTTAAGCGTTATGGTAACCGTGTAATCGGTATTGGCTTTTAACGTCGCTAGGTTTGTATCAGCATTCAGTGAGCGCGTAAGGGTATGGGCTTGATTATCACGAATACTTAATCCGACGTATTCGGTACTACCGTTTGTCGTTTGCCCTTCAAACCCTAGAAAGCCCGTGTAATCCATTCGACCAGAATTAAACTGGTAGGTGGCGCGGGTTTGTTTTGCAACGGTTGCTGTCGAGGCGCTGTTATCATATTCCACGGTTCCGGCGACACTGACCCAGGTATCGGGTAAAGTGGTGTCATCGTGGATAAGGCGTATGCCTCCAGCATCGGCAATAACACGTTTGTTGTCACTGATCGTTAGACCGTTGTTAGGCTCTGTTAAATTAACGGTTCGACTGTATTGATCCCAACTCACACCATGGCTTGCTTGGTAGCTGCTGGTTAAGCTGTGACGTTGGGTAACGTCAATGGCTACGTCGCTATAGGCTTGGGTGATGGCATCTTCCAAACCGGCGTTGATTAGTAGGTTGGTATTTTGTACGTTTTGTATGTCTTGTGCTTGTGTTGTTAATTCTGTAACGGCAAGCGTATTGTATTGGCCTAACAATCCCGTAAGACTTGCACCTTGTGGTGAGGTGGCATAGCTTTCGTTATTTTCTGTCATGTCATAGACAGTGACCGTTGGTATGCCGTTATTGTTGGTTTGTTCTAGTACCACTTTGGTGTAGTTTGCTGCTTCATTCGTTCCAGCGTTGCTTTGGCCAAAACGTAATTCAAGTTGCTCAGCATCAACACCTTCCCAGGTTAATTGTGCCCCTTGGGATTGTGTGCTGCTAGCGTCTAGCTGATCACTCACTTGCAAGGTAAAGCCGTGCAGATTCACGAGGGTTTCACTGCCTAACACTTTGGCTTGTACACTCACGTCATACTCACCCGCCGATAATGGTGTGCCGTCGGTTAGCAGTAAAATATTTTCATAGGTGGGGTTGTTTAACCACTGGGTACGATCTGTGGTGGCAGTGCTGATCACAATCTCAGTGCCTGCGTATCGAATAGTGGCAAACAATGTTTCGATGTTTTCTTTTGCGGGTGCATTGGCGACACCAAAAAAGGCTAACGGGCCTCCATCAGTACTGGGCAAACTTAAATAATCACTAATGGATCGTCCATTACTGCTCACCTCGGTTCCACCTATGGTGTAATGATGCTCGGCTTCAATTGCGGCTTGTTGTTGGTATGCATCCGTCACGGTTAACACCGGGTCGCTAATAAAATTGCCGCTAATAGAGGACTGCTCACCAGTCACTTGTTCATAGGTGAGGGTATAACCGTACTCACCTTGCTCTAAGGATGTCAGTGTTGCTTCAAAAATGGACTGTGTTTCTATTGTCCCTTTGTGGGCTACGGTTGAATCGCCACTCGCCGGTGCGGCGCTATAGGTGATAACCTCTGGCTCTCCTTCACCGCCATCTTCCTTCCAGTAGGTTAAGCTAATGCTGTCTTGTTTAACGCCACTAAAGGTTGCATCGTCTCCGGCATCACTTGTGATGTTATCAAAATCAAAGGTGAGTTTATGATCGTAGTTATATCGATCCCCTTGTTGCAGGGTGAAGGCGGGGTGCTTTGTTTCAACGCCATTAAGATCTGTGGTGGTTACTACAACGTCATACACTCCATCGTCAAGGGTAGTGTCCGTTAGGATTAGATAGCCGTTGTAGAGAGACTTATAGGTTAGGTCTGTGATGGCCGTGCTTGTTATATTGGTCGCGCGATGGGTTAATTCGGCGCTTATCTGTTGGGTATTGAGAATATCCAGATAATAGTCAGGCTTAGGTTCGGTATTGGCAAATGAGAAGAAGTTATCAATGGCTTCACCTTGTATCGCCTCTGTGCGTGCTTGATAACTGCCTTGCACCACGGTTTCTGTGTAGGTTTTATTGGCAATACCCGATGCCGTGTTATAGATGACCGTTGAGTTTATTTGGTATCGCCCGTCCGCCAATGTGCCATCGGCTAACAGCGTTAATCGACCGTCATAATTATTGGGGTTAAAAATAGTGTCAATTGACTCGGTTGTGGTTTGGCTATGGGTTTCAACATCAATGCGGGTCAGTGTGGTTTTAATGCTTTCAATATCTTGAAGATTAGCAAGGTAGTTATCGGCAGTACTATCACTAAGATCAAAGAACTGGTTATAGGACAATCCACCTTCGGTGATAATATTGCCATCTTCGAACTTTTCTGCGATCCACTGGTCTTCGGTTCCCCACTCTTCCATTTTAGTGATATAGAAATTCTTGTCATTGTAGTACCAGTTGTCATTACCGTAGGCTTGAACATAACTGCTTAATCGGCTTCCCATGGTATCTGGCAGTTCACCATGGTCTACTAAAATACGCTCGCTTTTATGATCAAGAATAGCGTCGCTAGCGGCCTCGTTATTCGGTTTTGGATAATAATAAATATGGTATTCACCGCCCGAAACTTCAATTTCAGCCACATAAATTGTACCAATATCAAGAGAGCGGTTTGAAGTAATCTGTCCAAAGTCATTGCCGTATACACCACTGGAGCTATACACATCATTACGTAGTAACTTAATACCAAAACGATTACCCAACTCGTCGGTAATACCCATAAATCCACGAAAGGTGCTGCTGTTCACACCACCGGTAAACTCATAACGAACAACCGTGCGTGTACTGTCATCCAACAAATAACGTTTCGTACCAATGAGCTCACGATAAGCGACATTTTCTGTGGTATCAACGGTGGTCACTCGCATGACGTTGGCACCATCAAGCTCATCCAATTGCGTCACGTTAAAACTTTCGGTAACTGAAAAGTAAGAACCCGTTGAGCTGTTGACGGCAGCATTATCTACTTCACCAATGGTGTAGCCGCTAAACCCATAGTTACTTTCTTTGTCAGTAAAATCGTTATGGTAATACACCCCTTCCGAAGGGCCATCAATGGCAACACCGGTTTCTATCCACTCGGTAATCGCAAGTTGCTGGGTGCTTGTACCTTCCATCTCGAGGGTAGTATGCAGCGCATCAAAATCGCCCCAAGTACTGAGATCTAATTGTGCCGCTTGACTGATATCAGGACGAGAGGTGCCAGCGTCATACACCCACATATAGGCGATGTTATCCTTTACTTCGATCTCCACTTGGGCGGTAGTGCCAAAATCTCGAGTTCCAAAAGAGTGCAACCCTGTTTCACCATAAGCAGTCGTCGCGGCAAACGTATAACGCCCAGAGAAACGCACCCCCCACTGATTGCCATTACCATCACTGATACCCACAAAGTCATGTTTATAATCCGAACGCCCTACCAAGTCTTGGGCTTTAAAACTAAAACTAAAATCGCGATTGGCTGCGTAATATTGGTTGCGATGATAGGTAATTTCATCCCATGAGTTGTAGGACCCATCCCCTACAAGTACTTGGTTAACCGGGCGTAGCAACAACTGATTATTGTTGGTTTCTAAGTATTGTAATGTACTGCCATGAAATCCAATCACATCGGAGGCAATGCCGTAAAAACCTAACGCTTCTATGCTTTGGCTAAAATCTAATTCACGAGTCGACGGTAAATCAATGGCGCTAACAACCGAGTTATTTAATGCACTGTCGGTTTCTCCCAACGTTTGATAACTGTAGCCGTGACCGGCAAAATCGGTTATCCCAAGGGCATCTAATAAATGACGCTGTGATTCAAGCCCTACAGAATAATCAACATCCGTTGTGCTGTGGGTGCCTTGTATCCAGGTTTTAGTATCAACCGTAAAATGCTCTGCCGTTGCGTAATTGTATTGTGCAAATGCACTCACATCCGCAAGAGAGGGACGGGAGATGGTGATATCACTGTCATTTAGCGGTGTAAAACCTGGGTACGGTGTAGAATGTTTTAAGGTGTTGGTGATTTGGCCTTTACCATCGTACTGGATTTCTGTGACATACCCTTCACCATCAATGCTGTAGATTAAACGGTTGGCATCGTCGTATAAATTATGGGTGATTCGGTCGTCATTGCTGAACGAGGGACGTACCGATTCTAGCGATACGTCCAATGCGCGTACGCTATCGCCATTGTTGGCAGAGAGACGTGATAGCTGACTAATCGTGAGATAGTTGGCGTATTGAATAACGCGAGTTACTTGTCCGGCATTATCGTAAGACAGTTCCGTTAATGCACCGTTACCATCGATAGTGGCAACCACTTGATTGCGATCATTATAAACACTGTGGGTTAATACACCTTCGGCATCTTGTGTGATGCGTAGGCGGCCTTGTGCATCATAAATAAATTCTGTAGTGCCAAGATCAATATCATCGGTGTCATCTAACGTGAACTTACCATCGGCTTCGTGTTGAGAAACCAATCGCCCTGCGCGGTCAAACACTTGCTCTTGAATAAAGCCGTTGGCAAATTCTGTACGGGTATGTTGTCCACCGGTCTTCGTATCCTGCGTGTAGGTGGTAACTTGGTTAAACCCTGGCAAAGAGGTGATTTGCTCAATACTTAAGGCATCGTTATTGATCAAATCTGCCGAGCCATCATCTTGCACATTTTCTACTAGTGCGGTGGCAACCAGGCGGCCTAATCCGTCATACACATAATGGGTGGCCTGCGTGCTGTCATTGCTATCTGCATTGGGAGCAACTTGCTGTACTAAACGGCCTTGATGATCATAAACGAAATGTGTAGTGCTGGTGGTGTTATTGGTGGTGCTGTTGTCATCAAGATTTAACGCGGTGTACGTGGTAACGGTCTGACTTATTTGACCACGATAATCGAGGTGAGAAATACTGTATTGTGTATTACCATTTTGGTTATTGGCCCAAGTGTTTAATAAGGCAACATCAATAGTATCTGACACAACGCTCATGGCATTTTGCGCATTTATTGCTTCTTGGGATGTGTCCGTTAGTAGGTTAGTACTATAAAGCGTTTGAGTGACACTACGGGTATTATCCACAGCATTAATCCCTGTGTACTCCGTACCACTCACTTGCCCCGCAGGATTAATGCTAAAGGCTAGGCGTTTATCTGAGTCATAAACAAAACGGGTAACCTCATCACCTGATGCGGCAAATATGGCATCACTGGGGTTTAAATCTGGATCGGTATAACGCACCTCTGAAATAACTTGATTATCATTGTTGTAATACCAACGTATCGCGTTACCTTCGCCATCCATTTGCCATAAACGTAAGCCTTCGCTGGTGGCAACCACACTGTCACTATCATAGTCGTAGCCGTATCGAGTGACATTACCTTCGGCATCTTGCACAAAACGTACATCACCTTGGTCGGTATAACCAAACACGGTGACCGCTCGGAACCCGCTGTCATTTGCAGCAGATTCGACCTTGCTGATCATGCGTTGATTGGTGCCATTTTCAACGATTCGTTCAATATAATGGTGAGTAGTGGTGCTGGTGCGCTCTGCGATATAGCGCTGGCCTAAAGGTGCGTTCGCATCCACTTCAACACGGAATCGTTGGTAAGTGATAACGTCCGTTTTATTTTCACCGTACACATATTCGGTGACGCTGGCCTTTTCCCCTTCGCCTTGAATAAGCTGTGCTATGCGAGGTTCTGTGCTGAGGCCATCTACACCATTATCATAGACAAAGCTAACAACACTGCCTTGATTTTGACCTAAGGTTTTCTCTGTATTGTTACTTTCACCTTGGCGTACGCTGATCAGTAACGGGCTGCCATTACGGGGTTCATAGGTGTATTGGGTAACGTAATAACGATTATCCCCCGTTTTTTGCGGGGTAAGATCAACCGATACTTTTGTTAAAACGTCCGGGTTAGTGGTGTCAGTGTATTCATAACCGATACTGGATAACACAACACCGTCTTTATCGGTTTGTTTGATCGCGGTTACTTTACCGGCAGTCAGTGTGATTTCGGTGGTTTGACCGGCAGGATCAGTGATTGTGACGCTGGTGTCGGTATGGGTATAAGTTAGCGCTAGACCTTCGCCATTAACCATCCGTGACAGCTTGCCTAGGTTTGCACCCTCGGCATTAAACTCATAGGTCACTTGGGTTTCTGGGTTTTGGTACACCCATTGATCACCCACTTTGGTGATGCTGTCATCGACACCGATGTCATCACTGACATAGGTGTTACCCGATGCCAGGGTAAATGTTTGCTCTGAGCCGGTTTCTGTCCAGCGAGTCAGTTGGTCGCCAGATTGAACCACTTTTTGTTGGAAATTAAAACGGGAGCTATCACCGTCATTGTCATTAAAACCCGCTTGGCTGTTGTAGGTGCGAACAAGCGAGGTATCAACCCCATGGCCCACCAACACTTGGTCTTGACGTTGCACCACGAGGTTTCCGTTAACTGCATTGACATGCAGTTGATCCCCTGCCCCACCAAACCCTAATCCTGCCGTTCCTAATGTTTGCTTGGAACTGTTAAATAAACCTAATCCTTCGGTGGCGATAATAGCGGTCATGGTACTGCTCCTGGTGCAATGTCTACTGCAATAGTTATTCGCAAATTGTTCTTGTGATCGCGTAAACGCGATATCGATAGTTATATATCAACGATTTTTTGGAAACGTGCACCGTAAAGTGAAAAAAAGATGAAATAAATTTAGAAACTTAAGAAAACGTTTAAGAAATAAACGCATTGGTAAACATACATTACAGTAATTCGTTTTTTCAAAGATTCGATGGTATTATCACGGCCGATCGTTACTTAGGGCATTAAAAAGATCTTAGTCATATTTTTCGTGCAGAAAAAAAAGGTCTATTTTTTAAAAGTTAAATCAAGCATCCATATTGCTCGTTTCTTTATCATTATCAGTCCATGGTAAAAAATCTAGTTCGCAACTCAACCGTCTAGTACTAGGCCACCTCGCAAAAGGATATTGTGCAAAGTAATACAAGGCACTGTAAACCAAAACTAAGAATTTATCTTCACAAAAACGCAAATATGTGTTGAACCCAAATTAAACAACTAACGTAACATCGCCATCATTTTGCATTCTCCGTAATTTGTTGATTGCTGAACGATGGCGCTTGAATACAGCTGACTTTGAAATCCCGACCACTTTCGATATCTCTTCAAAACTGTACTCATACAAATAATGGTAGAGTATTACCTCTTCATTAATCTTGTCCATTTTACTCACCATCCCCCACAATTGGTTGGAGAGCACTCCTTCTTCCATTGCGTATGGCGTTCCTACAGGATCAACGCTGCCACTATCTCCTTGGCCTAAAAGTATTGATATTGTGATATTTGCTATACTATCTGACCAATCATCAAGGGATTGTTCGTTATTTAAATGTCTACCCTTATTATCTGGAAGTAAGGAGTCAATTTTTTCAATAGAGTAGTGCTCTCGATATATCTCGATATCATGGCAATAGTGTTTTAATCCATTTTTCAACTCTCCTCTAATTCGAAAAGATGCAAATGTTTCAAACTTAACGTTCTTGTGAGGGTTATAGCGTTGAACAGCTTCAATCAAACCCACTCTCGCATTCTGAGATAAGTCATCAAGCGATACGCCATACCCTGCATAACGCGAATAAAACAACAAACTAAGCGTTGTTGCCAGATTCATATAATTTTGTATCAATAGATCTTGAGTGTTAGCGGAGTGATTGCAAAAATAATTGCACCACAGCGCCTGATCAGCATGAAAGTCTGATGATGTATGGGTATCTTTAACATCAACTAAAGCATCCATGCACTAAATACGCTAAAAACTTGAAACCAAAGCTTGGGCAACCAGAGCCCAACCTTCAATAAGTACAAACATCAGTATCTTTATTGGTAGTGATATTGTCATCGGTGGCACCATCATCATCCCCATTGACATGAGAATACTAGCAACGATGAGATCAATAGCCAAAAAGGGAAGAAATATCACAAAACCTATTTGGAATGCAGTTTGAAGCTCACTGAGTAGGAATGCGGTCACTAACTGGGTCATCGATATGTCATCTGCCGAATCGGGCACCTCCTCATTAGCAAGTTCTAAAACAAGCGCAATGTCCTTATCCCGTGTTTGCGAAATCATAAATTCACGCACCGGTGCACTGGCATTATTTAATGCCGTCGTATCATCGATTTGTTTATCAATGTAGGGCTGTAAGGACTTCTCTTGAATTTGGTCAATAACAGGTGTCATAGTAAATAGTGTTAACAATAGAGCCAAACCAATAATGACCGTATTTGGAGGCGTTGATGGCATCCCAAAAGCATGTCTCAACATCGATAAAACAATAATAATTCGTGTAAACGATGTCGTTATAATCACAATGGCCGGTGCAAGGCTTAGCACCGTCAGTAACGCAAGTATTTTTAATGAATTGGACACCGTCTCAGGCTCTCCATCCATTGACGGCATACTTAAGGTAAATATATCCCCCGCCGCATCAGCGAACGTATTTGAAGACACCAGCATAAATGCCAATGACACTAGCATAAAAAACAGTCTAGACAACGTGGTATAACCTCTTATTCTGTTTTATCTAAAGGAGTTACGGTATGGCTTTCTTTCGTTTGTACAACGAGCACATTCAGCCCATCAACATCCAATAAAATCGCCTTAACCCCATAAGAGACCTGTGTGGTCTCCAAGGTAGTTATTCTTTTCCCTTTGTGTTGTACATTGGGAAATGATGCTTGTTGCATCATTTTTTTTCTAATAAAAACGAAAACCCCTGCAGCGGCAAGCAACACAATACCCACACCGGCTATTCGAGTATATATACGCGTATAAGAGACATCACTGTGTTTAAAACCCGCTTTCAGCGCTGCTTCTTCCATAGTTTCAGAGTTTTTAACGACGTCGCTTTCTGACCTAACATTGTCCTGTCCTGCTATTGCAAAACTACAACTTAAGTTAAGACAAAAAGCGACGATAAATATCCGTATCAACATCACTGCTCACATTAACCTTTAACAGCAACTTCAGTTAACTGAATACCGAACTGATCATCAACAACCACAAGGTTTCCCCTAGCAACACAATTCCCATCAAGCATTAAATCAATAGGCTCTACGGTGTTCGTTTCCAAAGAAAGTACATTGTTTTCTTTCAAATTAAACAATTCGCCCACTGAAATCTCAGTCTTACCTAAAATTGCAGTCAACTCGACTTTAACACCACTCACTAAATCTATTTTGTTACTTCCCACTACGGCGACTCCTTGCTCTTTCTCAGGCAATTCACTTAATTCAATATTTTCTGCATCACTATTCATTGTGCTATTGGTCACGTCGAACTCCGGTTATTTATTCGTTAACATTATGGCTTTTTTATTGTTACGTTTACCCAAATACCCGGCGCAAACGGCATCACCATTATCATTACATAAAGGTATCATTTCATTTATATTCTTACCTAGGCGAACAACATCTCCAATCTGAAGCTGTTGAAGTTCACCAAGGGTTAATTCTAAGGATGCAACAACGGCATTTAATGCCACATCTCCATTGACTACTGCTTGTTTCAGTGGCTGCAATCCTTTCTTTTTATCCAATCGCAGTGCTGGCAACTCGATATAAGCATCAACAATATTTCGACTAATCGCTAAATCAAAGGAGAAACCATCAATAGACACATCAAAAAAACACCAGCCACAGCCTTTAGTCCAAGGTGTCACTTTTGTATCGTTTATGCCTTCGTCCTTTCCAATATTTGACAATTCATCTACCAACTCCCGATAACAATCCACAATAAGTTGACTCTGCTCATCTGAAAAGGTTTCGCTAGTGTTAGATGTCCCAAGCAATAACTTCATCTGATATTTCAATGAAGGATTATCTACACAAAGGAACATATTCATATTCTTGTAAAAATACGGATCGATTCCTTGATCTTCATTTCCAGCTTCATTGATCAAGTGTTGAAAAGTAGCAACTTTTTTGGGGCCTAATTCGTGGGATTCTTTTAACTCACAAGTAATATTGTGCTCCCCCATCCAAGCATTACTCCATTGCTGAAGCACAGCCGTTAGTTGGAAAACAATTTCGTTCTTTTGAGCGCTGGAATATAAAGTAAACGGTAACGCCATCGATTTATCGTCCTTTTACGCTGTTATACAGCTCTTCTAATATTTGATTGGTTACATTAAGAACCTGAGAGCTGGCTTGATAACCCCGCTGTACAATGATGATATCGGCAAATTCACGGGACAACTCAACATTTGAAAGCTCGATAAAGCCCCCCTTAATCTTACCAAGACCTTCATCATTCGGCCGGCCAATTGAAATATTTCCGCCGTGGGTTAGTCGAAACTGTGTATCCCCTGCTGATATCAAATCATTTAGGTCACTAAAATGTGCCAACGCCACATAATCTGACTCCACCACATCTTCATTTGAATAGGTCAATATCAGCTGGCCGTTTTCATCAAACCGAGAATCTACTAATAGCCCTTTTGAACGCCCATCAATGTCTGCAACCTCAACCTCTGAGGGCGTTGTATTCGTTGTTACTCCTGAGAAGTCAAAAGTCACATCATTAATCACTTCGCCTTCAGGCCGAACAACAGCAATTTGCTGAAGAACTTCGGCATCACCATTGCTGTAGTTAACCGTAAGTACACCTTTTTCATCAAATGATCCTGTGGTTAACTCGCCTACCGTTTTTCCGTCTGCACGCTCACCCGCGATAATTGAGGTTTGTTCATTAATGGCGGTAAATGTGCCTACTCCATCCTCATCTGTAAATACCAAGTCAAAATCAAATGATTCTTGGCCATCTACAACATAGGAAATAGTAACCCCGGATTCATTAGTAATAACTTCGCCATTTAGCGCATCGTCATCTGCATCAAAAAGGTTAAACGAGACAGAGCCATCATTGGTACCGAATTCATTACCATCAGCATCCATTGCGATAACAGACCATGCCGTTTTTGTTGAAGTAGAGCTTTCTTTTAAAAATTGAAGCTGAATGGTACGGATTTCACCTTCTGGGCTCATCACCTCAATAGTAAACAGCTCGCCGCCTTCAGGCGGTATTTCAACACCGTTATCAACACTCGCATCCAGGTTACCCGTAACATTTACTTTTGTAGTCGAAGCGGCAGGGGTTGTTAGTGCATCTTTAATAGAAAAATCTTCAATTTTTCCGCTATCAGTTCTTGCTGCCACACGAAACCCGGTATCCGGATCCACTAAAAACCCTTTATCATCAAACTGATACGTTCCCGTATTACTAAACTGAACATCACCTTCATCACGAATGATAAAAAATGCATCTTCAATAGTGAACGTGGTTGCGGAACCACTTTCAGGGGTTCCTTCGGTAAACTCAACGTCTCCCCCTGGCTTAAATGAATCGGACAATTCCGTCTGTTCTAACACATCAAATAATTGAATATTCGCTAAAAATGTTTCCGTTTCTGTGATGGCATTACCTAGATTAGAAAACTCTAATGTCTGAGTACTTGCTAGCTGTACACCATTGGTGTCCGTAACCATCACCTGCCAATCCGTCCCGTCAAGCTTTTCGAATGAAAGGTGTACGGCAACATTTCTTCCTGCACTATCAAACAATGAAAGTTCAATAGGATCTTGGTCATCGGCCGGGAATGTTGTTCCTTCTGCTGCTGTTGAGCTTAAACTTCCACTTATCTTTGCTAAACTGGTAACAATAGGGTCACTGGTAAGGTGATCTTGAATATTGATATCAGTGAGTTTGCCACCTACGGTAATTCCAGCAACACGCTTCTCAGTACTGGCATCAATTAGAAATCCATTTTCACCAAATGTAAATTGCCCAGCACGCGTATACGTTTGAGCAGTACCGCTTGAAGTAGTACCGCCACGACCATCCCTTAATATGAAAAATCCATTGCCATCAATAAATAAATCCGTTGAGTTTCCTGTTGCATTAGAGTCCCCCGCAGAAAAACGAACCGAGCCTCCATCAACTTGCACACCATTGCCCGGTATTCCTCTTTCTGGATTACCTCCCGCTAGCTCCCGATAAAATACATCACGCCCTTTGTATCCTGGAGTATTTAAGTTAGCAACATTGTTACTTAGATTATCCAACGCTTTGGTAAAACCCGTCAGACCAGTCAAGCTATTGTATAGGGAGCTTAGAGAACTCATCCTTTCATCTCGCTTTTAAAATGTGTTATCAAGATCTATTATCGAATCAACGTAACATTTGCGGGGCTAACACCACGCACTATGTCACCACCACTTTCCAAATCCAGAACCAAGCTGTCGCCTTCTAAACGAACAGCAATAACCCGGCCTGCGGCTCCGCCATTAAAGCTCACATCACGACCAATAAGTTCAACTGATTGATTCACAGAACTTACATCCAGCAAGCCTTCGAGATTATCGTTGGTCTCGCTGGAAATTTGTAGTGAGGAAAACTGTGCCAATTGCGCAATAAACTCTCGGTTATCTACTGGCTCTAAGGGATCTTGGAAATTTAGCTGTGTTAAAAATATTTCCAAAAAATCATCAATTCCAACAGAGCTTTGTGTTGCTGCGCTATCGTTGGAAACTACTCGTCCTATTGATTCAATTGCCATGCTTCCGATCCCCTTCCAATTTTATTTCTTGTCCGTTAATAATAATTTCATCAACTATCACACCCGCATCCTTAAATAAATTATGCAGACGTTCAACCCAATGCTTTTTGTCAATCTCATTGCCAATAAAGAAATTCCTCAGCAGCAACGTTCTTTTATTATCACTTTCAGAAAGGTGTACATTCACCTCACTAAATTTTGAATCTTGCTTTACTAATCCGTCAAATACCTTTTGAACCGAACTTGCGACCCTATCTGACATTTTTAGAGGCGATGACTTTGACTGATACTGTGCGTAAGTGACATCAACTGATTTATTGCCTAATTCTCCAACAACAAATGGTGATTGATTAATAAACTGCTGTACCTGCCCAAACTCTATGGGTATGTTTTTTATCGAACCTGATGTCTCTGTATATCCAGAAACCTTCTCGTTTTGAATGTCTCCGCCGACTTCTGGGTTTTTCTGACGAACATTTTCATCATCAACAACCGTAGATTCAGCAAACTTTTTGGTATGGGCTTGTTCACCAAATTCGTCAAATGACTCCGATTCCAGTGCACGCAACCAACGCTGCTGATTTTCACTCTTATTTGCTTGCGTGGTTGCTTGCTTAGACGCTTGTTGTGCAGCTGCACTCATACCTGCACCAACACCGATGCCTGATGGTTCCACGCTCATATTGCCTTCCTTTCCATTCGCGATAAAAACAGGTCTTCCACTTCTTGCAATTCCATACTATTCAGCATTTGTATTGTCGACTCTTGCTTTTGCTCTATTTTTTCACCCAACAAACGCCTCTCAACATTCAATTCAATCAAGATATCCTTCGTTTTCTCACAAATCCTTTCAGCATTAGCTGATTCACTTTGAAGCAATTGTTTTTTCAACCGCTGACCCACAATGAAATCGTTGATATTCATAATATCTTCGGGTGAGATCAAACTTCCTGGAGAAAAAGCCTTAGACACTTTCTCTTCACACTGCGTGATCAGTATTTCAACTTCAGTAAAGGCATGCCTTATTATACCGAGTTTTTTCTCTTGCCCCTGCAATTCCAGGTTTCTCTCATTAATTCGCTGTTCGTTCAATTGCCACAAATAGCGAAGTGCCTTTATTTTTTTCTTTTGTTGAGACAATGACTGGGTTTCCATCAGGACTCCTTATCGTTTAGAGGTTATCCTTTAACCACTTCTGCAACACTTTCTCTGCATTTTTCTCTGGAGCTGCCTGCGTAATAGCAAGCTCAAATTTGGAATAAAATGCAATCGCTGAATCAAGCGCTTTATTGCTACCTTCTTTGTAAGCACCCAGCTCTATCAGATCTTTTGATTCATTATATAAACTTAGATGCTTAAGAGCCTGATCAACCAACGCCTGATTTTCATTAGTTGTTATCTGTCTATGAAGTCGACTTACACTTTCCAACAAATCTATTGCTGGATAGCGTCCACGGGTCGCTATCTTTCTAGATAACACTATATGCCCATCTAAAATCGCTCTTGTGGTATCAGAAACAGGCTCGTTAAAATCGTCTCCTTCTACAAGCACCGTATACACAGCAGTGATCGACCCACTATCCCTGAAGTTTCCAGCACGCTCTACCAATTTTGGTATCTGCGCAAAAGCTGAAGGGGTGTACCCTCTTGCCGTTGGCGGCTCCCCTATCGCCAATCCGATCTCTCGCTGCGCCATGGCGAAACGGGTAATAGAATCCATTGCCAGAAATACTTTTTTGCCCTGATTCTTAAAGTATTCCGCGACAGTTGTAGCAGCATATGCAGCGTGAACCCTTACCAAAGCGGGTTGATCTGCCCCTGCCACTACGATAATACTATTTTTAAGCCCTTCTTCACCTAGGTTTTCAACGACAAAATCCAAGACTTCTCGTCCACGCTCGCCTATCAATGCGATTACATTGACATCAGCATTGGATGCTTGAGCTATTTGTCCCAATAACGTACTTTTGCCAACACCACTACCAGCAAAAAGTCCTACTCGTTGACCGACACCGATACTCAACATAGTGTCAATGGAACGAATACCTGTCGTAAATTGCTCTGTAATTCGCTGTCTATCCAGTGGGTTTATCGGTTCTGGGTAAAGTGGATACTCCTCACCGAGAGAATCAAACGCTTTTCCGTCCATAGGCCGACCAAATGCATCCACCACTCGGCCTAACAAATGCTCTCCCACTCGTAATGACGCTGCACGCCCTGTCGCAACGATTTCACTACCAACATGTATGCCGTTCAAATTACCATACGGCATCATGAGCACATGGCCATCTCTAAAACCAACTACCTCAGCAAGCACTGGTTTTAAGGCTTGTGGTGTATATATTTCACAGATTTCACCTAAAAAAACATCAGGCCCGGAGGCTTCCAGCACAAGTCCGTAAAACTGAAGCACACGCCCTGTACGCTGAATTGTTTCACAGTGTTTTATGGCCCGGAGAAATCGGCGATTATCCATTACGCCCCCAGCTCATCAGATTTGATCACACTAACCAGCGTTTCTTTAAGGCGTTGTAATTGTGTTTCCAATCGTCCATCCCAGCTACCAGAGCTTGATTCCACAATACAACCACCTTTGCCTACGCGGTCATCGGCTACAAATGTAACATCTGAATAACCAATTTTATCTGAAAGTGATGATACGGCAGAAACATCACCTGGATTGACATGCACCTTTAGGTCACTCAAATCTTTCAGGGACGAAATTACCTTTTCAACAACGGATTTCCGAAAATATTCCGCTGCATAGTTTTCACCTATTATTTTACACAGTGCTTCGAAGGTAATTTCAACGGCAAGTTTCTCTGCATCACAAATTTTCGATTTCAGATTTTCATTGAAAAAACTTGATACTTCAGAAACTTCCTTATATTTGTGATCGAGATTATCCTCAGCGGCTTTATTCCCTTCAGCTAATCCCTTTTCATATCCTTTGCGCTTCTTATCGTCCAGTTCTTGATTAAGAGCATCTAACTGTTCTCTTACGGCATCAAGTTTTTGCTCTGCAACAACACGTTTTTCAGTTTCAGCATCTAGGCTTTTCTTCATTTCATTGAACAGTTCTGGCGAAATACCCGCTGACTCCTGACTTTTCCCCGACTGCCTTTCTATTCGGTCATCATTAGTATCCCTTGTAGGCTTTTTATCATGACTTAATGAATCATCTGGCTTACGTACACTGAAACGCCCCTTCTGATCATCTTCTTGATAAGGGGCTTGTAACTTTCTGCTTCCCACAACGGGATGTGACCGAATAACTTTACTCATGTGATGTTGTCGTCATTTCGAGTTGGGCATTCATATACCTAGCCATGCTATCAATCACTCTTTCTGATGCAGCTCTCGTTATATTTTTTTCTGCTTCTTTTACACGACGACTAAAAGGTTCGGCCGATGATGCAATACAATGGCGTAGTTTTGAGTGTTCCATAACGGGAAGCAGCTGAGCTAAAGACTCTGGTGACATTGTTACAACAACATCTTGGCCTTTTTTAATGGTGCAAACATCCAGTAAACGAGCAAGTGTATCTAGCGCTGTCTCCTTGGGCACGACAGCCTCTATAAGACTAACCTCTGCAGGCTTAACTAAATCATATATTTCATCAAATTTGACACGCTTCAAAGACTTGATTTTTTTCAATCCTTTAAGCGCACTCCGTACTTCACTTTGACTAACCGGCGTTAAATTCGCCAAAATCCATTCACGATCTTTTTCGTGCAAAGGATGTAAGACTGCAGCCGTATTTTTGATAGCTTTTTGCATCAGTTACCGCTCCATCGATACAGCAGTCTTACTTTCGTCAGTAAGCCAAAGCTGAATATCATTTAGTAATTCATCTCTTTCTTCAAGCGTTAACCGTGCAGGTTTTTTACGCAATATCGATACAACGATTAAGGCCAACAGAAGAGCAACGATACAGAATGACAAAAACACAACAACTGGCCGAATTGAATCACCTGTCGCTAGATTATTTGAAGGTTCTATACTATTTGATGCCGTCACAATATCCATTCCTGTATTCGACACAGTCGGTAGATCAAGGTTACTTCCCAATAGCGCTGCCCCCGAAGTACGTGCAGAACCAAGTGCAGAGATAACACTAATTTCATCTCCCCTAACGTCATCAAACCCAACTGCATTTTTAACAATTGCTTCAACTTCTGATAGCCTAGTATTTGCCAAATTAGTTGGTAATAGCACACTCACGGTTAAACGACTAATACCACCAGGCTCTTCAACCGTATTTTCTCGAGACCGACCAAAATCAAAGGTTTCCTCTGTATTTTCTTTGACATCTGCAATCTGTTGACCTTTTTTACTCTTTTTAGCGAGCGTATTATTAACGGTTTTTGTATGCTTGCGCTTTGTCAGCACCCCTTTAAAACCGCCAATAGGTGGAAGAACTTCTTCAACAATTCGCTCGACGGTTTTGGAAGACAGCGCCACATTAATTGATACGGAACTATTGCCAAATCCAAACAACATATCAAGCGCACGCTGAACTTTCCGCTCTAGGTGCGTTTCTATATCTCGAGAACGTTGCGTTGCTTTCTTGCCAAACATCATTCCATCATCGATTGCACTCAGTACACGGCCCTGCCCATCGAGAACGGTAACTTTTGATGCGCTCAACCTGTCTACTGATGATGCGACTAATGTCTGAATGCCTGTAACTTGCTCCATTGTCACACTTGCGTCACTGTGCAAGACTAAGGTAACGGAGGCTTTGGGCTCTTTTTTATCTTTCTTGAAAAGTGCCGCCTCAGGTATGACCAAATGTACTCTCGAAAACTTTACTTCATCCATTGACGATATGGTTCTGGCAAGCTCACCTTGCATTGCTCGTTGCAAATTCACTTTTTGAGTGAATTCTGTCATGCCGTAGTCCGCATCATCAAACAACTCGAAACCTGCACTGCCCCTAGCAGGACCATCCTCTCCGACCATCTTCAAGCGGGTAGAATAAAGGTCTTCTTTTTGAACTAAAATCGTATTCCCATCACCCGATAAGTCATATTCAATTTTGAGATCTTCCAAACGATTAACAATCGCAGAAGCATCTTCACTGTGTAAATCTGAATACAACACCACAGATTCTTTCTGATATAAAAAGCTCAAAGCAAGCAGCGGAAGCAATAACACAAGCGCTGCCACTATCATAAAGGTTATTTTTCTACCGGTGCTCAAAGTCACCCATATATCACGTATTGTTGACATTGACTACTACCCTAAATCGACATTCTCATAATTTCTTGGAACCCTTCCACTAAACGGTTACGCACTTGCGCCGTCAGTTCAAGGGAAGTTTGTGCTTTTGATATTGAAATCATCACTTGATGCAGGTTATCTGTGTCACCAACAACATATTGCTGAACCGCTTTCTCAGCATTCGCGATATTAGTATTTGTATTAGAGACTTCGCTCGTAAGCCATTGCTCAAAACCTACTGCTGTTGGGGCTGTGCTGGGCAACTGTATAACGTTCCCTGTTTTTATATCACCGATCATGCTAGAGCTGATTGCTTCTATAGTCATTTTATTCACCTAACTCAATTGCTCGAGCCGCCATAGATTTGGCTGCACTTAGCACTTTAATATTGGCCTCATAGGCTCGCGTTGCTTCTACAAGATTTGTCATTTCATTAACTGGGTTTATTGCTGGCATATGAACAAAGCCCTGTGCATCAGCATCAGGATGCGCCGGATCAAACTTCATCCGCGGCTGTACATCACGTTCTATTACATGAACGCTGTCGATTCCACGCAAAGTTGACTCTCCTGCAACATCATCAAAGACTTTTCCGAAATTCCCAGATGATGTGGAAGCGACTGCCTCCAACGGTGTAAACCCTTTACCACCATCCGCACGAGTCGTATTTGCATTGGCAAGGTTTGTTGCGATCACCTCCATTCTGAGGCGCTGGTAATCCAGTCCAGAACCACTGATTGCAAAGATTGCATCATCCATTACCCTCGCCCTCCATTAATGGCAATACCTGTTAATGCACCAAGTCCTTTTTTGAAACCTATTAGCGCCTGATACCGCATGGTATTTTCGGTCATCTTTACCATTTCGCTATCTAACACAACTTTCGCAGAAAGTTCTTCCACGGTAGGCATGTTATTTTCATCCAAACTATTTATCGCCTGGCTAAGGGCCTCAGAGTCAGTTGAATACACGACATCACTGATTGAGGAAAAAACCGTATCGAAATCCACATGCACTGCACGATAATTTTGTGTGTCAACATTCGCAATGTTGTTTGCTATCGCCTTATGTTCTAGTGATACAACATCCAATGCTTTTGAAATTAGGGTACTTGTTACGTTACCGATTATGCTATCCATATTTTTGCCTACAAAACGATTAAATAATGTGTATTTTTTCTATTATTGAATAACCAGTGATGCGTTTAGCGCACCAGCCGTTTTAATGGCTTGCAATATAACGATAACGTCACGGGTACTGGTTTTAATTTGCCTTAGCGCACTAATAAGTTCAGCAATTGTTGCGCCAGAAGGAAGGTCAACGGCTTGAGCAACAGATTCTTTGACGTCGAGTTCCGTATCTGGCACAACAACAGATGCCACTGCATCACCTGTATTTCTCACAAAACTAGGTTGTGATACCAGAAAATCCGTTGATACAACAACTTTTAGATTGTCATGGGAAATAGTGATATTTTGTAGCTTTACGTCGCCCCCTGAAACTACAGTTCCTGTTCTCTCATTGATGACCACAACCGCTGTTCTATCGGGCTCTACAAACATGCTTTCAATTTTCGTAATAACACCAAAAACATTTGAAGAATCTTCCAAGGTAATTTGGATTTTTCCAGCATGTACAGGTGTAGCGATTACCCCTGGCAATTGAGCCTCTAATAGCAACGCTATACGGTTTGCCGTTGTGAAATCAGGCTTATGTAAAACTAAAACAAGCTTTCCATCTTTATTTATCGTTGTTTCCGTATCCTTCTCTACAACACCGCCATCCGGGATACGACCCACCGTTGGGTGATTCTTTTGTAATAAATTTCCGTTAACGTCATATTTAAACCCACCAACGGAGACTTGGCCTTGGGCTAATGCGTATATTTTATTGTTCGCAGCCTTTAGCGGTGTCATTAACAATGTACCTCCAACAAGGCTCCTTGCATCTCCCATTGAAGAAACATTTATATCCAAATGACTACCAACAGATGTAAACGCGGGTAACGTAGCGGTCACCATAACCGCTGCAACATTTCGGCTGCGTATTTGATCTTCACTAACAACCACGCCAAATTGCTGTAGTGCATTGGAAATTGAATGCAAGGTTGCTTTTGAACGAGCAGTATCTCCAGAACCCGCCAAACCAACAACAATACCATACCCCAACAACGGGTTCTCTCTCACACCCTCTACCCGTATAAGCTCCTTTAACCTTACTGCCGATAATGCCTGTGTTGACACTGAAGTCATTGCTATCACGGTGAAGACAATCAGCAATGCCTTTGTCTTTATTCCCATTGTACTCATCCTAGATCAACCCTATTTTTGACAACATCCAGTGTACAAGCCCTGGCTTTTCTGTATCACTTCCATAACCAAAACCGGAATATTCAATATTTGCATTAGCAAGACGTGTAGATATCGCTACGTTATTCGCACTGATATCTTCTGTTCTCAACCAACCTTGTGCCTTAATCAGCTGTTTCTCTCCGTTTACCATAAGCTCTTGGGCACCTTTGACATACAGCTTTCCTGCAGCATCAATTTCTTCAATGACAACGGTTATCCTTGCACTCATTTGACCTTCTCGTTGTGTGGATGCACCTGAATTACGTCCCACCCCAAGATCAACAGATCCAATTTCCGTTTTATTGGTCTGACCTATAGAACCCGAAAGCCCAATACTCTCATTTAGTGAGGCGTCTGTTTTTGATCTGGCTCGGGAGTTTTCTACAATAAGCAACGTGACGGTATCACCAATAATCAATCCCCGATGGTCACTAACCAATGATTCATACGTACTTTCCGAATACAAATTTTCACTAACAACCGTTGTACTTATGCTTAGCAACATAAGTACAACTACGCTATAAGTTGTGCTTATTTTCATTGTTATCCTATTCCCCAATATCATTTGCATTGCCTTTTCATCGATCTAACCTTTATCGCCCACACGCAACAGGCCTTTTCCAGAAACAAATGCGTTATAGGTCATACCGCTTTGCTCATTCATAACCACAATCATTTGCCCCCTATACCCGTGAGACAGTGCTAATGCTCTACCTGTAATACTGATAATACCTACCTTCGATACAACATTTACAACCTCACCTTTCACCACATCTGGAGCTGGAAGAACGTCGCTTAATTTAAGTACTCGCCCCTTAATGAGCCTGCGCTTCGTAATGCTGCCCAATAGCATTTGATGGTTGTAAACTGCATTATTTTTTAAACCTGCCACATCAACAGAAACACTCGTAAGATCAGAAAACCCGATAACCTGATGCTTTTTTAGATCCCTAGCAAGCAACTGTACATCCTTGTACGCTTTAACAGCGAAACCCACTGGTATGCTATTAATAAGATCTCCTGCTCGAATTACGTCGACCCACACTACCATTAGCTTTGCGATATTTTTTACGAAATCTATTTGTTTAACTCGCAACATATCACCTGGTATCACGCTATATCCGTTTACAGATTTTAACGTGGGTACAAGCTTTACCACATCAAACTGTTCATTTAACACATCAAAAAGCGCTTTCTGTGCAATATCAATTATCCGTTCACTATCCGCAGGATCAAGTCGCTTTTGCAACATTATGTTTTCTGGGCCTACTACATTAGCCGTATACCCAAGTCCAGAAAGCTTGGCTGTCAATACATCACTAATCATTCGTAAGTTTATTTTTTTACCTGTTTCTGTTGCTTTTTTTAGAGTAGATATATCTACATCTACTCCCTCAAGATATTCTCTTGAAGATTTTTCTGCATATATTGTTGCTAATACTGATAAAGGTAACGTTGTTTTTTCCCATGTAATCTTTGGATAAACCTGTAATGTTATCGCTTCTTTTTCAATCGAAGTCTCCATTTCAGAAGCAGGTATCGCTGCTGTTACTGATAACAGCAACACACCCCAAAAAAAATGGCATCGAATCAAAAAATTCATGAGAACTTTATCGCTAGCTACGCAAATTATTGGTAATTTTCAACATTTCATCAGAAGCACGAATAATTTGCGAACTCACTTCATAAGCTCGTTGAGCCACTACCAAGCTAATCATTTCTTGCACTAGATCCACATTAGACGTTTCAATAAACCCCTGCACCAACTGGCCAGCACCATTTTCACCAGGTTGAGAGTATAACGCTCCGCCCGACTTTTCATTCGCCAAGTACATGCCATTACCAATTGCGTCTAGGTCTTGTTGATTTGGAAACTTAACAACGTCCAATTGGCCTAATTCAATAGGGGCATCCTCATCAGCAATTTTTGCTTGAACCAACCCATCTTTATTCACGATTAGCTGAGTAGTTTCTAATGGAACATTGATATTTGCTGATAACCGCTTACCAGCAACGGTGGAAAGGAAACCGTCATCCATCAAACGTAAAGATCCAATACGAGTATAGGCATACTCACCGTTTCCTAACTCAACCTCAAAAAAACCTTCACCGTTAATTGCAAGATCCATTGGATTTTCAGTTGCCTTTAAGTCCCCTTCTGAAAAATCTCGATTCACCGATGTTATTGAAGCTCCCATACCCATTTTCACTTCTGAGTCGAGCTTGGCAATATCTGATGTCGAATTGCTTGAATCTGCATACATTAAATCAGTAAATTCAACCCTGGTTTTTTTAAATCCTGGGGTATTTAAATTTGCTAAATTATTTGAAATATTATCAATTAACGTTTTTTCAGACTGCATTCCGGTAACAGCAATATAGAGTGCATCAAACATACTCATTCCCTTAATTTATTAATTATCGATTTCTAAACTAGTAAGGCTATAGATCTAAATGCAAATATTAAAAATCAGCTAATGTATTAATTGCTGAATCCAACATTGAATCATAACCTTTTAATACTTGACTGGACGCTTCAAAATGTCGCGTAGCTTCTATCAAGGCCGTCATTTCTGCCAGTGAATCAACATTTGAAGTCTCAACAAAGCCTTGTTGTACCCCTGTATTCCCCTCGCTCGATACACTTGCACTACCTATATCAAAAAGACCACTGCCAATATAATGCAGTTGACGGGCATCTTCGAAGTGTACGACATCCAGCTGCCCAAGATTTGATCCGCCCTGGCTTAGCTGCCCTTTTGCGTCGATATTAATATCCGTTCCATCCAACCTTAACTCACCACTACTAGCCGATACTTGCTCGCCACTAGTCAACGACAAAACGCCCTGTGCATTTATTGCCAAATGCCCCTTACGTGTAAAATATGTATTACCATCCTTTGTAACCTGTAAAAAACCTGTGCCATTTAAGGCAATATCCATAGATTGCCCAGTCTGCTTCAGTGCCCCCTGCGACAAGTCATAAGTAACACTCGGATTCAATGAACCAACTCTTAAACCATTCGAACCTTTACCGGCGATCCCATCCTGTGACACCAAACGGTCAAAGCGTTGCGTTACCACTTCACGCTTATACCCTTCTGTATTTACGTTTGCCAAATTTTGACTCAACGAGCGTAAACGCTCTGAATCAGCATTCATCGTTTGATTCACTATCGCCATAATATCAGTCATTTACTCCCCCTGAGTTTCCAGTTGTTTTGTTCGTAGGTTACTTTTCTTCACGTCATTCCTTGAATGTGACAAAGTATTAGTCGCGGGTGCTGCACTCATCTTCGTTCTATCAAGCGTCACCACACCGTATGAAACAATGTGTGCCGATGTAGGAATCTCTGTCAGCGATAACACGTGTAAATGAGGCATCATACGTTCAATTAGTTTTCTTATATGTCGCCGCAGCGCCGGGGACGATAATAAAACAGGTCGAATATTTTCTGACATCATGGATTCGCAATATTTACTCAGCCGCTTAAACAGCTGTTCGGTAACAGCGGGGTCAACCAATAATGTAGTTTTATGCTCAGTTGATCGTAAGCCAGCTTGCAAAACCTGCTCAAATGCGGGCTCCAAGCTAAGGACTTTTAGTTGTCCATTTTTATCGACGAGCTGTTCGCAAATGATTCGCCCTAAGCTTCCTCTTACTAACTCTGCTAATTCTTGAGGATCTTTAGTTTGCTTGCCACAATCAACTAATGTTTCTAGTATCATTTCCAAATTACGAATTGATACCTTTTCATTTAGCAGTGCTTGTAGCACCTTTTGTATATCAGTAATTGATAGTACATTTGGAATAAGCTCTTCAAGTAAAGACGGCTGCGACTCTCGAACACGCGTCATCATTCCTTCACACTCCGAGCGCGTAAGCAACTCGGCAGTATGATTCTTTATAATTTCACTAAAATGAGTAACCATTACCGTTAATGGATCAACCATCGTATAACCTTTGCTTTTTGCATCCTCTACATTAGATTTCTCAACCCAAACAGCAGGAAGCCCATAGGATGGTTCTTTTGTCGCAATACCCTCGACTTTAGATTTTACTTCGCCTGCAGAAATCGCCATCACTCTATCTCGGTATAACTCCCCTGAGGCCACTTTGGCTCCAAACACCTTTACTTCATATCCACAAGTATTACTTCGAGAATCTTCCTTTATTCTTATTGCGGGAAATACATACCCCATATCCATTGCGAATTGTTTTCTAAAAGCTTTGATCTTTTCCATAAAGACACCGCTCTCATCCCCAATCCACTCCGCTATGTTATCACCTACAAAAATCTCAATAGGATCAACCTGTATTGTTTTATACAGATCCTCATCTTCATCGGCTGTTTCTGCATCAAGATCTTCGCCAGCTCTTTCGTCCTTTTCTGAGCGACTCAATGCATAATAAGCTAAAGCTGCAAACACCAAAAAGATTACAAGTATAGGCAACACGGGCATTCCAGGTAAAAATGCCAAGCCCAGCAAGCCGATGCTAACAATAACCAAACTTTTAGGAAATTTAGAAATTTGTTGCGCAACTTCTTCCCCAAACTTTGCATCGCTTGCTGCACGAGTTACGATAATACCGGTAGCTGTAGAGATCACCAGCGCTGGTATCTGAGTTACGATACCATCACCTACGGTCAGCAATGTGTAAGTATGCAGTGCATCCCCCCAAGCCATTCCTTTTTGAGCTAGGCCGATGGTCAAACCACCAATAATGTCAATTAGAATAATAATGATGCCTGCAATGGCGTCACCTTTTACAAACTTACTTGCACCATCCATTGACCCGTAGAAGTTTGCTTCTTTCTCGATATTTTCACGTCGTTCTTTGGCTTCTTTCTCATCGATTAACCCCATATTAAGGTCGGCATCGATACTCATCTGCTTTCCTGGCATGCTATCCAACGTAAATCGAGCCGCAACTTCGGCAACTCTCTGAGCCCCACTTGTAACCACAACGTACTGAACAACGATTAGGATAAGGAATACCACCAAACCGATAATATAGTTACCTCCTACGACATAAGTTCCTACTGCGTTGATAACTTCACCAGCATCCCCGTCAGATAATATTAATCGTGTCGCTGCAATATTTAGAGATAAGCGAAACAACGTTGCAATCAAAAGCAACGATGGAAAAGTTGAAAAAGACGTCGGCTTATCCGTATAAAACGTCAGTAATAGTACAAGCAGACCAAAGCTAAAATTGATAATCAATAAGAAATCCAGTACAAATGCAGGTATTGGTGAAAACAGTACCAATAGGATCCCTATCATTGCAGTAACTAATACAACTTCACTTTTGCTTCCAAATAACTGTTTCAACAATGAATCATTGGACGTCATGTGTTTCTACTACCCATAGCATTTTGTTTGTTTCTTGAATTTGGTGTTTTATTTTCATACGCTTTTCGTAAAAGTTTTGCTACTAACACATAGGTATCTTCTGGTATCGCACCTTCCACCGCTGTTTTTCGATATATTTTTCGAGTTAGACTAGGGGATTCAAAGACTGGAACTCGATGTCTAAAGGCGATTTCACGTATTTTCAACGCCATCTTACCCGTCCCTTTACCTACAACAACTGGAGCTAACATCGTTGAACGATCGTATTTCAGCGCGACAGCGTAATGTGTAGGATTAGTAATAATGAGATCAGCTCCTGGTATATTTTGCGCTGTCTCACTACGCTTTCTAAGCTCTTTTTCCAACTCTCTTCTTTTTGACTTTATTAACGGATCGCCATCTCTACGCTTTGCCTCATCCTTTACCTCTTTACGTGTCATTTTCATATTGCTAGAAAACTCCCAACGCACAAAAATAAAATCTATCAATGCTATAAGTAGTATTGCCATTAATATTTTAAACAACGCTCCACTAAAAATGGAAATGAAAAATGGCACATACGAATTTGGGGGCCTGTTAAAAAGCCCAACTAAATCCGGTAAGCTTTGAACAATCGTGAAGTACAGTATTGTCGAAAACAACGTCAACTTAATGATATTTTTAATCGTTTCAAACAATGTTTTCTTCGAAAACAGTTTCTTAAACCCTTTTACTGGATTTATCTTCTTCAAGTCAGGTTTCAATGGAAACGTCGAAAAAATGGGCCCTGTCTGCATCATATTCGCCAAAACGCCAACAACCATAATAAATGCCGCAATAGGACTTATTACAAACAAACCTTTAACTACCCACTCACCACATTGCCATGCCACCTGCTCTGGAGAGAATTGCATTCGATTTATACTAAGAAACATATCGCGACATAACTTCAGCATATTTATCGCAATATCGTTACCTAATCCCAGCAACAAAAGTAACACTGCAGATAGCACCATGAGTGAATTAACCTCTTGACTTTTCGCAACCGAACCTTTCTTTTTAGCTTCCTCTAATTTGAAAGGGGAAGCCTGTTCGGTTTTTTCATGCTTATCAGGCTCTTCACTCGACATTTTTACACTCCCCTATCTAAACCGGCGAAGGTGAAATGCCAAAACTGAAACGTTTTGTTAAAAATTTCATTCATTAGTGGTGATATATACGCCAACATACTTGCCAGCAATGTTAATCCAACGAAAATCTTTAACGGCAAAAACAAAAAGTAGACATTCATTTGAGGCATTGTTCTCGCCATAATTGCAGCTCCACCGTCAAGCATCAGAAGTACGGCGATAACTGGCCCTGCAAGTACAACCCCAAATGTAAACATCATGCCAAATTGAGCCACGATTAAAGAAAAATTAATATCCAACACACCGCTTCCTATTGGCATCATCTGATAAGAAAAGACGATTGCGCGCAAAACCATATGATGTCCATCAATAAAAAAGAAAATCATTGTCGCGAACATCAACAATACAGTACCTAACAAAGGGTTTTGTGTGTTTAGAGCTGGATTAAATATATTCGCTGCTGCAAAACCCGTTTGATAATCCAAAATCCCGCCAGCGACCATTAACGTACCAAACGCGGCATACAGGCCAAAGGCCATGACCAAACCTGCAACTAACTCTGAAGCTGCCATCATCCCGAATGACAGTACATCTTTAGGGATATATATTAGATTTACATCCATTGTAGATACCACTAACACCGACAAGGCTACCGATACCCACAACTTTATTTGTGTTGGTACTTTGCCGAAACCATCAAGAGGTGTTGCAAAAAATAGTATTGCCATCCTAACGGCCACTAACATCACTGTATATATCCATTGAATCTCTCCCTGAAAAATCATTTAGTGACCAATAATATTGGGGATATTGGTTATCATATGGGTCGCAAAAGCCATTAACGTTTGTAACATCCACGGGCCACAAACAAAAAAAACACCAACAACTGCTAATATTTTGGGCACAAAAGTTAAGGTCATTTCTTGGATTTGTGTAACGACTTGGAAAATACTCACCGTAAGACCGACGATTAATGCAACACCTAAAACCGGAGCCGCAACCATTGCTGCGGTCATCAACATTTCTTGAGACATTGCTAATGCCAAATCCGTATTCACAACGACCTCCCTGAGCAAATGCACTTAGTGTAATTATTGCTCTATAATTTTAACTTTCTTATTCAACGTCAAAAGTTTTGATGCGCATTTAAAGTTGATAACAAGCAATATTAATTTACTATTTATTCTAAAATTTTCTTCGTTAATTGGTTCGGTCAACTTATAGTCAGCCTGAATTTCGGGGCACATTACATTAATTTTTTTGTGATGTACACGACAGTTACAATAAGAAACAAAAGGTGATCGTTTACAATTCCTTGAATTATATATAAGAAATATTTTCAAAAGCTTCTTCACTAAACTAGGCCACCTGTGTAATATCTGCCCGCAAACTAGTATGCATTCTAAGTTATCAATAAGGTTCACGGATGAAAGCTTTCTTCTCCCAATCGATTTTCACATACTTCATTATAATTTCGTTTTTTATTGGCGCATCGTCACCAGCACACAGTGACGTCACGGAAACTGCAGACAACAATGGCTATAGCAAGACGTGGAATACAGTACACAGGCCTTTTAAAGGTGAAGGGCCGCTCGTTGAAGGGGCAGATATCGTTGGAGGTAATTTATTCGGTTCAATTGGCCTCATTGTCGGAGTACCCTTAGGGTTCATTGGTGCTGTGGTTACTCAACTAACACATGATGATCCAAACAAAGGTTATGACAGCGTACTTCAAGCGAGTAGTGATAGTTTCAGTGTTGTTGGAAAATATCTTCTAGGCTTACCTGTGTATACGATAAAGAAAGTAACTTATGATTTGCCACTCACCCTTATAGAAACCGATATCACTTATAATCAAAGGACAAAAAAAGATGGATTTGGCAAAATTCGACACTGAAGAATTAGTAGCACTCGCAAAATTTGACCTAGATCACGACAAAGTTGATTTAGCGCTAGAAAAAATCAAAATAGTACTTATCTCAGAAGACTGTCCTCTTGAAGCGAAAGGCTTGGCCGCTCGTCTCTACGCACAGCTAAAATTATTTAACAAAGCAAAAGATCTTTACACTCAATATCTAGAGATTTCACCAGAATCAACGACTGAACTATTTCAACTGGGTATGGTTAACCTTGAATCTGGCCATAAGGAAGAAGCCATCAGCATATGGTCTCAACTCCTAGAGCAAAATGCCACACATCCACCTAGCCTTTACTACAGCGCAATAGCACAATTAGAGCAAGACCATCTAGATGAAGCCACACGCAATCTAAATGTTCTCTTGCAATCCGCACCTGCCGACAACCTCTACTTTGGAAAAGCAAAAGAAATCCTTGATGATATAAGTCAAGGCAAAAAAAATAACACTCAAGACAAAGCACTCTCATCACTTTACCAATAGCACAGGCTTTACATCCATGGAATCACAAGCGCGACTTCAACAGCTATTGTCCTATTTAGATGTTGATCCAAACAACATCAACCTCATTGCCGATGCCGTAGATATTTATTTACAAATAGGCCCCCTACCAAAGGCCCATGCTCTGCTTTCACAAGGCCTTGATGTAAAAGCTGATGATGCCCGCTTGTTATTCCAACGCAGCACACTCCACATAGCTGAAGCGCAATATGAGCCAGCAAAGGACATACTGCAATCTCTATTAAAGTCAGGTATAGAGAATACAGGCATTCGTTATAACCTTGCTCTTTGCCTCTCCATGACAGGTGAAATGCAAGAAGCCCTCGATATCATGACTGAATCAACCCAACAACCGACTCAGCACTTTTTTGCTGGCGACCTCTTAATCGTTCGCCTCAAACATCACGCAGGAGATTTGGATGAGGCCCTCAGCTTAGCAATGGCCCTCCTTGAACAAGAACCTGACAATGGCGATCTCAACGGTGTTATTTCGCTTCTTTTCTTAGATTTGGACGATCGAGCTCAAGCACTGCACTTTGCACAAAAAGCCCAGAAAAATACCGCCAAAAATACAGAGTCATTTTCTACCATTGGTCACTTAGCATTGGAAGACTTCGATGCAGATAAAGCAAAAGGTAATTTTCAAAAGATACTCGACATACAACCGAAGGATGGTAGAGCCTGGCTTGGCATGGGGCTAGCGGCATTACTTAACCAAGAAATGGATATTGGTGAGGAACACCTGGTTACCGCCACCACATTTATGCCAAACCACCTTGGTACATGGAACACTCTCGCATGGCTGAGAATCCTCAAGAAAAATATACCGGACGCAAAGGAAGCGCTGAATGCCGCAATGGAAAAAGACAGAACATTTTCTGAAAACCACGGCACACTTGCCGTTGTTCAAATTCTCGAAAACCAAAGGGAAGAAGCTGAGCGCTCAATTAAAATTGCTTTAAGACTTGATCCTATGTGCATTTCAGCTCATTTTGCACAAACGCTCTTATTATCACCAGAGAAAGATCAAAATACCATATCCGAAAGGATGGAAAGCCTAATGAACAGGCCTATCGGAGAAGGCCAATCTATGCTCAAAGGCCTCCAGCGATACGCATCAAAGAATAACAACAAGGGTAATAACAAAAAAATTCATTAAAGGTTTGATAGTTCAAGAAAAACACAGCCAAACAGGATAATCAGCTTTTACATCAGCTTCTTAAGTATCGCATCCAAAGCAGCGGTTTTTCTTGAACGCTCCAATTGATCCAAAACCTTTTGGTGGACTTCCTCATACTGCGCACTCAGAACAAATTTGGAACCAAAGCTTTGCTCTAACGACACCTTAACAAAAACATCTCGCTTTTTCTGCGCTGGAATTTTTGTTAAGTCAAGATTGATCTTTCGCAATCTTTTTACCAATCGCAATTTTATAGATGAGCTAATACTCATCGACGATATCTGTTGAGTCTCACCTTCTATGCCGCTTTCAAAGCGCCGCCCCCGAGCCTTCCTTGAAGACTCAAGGGTCATAGAATTCAGTGTTATTTTACTAACCATCAAACAACACTTTTAATCATTCTTTTCATCTTTATAGGCCGACAAAAAGAAATGATTAGTATTTGCCTCATCCTCAGCCTCAGTAGAAACGATACCGCCAGCTTCAGTCTCAAGGCTTGCCTTCCAACGCTCAACCAGGTTATTCATATCAACATTAAGCGCTGGGTTTTCATTATTGGCGTCAATTCCTCTTTGAGCAATATCCAATGCCTCTACAAAATCACCAGAAACTGCCTCTAAAATAGATGTTTTAAACAGCCTTAGTGGCTCTCCCTCATCTTTTTCATCAAGCAGGGACCACGTACCTCTAGCACCCTCAACATCATTCATTGTCATTTTCAGCAAACCAAGCTGAAAACGAGCCGTATCCATCGTATCGTCTAGCTCCAGTGCTTTTGTCATCTCTTCTACCGCACGCTCATACATTCCTATTTCTGCGTGCTGCGCACCCAATATATAATAAAATTTTGCCGAAGGTGATATGGCCAACCCTTCTTTCAAGTAACGAATTGCCTTATCGTGATCACCTTTAGAGCTTGCCTGAAGAGCTAAATGAAATAATTCCTCGTGATCCAGAGTTACACCGGTTGCTTCCATTTCAATACCTATTGTGTTTGGACTTCCATCTTAATATTGCTCGATATTTTAACAATTTATACCGTTAAGTCGAGCGTTGGCTTTGCCTTTTTTACTGGCGCAATATCAATATCGGTAGCCCGAAACACAATACTTTTCATATAAGAGAACCGCTTACTATCACTCATTAATAAACGCTGTGGATCCAGTAAAAAACAAGCGTAAGTTTCAGCAAAATCCTCTTGAGCATTTCGCTTGGCATATTCGGATACTGCTCCCCTTTGATGGTGGCATTCAACCACCCAATATTTTTTGTCAGACGACCTAAGTTTCATATCCATAACAAAATGACCTAGCTCATGAAACATTGACCAATAAAACATATCTTCAGTACTCACACCATAAATTTCTATTCGACGATTTGTAGTGACATATTTTTCCCACCATGAAGATGTCTTTTTTACTCTGTAAGCAGCCTTCACCTTCTTGTTCGAATTAGGAAATATTGTAATCGAATCCAATCCACCCAAGTGCCTAGCTGGAAGCTTATTTAGCATCTCAGCGACAACCTTAACATCAACGAGATTTTGCTGGCTAAACCCCCGTAAGGCTAAGTGAACCATCTCACCTTTATTTTTTTTAGACAAACGATAAACCGGCGTGGGTTTTGACATGCTTCGCTTAGCCAGCGAGGTTTTACTTGTACGCACAAGCATTATTCAACACTCCGTATCCTTATTTACTCAGCAACACCAGCTCATCGCATGGTAAAATAATATTTCACCCCCTATAAGGTTGAGTGGTTCACCGAACCAACAAGTAGAAATGGCGCAGTGTGAAAGCTCTTCAGGTGATCGAATAATTCGTTATGTAAAGACATTTAATTCAAGTCCATTGTAAGCGTCTTGTGCGCCTTTATCATAGAAAGATACTCGCTTTCATTTAAAACTCTCACGCCCTTATCAACAGCAGCTGCTATTTTCTTTTCACCAACACTACTACCAGTAACTAACAATGTCGTTTTACTAGTTACAGACTTACCTATTTTTGCTCCGAGTTTCTTAGCCTCTGACTCAAAATCAGGACGCTTCCCATGCTCCATGGAGCCAGTAAATACAATCAATTCACCATCGAGTAGCAGGTCAGACATTAAACCCGATCTTTTTGTTGCTTTAAGGTTGAACCCTAGCTCATAAATCGAATAAAACTCTTTTTCTATGCTTTTCAAACCCTCGAAGATGGTTCTCGCACTTAACTCTGCAAACCCATCTATATTGATCATATCTTCTATAGTCAAATCAAAAATATCCGTGACATCATGATGCTCTAACAATTTCTCACAATATCCTTCACCAAGCCTTGGAACACCGAATGCGGCTAAGAACCTCCAATCCTCTATCTCTAAAACCCTACTTGCCAATAACTGCTCAACCAGATTTTCTGAAGTTTTTTCTCCAAAGTCCATTTCTACTAGTTTATCAACATCTAAACGATATATATCATGGATGGACTTGATTCCTGACTGGTAGATTTTTTCAATAACTTTTGGGCCAAATCCGTCTACATTTCTTAGTGTTTTAAAGAAATGCATCATTGTGTTCTCAGCCTGCGCTGGGCAATCTGTTGTGTTAGGGCAGAACAAATTATCTCCATCCCAAACCACATGAGATTGGCAGCTAGGGCATTCTTTCGGAATATCTGGCTCTACCTTTTCGATAACACTTTCAATTTTTGGTATAACTAAGCCACTTCTTACGAGCTCTACTAACGCTCCTTTTCCAACACCTTTAGATTTAACCATTCCATAATTATGGACAGTTGCCCTGCTAATAGTAGCCCCACTTAATTTTGTTGGTTCCAATTGGGCGACCGGTGTCAACTTTCCAGTCCTTGATGTTTGTGGAACTACGTTTTCAACAATTACTTTAGCTATTTCAGCATTAACTTTATACGCTATTTGCCATCGGTGATTTTTTCTTGTCGCACCCATATAATCCTTCAATGAACTATTAGTTGCCTCTGCTATTATTCCATCAATCTCGTAATCTACCGCATCCCATATTTCTCTTAAGATTTTTTTAAAGTCTTCTAAAAAGACCTCATAGTGTCCAGTCCAATTTTCTAGGAGTTCAAAGGGATAAAAAACACATGCTCCATCATCTATCGCCTCCTGAATTCTTTCATCAATTTTTTTCTCAGCAATGATAGATGCCTGGATATTTCTAGAATTCTCAAAATAACCACTTAATTTATCTTCAAAGTAACTCTTTTTAATTACAATCTCACCTGCACCCGAGCCTCTCTTGCCTCCTTTAGCAACTTTTAGCCCTCTATTAATCGCTCTCGTAATATCTTGCCCCCTGGATCCATCACCTCTTGTATAGAGTTTTTCTCCATCATCATAAGCGGCATATCCATCTAACTTAGGCGTAACTCTGATATCTAAATCAGCCAAATCTAAATCTATCTCTTTTGCTGCTTTTACGAGCCGTTTTATCCACCGTTCAATTTCTTCGTAAGAATAAGCTTTCTCTGTAGAAAGCATTTTTACTGGTAACGCAACAGTCTTAGACTCAATAACAGGCTCTGCCTCTACAGATGCCAAAAACTCACTATCAGGATTTTTATCCTCAAGCTCTTTGACATATAGAGTGTCGTACTTGATATCCGACATTACTGGAACACCTGCTCTATATGTTGCATTGGCAATTTGAAGAATCAATGTTAGATCCTCAGGGGAAAATGCCCACAACCCTTCGTCGTCACTTAAAAGCTTTTTAGCTTTTACTCTGCCTACTTCAATACCCGCCAGTTTAATCGCAGACATTTGGGAATCGGTTAACTTAATATCCATAATCACACACGTATCTAAAAAAAATTGTAGTATACTCCCATTCAGGGCGCATTCGTCACCTGAACCATTTGAATTTTCACTCCATGAACTCTAACCGTCATTACAAGGTTCATTGACAATATAGAGGTAATTTTGTATGAATCAGGGAAATGTTTGCCCGTCACCTCGTGTGGCGGCTTGAACAAGCAAACCATCCTCATACATCAAACTCACCGCCAACCCGTCTAACTTTGGCTCACAAACATATTCAAGTTCATCACTTCTTTCCAAACGCTCTTTGATACGTTTATCAAAAGCTAATAGCTCGTCATGGTTAAACACATTATCCAGAGATAACATAGGAACTTTGTGAGCTACCTGAGAGAACTCGTTTAGCGGCTTATCACCCACCCGCTGAGTCGGTGAATCTAGAGTGATTAACTCTGGACTTTCTTGCTCCAAGGTTTTCAGTTCTCGAAACACACGGTCATATTCCGCGTCTGGAACCTTTGGATCATCCATCACATAGTAGTGATAATTATAGTCCTGAAGGGTATCTTTTAATGCTTGAGCGTTAGATTGTGGTGTTGTCATAAATTGGAATATCGACTATTTAAAATATGTAGTGAAAACAAAAAATCATAATACCGGAAACAAAGAAGGGGCGCATCTCTGCACCCCTTCTTTGTTTCCGGTATTCAACCGAAAGCTAGCCGAACGTCAACTAACTTCTCTGCATTACTCGTTGAGATAAAAATTTACGATCAAAATCCAACACACGCTGCCGGTAGTGCTCAATCGTTTGCTGTGTCATTACACTATGATGCTCATCTTTCAGCTCGCCATCCAATAATGAAACAATCTTACGACCACATTCCACCATCAATTCAAATGAGTGCATAGAGCGCTTAGGCCCAGGTAATTTCATAAACATACACACACCAGGCGTGCTAAATGAGTCTAAGTTATCAGGGTCAAAAAAGCCTGGCTCCACTACATTTGCAAGACTAAATAACAGCGGCCCACGTCCAACATGCTGCTCAAAACGGTGATAGATATTCATATCACCAAATCGGAAACCACAGGAGGTTAGTGCCTTATCAAGCTCTACCCCACCAAATACTTCACCAGGACGCGCCATCAAATTCAGCACGATAACTTCTTCTAAACCATCGACATTTAGCGGCATCTCGTCTTCTTGGGTATTCTGAACAACAGTCTCCTCTCTACGTACTTTCTTAGATGATTTTCGCTGATTCTGCCCGTCATCATTACCTCGGTAATGAGACGCTAACTTTTCCTCTTGTGCTGCTCGAGTAGATAGCAACATGTCATCATCTTCAAACAATACGTTTTGACCATCGTTTTGGCCTTCATTCTCTGGTGCATACCTTTGCTCATCACCCTGACTTTCATTCAAATCATCAGCAACATCGCCTCCCAAAGAATATCTTCTTACGCCACCAATGCCATCATCATCAAATCTCCCAACGCTTGTGCCAACAACACCGAACTGCCCATCACTGGGGACTGGCTCATTGGCAATGAATGGAGGTTCATGATTAGCGCTCTCTTCATCAACTTCTTCCGCTCGCTCACCTGAATAACCGTCCGTTTCATCCAACGCACCGCCAAACCCAGGCTCTATACGCTGCTGAACATCCGCAACATCCGCTTCCGTTTGACGCGCGCCACCATTGGGCAACTCCCCATTATAGTAGGCACCTTCTTCACAGCTGCCTCCCATTTCAGAGGGAAGACCAATTTCCCCCATGCGAGAACGACGCATGCGACGATAGCCATCAAACAAAATCCCGGCAATCACAACAAACCCTACAATAATGAGCACATTTCTTAAGTCGAACTCCATTGATACTACCCCTCTTCATCCCTGTGGTTCCCCACAGGAAAACCAAACAGACTGTCTTGTAACCAACATAGAGCAAACTCAGGAAAAATAAAGCAAAGTGACGTCCTATTGTTAAAAAACTGTCATATTACTTTAGATTAGCGGTTTTACTCCTTCCAAGTATTCTTTATAAGGTGAAACTTACAACGCCGCTAGCGCTGCAGCTTCCTCTACATCCACCGCCACTAATCTTGATACACCAGGCTCATGCATGGTCACCCCCATTAGCTGATGGGCCATTTCCATCGCTATTTTGTTATGCGTAATGTAGATAAATTGTACATGCTCTGACATTTCTTTAACCAAACGCGAATATCGACCCACGTTAGCATCATCCAAAGGAGCATCTACCTCATCCAGCATACAAAAAGGTGCTGGATTCAATTGGAATATTGAGAATACTAATGCTATTGCCGTTAGTGCTTTCTCGCCACCCGATAGCAAGTGAATGGTGCTGTTCCGTTTACCAGGAGGCCGCGCCATAATGGCAACTCCCGTATCAAGCAAATCGTCACCGGTTAGTTCTAAGTACGCATGACCTCCCCCAAACACTTTCGGGAACAAGTTTTGCAAACCCTTATTCACTTTGTCGAAGGTTTCTTTAAATCGTGTACGTGTTTCACGATCAATTTTACGAATAGCATTTTCTAGAATTTCTAATGCCTTCATCAGATCATCATTCTGTGCATCTAGATAGTTCTTTCGCTCGGACTGCGCCTTAAACTCATCAATTGCCGCCAAATTAATGGCCCCTAAACGTGATATGCGATTAGCAATACGCTCAAGATCACCTGTCCATTTTTCTTCATTGGCATCATCAGGCAACTCAGCAACAATACTTTCAAGATCGAACTCGGCTTCTTTTAATTGATCTTCCAACGAACCACGTTGAACTTGTAGTCCCTGCCATTCGATACGGTGACGCTCAAGCTCTGTTCGGACCCCTTGGGAGGATTGTTCTGACTCGCCTCGCTTTTTCTCAAACCCACGCAAGTCATGTTCACATGATTCTAAGGCTTTTCTTGAGCTAGAAAGTTCCTGCTCCACGTTTAATCGAAGCTCTAATTTTTCTTCTAACTCAGCCTGCAACTCCACAAAAGGATCATCCCCTTGGTTTAATTGCGCTTCAATCGTGGCTCTTTTCTCAGCCAGTGTTTTAAGTTGGCTCTGCAACCGCTCAATACCTTGCTTTGTTGAATCAAGCTGCGTTCGAGTAGATCGAGCATCCAAAGCAAGCTGGTGGGTCTTATCTTTATCCTCCCTCGCTTTTTGACGCACAGTCTCAATATCATTCCGATTGGCATCTCTCTTAGCAAGTAACTGCTCTCGCCGCTCGGTATCTTGCTCCATCGCGTCCAGCGCTTCTTGCCATACCAGGCGCGATTCACTAATATTTTCCTGCTCTTGCCCTCGCTGGTCTTCACATTCAAGCAATTCACCACTGATACGCTCTCGGCGCATAGAAAACTGCTCTAAGCGTACTTGCTTCGCACTCAGCTGTGCTTTGGCATCGGCATTGTTACGGGTAAATTCACTAAGTGCACGCTGAGCCTCTTCTCGCTGACGCTCAATATCTCTCAGTAATTCCCGGCCATCTAGAATTTGATCAGACAACACCTCAACACGTGCTTCTTCCGCTTCAAGTTTGCTGGTCACTTCTTCTAATGCTTGCTGGCGCTTGAGCACACTGTCTTGCTGATTCTCATCTTTGGCGACTCGAATCCAATTACGACCAATCCAAAGCCCTTCTGACGTAATTAAGGATTCACCCGCCGATAACGATGAACGTGACGACAAAGCATCATTTAAGCTCTCCGCACAATACACTCCAGCCACAAGATTTTGTGCTGATGACTCTCCGCTGATTTTGGACGCTAATGCCGTTAAACCGGATAATGCAGGTACATCAACAGTAATGCTAGTATCCACAAAGGACACCGCGCCGTGCTCCAGGCCTTCTATCACAGTGGCAACGGAGTCCAAATCATCCACACATACCGCTTGTAGATAATCACCAAGTACCGTTTCAACCGCCTTCTCCCAACCATCTTCGGCCTTGATCGATTGTGCGACTCGTGCATTCGCATCAAAGCGATGTTTAGCCAACCAATCCACTAAGTCAGACTCACCCATTGCTGCCTGCTGCAGTGCTTCGAGGGATGCATGCCTTCCTTTTAGCGCCTGTAACTCACCTTTCGCTACATCCAAATCATTGTTGATTTGATTGTTATCATCTCGCTTGCGGTTAATCTCATCAACTAAATCAGACGCCCGGCTCTGTAAGTCTTCATGACGAAGATCCGCCTCAGAAACGCGCTCTTCTAGCTCTGCGACTTCTTCTTCCAATGGACCAGACGTTAATGTGCCTTGCTCCATTTTTAGACGCTCAATACGATCTCGCAATCGTTCAATCGATTGCTCCAAGTGCTGGATTCGAGACTGCTCTACTTGGGCTCGCTGTCGAGGCTCACTGGCTTTCTGGTTAAAATCATCCCATTCTGACTGCCACTCTTGCATAGCATCTTCGGCAACTGCCAACGCTTCTGAGGAGGCATCCGACTGAGCTTCAATCAGCTCTAATTCAGGCTCAACTTCAAGCAAACGTTCCGACAACTCTTCAGCTTGTTGTTGATCTAACGTTAAGTTTTCTTCCGATTCTTTACACGAGTCAATGGTTTCTTGTAAATCAGTTCGTAGCTGAGAACCCCGCTCTTTCTGATGCTGAATGCTTTGCTCAATACGGGCAATATCTGCCCCTAAGCTATAGAAGCGGCTTTGCACTTCATTCATTTTATCATTCAGCTCAGTATGCTGGTCTCGCTGTGTTTCAATACCCGTATCATGAGAACGCTGATCCGCAATAAAGGCTTCTAACTTAACCTCTAGATCTCGGATTTTGGTTTCACGCTCAACAACCTGCCCATCCACGGCTTTCCAACGTAACGCTTGCTGCTGGGCCTTTAATAAACGCTCTTCTGCTTTGTACTGTTTATACTTCTCAGCAGATTGTGCTTGACGCTCAAGGTGTTGAAGTTGTCGACCTAACTCTTCACGTAAATCCTCTAACCGCTCCAAGTTCTCCCGGGTGCGGCGCATACGATTTTCTGTTTCTTTTCGTCGCTCCTTGTACTTAGAGATACCGGCCGCTTCTTCCACGTATACTCGAAGTTCTTCGGGCTTAGACTCGATCAAACGCGAAATCATACCCTGTTCGATAATGGCGTAACTACGTGGCCCAAGCCCTGTACCCAAAAATATATCGGTAATGTCTTTACGACGGCACTTAGTGCCATTTAGATAATAATTTGATTGACCATCACGACTTACTAAACGACGAATAGAAATCTCAGCAAAACCCGCATACTCACCGCCCAAGCTGGCATCAGAATTATCAAATATAAGTTCAACAGTACACTGTGTGGTAGGTTTTCGTGAGTTAGAGCCGTTAAAAATAACATCGGTCATGGATTCGCCACGAAGATGTTTAGCAGAGCTCTCCCCCATTACCCAACGTACGGCATCAATAGTGTTGGATTTCCCGCACCCGTTAGGCCCAACAATACAAGAAAGGTTCTGCGGAAAGGAAACGGTTGTTGGATCTACAAATGATTTAAATCCCGCTAACTTAATACACTTTAAACGCATGAAAGACTGTGCTCCATCAACTGCGCGGCATTTGGCCCGTAGTTAATTAGATGTTTTACTAACCAACATTAATTTTGTTTTGCCTCTGCTTATTTAATAATCAAAGACACGTCTATTTTGAACCGAGCATTCTAGCGGTTTTTTATTCCAGGAACGAGTAGTAGCCGTAAAATAACAACATTTTAGAGACAAATAAAACAAGATGAAGCAGAAACAAACACTATCTTTCGTTTAGTGTATTGAATCATCAGTGTAATGGCTGGTCTCAGTATGCTACCGTGCCAATTTGCGGCAATTATTCAACCACGTCTTGTCGTTATCGTAGCCTCGATCACATCCTTTTTTTGAAAACAGGAACACCATATGATTAAACCGCTCAGCAATGGAATCACTCTTATCTTTAGAGGGTTTGAGCTTGCGAAAAAGCCCAATATCCGTCCTTACATGATTGTTCCGCTCATTGTGAACATATTACTTTTCTCTGCTGCCGGTTACTTTGCCATTGACCTTATCAATGACGCCTTATCTGGCCTAGACGATACTGTTGACCTCTGGTCTTGGCTAGATTGGCTAGAACCGGTGATTAATACTATAGCTAGCACGTTAAAATGGGTGCTGCTTATTGCCGCTATTTTGCTCATTCTCTTTATTGCAGGCTCCGTATTCACGATGATCACACACATGTTGATCAGCCCATTTATCGGTGTGCTAGCGGAAAAAGTAGAAAAGGACCTTCACGAAACAAGCTACCCTTCCCACACTGTCATGCAAATTGCGGGGCGCACGATTAAACGAGAATTCACCAAACTCAAATATTGGATAACCCGTGCACTGGGGTTATTTGTCATCACCATTATCTTGAGTTTTATTCCGGTTGTTCAAATGATCTCTCCGGTGCTGTGGTATTTATTTGGAGCTTGGGTTTTGGCCCTTCAGTATATGGATGTACCTGCTGACAATAACGGAAAAAGCTTTGAGGAAGTACTTGGTTTAATGCAGAAGAATCGGGCTGAGGTGATGGGGTTTGGTGGAGCGACGTTGCTATTAACGTCAATCCCTATTATAAATTTGGTCATTATCCCTGTCGCGGTTGCTGGCGGAGTGATCTTTTGGGTAGAAAAAATGTCAGATAACCGCTAATAGAGCCCCCAAGAACGCACGAAATGAGATGTTTTATTTCATTTCGTGCTATATACCAGGCTTAGAGATCAGCTGAATACTTACCTTGAGCTTTTGCTTTATCCAAAGAGTCTTGCACTTCTGGCGGCATATATTCTTCATCATGTTTCGCCAATACTTCATCAGCCACAACAACACCTGACTCTATTAGTTTACCATTAGCGATAATGCCTTGCCCTTCTCGAAAAAGGTCCGGCAAAATACCGTCATACTGAACAGTAAGTGATTCCACACTATCCGTGACATCAAATGTCACATCCAATTGCTCTCCACGCTTTAATGACCCCGCTACCACCAATCCTCCCACACGAATTCGTTTATTGAGCGGTGCTTTACCGGCTGCCACATCCGTTGGTGAGAAATACAGGTTAATATTCTCCTGCAGGGCAACGCCCATAAAAGTTGCTGCAGCACTAACACCGGCAACTATACCTAGTACAATGATAAGTCGCTGTTTACGTTTTGGATTCATTTTGCGTTTTCTCCCGCCTAACCTTTCGTCGAATCGTTTGTTTTATCTGTTTATTACGCATGATCGGCGCAACAATATTGGCAGCTACAACAATAAGCGTCAGCCCATAAGCTGACCATACATAGGAGCCATGGCATCTTACATCGCCAATGGGGGCCATGTAACACATGGTCATAAAGTCGTTGAAATTCTCAAATGCCATGGGCCTATTCCACCATAACCAGTTGTTTAACCCACTTACTGCGTTGCTCTCGCTCCAATACTTCAGCTCGCGAGGCAACAACAACTAACACCGAAAACAGGAAGTAGAAGCCAAAAATACACATCAGTAGAGGTGTCAGCATTTCAGCTGGCATAGAAGCACCTTCAGTCACCTTTATTGACGCAGTTTGATGCAAGGTATTCCACCACTCAACGGAGTACTTAATAATTGGCAGGTTTACCACACCAACAATAGACAATAATGCGGTAGCTTTTGCTGCGGATTGAGCGCTTTCAAATGCGTTATTCAACGCAATCACACCCATAAACAAAAAGAACAACACCAACATCGAGGTCAATCTTGCATCCCACACCCACCAGGTTCCCCAAGTAGGTTTACCCCAAATGGAACCCGTTAGCAGGCATAATAACGCAAACGAGGCACCTATAGGCGCACAGCATTTGGCAACAATTTCTGCCATCTTCATTTTCCAGATGAGACCGATAGCACCGGCTAGCGCCATCATTACGTAGGCAGACATTGCTACACTGGCAGCCGGTACATGAATAAACATAATGCGATAGCTATGGCCTTGCTCCTCATCCATGGGTGCAAAGCCTAACCCTAAGATAACGCCAGGTACCAGCAAGACAACCGTAAATCCAATTAACCAAGGCAACATTTTGCTGGTTAAATCATAGAAGTATTTTGGTGTACCAAACTTGTGATAGTACAGTTTTATCGTTTCAAACAAGATTTACTCTCTCCGTTAGCCACTTACACTAATTCTAAGACCCGCAGCAATAGCAAAAGGTGCCAATGTAATTGAAAATATTGCCAATGCAGCCAAGTACGCAAGCTGTCCGCTGAATACTAAGGACATAGAGGCAGCTTCTACCGCACTAGTACCAAATATTAATACGGGAACATATAAGGGTAATGCGATGACCGCAATCAAGACACCGCCTTTTCGTAACCCCACGGTTAGGGCTGCACCAATAGCGCTGATCATACTTAATACAGGAGTACCCAACAACAAAGTAACAATTAATACCCCTATTGTTTCGGCGTCCAGGAACAACATAACACCTAACAGCGGGGAAACCAGAATGAGAGGAACCGCGGTGATACACCAGTGAGCCATAATTTTACCCAGCACGATGATAAATAACGGCTGTGGACTTAATAACAAAATTTCTAACGAGCCGTCTTCATAGTCTTGACGAAATAAGCTATCAACGGAAAGTAGCGTGGATAATAAGGCCGCTATCCACAATACCCCTGGGCCGATACGAGACAAAATCTCAGGCTCGGGGCCAACCCCTAAAGGAAATAGGGTAATCACCATAATAAAAAAGAACAAAGAGTTTACCAAATCACTGCGCTGACGAAATGCAATAACTAAGTCCCGTTTGAATATTGCCCATAGCCCCTGTCGCAACGAGGGGTAAGTCATTTCAGGTTCCACCGCCACTACAGGCCCTCCCTAGCATCACCTAAACGGATGACTTTCAGGTGAGAGGGATCAATACTTAGCTCGTGATGGGTCGTTAACACCACGGCCCCACCCTGCTTAGCATGTTGTTCAATAATGGATTCAAGCTCGGCCACACCGTTCCTATCAATCGCGGTAAATGGCTCGTCCAATACCCATAACGCTACAGGCTCCAAAAATAGTCGAGCTAACGCTACACGTCGTTTTTGACCGGCCGATAATGTATACACTGGGGCATCTTCAAAACCATGCAACCCAACTTTAGCAAGTGCCTGATCTACCGCATTGTCTAGAGCAAGCCCTTTCAGCGATGAGCCTCGACATTGCGCCATCCACCGGAGGTTTTCTTCTGCGCTAAGCGGTGCCTTGATTCCAGTCAGATGTCCAAAATAAATATGTTGCTGACAAAATTGCTCCCGACATTGACTCATCGGCCTGCCTCGCCAGGACAACTGCCCTTCATAAGCACTAGAGAGCCCACAAAGGATACGAATTAGGGTCGTTTTTCCACTGCCGTTTGGCCCTTCTACCTGAGTAATATCACCAGCAGTAATAGCAAACGATAGCTCCTCAAACAGAACGCGATCATCCCGCTCACATAGCAAGGACTTTGCCTCCAATAAGGGGGAAATTAACTGTGATTCTACACCCGTTTCTAACAAACCAATCTCGCTAGTTAACCAACTAAGGCGAGATTATAGAGGTTGTTGACTACGGGGCCAACTAACATCATCAGATAGCCTGACTCAAAACAACATTCATACCCTATACTGAGAACTCATTAACGAATAAAAAGAGTATATCTATGGTGTCTGAAATCCCTTCGGACAGGCCAATTGTAAAAACTACCGCCTCTTCAGACAAAGCACCACTACAAACATCTGTTCGTCTATCACAGGTGCAAGCAGAAGTATCCAGTAGTGTAAAAATTGCAACCTCGGGGGTAAAAACCGACGCAGCCCACGTCGCACAAGAGCACACAACAACAAAACCGACAACAGACTCGGCTACAAACTCAGCCAAACAAAGCCCTCCCCCAAAAGCACTCTACAACGCCACAGTTGTTTTCAATCGACAAACTGGTGAAGGCTCAACACATCCAGCAACAACGTCCGTAAAAACACAATTAACAACCGATGTAATCCAACGAATTAATCAAGGATTAATGACGATTGTCAGAATCACTACTGACCTGCCCTTGTTAAAAGGTGACCAGTTAATCCTGAATACAAGCCCCAGCACTACTTCCAGCACTACTTCCAGCACTACTTCCAGTACTGTGTCAGGTGTTGCGCCAGGTACACCCGGCACTCCGTCAGCTACAGTATTGACACAAGTCACCACCCCACACTTAGAACTACAGCAACTGCATTCAATTCCCAGCACCCAGAGAATTCAACAAATCATCATCAACTTAGTGCGTCTATTGGTGCCCACTCAAAACAGTTATAGCCCATTACTCAATAACGTCTTGAGCCTTGTGTCCGGCAAACCTGAACTGCTTAAGCAATTACCTCCAAATATACAGCAAGCCATTAAACAGATATCCCAACATTTACCCAATACAGAATCACTACGAACCGCTGATACCGTTAAGCAGGCAATAAAACACAGCGGAGTCTTATTTGAATCTTCGCTTAAACACGAATCACCTAAACACCAACCACTTGAACCTCAGCCAAAAAAACATCAACCGCCTTTATCGACAACCACCACACCCGCTGCTAAACCAAGTGCCACGAACTCACAACAGCCATCATCAAACCCTGCAGATTTCAAACACCAACTGCTATTACTAGAAAAAGCACTATTATCCGCAGCTAAAGCAACGGGACCAGAGCACCAAACGAGTCCCAGCACAACAAAAACAGCGCTGGGCACACGTATAATCAGTGACCCGTCTAAAATCATTCAAAAAACTGCCATAACCACGAATTCAGCAACGCTATCAACAGCCACAATTGAACCAGCAGCAGGAGCTAAGCTAGGTTATGCTGCCCCAAGCGAAAAACAACAATTACAAAACCTCATACAATTAGCCAAAGCCCAGCAACTAACGACGGAAACACCGAGCACCAAACACCAACCAAACAATGTAAAAAGCCCACCAGAGCACCCGGCCAGCAAAGCAACGCCATCAACAAGTAGCACAAGCGCCTCACTCAAGCCGCTAGCAATACAAACCTATCAAACCGCATCTTCTCCTAATACGGCATCATTACACGGTATTCCGCCACTACCTGGTCAGTATTTAATGCAAGCGCAAACCAATATTAAGGCAACATTAAAAGGCGACGTTGTCGCTGATGCACTGGTAAAAATCCTGTTAAAACAAACTCAAGAATCCATCAGCCGGCTACAGCTACATCAACTATCAACGGCTGCTGCTCATGTTGATGATGGTGCTCAGATTACTCAAGCTCCCCTTAGCTTTGATTTGCCTATTTTACATTTTGGACAACTCACGCTCTTTCACTTTCATATAGAAGAAGATGCCCAAAAGAATGAAGAAGACAAAGAAGCGTCCGCTGATAAAAAGTGGAACGTATCTATGGGGTTTGATATTGAAGGGTTAGGAGCAATGTTCTGCGAACTTAGTTTAATCAATACTTATGTTTATGTTAAATTTTGGGCAAAAGAAAAAGACACAGTATCGCGAGCAAAAAGTTACTTTGATGTACTGCAAAAAAACTTACATCAAATAGGTGCAACCGTAAAAGAGCTAGAATGTATTGAGGGGTTGCCCCCTCAACAAGAAACCAGCATTACACCATCACTCATTGATATAGAAACCTAAACCATCACCACAAGGCCTAACAACGCATGTCAGACCCCGTAGACACAGGAGCCAGCGAATCACAAGTATCCCATCAGGCCGTTGCACTGACGTATGATGGGTGCCATGCACCGTTCGTCAGTGCAACAGGAAATAGTGATATTGCAGAAGAGATCCTTCGTATTGCCAAAGAGCACGAGATTCCTATTTATGAAAACCCCGAATTGGTGGATGTATTATCACGACTGGAATTAGGTGATGAGATTCCAGAACTGCTCTACAGAACAATTGCTGAAATCATTAGCTTTGTTTACTTACTAAAAGATAAAATACCGAATCAATTAGAATAGTATGAACGCAGAATACCCTCGATACTACATACCACTGCTACATACCACTACCGCAACTTTTTACTACAACGCTGCATGTTCAGAATATTTTAAATCCACAGGGTAGTCTGCCGCCATCCAGGAATAAAAACCATCCCGAAAATAATACACTTTTGTATAACCCCAATTGGCCGCAAAAAACGTTGCCATCGCACTACGAATATTTAACGGGCTACTGGTATAAAAAACAACGGGGGTTTCCCTGTCCAAATCTTCAGACACATACAGAACTGAAAAATCATTAGTACTAAAGTCCAAATGAACAGCCCCATCGATATGTCCCGATGCCCAAGCTTGACCATCTCTTACATCAATAAATACAGCACCATCCTTATACAACTGATGGGCTCTTTCGAGACCCACTGTTTCTGCACCGTCCACATCTAAGGGGGCTTCCGCCCACAACAAAGGGGACATCAGAATAGAAACTAACACTACTACATATTTAACGGCAAACTTATTTAGGTAATTCATTACTACACCTTACTGCTACTACCACTAAAAGGTCTTATCTAATGGTAAGTATAGGAAGATGTTAAACGATGGGTTGGAATGAATATTTATTAAAATTGTATTTTTTATAAACGAATAAATGATCTCGAATAAAAGCAAGATGAAACGTTAACAATAACAAGGCTACCCTAATTAGGTTTACGTAATAAACCTCGCATTAAATCACTCAAGAGTTTCACATTCTTTTTGCTGGAATAAATCGACTAGCTTTGCTTCAGAGCGAGTAATGCCAACTTTCCCTACGACATCATTTAACTCAATACCTTTCTCCAACAATTTTGCAGCCTGATTGAAAGAGAATTGTTCCGTATCCTTATTCTCCATCTCAGATTGCCTTTCCATCGTTTGATTAAGCTTTTTCTCCGCATTCATCAAACGTCGACCAACTCCTTGAGACCCCTTGGACACCATCGCCAATTGATCTTCCAATTGTTTGATTTTTACAACCTGGGTTTTCGCTAGTTGATCTATCAAATCCGCTGTTTTACTCTCATAGCGTCGCATAGATAATCGATAGTTCACTGCCATCATCACGATAATAGCCACGAATAAAAGATCTATAATTTGCGACGCAGAAATATCCACTAGAACCCCACAACATCAACAACAGGTGAAGTATCAATCATCCTTTCAAGCTCAATAAGGATTAGTAACTCATCGTTTTTATTGCAAACCCCTTGAATAAATTTAGAGGTTTCTTCATTACCAATATTTGGTGTTGTTTCAATTTCTGACTGCTTGAGATAAGTCACATCAGCAACACTATCCACCAACATGCCAACCACTTGAGTATCAACCTCAACGATAACAATACGTGCCTGCTCATCAACATTTCCTGGCGCTAATCCAAACCGTTTACGCGTATCGATAACAGTAACAACATTACCCCTAAGATTGATAATACCTAGTACGTAACCAGGTGCTCCGGGCACAGGTGTTATTTCACTATGTCGCAAAACCTCACGGATCTGCATTACATTCACACCATAGATTTCATCGCCCAATCGAAAAGTTCCCCATTGGAGAACCATATCGTCCTCGGACATCGCGTCTGTTGCCATTTATCAGTTCTCCTGATGTGTCTTTGTTACGAAATAAAGGCTACTACATCAAGTAACAATTCTCGTTAAACTTTCATTAACCTTTTCTTTGCACAAGCTGTGCCATACTACTTCCCACACTATATCCCATCAAGTTCAGCCCATTCCTCATCTGTCAACATTTTGTCGAGGTCAATGAGAATCAGCAACTCTTTGTTTTTATTACATACACCCTGGATAAACTTCGCCGATTCCTCGTTACCGACATTGGGTGTCATATCTATTTCTGACTGACGTAAATACACCACTTCAGCCACTGCATCGACCATTATGCCAATTACATGACGCCCCGTTTCGATGATAACAATGCGGGTATTGTCATTCACCTCAGCCTGTGCCAACCCAAACCGAAGTCGCGTATCAATAACTGTTACTACGTTACCGCGGAGATTGATAATCCCCAACACGTGGTAGGATGCTCCTGGAACTGGGGCAATCTCAGTATGCCTTAGCACTTCCTGAACCTGCATCACATTAATCCCATAGGTTTCACCGTCCAATCTGAAGGTAACCCATTGGATCATCGGATCATCTGCACCCTGTTGTTTTTCTTGCATTTTTTACCAACCTCAAACGAAATAGGGACAAGATATGTGGCGCATCTCAAATATATTAGCCACAAATCCAACTGCACTATGTAGATTTAATAAACGCAGTTTTTATTATGTTTTATTACTATGCTTTATTTACTATAGAACAGAGCAGGATCCTTTCCAGTTTAGGAGAGGGAATAACAAAGAATAAAGGCGCGCTAGCCCTGAAACACCTCTCAATGGAGGTTACTGAAAAACTTACATTTTGGGCTTTTCAGCCCGTTCAATAACTCTGTGAAAACCTGAAGGGTCTATCAACGCACACATATGCTCAACAACTGTTCCAGCCAACCAGGGACGCTTTCCTCGCTGAGTACGCCAGCGCACCTCTTCCGGTTCCAGTGTTATCGAATTAGAAACTTCATGGCAAGACAAACCCCATTCATAACCGTGCAATGAGATAACAAATTGAAGCCCTTCCCTATCTTCCGCTTTGTATCGTTCAGGCATTACACACAATGCAGTATCAATAACTTTAAGGTTTCCGGTAGCCGTTCGTAAAATCCCAATAAACCAGTCATCCTGCCCTGGAAGTGAATTAAATTTCTTGTCTATCTGATGAATGGCTCCCAACGTCACAAGCGGCACCGCTAGCTTTAAGCCCCCCACAGAAAAAATCAGACACTCAAAACGGGCCTGTGCCCAATCAGGGCGGCCATTTTCACTCCACCCTTCATCGATTGGAGGCAAATGAACCGCCACATCCTGAGCCGAGGATTCAATATCACTAAGCGCTACAGGTGAATCATCTTTTTTTAGTTCTTTCTCAACTGTTTCTACTACCTGTTCTACTACCTGTTCTACTACCTGTTCTACTACCCGCTCTACTACAGGAGCGACTGCTGAAGCCGTTACTGGTACCTCCTCAGCCTCAACAACCGTCGTTTCAACAACAGGTTCCATTTTCTGCTCAACTACCGTCTTATTAACAGGCTTTGTTAGCTCCTCATCCGGCAACAGGTGTTCATTGGCCGGCATCGGCACAATAATGGGACTTGGAATCAATGACTGCGAAGGGCGCTCTTTAAACGCCTGCAATGTCATAATATTAGGATTAACGTGCAACCGGGCTGGCTCAGCAAAATGGTGCGGTACGGCTTGCAATACAGGGACTTCATGTACGCTAAGTAACTGATTTGAGGTTATTTCAGATGTAAGGGATTCTCGCACCTCCGACTCGCTTTCCTGCGCCTGGTCGGGTTCACGAAACATATCATCAAGGTAATCATAAATAGCCTGATCACTAACACTCAGCTGATCAAGGCCGCTAGGCTTATCAGACATCTTTTCGGTACAACGTCACTCTTAATTGCATACCTAATTAACTACACGTCAACAGGTACAGAAGAGGGTTCTTTACTTACTAGATATTTTAGCAGAGATCGGTAAGATTTCACCCCCCGAGTCGAATTATCATGAATATGAGGCGGAACGCCAGCCTTACTAGCGTCACGTAGTTTGGTGTCAACACTGATTGCTGACGGCCAAATGTTATCTTCATAGGTGTTGCGTAAAACACGAAGACTATCAACAGAAGCATGAGTTCGCCTGTCGAACATGGTCGGTACAACGGTATATTCAAAATTCCGTTTCTGAGAGCGGATTACCATCTGCAATGTTCGCATCATTCGTTCCAGCCCTTTTATCGCCAAATGCTCCGTCTGTACAGGCATAATAAGTTTTTGACAAGCCGCCATTGCGTTAATTAACAACACCCCCAAAATAGGCGGCGTATCAATTAACACATAATCATAATCATATCTCAGCTGCTCCAAGGTCTTGGCGATAACCAAACCCATACCACCTTTACTTACCGCATGGCGCTCTAAAATAGCTAGTGATGTAGAGGCAGCCATGAAATCTAAGTTTTTAAAGTCTGTTCGAATAACCAATTGTCTCGCTAAACCTTCAGGCACCTCCCCCTCATGCTGAAACAACTGGAAAATGGATTTTTCAATTTCGTCGGGATTGTATTTAAAGTAACTAGTAAGTGAGCCATGAGGATCCATATCCAATAACAGCACCCGCTGATCTTGTGAGGCAAGCAACCCGCCCAATGCCACTACCGAGGTCGTTTTCCCAACCCCTCCCTTCTGATTGGCTACAGCCCACACTTTCATTTAACGTGCCTTTGTGGATTCTGAGGAAAATAAAATTCCTCCGTTTTCAAGCTTAATAATTTTAAGCGGGACAACTTCCTTCTTGTCACTAACTTGCGCTCTTCTATTTTTTGGATTAAATGCATTCCCACTCTCTCTTGATTTTTCATCTCGCGTCTTAGGTATCGCTCCAACCTTAAAATCAGATACCTTTGGCTTGGAGTTACTCACTCTTTTAGCCTTTCTTTTAGAGATAATCATTGATACTCGTCGATTCTTCGCTCTACCATCTTCTGTTGAATTATCAGCAACCGGTTGGAACTCCGCATATCCCACTGCGGCAAGTCTATCTGGTGGAACATTACTTGACTCAAGCAAACGGACGACAGCTGCCGCACGAGCGGCAGAAAGCTCCCAGTTTGACGGATAGAACTCATTTTGAATGGGCACATTGTCTGTAAACCCTTCCACATGAATCGGGTTATCAACTTCTTTCAATAATTGCGCCACCTTAGAAACTATTCCCCTAGCCTCAGAGGAAGGTAAAGCCGCACCACTTGGAAACAATACGGACGACTTAATATCCACTTCGATCCAGTCATCTGTGCTATTCACAGATGCCAGCTCATCATCAATCAGCCCCTCTAATGCTGACTCTAATTTTTCTGCTAAATCTCCAAGCGCATCGGCATTCTCTTCGCCCTCCCCACCCGCTACCGAAGCATCAGGGTCAACATCATCAAACAAACCTTCAATGCTGTATTTATAATCTTCGTTACTTGGAAAGTCACCTGGGATAGGTAATTGAACGATACGATCGTGTTGATCGCCCGATTGGTTTTCACCAACCTGAACAGCTTTTAACGTTTTTGTTTTTTCGCTAAATACATTTTCAAGAGAGCTAGACAGTACTTTATATTTCCCGTCATTGACCGATGATATTGAGTACATAACAACAAAAAAAGCGAACAACAATGTAATAAAGTCCGCATAAGAGATAACCCAACGTTCATGATTGTGTGATTCTTCTTCCCTCTGTCTTTTAATCATAAAACACCAATTTTCTCGAGCCTTGCTCCTCTAATCATCTATCCAAATAACCTTCGAGTTTTAATTCTATCGTTCTCGGGTTTTCTCCATCAGCAATAGATAACAAACCGTCAATCATCATTTCGCGCTGATTACTTTGCGACCTAATAATCGATCGTAATTTATTTGCAACAGGAAGCAACCATAAATTCGCCAAAGCAACGCCGTAAATTGTTGCTACAAAAGCGGTCGCAATCCCCGCACCCAATTTACTCGGGTCCGCGAGATTCCCCATTACATGAATCAGTCCCATTACTGCACCAATGATCCCCACAGTTGGAGAATACCCCCCCATGGCCTCGAACACCTTTGATGCTTGGATATCTTTTTCTTCGCTGGTCAGCAACTCAACTTCTAAAATACTGCGAATAGATTCTGGCTCTCCACCATCAACCAATAACTGCAGCCCTTTGCGGGCAAACTCATCACTTTCATCTTCTGCGATAGCTTCTAATCCAAGAAGCCCTTCTTTACGGGCCGTCATGCTCCAATGAATAACCTTGGTAATATTCTCTTCCATATGTACATGTGGAGGAAAAAAAATCCAACCCAAAACACGAAACGAGTGAATAAATATACGCAAAGGTGTTTGCAGCATCGCTGCACCCAAGGTACCACCAATAACAATTAACGCAGCAGGCAGGTTACTTAATGCACTAAGATGCCCTCCATCAATGGCGTTCCCGCCAATAATGGCAACAAGTCCAACAACCAGCCCGGCGACACTGAGTAAATCCATAATTTATTGTGTTATATCATGTTTTAATTATTGTTTTACAGAAGGCTTCAGCTACTTCCAAATAACTTGAAACTTATGTAGCACCCAGCTCATATAGCGCCCAACTTCGCACATACATTATCCAGTGAAAAATCCATATCAGACAAGCCAGCGGTTTGCACTGACATTGGCATTCCATAGACAACACAAGATTGCTCATCTTGAGTCCACACCGTTGCACCTTCCCGCTTTAGTAATTTACAACCTTCTCGACCATCATGCCCCATGCCCGTCAACACCAGCGCAAGCACTTGCCCCTTTAAGGAACGTGCGGCAGAGCCAAATGTGACGTCGACACTAGGCTTATATTGCAAACGAGGACTGCCTTCAATCACATTAATGGTACGCCCCGTATCACCTAACAACATCTGAGTCCCCCCTGGAGCCAATAACGCAACTCCAGGCTTTAACGCATCGCCATCAACCGCTTCCTGCACTCGGATATTACATATTCGATCCAAACGCTGAGCAAAAGCACTCGTAAACGTATTTGGCATATGTTGAATTAATAATATGGGATAAGGGAAATTCGCCGGTAAATCAGCCAACGTTTTTTGCAGAGCAACAGGCCCCCCTGTTGATGCACCAATCAACACGACTCTAGGTTTAATGTTTGGTCGCCCTGCTTGTGAACTTCGCGGGGTTGACGAGGGGGCTGGCGGTGCTATTGGCCGAGATCTTGCTGGAGTTGTTGGTGCTGCTGGTGCTGGCGGAGCCGGGCGAACATTAGACTTTCTCGCTATAGCAATAACTTTATCTTGTAATAGTTTCACCCCTTCATTGGGGCTATTCGTCATTGATTCAAAACTTTTCGGCAAATAATCTAAGGCTCCAGCATCTAGCGCATCTAACGTCACCCGAGCGCCTTCAAAACTTAATGATGAGAACATTAATATAGGGGTAGGATGAGTACGCATGATTTCACGAACGGCGGTGATACCATCCATCACCGGCATTTCGTAATCCATAGTAATAACATCGGGGTTTAACTCTTTAGCTCGATCAATGGCATCCCGCCCATTATCCGCGCCCCCCACTACCGTTAGCTCTGGACTTTTTTCTAGAATTTCCTTAATCCTTCGACGAAAAAATGCCGAGTCGTCCACAATCATTACTTTAATTGGCATTCATTTCTCCGCCCCTACGGTCAGTAAGGAGCTTAATTATTTAGCGATGCGCATAAGAATTTAACATGCTAGGTACATCCAAAATCAACGCAATACGACCATCACCTGTAATTGTTGCACCCGCCATCCCCGGTGTACCATGTAGCATTTTACTTAATGGCTTAATCACTACCTCTTCCTGGCCAATAAGTTGATCTACAACAAAACCAACTTTTTGTGTACCTACACTAACAATAACAACATGCGCTTGTGTTTTAGATTCATATTCGCCATTTATTAACCAGCGTCGTAAGTGAAATAACGGCAACGCCTTTTCACGTACCACCACAACCTCTTGCCCATCTACCACATTTGTATTTGATAAATCTAAATGAAATATTTCATTAACACTGACTAATGGTAATGCAAATGCCTGGTTCCCAAGCATCACCATTAACGTTGGCATAATTGCCAACGTTAATGGAACTTTGATTGCGATATTTGTACCAACACCCGATTCTGAATTTACATCAATCGTACCGTTTAGTTGGTTAATTTTGGTTTTAACCACATCCATGCCGACACCGCGGCCTGACACGTCCGATATTTCGGTCTTAGTCGAAAAACCTGGATGAAAAATCAAGTTAAAGGCTTCTTGATCGCTTAGACGGTCCGCTGCCTCTTGATCCATCACTCCTTTCTCAACCGCTTTGCCACGTAACATATTAGGATCCATACCGCCGCCATCATCATAGATAGACAACACAATATGATCCCCCTCTTGTTCCGCAGACAGCACAACCCTACCTGCTCGAGGTTTCCCCGCAGCTTCACGCTCATTCGGTTGTTCAATTCCGTGATCTACACTATTTCGAACCAAATGCACCAATGGATCCGCAAGTGCCTCCACTAAGTTTTTATCTAGATCAGTCTCTTCGCCTTCTAATTCAAGGTTGATTTCTTTCTTCAAATTTCGCGCTAAATCACGTACAACTCTGGGAAAACGCCCAAACACTTTCTTAATTGGTTGCATCCTGGTTTTCATTACAGCCGTCTGCAAATCACCAGTCACAACATCCAAGTTAGCAACGGCTTTAGCCATTGATTCATCAGCGCTCTTTAAGCCCAGTCGAACCAAACGATTTCGAACTAAAACTAACTCACCTACCATGTTCATAATATCGTCAAGACGCTTGGTATCAACACGAACCGTCGTTTCCGCTGGTACGCCTGCACCGTCTTTACTCGCCGCTGGTTTCTTTGCTGCAGTTTTTGCAGTAGGTTTAGCTGTTGCAGTTTTAGCAGCGGGTTTAGCTGCTACAGGTTTAGGTGCGGGTTTTTCTGCCTCTGGCTGTTTAGCAACGGGTACTGGCTCAACATTCGGAGGTGGAGTTGGTGCGGCGGGAGTCGGTGCAGCAACAGCCCCGTGCACAGCCGTCGGACCTTTACCTTTACCGTGCAATTCATCCAATAATGATTCAAACTCGCTATCATCAATGAATCCATCGCCACCTGTGGCGCTTACTGCCGGAGCTGCTACCGGATCTTCACTATCTGATGGTACTCCGCCATGCTTCCCTTTCCCGTGCAATTCATCTAATAACGCCTCAAACTCATCATCATTAATCTCTTCAGAAGACGAGCTGCTCATGACAGCATTGTTTACTGAAGCAGGAGTCGACACCGCCGTTGGCCCCTTGCCTGCACCATGAAGCTGGTCCAACAGGGAGTCAAATTCATCATCCGAGATTTCGTCAGAATCCGCCGCGGCAGGTGCACTGCTATCAATATCTATAAAACCATCGGTAGCAGGTGCACTATTATCAATATCAATGAAACCATCATCAACAGGGGGGGCAGTTCCACCTGTGGCAGCAGGCTCATCCATCGCATCAAGAAATTGTTCAAATTCATCATCAGAAATATCGCCATACGTACCGTCTTTCGATGGCCCTGGCGTCACTGCTGGTGCTTCAGCCATAGGCTCGGCTGCAGTTTGTACTGGAGTTCCACTCGCAATTGCATTCAGAGCCCCCATTAACTCAGGAGTAGCTGGGACCGGGGCCGTGCGCGCTTTCACTTGGTCAAACATCACATTAACAGAATCTAAAGCCTGCAATATGACATCCATTAGATCAGAATCTACCGTTAACGCGCCATTACGCAACTGATCAAAAATATTTTCAGCAACATGGCAAAGATCTACGAGCGTATCCAGTTGGAGGAATCCAGCACCACCTTTTACCGTGTGAAACCCCCGAAAGATTGCATTTAACAAGTCCGTGTCATCAGGTCTATTTTCCAGATCTACTAGCTGCTCTGATAGCTGCTCTAGTAGCTCCCCCGCTTCCACTAAAAAGTCTTGTAGTATTTCTTCATCCGCATCAAAACTCATGCGTTAACTCCTCAAAAACCAAGGCTAGACAGCAAATCATCTACATCATCCTGTCCAGACACTACATCATCCCGTTTTTCCGGGTTAATTATTGGACCTTCCCCTGCAGTCATATCTACCTCTTCCTTTTCTGGAAGCTCATGCTGCGTACCCGTTAGATAATCTACCGTCCCGGCCATTTTCACCAGTTCAACCAAATTATCCTCAACCTCTTGAACCAAACCAATAACACGCTTAATTACCTGACCTGTTAAATCCTGATAATCCTGTGCTAGTAATATTGTGGTCAAATGCCCACTAATGCCAGCCGATTTATCGGCTGTCATTGTTAAAAAATTATCGATTTTTTTCGTTAAATCTCGAAACTCTGCGGGCTTCATATCTTTTCGCATAAAGCGCCCCCAGTCTTCTTTTAAACTGTTCGCATCATCACCAATCGCGGAAGATAGGGGCATAATTTCTTCAACCACATCCATCGTCTTATTGGCGGCCTGCTCTGTACGTTCAATCACATAATTCAAACGATCTGAAGCATCCCCCATCCGAGACAGCTCTGAAGCATCTTGTTGGCCCACTTCAGCATCGATAGCAAAGTTCTGTATCGCTGAATGCAAACTTCGCGTCAACTTTCCAACCTCATCAAACAAGAACTGATCTCGCTGCTGATGAAGGTTGGCAATAGTTTGCATTGCATCTATCGAGTTACCAGTCTCAAGCTGAGACAACAACTCCTTGGCATGCAACACCAACGAGTTTTCTACACCCGTTTTATCTGCTTGGCTCATGAAACACCTATTCCTTCAGACCTTATTACGCATCAACACGCTGAAAAATCTTTTCGATCTTTTCTTTCAACGCCTGAGCCGTGAACGGCTTAACAACGTAACCATTAACGCCAGCTTGCGCGGCCTCAATAATCTGCTCCCGCTTTGCCTCTGCCGTCACCATTAAAACCGGTAAACTCGCGAGTTTCTCATCCGCCCTCACCGCTTTCAACAGATCAATACCTGTCATTCCTGGCATATTCCAATCGGTCACCAAGAAATCGAAATCTGAACTCTTCAGCAGTGGTAATGCAGAGCTTCCATCATCGGCCTCTTGTGTATTGGTAAACCCAAGATCTCTTAGTAAATTTTTGATAATTCGTCTCATTGTGGAAAAATCATCAACAATGAGAATTTTCATATTTTTGTCCAAAGCTGCCTCCAATGAACAGTAATCGACAACAGAAAAAAATTGCTTGAATCGATTATCTAAACCGATGCGTGAGCAGTACTAATATTAATATTAGTAGCTGAATTGAAGGTAGCCAGTTTTTGTTGAATTAGATTAGTCTAAGTTGTGCTTAAAATATTTTTTTTATGGAAATCAGTGAGATACAAAGAATATAAAAACACTTGAAAAGCCGAATTATGGGTCTTAACGGATCACGCCCACTCTTGTAAACGGCTTCGTAAACGATGCGCCGCTTGGCTGTGGATCTGGCTAACCCTAGATTCACTCACTCCCAGAACTTCTCCAATTTCCCGGAGATTGAGCTCTTCATCATAATACAATGACAAAACCAACTGCTCCCGCTCAGGCAGTTCCGTAATCGCCTGAGCCAAATGTTTCTTTAATGAGGATTTCTGTATATCAGCAAATGGATTGGCAGCCTCAATAACTTCATCACTTTGCTCAATTTGCTCATCGGGGGCGACCAATTCATCCATGCTATATAGTCGCGTCGCCATACTGTCTTTCAACATGCTGTAATATTCATCTAGAGAAATATCTAGCTCATCAGCGACCAAGTGATCAGAGGCCTCGCCGCCCGTTCTATTTTCAATTTTTTTAATAGCTTGCTGTATTCGTCGAGCATTTCTATGAACCGATCGTGGTGCCCATTCACCTTTTCTAAGCTCATCAATCATCGCTCCTCGAATACGGATACCAGCATAAGTTTCAAAACTTGCACCTTTACCGTGATCGAATTTCTTAATAGCATCAATAAGACCGATCATACCAGACTGAATTAAGTCATCCACTGACACACTCGCTGGCATTCGTCCCATGAGATGGTGTGCGATTCGCTTAACCAATACCGTGTGCTCATGCACTAGCACATCTAATGTCGGGGCACTTTCGTCCGAATACATACTAACCTTTTCGATTATCGCTTTGCTTAACGACTGCATATTCTAATAACCCCATTCAGCGAGCCGCAGCGCTCTGTACGAGATTATCAACAAAAAACTCTAAATTTCCCCTCGGAGTAGTAGGTAAAGGCCAGCTATCAACTTTGGTGGCTAATGCTTTAAAAGCCAACGCTGACTTTGAACGTGGATACGCTTCTACAACCGCTTTTTGACGCTGCACCGCCTTACGTAAATAATCATCGAACGGAACACAACCGGTAAATTGTAATGCTACATCTAGAAACCGATCCGCCACCTTCGTTAACTTCGCATACAGATCACGCCCTTCTTGCTGGGAACGAACCATATTGGCCAAAATATTAAATCGATAACTATCATGCTTTTGATTAAGCAACTTGATCATTGCGTAGGCGTCTGTGATAGATGTTGGCTCATTAGTCACAACAAACAACACTTCTTGCGCTGCAGTCACAAAACTCATGACCATTTCAGAAATACCCGCAGCCGTATCAATAATCAGAACATCTATATCTTCGCTTAGCTCACTGAACGCATGGATCAACCCTGCATGCTCTCTTGGCCCAAGGTTCACTAACTCTTGTGTACCCGAAGATGCCGGGACAATTTTAATACCCGCTGGCCCTTCCACCAAAATATCTTTGATACTGCAGGTCCCGCTTAACACATGGGATAAATCTTCTCTGGCAGTAATTCCCAGCAATATATCCAAATTCCCCAAACCCAAATCAGCATCGAGTATTGTGACACGACGCCCCATACCCGCTAACGATATAGCCAAATTAACTGATACGTTACTTTTTCCAACGCCACCTTTTCCACCAGTTATGGCGATTACTTGAACAGGATGTGCACTCATAGGTTTCCTATTATTTTTATAGCTTTCCAATGACAAGGTAAATACATAGCTTAAGCAACAAGTATTTTTGATGTAATCAACACTTCTACTAGGCCGCTGTAAATTCCCCATTATCAGTACGTATACTTTCATTAAAGCAGTCAGCAGCCAACTCGTCATCTATCGTTGCCTGTTTTGTTAAGGCAATCGCTTGATTTAATAAGTTTCGTGATTTTGCCTGCTCAATATCATCAGGTATATTTTGCCCATTTGTAGTATAGGCAACAGATAGCTGATGTTCTATTGCAACATTTAATGCTTCGCCCAAACTTGCAGATTCATCTAGCTTTGTTAGAACACATCCATCTAAGCCCAGGCTTTTATAGTCCATAACCGCCTTATCGAGAATGCGTTGTTGACTGGTTGCAGATAACACTAACCACTTCTGAATAGGCGTGGTTGCTGATGTTAGCTGTGAAATTTGTTCTTCCCAGGCGCAATCTTTATGGCTAAGCCCCGCGGTATCAATTAACACCATTTTTTTTCTGCTCAATCCTCGTAAAGCAGACTCTAGAGACTGATTTCCAGCAACGACACGTAGCGGAACCTTTAATATTTTACTCAAGACTCGCAATTGTTCATGACCTGCGATCCGGTAACTATCTGTCGTTACTAATGCCAAATTTTCTGGGCCATGGGCCAAAACATATTCAGCTGCCAGTTTTGCAATCGTTGTTGTTTTCCCTACCCCTGCCGGACCAATAAATGCAATCCGCCCTTCTTTTTTAGGAACGCTATCAAACACCGGGATGCGAGATGACAGATCCACAAGCACTTTGTGCCACGCATCTTTCTTTGAGGCTTGGCTGTCCACTTGTTGCGACAAACTACGAGATAATGTAGATGACAAACCCATTTTCACCAATCGCTTAAAAATGGCTGCTGAAACGGGGTGACGATAGCTAAAATCGCCCCAAGCAACATTCCCCAGCTGAGAATTAATCATACTACGCAACTGTTGTAGCTCATCACGCATCTGATGCATATCTTGCGTTGATTCCGCTGGAAGCGCTTGGGGCTCAGAAGAAACGGCAGGTTCCTTGGAAACTTTTTGAGGTTCCTCAAAAGCTAACCTCCTATCCTCGTGCGACGGGCGACCTTCCACTCTTTCTTGCTGAAGGTAGTTCTGAGGTTGTTGCTGATGAGGGGCATTATCAACGTTAGTAACATATTCTTGAGTGCTGTGTTCTTGGACGCTGCGTTCTTCGATGTTATATTGTTGAGCTCTGTATTGCTCATTGCTTTGTTGACGCTCTGCTTGTTGATGTTGATGCTGTGGCGGCTGCTGTTGCATTGCTTCACTTTCAGCTCGTGCTTCATATTCCTCGAAAAAAGACAATCGACGATTCTCTTCTGGTTTCATCGCAGCAAAAGACTCTTTTTCCTGGCGACGTGTATTCCTTTCGTAAGCATCACGCCTGTCCTGGCTATCGCAATTATCTATATCGCTAGCAGCTAGCTCTCGTCTTTTCTCTGCAGGTGGCATTAACTTATCTGCTTGACTCTTTTGTTGTGCTGCAGGGCTTATAGAAACCCCGTCTCGTCGATAACTACCTACAAACTCCGAATGGCCTCCTGCATCCAGTTGCTGGCGTTGTTGACTTAACAAGGTGCGCATCTCATCTCGACGCTCACTATCTTTTACAGCTGCCAACGTTTCCTTTAATACGCGATTAGCATCCCCTTGCACGGGTGAAAACTGTGTGTTGCCATCGGTGTAATCAGGAATATGCGATTTTTGACGTTCATTATGTTTATGGTCCACCATAGCCTGCTCATAATCCAGAGCCACACTAACTTCAACCCCTCCTGCAACCTTTCGATTTGACAAAATGACGGCATCGGAACCCATTGTTTCTCGGACCAACTTCAATGCTTGACGCATATCCGGTGCAACAAACTTTTTCGCTTTCATAATTACTGACCCACACTTGCGACAATAGTTATTTGTTTGGAATCTGGTATTTCGTTATACGACAATACGTTTAAGCCATGAACACTAAACCGTAAAAATCGAGATAACATGGAACGAATTCCGGTTGATACCAACAACACTGGGGGTTGCCCTGCCAATTCTTGCTTTTGTGATGCCTCTGCTACGGAACGTTGTAACTTATCCGCTAACCCCGGCTCTATCACCGCATCTGAACTACTACCACCAGCTTGTTGTGCTTGTGATACTGACTGTAGCAACAATTGTTCCAATTCTGGTTGAAGTGTAATAACAGGTAGCTCATTGGCTACACCGTAGATGGTCTGTACGATTAAGCGTGCTAACGATATTCGAGCAGCTCCCGTTAGTGCGTCAGCGTCTTGACTTCTAGGTGCCAACTCCGCCAACGCTTCGGCAATCGTTCGAATATCCTTAATAGGAATACCTTCTTGCAATAAGTTTTGTAGCACTTTGTGCAGTCTGCTTAATGGCAATGGATTAGGAACCAAATTTTCCACCAATTTAGGTGACGTTGATTGGAGATTGTCCAATAACTTCTGCACTTCTTCGAAACCTAACAACTCATGGGCGTGTTTTTGCATAATTTGATTAATATGGGTTGCTACTACGGTGCTAGCGTCAACTACCGTATATCCCATCGTTTGTGCCTGATCACGTTGTGAGTTCTCTATCCACACCGCATCCAAACCAAACGCAGGGTCTTTACCAGCAATACCTTGAATGGTGCCAAAAACTTGACCCGGATTAATGGCTAAATCACGATCAGGGTGAATCTCTGCTTCATCAATACTCACTCCCATAAGGGTCACACGATAAGAGTTAGGGAGTAAATCTAAGTTATCTCGAATATGCACCGACGGCATAAGAAACCCCATCTCCTGAGATAGCTTTTTCCTGACGCCCTTAATCCGTCCAAGCAACTGCCCACCCTGACTTTTATCTACCAATGGGATAAGGCGATACCCTACTTCCAAACCAATGGCGTCAACAGGCTGCACGTCATCCCAACCTAATTCTTTCACTTCACTTTCTTGCGCCGCAGCCATCGTCTCTAGCTGCTCTTTCGACATTGACTGAGTATCATCTTCTTTCGTTGAGTCGCCGTGCTTCTTATAAATCCAATACGCACCCGCGGCACATACCGAAGCCAACCCTAAAAAAGCAAAATGCGGCATGCCCGGAACCAAACCCATGATCCCTAAAATTCCAGCTGCAACCGCTAACGCTTGAGGGCTTGCGAACATTTGGTCATAGATTTGAGCGCCCATCTCTTTTGATGTGGTAGTTCTAGTCACAATCAATGCTGCGGATGTAGACAATAACAACGATGGTATTTGCGCTACCAAACCATCACCAATCGTTAATAGTGCATAGACTTTCAAAGCGTCGGTAAAGTCAAGACCGTGTTGCGCCATGCCAATAGCTAAGCCACCCACTATGTTAATAATAAGAATTAATATTCCAGCTATCGCATCTCCACGAACAAATTTGCTTGCACCATCCATTGCTCCGTAAAAATCAGCTTCTTGTGCTACGTCTGCTCGACGTGTTTTTGCTTCATCTTGATCAATCAACCCTGAATTTAGATCAGCATCAATAGCCATTTGCTTACCGGGCATGGCATCTAACGTAAAACGTGCACTTACTTCCGCGATGCGACCTGCACCTTTAGTCACAACGACAAAATTAATGATTACAAGGATGAGAAAGACAACAAGACCAACGGCATAATTTCCGCCAATAACCACTTCACCAAACGCTTGTATCACTTTACCAGCGGCGTCTCCGCCTTGATGCCCGTCGAGTAGAACTACGCGCGTTGATGCTACATTAAGTGCGAGTCGTAATAAGGTAGCGACCAACAGAATGGTGGGGAATACGGCAAAGTCTAGGGGTCTTAGGGAGTATACGGCTACAAGCAGGACAACAAGGGCGAGTGCGATATTAAAGGTGAAGAACATATCCAGTAAGAAAGGCGGCATGGGCAATGTCATCATTGCCATGACGACGATCAAGAATATAGGAGCGCCAAGATTTGCCTTTTTACTTGCTTCTTTAAATTGGGAAGCAAACCCTACAGCTTCTGCCATTAATGAACACCTTTGTTTTAAGCCAAAAAATTGGCAATTTGTGTTATATGGCTGTTACTTGCAAGAACCTGTCCTACTTTGGAAGAAAAAGAGCTTAGTCTCTCTTCAAATCATCCGGAACTTCAAAATCAGGCACATTACCTGGATTATCCCCTTTCCCTTTGGTGTATTCGGTCAACTGATAAACATACGCTAGAACCTGAGCAACCGAGACGTACAACCCTGTTGGTATTTCCTGCTCCAATTTGGTGTTGTAGTAAATAGATCGAGCCAGTGGCGGTGCTGTAACAATCGTGACTTTATGTTCAATGGCGACACGTTTAATTTGTTCAGCCATTAAATCCACACCTTTTGCTACAAGTCGTGGGGCCGCCATTGTTCCGTGCTCATATTTTAATGCAACCGCAAAATGAGTTGGGTTCGTGATGATCACGTCAGCATCCGGTACGGCTGACATCATTCGATTTTGTGCAATTTCTTGCTGCATTCGTCGAATGCGACCTTTAACTTCAGGTTTACCTTCTGTGTCTTTATGTTCATCTTTGATTTCTTGCTTAGTCATTTTCATCTGTTTGTTATGTTGAAACAGTTGAAAAGGCACATCGATGGCGGCGATAAACAATAATGCGGTACTTAGAAAGATGAAACATTTCCCGACAATTTCGACACCATGCGCTATAGCAGAGCGTGGATTTTCAAACCCTAATGCCATCAAATCGTGCTGGTAATAACTTAACGCTAATAAGCCAAAAAAACCAACAAGCACAAATTTGCTGAATGATTTAACCAATTCCATTAAGCCATTCACTGAGAATATCTTTTTCATTCCTTTAATAGGATTCATTTTACTCATTTTGGGTGCTAGGGATTTCCAACTAAAAATCCAGCCACCAAACAACCCCGGTACAAACAACGCGATAAAAGCTAACATTAAAAAGAATATGGATAATGAGGAAAATGTAGAAAAAATAGCATTTTCAAATTTATGAGCAATAAAGTTTAAATCAAAAATTTCTGCACGCGTCAGGCTCATGGTCTCACGAAAATTTGCCGTCAACGCCTCTATTAATGGGCCCGACAACAAAAGACAGCCCATGGATCCAAAGATCATAATACCTGCGGCAGCCAGCTCTTTGGATCGCGGTATCTGACCCTTCTTACGTGAATCATCGATCTTTTTCTGGGTGGGTTCTTCGGTTTTCTCCTGGGCACTTTCTTCTTCAGCCATAGACTGCTAGCGCTCCCCGACAGTTAAGTAACATAGGCCCCATGCCACTATGCAGCACATCACTGCACAATACTCTTCATGCTCAAAAATGCATGAGCACTTAATGTATCAAACTGAGGTAATACATTGGGTAGTGTCAACCAAATGATGACCAAACCTGTCACCATGGTGAAAGGGAAACCAATCGCAATAATATTCATTTGTGGCGCCACACGGCTAATCACGCCAAAGGTAAAATTCACCACCAACAATGAAATAACGGCAGGCCAAGCCACCAGTAACCCGGAAGAAAATAACCAGGACCCCATCTTAGCTAATGCCATTAAGCTTTCTAGTGGAAGTGATTCTCCAATAGGAAGTGTCGTAAAACTATCCGATAACATCGTGATAACCGTTAAATGGCCATTCATGGTAAAAAACAACAAGTTTACCGACATCAAATATAATTGGCTGATAGACGTAACATTAATTCCATTCACAGGATCCATCAACGTACCAAACCCCAGCCCAGATTGCATCGCGACCAACTGACCTCCCACAACAAATATCTGAAATAATATCTGTAAGGTAAATGCCATAACCGCACCGATCAATATTTGCTGACCAATAACAAACATTGACGCCAACGAGAAAGGCTCCAAATCAGGTACTTTACCAGGCAAGACATTAGCCACAAGTAAGGTAACCGCTAATGCAATAGATAAGCGCAAACGTGTTGATACTAACGGTGTGCTAAGAATCGGCATCACCATAAAAAATGCACCCACACGGGAAAATGTCCAAATATATTGGGTTAACAGCGAATAAATATAATCAACTGCATATTCCATTGAATCGCTTTACCGTATTAACGAAGGTATATCCGTCAGCAACCGGATTGTAAATTCCAATATCACATTCCCTAACCAAGGGGCTGTATAGGCGAGCACTGACAATGTCACAATAAGTCGCGGTAAAAAGCTCAGTGTTTGCTCATTTATTTGAGTGGCTGCTTGAAACATGGAAACCACAAGCCCTACCATCAAACTCGGTACAATAATGACACACACCAACATCATGGCGATGTAGAGAGAATTCCTCATCAAATCAGTTACAACTTCTGCAGTCATTGGATGCTCCTATTCTATCGTGTTGTATTTATATCTAGTCATCTTTGTAGCTTATCTAGAGCTTCGCTATGTTGTTCCAAAACTGGCTGCGACTGTACCAATTATCATCGCCCAACCATCAACAAAAACAAACAACATAATCTTAAAGGGCAGCGATACAATAAGAGGTGACAACATCATCATACCCATCGCCATCAATACACTCGCCACCACCAAATCAATGATCAAAAAAGGGATAAATAACAAGAATCCTATCTGAAACGCAGTTTTTAGCTCACTGGTCACAAATGCAGGAATCACCACCGTCATTGGCACATCATCAATGCTCGCATAGCCGACATTGTTATTCCCTCTCTTCGATAAATTTAAAAATATCGCCATATCGGTTTCTCGCGTTTGCGCCAACATGAACTTTCGAAAAGGTTTTAATGCTAAGTCCAAAGCAACACCTGCTTCAATTTTTTCGTCCATATACGGCTGTGCCGCTTTTTCATATACCTCTTCAAAAACCGGCGTCATAATAAACAACGACAAAAACAAGGCTAAGCCCACAAGAATTTGGTTTGATGGTGTCTGCTGTAACCCCATGGCTTGCCGTAAAATTGAAAATACAACAATAATTCGTGTAAAAGAAGTCATCATCATCACAATGGCTGGCAAAAATGACAGCATTGTCATCATAGCAAGCACTTGAATGGTTACTGTATAACTTTGAGAACCATCTCCATTATCAACCAATGTTAATGCTGGAATGCCTGCAACGTCAGCACTATAACCTGTCGAGCTTAGTGACATCAGCATGAGTAACATCAGAACACGACTAATCACTCTTTAGCCCTTCCTTCATGATTTTTTTCATTTTTTCTGAAAAGTCAGAGCTAATAGGAGATTTTTTTTCCTCTTTCATGAAGGTGTTAGATTCATCAACGGCATCCAATGTGTGTAACTTGGTAATATTCGTTGCTGTTACACCCAGTACCAATCGGGTTCCTTCAATATCAACTACAACCACTTTTTCTTTTGCGCCTATCGGAAGTACACCACTAACAGATAAAGCATTTGTCATTCCAAACTTGTTGATATTAAAACGCTTTAACATCCACGAACATGCAAATATCAATATCAAGACACCACCTAAACCAAAGAACATTTTCCCAATAGCACCGTCACTCACCGCGGGTCCTGTAACGGGCTTAGCATCTTTTAGTGACGCCAACAGTGATGCTGTTGAAAGTGTGTTGCCTCCCTCTTCCGTAGACAATCTAGCGCTGATCTTTTCTTTACTGTTCTTTTCTTCACTGGTAATAATACTATTTTCAACACCAACACCAACACCAACACCAACACTATCTTTTGGAATATCCTCCGCACTCGTAATCGAAGTAAACAAAATACTTAAAACAAGGCCAAACCCTATTGTTTTAACATTCACCTCAATCACCTATCCTAATTTTTTAATTCTCTCTGTGGGGCTAATCACATCGGTTAATCGAATACCAAATTTTTCATTCACCACTACAACCTCACCATGCGCAATCAAAGTACCATTGACTAACACATCAAGCGGCTCACCCGCTAAGCGATCCAGCTCTATAACGGAGCCCTGATTAAGCTGTAATAAGTTACGGATGTTAATTTGCGTCGACCCCACCTCCATCGTTAACGTAACAGGGATATCCAATATCACATCTAGATTAGGGTTATCAGCTCCAGCAACCGGCATCGACGACGGCGCGGCTTCTGCTTGCGCCATTAAATCATCGAGAGGGGCAGCTACCGCTCCTGGCATATCCTCTTCGATTTCTTGTTGTTCTAATGCCGCAGCCCACTCATCAGCAAGTGCCGCATCATCAATATCTTCATTTGAGCCATCTGAATCAGACATACATCGTTCCTCACCTTTCTTTTACTTACGCTATTCTTTTACTCACATAGCTAAGCCATGCCTAACTGCTGATATTATTCAGCACTATTCTTTAATCTCTCATCTTCTTCGCGCTCAGCTTTAATTTGCTCTCGAAGAAACGCTAACCGAGACCCTTTACCACTATCCAAATCGGGTTTTTCAATTTTATTGACAATCTGCACTGCAAGATTTCCATTTGCAGCCCCTAGTTTTCCCGTAAAGGTAGGGATTTCATTGGCTTGGATAAGTACAGTTTCAGGCATATCAACTGGGATAATGTCCCCGACCTTTAACTCTGACAAATCTTTCAAGCTAATTTTCTTCTCTAATAATTTTCCCTTGAGGTTTACAACTGCGCCCATAATTTCTTCTCGCAAGGACTTCTGCCAACGTTCATCGGAATCATCGACATCACTTTGCACACCCGCATCCAATACCTCTCGCAAGGGTTCAATCATCGAGTAAGGAACCGTCAAATGTAAATCGCCTCCCCCTCCATCCAATTCAACATGGAAAGAACTCACTACAACAACTTCACTAGGACTTACAATATTCGCTAGAGAGGGATTAACTTCAGAACTCAAATATTCAAACTTAACCGGTAACACCGCCTTCCAAGCTTCTTCCATATCCTTATAGGCTTGCTCTAACACCATTTGTACTACACGGTTTTCGGTCGGAGTGAATTCTCGTCCTTCTATCTTTGCATGACGACCATCTCCGCCGAAGAAATTATCAACCAATTTAAAAACAAGCTTAGCGTCGAGAATAAAAAGGGCTGTTCCTCGTAATGGCTTAAGGCGCACCATATTTAAAGATGTTGGTACATATAAACTATGAACGTACTCGCCAAACTTTATAACTTGAATACCTCCAACGGATACATCGGCAGTTCGGCGTAACAAATTAAACAAGCTGATTCTGGTATAGCGTGCAAAACGCTCATTCACCATTTCCAACGTCGGCATTCGCCCACGAACAATACGGTCCTGGGTACTGAGGTCATAGGAATTGACACCATCTTCCGACTCCTCCGCCCCCGAATCGACATCGCTATCATCAACCCCGTGTAAAAGGGCATCAATCTCGTCTTGGGATAATAAATCTTGTACTGCCATGCTTCTACAACCTATCTATTGCATAACAAAATTGGTAAAGAGTACCTGCTCTACACCTTCTTCACCCATTTCATCAATGAGTATTTTTTGCAAATCTTCCAATGCGGCCTGTCGCATTACCTCCTTACCTTCTGGTGTTCTCAAGCCATCAAACTCTTGAGCTCCAAAAATCTGAACCAAATTATTCCTAACCAATGGCATATGCTTTTGTAATGCCGTTATTGTTGCTTCTTTTCGTGTCATCACAGCAAGGTTAATTTGCACATATCGCTGTCGGCCTTTCCAACTGTAATTCACAACAAAAGGAGGCTTTAAATCATAATAAATTGCGGGGGAATTGGATGAATCAACCGATACGTCATTGTTCCCTCCAGAATCACCGCCACTCATCATAAAAAATGCTGCAGCACCACCACCGAGGAGAATGACAATAAGAACAGCAATAATAATGATTAACATTTTATTGGATTTTGGTGCCGCTTCTTCTTGTTCTTCTTTTTTGCCATCAGCCATGAAAATCACCCTTAGGATTCAATCTTGTTAGATTTCAATTACTTTGCGTTAACCTAACCCACACATATATCAAAAGAAATGCAAGAGCTATGCCACTCACCAAACCCCGTCAACATTCACAAAAAACATTAATTATCAACGAGTTACGAATAGAAAAAAATAAAGCCGTCAATGTTTTGGCCATACTTCACAAGTGTAGTAGAGAATTGGGATATGAAAACGTCATTTTTATAACAGATGCTTGTTTTTACAGGATTTTTTGGCGCGAAGCTGTTGCTACACCGCTATATTTGAGCAACCTGCCAGGTGAGGCACCTGGCAACAAAGGACTAAAAATTCACTATCGCTTAAATCAATTCATACACGTCAATTTAAGCGTAAAAATCTACCAAGCTATCTGTTTCTATCGTAGCTACCCGATCATCCATTTCTTCAGTTTCATCAGAAGCGCCTTCCTTGTCCGTCGAACTTCCCGCCAAACCACGCTTACCTTCATTGTCTTGATTATGACGATCGTGTGTTAGGTTTTCTTGGATATCTACACTATCAACATCAACACCGTTTTGCTCAAGCATATCCCTTAAGCGCTGTGCCCCTTGCTCCAACGCATCACGTGTTACTGAATGTGGGCTGACAAAGACAATACTCGCCTGCTGATCCTGATTAAACTTAATCGATACGTCAATCGAACCCAACTCTTCTGGGTTTAGCTTAATCTCAGCCGCCTGAATTCTTTGACCGATCATCATCATAATTCGTTGGTTAAACTCAGGGGTAAAACCTGGTTTATTCATCGGTGTTGCAATGGATGTTGATAAAGGTTTTACTTCTTCGGTTTTGATGGAAGACATTTGTTCCAATGCTCGGCCAAAAGAACTAGATTTCACACCATCATCTACAACAGCCTTCTTAGCTTCCTGACCAGGGATACGTAACTGCCTCAGCCCTTCCATTCCCTGACTCAAACGTTTATCAAGGGCTAATAACTTATCGGTTTGTGGCGTCATAACGTCTTCTGCACCCGCCTTAAGCGCGGCCGCCCCACCTTCTAGTCGCCCTCCTTCTAACAACGACTTACGTTCCTGCATCATTTGCTTTAATTCATCCAATGATAAGCCGTTAGAGGACCCTTCTGACGATAACGCCGTTTGTTTTAAAAATGTTGGTTCTGCAAGACGATCAGACCGGTTTACCGATTCAATGGCCTGACTAAGCGGTTGGATTTTAGATCCTGGCAATGCTGTTTCTAAAGAGTTTTCTGCTGATCGTTTAGCATCCAGTAATCGGGCGACATCTTCCATATTACGAAGGGCCTCCGCTGACTCATTTTTGGCCGCATTGGATTCAGCTACTTTTGCTCCATCTGTTTGCCCCTCAGGTTTAACGCTAATACCTGATGTCGTAGCCGAGTCATTTACCTTACCCGAAGAAAGACTCAACGTGTCTTTTGATGAGGCGCTTGAAACTACAGACTCTAGTCCACTTGTTATTGCAGGCTCAGAAGTTGATGCTGACCCTCCACCCGCATTGGCACCAATAGAATCATTATCGGCAGCACCTTGGTCGGCACCCAATGTTTGCTCCATCCATTGTACTAATGAAGACATCGAATTATCGGATTCTGCCCCAAGACCTGAAGTGTCTGCACCCTCACCAATAGAGTTTGCACCTGTATCACTAAGTTGTTGAAGAATATAGGGGGACAACACCACCTCATCTGCTGATCGCGCTAGAGCGTCATCAGCCATATCATTTTCAAGTGATTGATTCTTAGCCTGAGAATGTTGAGTATTTTGATGGCGTAGTTCCTGCGCTTTCTGCGTTTGCTGTTGAGTATCTAATTGCTTTGACTCGGTCTGTTGTGCTTGCCTTATTTGTACTTGTGCCGCTTCGCGTCGTGAGCTATCCATTCGGGTTTTGTCAGCGTTAGCTTGCTCTGTTTGTTTTGCCCTATCATTCCCGTTCTCTGGCAATCGTTTGCCGCTTTCCTGCTGCTGGTTTCTCCGTTCAGCCTGGCTAACTCGCTCATCTCGCCTATTTTGTTCAGTTTTTCGCGCCTCATCTGCCCTTTGAGATGCTCTCTCATCTGCTCTAATGTCCGCTTGACGGGCGTCTTGCTGACGGCTTTCTTGAATCTTTTGGCGTGATCGGTACTCATTTCGAGTATCCACCTGCCGCTGATACTCCTGATTAAAGGCTTGCCTTTTGTCATCAACCGATTGATTTACAATAGAATTTCGACCCGCCCCAAGATCAATATCGGGGGTATTGGTACTGACAGAAATAGGCAAGGCAATATCAGCTGGCATCGTATTAACTCCTGAACGCAATGGCAGATCACATTTCAATCACAGGGATACACTGTGAGTATGCGAATCGTTATAGCAAATGCTATTAACCATTTATCCAGCAAAAACAATACCAACTTTTAATAAATAACAATTACTTCGTAAAAATGTAATAACAACTACACACCTAAACCAGAAATAGCGGTAAGGATATTTTGAATAATTCGGGTTAACACGGGGTGATTTTCTTCATAAATAATAAGCTGTTTCTCTAACCCTTCAACCAACGCCTCTTCCCAATGATCACCATCACCATTGATCATTGATTCAATACGCCCCGCCAGCTCCTCTAACGCCTCCTTATTTACCTCATCAACCGAACTATCACCACCCAATTGATCTCGCAATTCATCGACCGACGTTTTTAGTGTTTCTTTAGGCATGACCTACTCCTTTAATATGATAGGTATATAGCATAGTGTACTATCTGACGGAGCATCTTGATAACCATCAGTATTTAAAGAATATGAAATACCGTTATCATTTTTTGGTATTTCTTTATACTGAATTCGTCTGTTTGAAAAGAAACCCCGATAAAAAGGAATAAACCATGCCTCCAGCCGCCCGAATTGGCGATTTTCATATTTGCCCTCAATGGACAGGAATAGTACCTCACGTGGGTGGACCGGTTGCTTTAGGGGAGCCTACTGTGTTGATTGCGGGAATGCCTGCGGCACGAATGGGTGATATGGCGATTTGTGTGGGGCCACCGGATAAGATTGCAAAAGGTAGTGCTACGGTAAAGATTGGGAATAAGCCTGCAGCGAGGATGGGGGATACGACGGCTCATGGTGGTGTTGTTATTGTTGGGGCGCCTACGGTGATGATTGGGGGGTGATGAATGGCGGGTAAAGTGACGACATCAGCCCTCTCTCTTTTTTAGCCTTGCTCAAACCACTGAAAACCTACGCCCTCCCACTTTGACATGACATAACTGACAGACATACGTTTTATCACTTGCGAATCAACGGCACCCTTAGTATTCATTTTTACCACGCGACTATAAGCCTCTAAAGCCTCAGACCACATTCGGTTTCGATAAAATGAACGGCCACGAGACTTTTGATTTTTTGCATAAAAATCTGCTTTATACCGCAAAGCCTCTTGATGGCCGCCTAATAATGTTGAATTAAACATTACCTCAACAAGATTGGCGTCATTCTTAACAGCAGAAATATTATTCCGAAACCTTTGATTGTGATCATAAACATCAACAAATACAGATTGAGTCTGAAAACACCTATGCTTTAATAGAAAGTGTGCGACAACCACAACATCAAAACTCTGGGGAAGGACCCCCGGATAATCAATGTAGTCATCCATTACCTTTCGCCTAACCAAAGTTCCACAAGTAGTTGCCGATACCTCTCCTAAGATGAATGATCGAAAACACTCCAGTGGATCACTCAACGGATAGACATCACTCGATACTTTTCTTCGCTTTCCATCACTTGATATCGAGCATGACTGGCCAAATACGACATCAAGGGAAGGATCGGACGCTGTAATGACATCTATATGTTCAAGGTAATCAGGCCTAAGGGAATCATCCGCAGCCATAAATATGACATACTTCGCATTGGATTTTCGAATTGCCTCGCTACAAGCAACATTCGGTCCCCGGTTATTTTGATAATAATAGTAAAAATTACTCTTATAAGAATACCTATCCAAAAGTAAGGATTTTGTTTCATCCGTAGACCCGTCATCCATCACAATCACCTGAAAGTCATTACTTTTCTGGCAAAATATACTATCAAGTGCTCTAACAATAAAACGCGCATAGTTATAGGTAGGAACTACAAAGGCATATTTACAATATTCGACATTTCTCGAGCTATTCACTTGTATAACTCCTAGCCATGCCTTTACGTGTAACGTTTGCTTTCATTACGTGATCTGAGGCTTGAAGTACCATGAAATTAGGCGAATATAAATCAGGTTTTTCTAAAAAATCAAAATCGAAATTATTGCATAGATACGCCAGGGTAATAGCAGCCTGCATCCTTGCAAAATGTTCCCCAATACAATTTCTAGGGCCTAGACCAAACGGCAAATAAGCGCCTTGAGGCCAGGTTTTATTCTTTTTATCCGAAAAACGCTCCGGTAAAAACTGCTCAGGGTTTGGAAAGTACTTATCCATTCTCTGCATAACCAATGGTGATATGAATATATCGGCACCTTTTGGCAGTGCGTTTCCGGAAGGCAACGTAACAGGTTCATTAACGCGACGGTGAAATATCCACGCGTGAGGGTACTTTCTGACCGTTTCTGAATATACTGTATTTAGATACTTCGATTTTTTATAAAAATCTTTATCCGGGGTTTCTTCGCCCAAAATATCCACAAGCTCATTTTCCACATTACGTTTGAGCTGTTTATTCTGTGACAATTCATAAAGCGTCCAGCTTAATGTTCGAATGGGATCTGAACCTGCAATAAAAAAACCTTTTAATTCGTCTATGATTACCTCGTCACTTAAAACCTTACCAGACATATCCTTAGCATCTAAAATTTGTCCAATCACCGATGTGTCTGCGTTTTCAACGTCTGTGGTTCGAGATTTACGTTTCTTATTAATATAACCCTGGATTCGCTTCTCTATGAGCCGATTATCTTTTTCATAAACTCTATTGCGTTTCGTGGGGATAAAACTAGGGATCATTACTGCCCCATTTTTTTGTTTACACATATTTCGGTGACAACGCACCGCCAAAGAATGAATATCAAACGCCTCTTTTTCATCATCGATATCAAAAACAAATTTAGCCATGGTTAACAAGCCCATATTAACCAGCTCATCCATCACATTAACTTCACCACCATCCACCCAGCGAGAAGCCACCGCCTCTGCATCAATATACATTTGCTTAACAAGCGTTGAGATTGAAGGTTTCATCCAAGGGCTTTGCAATGAACGCCGCTGATGCCGATGATCAGCACCTTCGTTGTTGAGAATACTCTTCCCTAAGAAGCGTTTGAAATCTCGGGGAAACCAGCTTTTGTCAAACGTTAACGGCTTTTTCATTAAAACGTACTGGATATCTTCGGGATTACTTAGGAGGTATGTCTTTCTTCCTAAATTCAGCTTAAAAAACTCCCCTTTTAAGGATTGGCGTTGTATGAAATCGATAGAGTCAATCCCGATAGAATATTGCCCGTTTTCCGATAAAAACCAACGAAATATACGTCCCACTCCATAAAACATGCAACTATCTCCAGGCAGAAAAACCTCGTATACATTTATAAAATGAGACCCTAGGTGCCTCTCAGAATTGGTGCGAAAGCGATCAAATGTTTTCAATAACAATTACTATCAAATCCTTTTTCTACTCTATCCCGCACTGTACCAACGTTTTAATATTAACCTTCTTCCTAGTTCCATTATTTTTTCGATCACACTCAGAAAAAACCGCCTGCTTTAAGTATTTTTCTATTTCTGTTTCTGCTAAAGGATTGTACACCATACGAGAAACGCTCACAAACCCCCCAGACTCATTGTACAGTGTACGAATCCCCTTGGCGTCTAATCCGTCATCAAGCTCATAAAAACAGGTGGCTTTTGGGGAATACAACACTTCTTTCGAGAATCCACTGCATTCATCATCAACAACAGCCTCATTAAACTCATCGTCATCATCTTGAGAAGACAATTCGTTGTTAGAAAAGTAAATTAGTTTCCCTAGGTTTCCATATTTATTTATTGTTGTTTCGATTCGTCGTAAATCTCCTGAAGTAGATTCAACCTTAGTGCTTTCAAGATAAGTTACAAACATATCAGACCAGACCTTGGGGACATTATAGGATACAATATAATCAGAATCCTTATTGCCGCAGGATACATCAATTTCACCTCCCCAGCCAGTAACAGGGTTCACCCTGTAACCATCATATAATGATTCGCCCGCCGTCCCTGCACCAAGGATAATGCAACCGCCATTTTTCGGCCACTGCCCCACAAACTCACGGTAAAGCTGCGCAGTTACAACAATGTCATGTACTCTTGATATAGTTAACGCCGATCTACGCAAATCATCCATATTTTTCTGAGGTGCAGAAAGAACAAGAGCAAGCAATGTTAAAGCGGCAATCCAAATCATGACCTCAACCAATGTAAATCCAGCGAGATAATGCTCGTGATGAGCACCTTTTGATTTACTCATAACAGGTATCATAAACAAAATGTCACATAACGGAATGCAAGAAGATTTTCTTCGCTACTAATATCCGGCGTCACCTGACAGCTTTCAACCTCTGAATAGTCCTCAAAAATATCTTCACTCCTTGCCTTGAGATAGACCGTCCAACTAGAACCCTCTTTATCTGTATAGATTCGATATCCACCTAATGTCGATGAATTTGAACATATCACTTCGGGATAAACAATGATTTCTGGGCTGTCACAGCCTGCAGGCATGGCAACTGTTATTTTCCCTTTATCATTCGCAACCTGTCGACCAAATACCGGAAAACTCTCTCGCCGAGGTCTAGGTGTATACATGTCAACAGTCTTACCGGTTGCTTTGGCTGATGGAAGCATAGCGGCGACCATTTTGGCAATATTTTCTGTTTCGAAATTCGAACGTGTTGTAGTAAAAATAGGATATCGATTGTTCACCTCATCACATGAAGTTGTAAGGTTATCTAATGAAATACCATTACCCAAATAACCACTATCGGTTAACGATTCCGACACTCCCGCTAATGCATTCCTACAGTCATTATTAACCTGGTCTGGCCATATCCCCTCGTCCTGAACAAATCCAATAGCTGCAGTTCCAATAGTCATCATTGAGGCAACTTCTTTATCCACTATTTTTTGTTCACTACTCTCAATAAATAATTGAGTAAAATAGATAGCACCCAATGTAACCATACTGACAACAACCATCATTTCTACAAGGGTGAACCCTTTAGATGTAATAAAGTTCATAATAACTCATAATTTAATTTCGTTTATCTAGATAATCGCTTGCTGGCGAACGGGTCAATCAAATATAGATCTACTAATGGATCTGTTTGCTGAGAGTAGAATGTCACTGGTTCCTCAGGCAAGCCACCTCCAGCAGGAATAATGCTCTCAAATGATGAATACTTAACATCAGATTTATTGGTAATCGTAAAATCCTTCGTCGCAACAGGGGCGATATTTTCAATATCGACTTCATACTGTGTTTTTATATAATTGATGTTCACTATATTTTGAAACTCGATCATTATCGCGTTACGTTTATATTGATGGTATGTAGTATTGGCAGTCGTACCCACAAAAACCGTAAATAGTGCTAATAAACTTGAGACCACCGATAGCTCAACCAAGGTAAGACCTTTTTGTTTAGATCCCTCCACTTGCTGCTCCTGCCAAAGGCAAATAAAACCCTAGTACAGCGGCTAATACCGATGCAACCATCAACAAAAAACCTGTTCGTGAAAGTGCTTTTGACACCCTTCGAGCAGCATGAATATTTTGCAATTGCATCGTTGCTTCCATTGCTTCTAGAATATGCGCTTGCTCTTCATCATCAACTTGAGAGATAACAGACATACCATCTCGGATGGTCGGATCCCAGTCTTCTTCATCAAATGCGGTACTCAAATCTTCAGAAGATGCTAAATGCGCGTAAATCCGACCATAAATATCGCGAGCCTCTCCTTTTGCTGATGCCAACAACTCATAAATAATATCAGTATCCACAAACCCCGATTTACGTAACATTCGATAAACCGATAGGAATTGCGTCCCTCTATCCAATAAACGTTTGTTATGAAAAAGTGAAAAGAAAGGCAAACCTTTCACTAAACGCCAACAGATTTTGCGATAAATGAGTATAAGTGGAGCAATAATTACGACTAGAAATCCATAATTTTTAATAACATCCCCTAGACCTAATAATATTAACGTGAAGTTATTCGGTGTTAAACTCAACGTTCCGCCCATCATGCCTCTTATTGTGTCACCGAGAAATAACGGAATAATGATAAAGAATGCTAAACCCAGTGCTATATACGTAATACCTAAACGTAATTCGCTGCTCACCTCCGTACTGATTTTTTCTTTGTTTAATAAATATTTTGATGACTCTCTGAGTGCATCTGAAAAACGACCGTTTTTTTCTGCTGCTCTCGCCATCAAAATGGCAAAACTATCAAAATGAAACAGCTTTAAATAATCTGACAGGCTTTCACAAGCATCCAGATTTTCTTGCTTTGGTGATAGCCATTTACTAGTATTCAGAAGTGTATTAACACCTTGATTTACAGTACGCCCAGAAGCGAGCGCACTGCTTAACGTCTGCATAAACACAGCTTGATTTTTCGCATCCGGAGCAGAAAATTCTACAGCCGCCGCTAATCGACCAACAAAGTCTTCCCGAACTGCGGTAATACGACGCTCTGGGATTTTTGAGTTCCATCGAGCTTCCTCTTTGGTTCCTGCCTCTATTTTTAAAGAGGAAGGTTCACCACGAGAATCAAGATAGTTTACGACGTAAATCATTAGGGATACCCAATCAACACGGATATGTTGCAGTAATTACATCTGACCCGTACGTTGGATCTGCCGAAAAGGCTGAGTTCCCAGCAAGTCTCAATACAAGCGCTGCTCCGACGGTGTCTATATTAGAAGTTCCTGTCAAATCGTATAGAACCGTTACAGTTCGAGTAGCAATCGCGTAAGACGCATTCCAAGCGGTCCCCCATGGCGTTAAATTCGGAACTCCTACTGCTCCTAAAGTATCCTCATCAAGCCCAGCCAAACAATTATCATTATTTTCTAACCTGTGGGCCGCAATAGCATTGGGAACATTACTTATTAAAACCTTTTCAACCAATTTCACCTTCATTCCATTAGATGATTGACCCATCTCTCTAGCAACAAAAATGGTTAGCAATGCCAACATAGATACAACCGTAATCAATTCCACTAACGTAAAGCCTGTTTGCTTTTTTTGTATTTTCATTTTCCACCCTCGGAAGTTAAGTTAAAAATTAATAATATTTCATATAAATAGACGAGATTGACTTAAAGATTACGCAGATTTTTATCTACATCTATGACTATTTTTTCACTGGACATTAAGTAAATATGCATCATCTGCTGCTGGAGAGGAAATAGATTCTTGTCGTGGTACCAATAACGGCAATTTTTTTGCGTGCTTTAAACCTCTACGGCTAACATGCAAGGGGTTAATTTTCACCTCTAACCCTTCTAAGGTAGTAACACCCTTCTTTGCTAGTCTAATTCCATCATCCCACAAATCCGTAAAATCACCTTTTATTTGCTGTGCTAGCTTTATTTCCACTGCACCAACGCCCTGGGAAATTAATTTTTCAGAATTCTCATCATTTTCAAAAACTTCATTTACCACATGTCGCCCAGTATACCCATAGCTGCAATGGTCGCAGCCTTCCGCTTTGGTAATAAACGGTACTGTTGAATCTTCCCGTGCTAATGCACCCTCATTTCGATACTTTTCCCATAGCGTTTCATTTTCAGAGACATGAATTTTAGATGAGCAATGAGGGCATACACGATTTACCAAACGTTGTGCCGTTACTACCAATAAGTTTTCTGCCAACAGAGTATCATCAAGCCCTAGATTGCGAAGCCGGTTGATTGCACCGTGTGCATCATTTGTATGCAATGTACTTAACACCAAATGTCCCGTCATAGATGCTCTTAATGCCAACTCAGCTGTTTCTCCATCCCTGATTTCACCTACCATAATAACGTCAGGGTCATGGCGCAGTAGCGATTTAAGCGCTTCTGCAAAACCCATGTGCTTGGATACCTCCAGCGCAGTAATACCATCTAGCTGATCCTCCACGGGGTCTTCTATTGTGTATATGGCTTTTTCAGGAAATTGGTCTCGAATGTCTCTTAATATCGATTTTAACGTAGTGGACTTACCACTACCGGTTGGCCCGGTGACGATAATCATGCCGCTCGATCGACGCCCTACTTCTTGCAATAAATTAACGTGTTTATCCGACAGCCCTAATTGATCTAAACGGCTGACGCCACGCATATTATTTAATATACGCACAGTGAATTTAGGTTTTGTGTGAGTAAACACCTTAACCGGAGCCATTTCTAATCGCATACTGACTTGTTTATGCGCAGCCTGGAAAACAAGATAACCACTGCACGGTTCTAAATAGTTATTTTGTTTTCCCACTCGTTCCATTAAATTATTAGCTACCAATTTAAAGCGTTCATTGGTGATAGTTTGCAGCCCTGGAATATTGGATACCTGACAACGACCATCCACACGAATCTTTATTACTCCACCGTGTGATTCCGGGTTGATATGAATATCACTGGCTTTTCGATTGATCGCTTCATTTAACAGATCATCAACAAATTCTTTTGCCCACGCACCACTACTTTCTTTGCTATCAAACGTCACATCATAATTGGCTTGAACAACAATATCAGACTCAAAGTCAGACATTGCCAAAATGCCCAATTTACTAAATTGTATCTTCTCTCTATTGTCTTTCTTTCGCCGAATTAATGGCTCGACTTGGCTTCGATCATACGGATTTGTTAGATAAAGCACATCATCCGCGATCAACCAGGGACACTTATCATGGGTACTTCGCACTAAAGAATCGCGATCAACAATCGTCCCGGAAAACACGTCCGTTTTGTAGATACCAGCCAGTACTGTAGCCAACTTTACGTCGTCGACACCCTGCTCCCACAACCGAGGTACAATTTCCTCCGCTGCCGCAGGCATCGCCATACTACGAGATATTTTTTCAGAAATCGCTTTATGGTCTACCAGTTTTTGCTTTATTTGCTCAAACTGGATAGTGAGACGGTTTTTTGTGTTTTCTGTAATATTAGACAAAATGCTACCTTTAATTGCTAAAATTTTTATAGGGTGGGCTAGCTATAAAAGCTAAATCCGGCAGTGTTAATTCCAACTAAACCCTACTTGATAAATAATACCTTCCTTTTCTAACCTGACACCATCTGATGCACTTACTGCCAACACTCGGTATCCTCCCGGAAGAAAACCGCCTTCTTTTGCTTCAACATCACCAAAACTTGTACTAAACGACGCTTTACTACCATTCACTTGTTTTAACACCGGTAACTCTAATGGGCCTTTCTGATCGGTACCTGTCCGAGTGCTGATCACTTGGTCCTTCTGAGACGCTGGGTGCGACGGCATATTTAACGAATCCATATCCCCTGGGACAAAACCGCCAGACTCTTTAAATTCTTGATATGCCTTGGCGATTTTTGCCCGCTGCTCAATCAGCTTTGCCTGGTATTTCAAGTCCTGCAATTCTCTAGCTCTTGTCGCTTCGCGTTCCAATATTGTCGCACCAACAGACTGTTCAGCTACCGCAGAAATCGCTGTTAAACTTAAACTTCCGATAAGCGCCATATTCACTATTGTTAACGTTTTCATATTGCCTTCCTCACCAACGTGTTATTCACTTCCAAGTACTGATAAACGAATAGTTGCGTCATTGCCTTTTAATGTAATGTCGTATAAATACGCGGGAACAGCAGCTTGTATCTCTTTTGCTGCTACCAATACCGCACCTACTGTTCCCTTTAGATCAGCAGTCCATGAAGCTAAAGGACCATTATATGAACCTTGAACGTTCTTATCAGATACAAGCGAGAGATCCACGCCATACTGATCTGTTATAGCAGTCACATAACTCCACTGACTCCTCACAGGAGGAAGAACTTCCAGTTGCGCCAACCTTTCTGCCTGGGTGTTATAGGCTTTAATATCCTCTTCAATCACATCAACATTTGAAAATTCTTCAGCCTGTATTCGGTTTGCCTGTCGTTTATAGACCTGATTCACACTCAGCATTAAAACAACGGCAAGTACCAACCAATGAGCCCACTCCCATTGTGATAAAAATACGGGAAGATGTTTATTCATTTTTCCCTCCTAGAATGCTAACAGCCCACTCTCCTTTGGGGTTATATGTTGATGTAACCCAAACAAACTGCTGCCCTGGATTTACACCATGATCGGGCATCACAAACATCACCTTGTTTTGTTGAAGGTTTTGATTTGATATGGTCGTCAATTGTTGATTAGACGACCACACCTCAGCAATACGTTCGAGCATTACTGCATCATTTGGAACATCTGTTAAACGCGTATTTTTTAACTTATCCAAACCAGACTGTATTGCTTGTAATAACTCCGTTTTGCTTTCTAGTTTTTCTGATTCTAGTGAGTAAACTTTTTGTAATGCAAAATCGATTGAAAAACTAACAACAATTAGCAGCGTTAATACAGAAACCAAATGACTCCAACTTCTACGCACGACATCTTTACGTTTTGCAAGCAACTCTACCGCTAGCTGCGCTTCAGTATCGGGCAACACAAGCTGTGACACATCAGGACTTAATTCTGTCGCCTCATCAAGGTTAAAGCTTGCATCTGCCGCGAAAAAACCCGCTTCATAGTCCCCAGAAAACTCTGCCCGACCTAAATCACAGTGAATGTAATAACCATCTTGAGGAGTAATAGTCACAACTTGTAACGCTTTTCTATACGAAACCAAGCCGCTGTTAATTAACGTATGCCACATACCAAATACTCGCGTATTCGGATAAGATTCCCGAATATCTTCTATATCCGTTTCTCTAATATGAATTGACGGGCATGTATTTGTCGCGGGTGCAAGCTCAACATATTGATGCTGCTCACTTAACGGTACTGGCCCTACAATATCGGGGATAAAAACCACATCCTCCCCTAAGATACGTACCGGCCTACGTAAATATTCCGAAAATTCAGACACCCGTTACACCCCTTGAATAATTGTGGGGGTAACCGTTATTACAAGCTCACGCCGCTCTACGCTTTGCGTTTCGCTCTTAAATAATGGCTTTATAATTGCGCCAGTAAGCCGCTCCGTCCAAGGCAGCTCTTCTAAGGATTTTGCAATTGCCCTTCGAATAAAACCACCCAACTGAATTGGCTTTCCAGATTCAGCGATGACTTGTGTAGACAGCTCTTGCAATGCTATACGGGGTACTTGTTGTATCTCACCCTCTCCAGCAGGAAATGGGTCAGCCCTATCACTTGAGCTTACAACAGGCCATATATCCAACAAAATCCTTCCATCTTGTAATATTCTAGGGGTAACGGCTAACGTAACACCAACACGGATAGACTCCAATGTTCGCGTAATAATATCAGGGCCATCACTACGACGTTCCGTTTCAATCTCCCCAATATATGTTAGTTCCTCTCCTGTTGCGATATACGCGTAACTTCCGTTACGAACGGTAATATTCGGTTGATTCAGCAACTCTACCTCACCAAATTGACTCAAGAATTTAAGCATGAAATTTGCGTTAATTTTACTTGAACTGTACGACATTGTGTTTTGGAATAACGTATTGTCTGGCGTTAATACGTTATTGACCAACGTTTTATAATTCAAACCGATGTTGTTTCCGTTAAGGGTTGCACCCACTGCAGACAACTCTGTCCAATCGATACCAGCACCACGATCATCATTTAACGTTACATCAAAGGCTTTTACTGAAATATTTACCTGCTTTGTTCCCGATTCAGCAATAGAAGTGAGAAATTCATCCACGGCCTGCATTCTTTGAGGTGAGCCTCCCGCATTTATAATCCCTACTGATCGTATTGCTTGTACATAGGGCGATAACCTTTCACCATCAGCATCTTCTTTATTAGATTTTTCAGTCACATTAAGTATTTTTTCCGCGCCACCAACAACAATATCCCACTCATCATCATCAAACGTTGTGGAAATCGTATTATCGGCAGCACCACCAACGTCTCCAGACCTGGATGAACTAAATGATCGACCCACTTTTAACTTCACGCTCCGCTTTGACGCAAAAACCGCAAGATTCCACTGCTTCTCGACGAAGGAACGAATTTCGACCTTCCCACTGCTCAATTCAATATTGTAACCGCTTAGCGAAGACAGATACTCAAGGTAGTCTTTAACGTACATTCCTTTTGCACTAATGTTTATTTTTTTAGTCAAATCAATATTCGCATCTTTAGGAACTATACTCATATTCGGCAGTTTAAGCCGCAACGCATCAACCAATGAAACAGCACCGACCAAACTAACTTTCTGGTTTAAATCACTTTCATCTAACGTCACTTCCCTTACATAAGTTGACTTTGACTCAGGAACAAAGGTCTCAACTCTTTTCTGTAACGGTTCATACTTCAACTTCTCCGTATGCGGAGCAACCGCACACCCACCAATCAATGTACTCACAGCAAAACTAGCTAACAGTGGTTTCAACATAATTCTCATTCTCTATAACTCCAACTGTTATCGCTTGCTGATGACTAACAACGGTGAGGCTTCACCGTCTGCATTGACTAATTCAAAAAAGTACTGATGACTCATACCAATAGAGTTCAATAAATCTGACAACGCCTGCTCTCTTGCTTTGGTTGTCACGTATTGAAAACGACGTTCTTTAATTTTTGGGTCCTTTACATCCACCAATATACGCCAGCCTTCTGGCATAATGGCCGTTGCTATCTCTTCAATCGTGCCTGCTGCAATTTCCACTGCAACCGCTGCATTTTTTACGACCAATGGGCTAACTTTATCTTCTTTACTTTGATTCGCTGTCGCGCTGGCTTGTTCTAATATTCGATCGGCATTAGCTTGAGCAGTTTGTACTATCTCTTCAGCGACCTGTTGCGCATTTTCTACCGCAGATTTTGCTTCAATGAGTTGTACTTTAAGAGATTCTAACTCTTGCGCATTTATTGCAGTATCTGCTGCCTGTACTGCCGTTACCGTTAGCGATGACAACGCAACGGTAAGAGCCGATGCTGCCGCGATCAAAGTGTTCTGTTTCATAGTTGCTTCCATTTGACGTGTGGTACGCCTAATTCCTAATATCTGACTATCTGCGCAATTTTTTGCACACATCATCTTGATGGTTTGGCCTGTAAATCGCTTTAATACGTAAAGAGACTGAGCTGACGCAAATTTATTACGAAAAACTGCGCAATTAATTTGCAGCTATTGCGCGATTTATTGCACGTTTTCTCAATGAAGGCTCTTCGCCGGTCACTGTGAGTAGATTTTGCTGGCGATTCTCTGCATCACGTTCATTAACGTAAGCACCAACATAGATAAAGTAAGCGGGTTTGCGTTTATTTACCCCACGCCATTTATCATTGATGTCAGCAACATCCAATACATTCCACATACTGTTCCAAGGAGTTAC
>MAAB01028897.1_pt1 | contig 183164 bp, 160 predicted proteins | sample 1115991 | NCBI WGS metagenome assembly MAAB01 (sample SAMN04961124, study PRJNA320927) | seawater metagenome | isolation source: sample BD02T18 sea water enriched with oil for 18 days | place: USA:Gulf of Mexico | collected 2013-07-27 | reverse complement strand
CTTCGGTGCCGGGTAAAAAGCCAATAGATTCAGCTATGTCTGGCGTTGAACGGGTGACAATTATCTTGTCATACAAGCCTCTTTCAATAACCTGCTCTAATGCTGTAGCAAGCGCAAGTAGCGTTTTACCACAACCTGCTGGCCCTGTTAAAATCACCAAATCAATACTTGGATCAAGCAATGCGTCCATTGCCATACCTTGATAAATATTTTTAGGATGGATCCCCCAAGCTGTTTTTCCCATCAAACGCTCACGTCCTAAATCTAAAATGGAAATTTGCTCGTCATCCCAACCAGTAACCTTACCGGCAAAGCTTTCACTTTCATCAATAAGGTATTCATTCATATAACTCACTGGCACAGTGCTCTTATCAATGAAGTGTGTGGTATATCGCCCGTCTGATTCGCTATCACACGCTTTAATTTGTTGCCAAAAATCGCCTTTAAATTGATGATAACCTTTGGTTAAAAATTGAATGTCATCAATAAGCTGATCGGTTCTGTAGTCTTCCACATGCGCTAGCCCTGCCCCTTTAGCTTTTAAACGCATATTAATATCTTTAGTGACTAAGACTATTTTGCTGTGCGGGTTTTTATCTTGTATATGCAACGCGGCATTAATAATGCGATTATCATTTTCATTAAAGGATAGTGTTTTAGCCGTTTGCGCTAAGGAGTAATCATTGATAATTGACAAACAGCCACTGGGGTGTTGCTCGTCATTTTCAGGTAATTTCACCCCCGCAAGTACTTGTTCGGGAGTAGCGTCAGACAAAGTATCTTCAAGCGCGCGAATAGCTACTCTAGCATCTCGGCTGACATCTTTACGTCGATCTTTTATTGAGTCTAACTCTTCTAGTACTGTCATCGGCACGACAACATCGTGTTCTTGAAAAGATAAAAAAGCGAAGGGTTCGTGCAGTAGAATATTGGTGTCGAGGATATAAATAGTTTTTTCTTCATTCATATAAGCATCTCCGGCATTAATGACAAGAAAATAGTGCTATAAAATTTGCTTAGCAACTACTATATCCACACAACTGCAAGTTGCATGGATATAGTAAACAATGGCAGTTTATTTAGAGCATGACAAGCGAAAAATTACTACTTTTTTAATAAAGCTAACTATGATTATGTATAACTTACAGGTACTATAGCGCCGTTTTCGGTGCTGCTCATTCGGCGCTACAATTTTATTTGAATTTTAAGTTATTTTGGAGCTTATTATATGCCATTTCAGGTAGGTCAACGTTGGATCAGTGATAGTGAATCAGATCAAGGATTAGGGACTGTTACAGGGTTAGAGCACCGATTTGTTAATATAGTTTTCACCGCCACGGGCGAAGCACGTCAATATGCTAAAGCCAATGCGCCATTAACGCGCGTTATATTTAATGTTGGCGATACTATTCCAAGCCACGAAGGCTGGTCGTTAACGGTAATATCTACGACCGAAGAGCATGGCATTCTCACCTACCATGGTATTCGACAAGATAACGATCAAGAAGTAAAATTAAAAGAAGTGATGATAGATCACTTTATCAAATTTAATAAACCCCATGATCGTTTGTTAAACAGCCAAGTAGATAGACTAGATTGGTTTCGTTTACGTAAAGACTGTTTACAGCACCAATACCAACAGCAGCAATCTGAATTAATGGGCTTAACGGGTGGACGAGTAAGCCTGATCCCACACCAACTATACATTGCTGATGAAGTAGGCAATCGTTTTGCACCACGGGTGCTACTTGCTGACGAAGTGGGTTTAGGTAAAACCATTGAAGCGGGTTTGATCATTCACCAACAATTAGTGAGCGGTCGCGCTAAACGCATTTTGATCATAGTACCTGAGTCATTAATGCACCAATGGTTAGTCGAAATGTTACGTCGCTTTAACCTTAATTTTAGTATTTTTGATGCCGATCGCTGTGTTGAAACCGCTGGTGAAGATGAAACCAACCCTTTTAGCACCGAACAATTAGTTTTAGTTAACTTAGGCTTTATTACCAAAAACCCACAGTGGTACGATGCACTTATTCAGGAAGACTGGGATTTAATGGTGGTTGATGAAGCGCACCATTTAAACTGGCAACAAGACAAACCTAGCCTTGAATATCAATGCATTGAGCAATTAGCACAAGTTATTCCCGGCGTTTTATTATTAACCGCAACACCTGATCAATTGGGGCATGAAAGTCACTTTGCTCGCTTACGCTTACTCGACTCTGACCGGTTCTTTGACTACGACAAGTTCACCGAAGAAGAATCTCATTACAGTGAGGTTGCCGATGCCGCTAACGCCTTAGTTGAGGGTGAAACACTTAACCAAGAGCAAGAAAACACCTTAACGACACTATTAAAAGAGTCAGATATTAGTGCCCAGTTAACCGGGCTAAACAGCGACAATGCCGATGAACAAAAAAGTATTCGTCAGCAATTATTAGCACAATTACTCGACAGGCATGGCACGGGTCGTATTTTATTTAGAAATTCACGTAATACCATTAAAGGTTTTCCAGCCCGCGAAGTGCATGCCGCGCCACTAGATTTACCAGAGCAATATCAAACATGCATTAACGAATTTATGCTTAGCGACTGCCCCGAAGCCTTAGTGAAATCGAAACAAGCAAAAACTATTTTCACGCCAGAAATTCTTTATGGCCTTGACGCACAAACACAAATTTGGACCGACTTTGATCCCCGTGTCGACTACTTGATAAACCTCTTGGCAAGCTTGAAAAAAGAGAAGGTCTTGGTTATTTGTGCCCACGCGCAAACGGCTATCGACTTAGAGGCAGCGCTGCGCATTAAAGAAGGCATACGTTCAGCCGTTTTTCATGAAGGTTTGTCTATTTTTGAACGTGATAAAGCCGCTGCTTATTTTGCCCAAGATGAAGACAGCGCGCAATTATTATTATGCTCTGAAATAGGCAGTGAAGGTCGTAACTTCCAATTCGCTCATCACTTGGTTTTATTTGATTTACCACAAAATCCTGATTTACTTGAACAACGCATTGGTCGCCTTGACAGAATAGGCCAAACTGAAGTGATCCGTTTACATGTCCCTTACTTTCAAGGCTCAGCACAGCATTTATTATTTGATTGGTATCAACAAGGTATGCAGGCGTTTGAACACACCTGCATTACTGGCCGAGTTATCTACGAAGCCTTTGGTGAGCAGCTATTATCGCTAGCTTTATCTGATCAACAACAATCCAGTGCCGCCGAAACACTGATCTCTGATAGCTGGCAGAAACATTTAACCATCAAAGCGGAATTAGAAAGTGGCCGAGACAAACTACTGGAATTGAATTCATCCGGCCAAGGCCGAGCGCACGAATTAGTCGAAAAAATTGCCAAAAGTGATCGACAAATTGAACTGCCACAATTTATGTTTCAAGCCCTAGATGTTTTTGGCGTTCAGCAAGATGATAAAGCCGACAATGCTATTGCGCTTAATCAAAGTGAGCACATGCTTAATAGCAACTTTCCGTGTTTGCCTGAAGACGGCACCACCATCACTTTTGATCGTGATACCGCCTTAATTAACGAAAATTACCAATTACTCACTTGGGATCATCCTATGGTGCGCGGCGTCATGGATTTAGTACTCAGTGATGAAATTGGTAATGCCAGCATAGGATTATTGAAAAATGAAACCCTACCTGTCGGCACATTTTTCCTAGAGTGTTTATTTACCGTCGAAGCAACCGCGCCAGCCCATTTACAATTAGGTCGTTATTTGCCGACCACGCCTATTCGTATTTTAGTGGATAAAAGCGGTAATAATCTCGCCGAAAAAGTCAGTGAAGATGTACTTGATAAACAATTAAGGCCAGTGAAAAAGCAAATGGCTTTACAGCTAACCAAAGCATTAAAATCACAAATAGGGCCTTTGGTGACTAAAGCTGAACAGCACGGCGCACAAGAAATTACCGCTATTCAAGCAAAAGCGTTAACCAACATGCAAAACAAACTTGAGCAAGAGCAAGAGCGATTAACGGCATTAAAAGCGATTAATCCAAGCGTACGCCAAGCGGAAATTGACTTTATTAGTCATCAACAGGCAGAGTTAAATCATTATATTGATAAAGCTCAGCTAACGTTTGAAGCCATTCGTATGATAGTGGTCACCAATTAATGATTAGAACAGACTAGAAAAGGTAACGTTTCACCACCGAGCAGTAATGAGCCACAGAACTTTTCGAACCTACATAAGTATTTTGTTATTCTTGGTGTAGTGCGATGACCTCAGCGCCCTCGGTGGTAAAAATTTTTAAGTTAAAATAAATATCAAAAACGTAACGAGTTAATAGAGATTAATATGAGTGCCAACCCTGATTTTATCTACCAACCGCCAATGAGCCCTTATCTTGACATTGTTTACCAAGACGCTGATTTGGTTGTACTCAATAAAGGCAGCGGTTTGCTCAGTGTGCCAGGGCGCTTGCCTGAGCACCAAGATTGCTTACAGAACAGGGTTCAACGTGTGCTACCGACAGCAACCATAGTGCATCGCTTAGATATGGCGACCTCAGGTTTAATGGTAATGGCGCTCAATAAGCCTGCTCATGTCGCCATTAGTCGTCAATTTGAACAACGAAAAACGAAAAAAAGTTATATTGCCCGTGTTTTTGGAAAAGTTGAAAAGCAAACAGGCAGCGTAGATTTACCGCTAATTTGTGATTGGCCCAATAGACCGAAACAAAAAGTTGACCATGAAAATGGTAAAAAATCACTCACTCACTATCAAGTATTGGCCTTTGAAGAAAATTCTACCTTGGTTGAACTAACGCCTATTACGGGTCGCTCTCACCAATTGCGGGTGCACATGTTAGCATTAGGACATCCCATTTTAGGAGATAGACTTTATGCCCATAAGCAAGCATTAACCGTTAGCCCAAGGTTGCAATTACATGCGCAAATGCTGACATTGGCTCAGCCAACAACAGGCGAAGCCATTACGTTTACCAGTGATTGTCCGTTTATATAAGTTATACGCTATACATACCCTTGACAAAATAGGGTCTGTACAAAGACCTAAAAAACGTAACTGTGCACCACTGAGCCGCGATACTTTACTTCGGTTTTCTCTGTGCTAATGACTTTTAAGCTGAATAAAGACTAAAAAACACTAAAAAGTTAACATTATCATGCTAGCAACCGATATAGAGTTACAGCCTTTAATATGGAAACGTTTGTGACGACATTATCAAAAATCACTCTATTTATGCTCGCCTTTTTATGTTGGCAAAACATAGCATCAGCTGAGGAAAGTGCAGAGAAAGACCCACAAGCAGCCCCCAAAAAAGCTAATAACAAAACTAACGCCACAACAACACCAACAGCGGTACCAACACCTGTGGCACTAGCACTACAGCATCAAGCCGATTTAAAGCATTACCTGCCCGCGACCAAAGTAAAACCTATACTTGTTGGCGCACAAGAATACATCACCCTAGTTAATGAAAGCATTAGTCCTAATAATAAAGGGGTGGCAATACTGGTTCCCGATTGGCAGCAAGGTGCGGTGAACCCAAAAGCGATTAACTTTCTCCGTAAAGCTTTACCTAAACAAGGTTGGACCACGATCAGTGTTCAACCCAATGCTAAGCCTGACAATTATCCGTCAACCGCACTTAAATTAAGCACTCAAATAGAAGAAAATAAAACTAGCCTTGATGATTATAAAATCAATTTTATCGCTATGATCAACGCGATAAGTGACAAAGCAAAGGAATATCCGGGTATTGTTATTATGATTATTCAGGGTAATCATGGCGCAATATTAATGGCTGCTTTAGATTCAAACGACAATCTACAAGCGCCCAATGCCATTATTTTATTAAGCAGTTATGTACTCACCAGCGACACATTACTCGATGAAGGCAACCGTGACTTTGCTAAAGCCTTAGCGAACAGCGAACCACCAGTATTAGATTTATACCTAAAACACGATAACGCTATTGTCATCGCTAAAGCACCACAACGCTTAGCCTTAGCCAAACAAGAAATGAAAGTATACTACCGTCAACGACAACTCAATAACACCGCGCAGGGCTTCTACCCAGAGCAAGCGTTACTGAGCCAAATTAACGGTTGGTTAAAATCAATAGGTTGGTAAGACAACCATCGGTAGGAGTAAGCAAACTCGCGAGTGGTGAAACTTGATACCCACCATTTTATTTATCTTGCTTGGTAATCAAATCATACGCCGCTTGAATATCTTGAGTTTTTTCTTTGGCCGCTTCCATCATTGCCGGTGGTAACCCTTTAGCAATGAGCTTGTCAGGGTGATGCTGAGACATGAGTTTACGGTAAGCTTTTTTAATATCTCCTTGAGCCGTTTCTTTACTCACCCCTAAAATTTTATAAGCATTATCCAGTTGCCCAGCATTGGTTGGGGCATTGCCACCATTAAATTGCTGATAGCTCTGCCCTGCTTGTTGATTAAAAGCTGCGCTGGCAATGATCATTTCTAACAAGTTATCTAATTGACGAGCCGAGTACCCCAAAAGCTTAGCAATAGTGTGCAATACTTCGCGCTCTTTGGTGTCTAAATCACCATCAGAAAAAGCGACCTGAATTTGAATTTCCAAAAACATCAACAACAAATCTTGGCGGTTGCCACAAATGCGCTTAAATTTGCGTAATCGCTCTTTAAGCGGAAACCCCGCCATTTTACCTTCACGAAAAGCATCTTGAGCTTGTTGGCGTAATTCGTTGTTTAGGCTAAGTTTATCCATATAGGCGCTAGCAAACGCTATTTCATGATTAGTCACTTGCCCTTTCGCTTTAGCGACATGCCCCATCACCGAAAAGGTGCTATAAAAAAAGGCCGCTTGACGAGAGACATCATCCTCTTTACCTTCTGTTAAGCCATTAAAATCGAAACCTCGGCCGCGATCAAAAATATGTCCTAACCAAGCCCCTAATAAAGCACCAAACAAGTTTTTACTGAGCATAAAGCCAAATAAAAAACCTAAAACTTTTCCCCAAATGCGCATATTTTTGTTATTACCTTACACTTTATTTACTAGTTATCGACTATTTACTCGCTACGCGTAGCTAGAAGAGCATGACCAAGTGACTGCAAAATACCGATTTAGAATTCACTTGCCTAACCATTTGCTATATCATATACGCTTCATCGTGCATATTTAAGATAACATTTAAGAATTAATGCTTTTTTCTCGACAATTTTTTTTCCTTGGTAGCGTTTTTACTTATCTTAGTAGCGCATTTTGTTGTTCGGCTTTTGCCGAGCAAACTCAGCCAGTATCGGCTCAGCCGCAATCACAATGCCCTATACCAACTTACATTCCCATCGTGAGCAAGGCATTAAAAATCACTGATGACCGCATTCATATTACCTCTAAATATTCCAGTATCGAAAAAGATCAAATAGCTAACTTTAGTGGTGGTGTTACGCTAATTGATAAAGATCAAATCGTTATTGCTGACAAATTAGCCTTTAATCGTCAGTTAATGACTTTTAATGCTCAAGGTAATATTCACTATCAAAATCAAAGTATCGGTGTTATTGCTGATGAACTTAATGCCAATAAAAAAGATGAAATCACAAGTATGCTTGGTGCCTCTTATCAACTTTATGGCAATCCCGTTCATGGTAGCGCAGGCGAGCTTAAACTCAGCTCAGCACAAGGGTTAAGTTTATTAGCTTCAACCTTTACCACCTGCCCTGGTGAAAAACCTGATTGGCAAATAAAAGCCTCTGAAATTACCATATCTGCCGATGGCGCTATTGGCAGTGCTTATCATGCACAAATGAGATTATTTGATGTGCCGGTATTTTATTTGCCCTATTTCACTTTTCCTGTGTCTAAACAACGTAAAAGCGGCTTTTTATATCCTAAAATTTCCAGTTCCAGCAATTCTGGTTTTGAAATTGAAACGCCTTTTTATTGGAATATTGCTCCCAATATGGACGCCACTATAACGCCTCGCTATATGTCAAAACGTGGCACACAATTAAACACTGAGTTTAGATACTTAGCTGGGCTGCAAAACGGTAGTATCGACTTAGAATACTTAAATAAAGATAATGCCATAACATCAAATACAGATGCTCGCTACCTTGCTAGATTCCAGCATGTGGGTACCTTTTCGGATAACTTTAGAGCTTATATTGACTACACCACCATTAGTGATGATAACTACCTAGTGGATATTGGCTCGAGTCAATACAACTCTAATGATGCTTATTTATATCAAATAGCTGAACTGGCTTATTTTGGTGAACGTTGGCAAACCACGATGAAACTACAAGATTTTGAAGTCTTAGGTAACCACCAAGCGAGCTACAAAACCCTGCCTCACGTTGAGGTTTCAACCCAACAGCCGCTAGCCTTATTTGTGCACCAAGATTTGCCCGGGCAGTTTGAGCTTTACTCAGAGCTAACCAGCTTTCAGCCAGAGTTAAACGAACAAGTAGACGCGAATCGTTACCATGTTGAAGCAGGACTAACTTTTCCCATGTCGACTCCTGCATGGTTTTTCAACTCTGAATTTAAACTGTTGCATACTTATTACCAGCAAAATAACATCCAAGCAGGTAGTGAATTATCAGCCACCGTAAACCGTACCTTGCCAAAAATACGCTTTCATGGTGGTATCAACTTTGATCGTAATATGTCGTTATTTGGCTCTCAGTATCGACATACGCTAGAGCCACAACTGCAATACTTGTATATTCCTGAAAAAGACCAAACCGATATAGGATTATACGACACCACTAATTTGCAAGACGATTATGATGGTTTATTTAGAGACAGAAGTTACAGTGGTTTAGATAGAATAGCAGGCGCTAATCAATACACTTGGGGTGTCACCAGCCGTGTGTTAGATAAATCAAACTTAGAGCTATTTCGCCTTAGCTTGGGTCGTATTCAATATTTAGATGATAATAATACTTTTGATGAATTTATTGATGCCGAAGTTGAAAGTGACACAAAAAGCCAACAATCATCAATGGCCGTTGATTTATTTTATCGTTTAAATCATCAATGGCAAATCAGTGCCGACATTCAATATAATACTATCGATAACTTCACCAACAAGGGGCAAGTGGCACTCAATTATCAAATTGATAAATATAATTCAGTTCAATTGAACCATAGGTACACTCGTAATGTCTCAGGTAGTAGCTTAGAACAAGCTTCTTTATTAGCGAGCTTCGCTATTAATGAAGATTGGGCTTTTGTCGGTCGCTTTACTGAAGATTTAAAAAATAGTCGCAGTATAGAAAGCTATGCCGGCTTTCAATATGAAAGCTGCTGTTGGGCGGTACGTATTGCCTACCATAGATATATCAACTCAAATTTAGGTGATGAACTCTCATTCAACGAAAACCGCGATGAATTTAACAGTGGTTTCGTGTTAGAGTTCATCATTAAAGGGCTTGATGGTAAGCAAGGCGCTATTGGTACACAAGAAATGTTTAACTCAAGTATATTTGGCTATAAACGCCCTTATTACTTGCAAAATTAACTACTTGCAAAGTTAACTACTTAGAAATAATTTACCAAGCTAGTTATTTGCAAGATTAACACACCAAATCAGTTTAGAAGATGCGTATTACATGAAAAATTTAGTCAAAAGAATTACATTTACTAGCTTATTACTAGCAAGCTCATTAATGCAGGTACAAGCTAAAGAAGAGCAATTAGACAAGGTTGCAGCCATAGTCAACGCCTCGGTAGTACTTGAATCAGAAGTACAAGATTTACTGAAAAACATCAAAGCTCAGGCTGAAAAAAATAAGCAATCATTACCATCAGACAGCGCTTTGCGTACACAAGTCATGGATAAATTAATTAATGACAGCCTTATATTACAAATAGGCGAGCGCATGGGCGTACAAGTCAGTGACGCGCAACTCGATCAAACCATAGGTAATATGGCACAAGAAAATAAACTTTCTTTGTCGCAATTTCGTGAAGCGATAGTTAATGACGGTAATGACTATGAAAAATATCGTGAAAGTGTTCGTACTGAAATAGTCTCCGGTGAAGTGCGCCGCAACAGTGTTAGACGTCGCATCTACGTGTCACCGCAAGAAGTATCAAATTTACTCGAGTTAATGAAGGAACAAACCAACAGTGATATTGAATATCACCTCGGTCATATTTTAATTGAATTTCCAACGGACGCTAGCCAAGAAGAAATGACTGCTGCTAAAAATCGTGCTAACAAAGTTATCGAATTACTCAATAGCGGCTCTGACTTTACTAAAATTGCTATCGCATCATCAGGCGGCGCTAACGCCTTAGAAGGTGGTGACTTAGGCTGGAAAAATATCAATGAAATGCCAACGCTATTCTCAGAATTAATTGATGGCAAAGACAAAGGCACTGTTGTCGGCCCTATTCGCACCGGCTTAGGTTTTAGTATTGTAAAAGTACATGATATTCGTGGTCGCCAAATTGTTGAAGTAGAAGAAGTACATGCGAGCCATATACTAATCAAGCCTTCAATTATTTTAAGTGAAGCAAAAGCAGAAGAACAGCTCAAAGGTTTCATCGATCAAATTAACGCCGGTGAAGCAACGTTTGAAGAACTAGCAAAAGAATTCTCTGAAGGACCGACATCAGTACGCGGTGGCGATTTAGGCTGGGCTAACCCCAAAAGCTATGATCCCGCTTTTAAAGATGCGTTAGCCTCGATGAAAAAAGATGAATATCACCAACCATTTCGCTCATCATTTGGCTGGCATATCGTACAACTTCATGACAGACGCATGGTAGATGCCACCTCGCAAATGAATCAAAATAGAGCTTATCAAATTTTAAATAATCGTAAATTTGGCATAGAAAGCGCTCGTTGGATCAAAGAAACCCGCGATGAAGCTTACATAGAAATCTTTGAACAGGATGAAAAGTAATGACTAAACGCATTGCCATCACGCCTGGTGAACCCGCTGGCATAGGTCCTGATTTAGCGATAACGATTGCTCAACAGGCTTGGCCAGTGCAAATTATTGTTGTCGCCTCTAAAGCACTTATTGCCCAAAGAGCAAAACAATTAAACCTAGCAATAACCTTGATTGACTACGACTTAAATAGTGCGGCTTGTCCGCAAGAGGCTGGCAGCTTAACTATTTTAGATGTTCCTTTAGCCCAGCCTTGTATTGCTGGCACTCTTGATGTAAATAATGGCGCTTACGTGGTTGACACCTTGAAAATAGCCAGCGATAAAAACATGTCAGGGGAGTTTGATGCTATGGTGACAGGGCCTGTCAACAAAGGTTTAATCAATAAAGCTGGCATATCTTTTAGTGGTCATACCGAATACTTTGCTCATCAAGCCAACTGCTCAGATGTGGTGATGATGCTGGCCACCGAAGGCTTGCGTGTTGCCCTAGTAACCACACATATTCCGCTTGCTTATGTCTCAAAAGCGATCACCTATGAACGCTTACAAAAAATAACCCGTATTTTGCATCAAGACCTAATAACAAAATTTGGCATAACTTCACCTAAAATATACGCCTGCGGCATTAATCCCCATGCTGGTGAAGATGGCCATTTAGGCCGTGAAGAACTAGATATAATGATCCCTGCCTTTGACGAGTTAAGAAATGAAGGCATGCAAATAATAGGGCCACTACCCGCTGATACCATTTTCCAAGAAAAATACCTCACTGATGCCGATGCTGTTTTAAGCATGTATCATGATCAAGGCTTACCCGTGTTAAAATACAAAGGTTTTGGTGCATCGGTTAATATCACCTTAGGCTTACCTTTTATCCGTACCTCGGTTGACCACGGCACAGCGCTAGAGTTGGCAGGTACAGGTCAAGCTGACTCAGGTAGCATGATGGAAGCCATGAAAAGTGCCATTGATTTAGCTAATAGACGCAAATAACAACAATAACCAAAGCGGCAAGCTGGATTATTTTTACAGAAATATTTACGCATAGCAAGCCCAGAAAAACGAGAAATTATGAATAGCAGAACTCACTTAGGCCATCAGGCTAAAAAACGCTTTGGCCAAAACTTTTTACACAACGACGCTGTGATCAGCGATATTGTCGATGCTATTAACCCTGAGCCTGGTGAAAATTTAGTAGAAATAGGTCCCGGACTTGGTGCATTAACAGAGCCAGTAGTAGAGCGCGCCGAAAAAATTTCTGTGGTTGAATTAGACAGAGATTTAGCCCATAGACTACGCCACCACCCCTTTTTATCGCCCCATTTAACTATTTATGAAACAGATGCCTTAAACTTTGATTTTGCCCAACTCGCACTAGAACAACCATTACGTATTTTTGGTAACTTACCTTACAACATTTCTACGCCATTGATCTTTCATCTTTTAACCTTTAAAGATAAGGTAAAAGATATGCACTTCATGCTACAAAAAGAAGTCGTTGAGCGTATGGCAGCAGGGCCAGATTGTAAAGCCTACGGTCGTCTTTCTATTATGACCCAATACCAATGCCAAGTGTTTCCTGTGATGGAAATTGGCCCAGAGGCATTTAAACCTGCGCCAAAGGTAGACTCAGCCATTGTTCGCTTAGTGCCACACAAAACCATTAGCAAGCCAGTAAAAGACATCAATGCCTTAAATACCGTATGTTTAGCTGCATTTAACCAACGACGGAAAACCATTCGTAATAGCTTCAAAAAGCTACTCAGCGTTGAACAGCTAGAGTCGCTAAATATTGATGCCAACCTGCGTCCTGAAAACTTATCAATAGATGACTACATAAAACTCGCCAATTTTATTGTCGAGAACCCAGCTAAAATTGATGAAAATGCTGATAGCAAACTTTCTAGACGTGCAGTGAAAGCCGCTCTGCAGAAGGCAGAAGCCAGAAGTCAGAAATAATTAACTCCTAAATTTAGACTATTGAAGAAGCAGGGGCTATATGGCTATTTATTTGGTAGGTGATATTCAAGGTTGTTACCAAGAGTTACAAGCACTGCTTAGCCAAGTGAACTTTGATAAAAACAACGATCAACTCTATGTTGCAGGTGATTTGGTGGCACGAGGCCCTGACTCTCTGGCAACCCTAAGGTTTATAAAGTCACTTAAGCATTCAGCCAAGGTGGTTTTGGGTAATCACGACCTCCATCTACTTGCCGTTTATGCCGATATTAAAAAAGTCAAAAAACAAGACCAGCTCGCCGAATTACTTGCAGCCAGTGACATACATGAGCTTATGCACTGGCTGATACAACAGCCATTATTACAGCAAATAGGCAATGATAATGCTTATATGAGTCACGCAGGTATTTCACCTCAATGGAGTTTGAAAGACGCTATTGAACAAGGAAATAATGCTCATCAAAAACTAATCTCAACAGAAAAAGACTATTGGCTACGAGCAATGTACGGCGAACAGCCTAATGACTGGCAGCAAACGCAGAGTCCTGAAGATAAATTTCGCTACACCATCAATGCCTTCACTCGTATGCGCTACTGCGATGAGAATAATCACTTAGAGTTTGAACAAAAACTTGCACCCAGTTCATTATTATCCATAAAAGAACCAGCAAAACCAACACTATTCCCTTGGTATGAGCGCTCAGATGTGATCAACACCACAACTTGGGTATTTGGTCACTGGGCTACGCTTATGGGACAGTGCTCACATCATAACATTTATGCCCTTGATACTGGTTGCGTTTGGGGCAACCACCTAACCTTACTACGTTGGCATGATAAAAAAACATTTACTGAACCAGCACATAAAACTGCGCTTTAGCCTATATTTAAAGGTGAAAAAGCTGTTCAGCTTGATATACTCATTAAACTCTAAAATGTTATTAAACATATTTTGCATTAAGCCGATATGTGATCACAATGAAGAGGGCTTTAAAGGGACTGAAAGCATACGCAAAATAAAAATATATATAAAATAATAGAATGGCATCTTTCTTTATGAAGATGATCATTCAATAACTAATGCATTTGGTCTTATAATTAACTGGTGATATTTATGAATTTAACTGTAGCGATGAGAATTATTGGTGGCTTTACCATTATTTTAATTCTACTTGTTTTAACGAGCGTAACTTCTTGGCTCAACCTTAATAAAATTAGTGACTCAACCGAGCAACAAAACCAATTAGCCATACCAACGTTAAAGGGCAGTAACCAATTAACCCTTGAACTGAACCAAATGGCCAACTTCACCCTAAAAGGTTTCTACGAAACTAAGTTATCCTCACTAGAAGAAAACCTGCAAGCTTTTAATACTGTCAAAGCTCAGTTTGTCCCCGCATTTAAGCAATTAAAAACCTTAGTAGAAAATGAAAACAACCTTATATCAAATCTTAATAAGGTAACTAAAGTTTATAGCACTTTTGAACAAAATGCTTTATCCGTATTTAAAAATAGAAAAATATCCATTGAGCAACAAAACGCCTTAACTGAAAAAGTCAGTAACTTGGAAGAAAAAGCCGATGATGCCGTCACTTTATTGCTCGACTTAGCTGATCACGACTTGGCTGAGAGTAAATTACAACGCGCTATTAACTTAAGTGAACAATTAGAAAATCAATTTAATGGTATTGTTTCATCATCATTTGAATACCGAGACACCTTAGCAAACGGCACCGCAGATTTAATAGAAAGCGAAATATCATTTAATCTCGAGGGTGCACAAAGCTCAGTAAATGACATTATCGCTGAGCTCACCATGAATGATGTTGACGATATAGCTCAAGATTTATCCGCGGCTTTTACTGACATTGAAGATTTATTATCTCCTAATACTGGCGTGCTATTCCACAAACGTTCGCAATTAGCTGCCAACCAACAAGCGAAAAACATGTTAGAAACGGCAGAAGACAACACCGAGCAAGTTAACAAAATATTAAATAAACAAGTTGATTTAGCTAACCAAGCCACTATACAAGCCAGTGAACTGGTAAAAAGCTCAGTAGCCAGTGGTAATACCCAAACAGCTATTATAATGGCGGCTTCTATTCTTATCGCCATCGTTATTGCTCGTTTTACCCTCATCAGCATTACTCGCCCATTAGCCCGAGTTAATGACATGCTTAACATCGTTGCTTCTGGCGATTTGTCCCGTAAATTAGATGAAAGCGGCCAAGATGAATTTGCATTATTGGCTAAAAACTGCAACTTACTTATTGATAGTTTACGTCATTTGATTGAAGGTATTGTTAACCGCTCGTCACAACTTGCCGCAGCAGCAGAGCAAACCTCAGCGGTAACTGCCGAAAGTACCACTGCCATTGAAGAACAACGCAACCAAGTTGAACAAGCGGCTTCTGCTACCACAGAAATGAGTAGCACCGCACAAAGTGTTCTGTCTAGTGCTAACGATGCATTGGGTGAAATAAAGCACGCCGATGATGAAGCCGAACGGGTGAAAACAATTTCAGCCCGTAATCGACAAACTATCGAACAACTTGCCGGTGAAGTTGAATCAGCCGCACAAGTTATCAATCAATTACAACAAGATAGCGCTTCAATTGGCGGTATTTTAGATGTGATTCGTGGTATTGCTGAGCAAACTAACTTACTGGCACTAAACGCGGCAATTGAAGCGGCCCGTGCCGGTGAACAGGGTCGAGGCTTTGCGGTTGTTGCCGATGAAGTCAGAACGCTAGCAAGTAGAACACAAGAATCAACGTCTGAAATTCAAACCATGATTGAAGCCTTGCAATTAGGTGCAGGTAAAGCAGTAACGGTTATGGATGCGGGTCAGTCAAAAGCAGCGGATTGTGTCAATCAATCAGAAGAAGCTGACAAAGCGTTAGAAACCATCACTCACGCCGTTCACGAAGCGTTTGATCGTAGCTCGCAAATAGCTACTGCTGCTGAAGAGCAAAGCGTTGTTGCTCATGAAATTAGCGAAAACTTAGAATCTATTGTTGCCATTGCAGAGCAAACCACCGCCGGCTCACAACAAACCGCAGCCTCAAGCAGTGAAGTGGCTAAACTATCTGAAGAGCTACAACAATCAGTACAAGAGTTTAAGTTATAGAGTAAGTTACACTAAAAGGGTTAACTGATTACCCACTTAGTATTAAGGATATAAACCGCTTTATATCGCTTTATGACGATAATAAACAAAAAAACCTGCTCAATATATAGCTATTGAGCAGGTTTTTTTATGTCTTAAATACAATAATATTCATAGTAATTGCACTAAATCATTGCGACTTGTGCTGGCTCCAATACTCCAAAGCAGCGCGCGGCGCTACTCGTAATCCCAAAAGCCAGATCACAGCCCTTAACGTTGCATTTTCAATATTATTTTAGATCAACTTAGGCAAAAAAAAACCAGTAACAAATTTGTTACTGGTTTTTAATTATCGAATTATCGCTAAGCGAACAATCAATACTTCATTTGATATTAGAAGTTATACGTTGCTTTCACGTAGTAGAAACCACCATTGTAATCAAATGGACCACTTTCATAGAATTTAGCACCTACAACCCCATAAGCACCGCCATCCTTTTGGAGCTCTTGTGCGTCGGTATCAAGAATGTTGTTAGCACCGGCTGATAACGTCCAGCTATCATCAACAAAATAGCTCACTTCTGCGTCTAAGGTAAACGATGAGCCAACGGTTTCTGACCAACCATACGAGCTATCAACATCTGGCTCATCGGCATGAGTTGCAAACCATTCGCCAAAATAGTTAGCACGCACAAACATGCTTACATCTTCCCAACTTTGTGCCAAAGTAAGCGTTCCTCTATGCTCAGGAATACCTTCTTCTAAACGACGAACTTTAAAAGCAGAAGTGAATTCACCTGGATCATCAACTTCAGTGGTATTATAGTTATAAGCAAGACTTAACTTAGTGTCACCACCCATTAATTCCATACCATAGTTTGCCACTACATCTATACCTTGTGTAGTAGTATCAAAATCGTTAGCAAAGAAAGTCACTGAACCACCCAATAATAATTCTGGGCTCGGGTACTTACCTTGAAGATTATCAACATTCTCTTGAGTAATAAATATCTTATCTGTTTGAGCGACACGATCTGTCACTTCAATGTTATAAGCATCAACCGTCATAAAGAAGTCGCCGCTTTGATAGACTAAACCAATGGCATAACTTACTGATTCTTCTGGTTCAAGTTCAATACCGCCTAGCTCTGCTGATACAGGATGTGTTGGCGGAAAGGTTGCCGACTGAATTAATTCACCATTAACAAGCGACGTTTGTGTATTAACTACATTGGCTTGGCCAACCGTTGGTGCTCTAAAGCCTGTGCTATGAGAAGCTCGTATGGATAACTCATCCGTTAATTCATATTGTGCTGTTAACTTATAATTAATGGTATCACCAAATGAAGAAAAGTCTTCATATCGTAATGCCGCTCCTAATAAGAAGCCCTCGGTTATATATGCTTCAACATCAACATAAGCGGCAATACTTTGACGAGAATTTATGCCTTGAGATTCTGGCGAAAAACCAGCAAAACCATGAGAACCAACACTAAAGCCTTGATCGGCCAGAGGTCCTTGTTGCCATGAAGCTTGTTCACCTGAGACTATTTCAAAGCTCTCTTGGCGCCATTCAATACCGGTTGCAAAATTCATATCATCATCTAAACCGATATCAATACCTTTGACTAAGTCAGCATTAAAAGATTTTTCTAACTGAATATAAGAGCCCGCTTCAAAGGAATTATTAGGTTGATCTACATTTAATGATCCCAGTGATGGGTTTACTGTATTAGCTAAAGTATAAGTCGATTTGTTACGACCTACAGAGCCACTGATGTCATATAAAGCCTCATCTAAGAATCCCCCTTTAATTTCACCACGAGTACCCATAGTTAATGAAGTATCATTAATCACACCAGTAAACTGGGGAGTATACCCACCAGGGTACAACTCATTGAATGCCCAACAATTATCATTATTTGCAACATTATTAATATAATCGTCTTGGGTTAATACATTACTAGAAGTAATGGCAATATTTGGACATGCCGCAGCATTTCCATCCATAGCACCAACAAGTAAATCACCATTACCATCCGTAAATACACCACCACGATTTTGCGGATTACGATAATAATAACCACCCGTTGCGGTACGATCAGAATAGTTACCAAACATGTAAAATTCTTTATCGTCGCCTATATCAAGACCAACATTAGCGAACAAGGTAATATCGTCATCAATTTCAGGATTACCCCACGTTTGGGCAGGATCATTTACCGAGGTATTACCCGCATCAATCAAGGCCTGAGCATCTGGACGCTGAACTGTACGGCTAGTCGCATCCGCTGTTTTATATTGAAAAGACAGGTTGGCAAAACCATTATCAGTAAAAGGTAAACCAACGTTGCCATCGACGACTAATTGCGTACCATCGCCCTCATAATATTCACCATGACGAACTGAAATTGAACCGCCATCGGCATTATCTTTCAATACAAAGTTCATCACGCCCGCAATAGCATCAGAGCCATATTGTGCCGCAGCACCATCACGCAATACTTCAACTTGCTTTAGGGCCACAGAAGGAATGACCGAAATATCAGGTCCCTGAGCACCATCATTAACGCCACCACCTTGAAAAGCAATAACCGAGGCACGATGGCGACGCTTGCCGTTTAATAAAATTAACGTTGAGTCTGAAGATAAGCCACGTAAATTCACTGGGCGAATAAATGAGGCCGCATCTGAAATAGGCTGTTGACGGACATTAAATGAAGGTACCGCGGCTTGCAGCATATCAAGCATATCAGAAGAAGCGTTTCTTCCTAGCTCACCACCACCTACAATATCAATGGGTACAGGAGAGTCTGCCACTGAACGAGGAGCAGCCCTAGAGCCCACTACCGCGATACGTTCAATTTGCTCTTCTTTGGCTGAATCAGCGGCTTCAGCCGCATACGAGGGTGCTGTGCCTAGCGCTACGCCCACAGCTAGGGCTAACGTTGTTGCACGAAATTTAATAGACATGTTATTTCCTTCTCAAATTTATGTTTTTAACTACTAACCTATACCTGCTTTTAAAGTGTATAAAAACAGCTTATTGGCTTTCATCATTTTTATAATTATTCATATTCCTTGCTTCTTTTGGCAAGTAAATATGTTTAACATCAGTGCTTAAAACCACTGATGACCACCATTTATAAAGCAGTGATAAAAACTTTACAAGAGGCTTTCAGTTTGAAAATGACAGTTACGCTACAAAAAATAACTTGATAATGACGATTCTACGAAGCAAATATGACAACAATATAAATAACTATTTACGTTATAAGCTATAACTAGCAATGCTTATAGCGTAAAAGAGACACTTAAATAGTGCGAAAAGATTCGTAATAACAAATGTGATTTTTATCAAAAAAAATATAAAGGTTATTTTTATTTTTTACTTTTTTATTGATAAAAGTCAGTTGAAACACTAAGTTTCAGCTGATTATCGCTTTATTCTCACTGAGTAGTGACAAGTAACTATTGACATCAACCAGCACGGCTTTATAATTCAGGTCGCTTGAAGTTCGTTTTATATTTTTGTACACCATTACGCTGTTAATTTTTGTCTATCAGAACTAACACGTCCTGTTTTATAAGTAATAGCAACACTTTTTAGCAAACCCGCTTTTTTCTGTTTATTTCATATAAATCAGCTAAAAAGCACCATTACTCATAAAAAATTTAGGATATAGTTATGTCTACTACTACTGGTACAGTAAAATGGTTTAATGAAGCAAAAGGCTTCGGTTTCATCGAACAAGAAAGTGGCCCTGATGTTTTCGCTCACTTCAACGCAATTGTTGGTGACGGTTTCAGAACTTTAGTTGAAGGTCAAAAAGTTGAATTCACAGTAACTGACGGTCAAAAAGGCCCTCAAGCTGAGAACATTGTTGCTCTTTAATTTGCAGCAATAAATAACCCGTTTAGGTTATTTAACCAGATAACATAAAGCCAGTAACAATTGTTACTGGCTTTTTTATTGGTGGCTATATAAGGTATCCACTCGCGAGACTCTTTGCTATCAGCAAAGATAGCTATAAATAGTTGCAAAGACTAAGAATTATTATAAAGCGCATAACCGCGAGCCGCTTTGCTTAAATTACCTGGTTCAATGTTTACAATAGTCTTTAACTGCTCTGCCAATGTAAACAATGCTTGTTGCTCACCTTCCACTAATTCTATTTCAAGCTCGTTAATAGCTATAGATTTAGGGCAAGTCGAGGTGCTAATAGTGCCTCTATCTAAGGCTAGCTCAATCACATTGTTATCTTGATTAATCAACCAAGCTTGACGAGTAAAGTTAGTGGTAAAAATAACCTGCAAATTTTGCTGCAAAGCATTAACATCAAAATTTTCAGGCCAAATATGTACAGGAAATAAAGCCAGCGCTAAATGGTTGCTTTCAATATCGACATTATATTCAGGCCTAGAATGTAAACCATCAACCACTTTACCTGCCGTTTTAATAGTTTGCTCATATTTATGCCCTTGCGAGCGAATTCTCAACCCCATATCCATTTTTCTTAATTCAAGATTGTTGCTATCAAAATAGTCATTAGCCAACAATTTTTCGGTGTATTGAAAGTCAATATCTTGTGTCTTTAGCATGGCTGTTATTTTATCTGCAACACGGTCGTTTTCGATATCTGTTGCTGATAGTAGGAATTTAAGCTCTATTTCTGTGTTCATTTATTATTTCATCACCCTTTTATAATGCACCTTGCAAACACGCACAGCATACACTTTGTTTATCAAGACACCAACGGATTCCTAATCTTATACCAATGCTAGTAAGTTAGTGATCAAATATTAATGAGGATAAATTTTCAAGAACAAGCCGCTTGATTGAGTAATAGCTGGCTTATATATTTATTTGTATTGGTATTAACTTGATATCAAAGCAGCAAACACATAATATCTTCTTTTCAATGATTTATTATATCTAGTGGTTGTTTCATGAATATTCCAAGCATTTCTTCCAAGCAGCAGGTAATACAAGTTGCTAAACAAAACCTTATCGGCTTTTTCATCATTTTATCGGTCGCTTTTTCTGTTCAGGCTCAAGCGGCTGAAAAAGGTTACATCTCTGACGACCTCTCTATTTTCATGCATGCAGGCCCAGGTACTAACTATCGTATTCTAGGTACCATTAATGCTGGCACCCAAATAGCTACCACAGGAAAATCATCAAATGAGTATAGTGAAATTATTGATGACAAAAATCGTATCACTTGGGTTGAGTCTAAATATATCACCAGCCAACCGGGTTTGCGCTTTGTGGTTGCCGATCTAAACGCTAAAATAGCCAACAGCAGTGACTATAATGTACAACTTGATGGTAAAATGAATGAACTGAAAAGCACGGTCGAACAACTTAATCAAGAAAAGACAAAGTTACAAACTGAGTTTAAGCAAGTTCAGCAACAACTAGAAAAAACACAAAACAAGGTTAAAGATCAAGATACTAATATTAAAAAGCAATGGTTTTTCAATGGCGCCATTGTTTTGGGCATAGGGCTAATTTTAGGACTGATTTTACCTAAATTTTTTGCTCGACGCCGTAGCGCTATGGACAGTTGGGAATAGCACTTATTTTTGAAGTGGAAATTAGTTTATGAAAATATTAGTGATCCCTAACCGAGGCCGATCGTACCACGCCGTTCGCCCTGAGGCTGAATGTTATATAGGTTTAGCAAAAGCTGGCCACGACATTACCATAATGACTTGTGACACCAACGCCTATATTGAAGAATATAAAAAAGCTGGTTTAACAATAATCCCATTACGCTCGCTAAAAAAACATAGCTGGGCGGTTATCAAACAAGTTCATCACTACATTAAAGCAAATGCTATTGATATTGTTTACGCCACTGAGTCAAAAGGTATCCCTAATGCGGCTTTTGGCTGTATTGGTACTAAAGCCAAAATGATAGCCTATCGTGGTACAACTGGCGGCTTATACAAAAGCGATATTTCCAATTATTTATGTATGTTACATCCTCGTATAGATGGTGCTATCTGCGTATCAGAAGCTGTAACCAAATACGTTAAGCCAAAGATGCGTGAGGTTATTCAGCCCAATGTCATTACTATTTATAAAGGCCATGATTTAGCTTGGTATCAAGGTGATGCTGTAGAGCTAAGCAGTTTACATACGCAGAGTGGAAACTTTAACGTTGTTTGTATTGGTAGCCCAAGATCACAAAAAGGCATGCGGTACATGCTTGATGCTATTAAAGAACTCAGCGATATTGACAATATTAGGTTAATTCTTATTGGCGATAATTTTGATTGTGAACCATATATTAGTGATATTAAGGCTACAGGTATGAATGATAAAATTATTCAAACAGGCTTTCGCTCTGATGTACCTCAAATAGCTAAAGCGTGTGATGTATTAATACTACCTTCTGAGCGTGAAGGCTTACCACGAGTGGTACTTGAATCACTTGCCGTTGGCACACCAGTGATTACGTCAGCCAATGAAGGCGCGATGGAAATTATTGAAGATAAAGTTAACGGCTATGTTGTGCCTATTGGTGAAGGTGAAGCCATTGCCGAGCGTATTCGATTTCTAAGTAAAAACACTGAATTGCTAAAACAACTAAGTATTCATGCACAAAAAACCATTACCACAAAGATGTCCCATAAGAGAACGGTTCAAAATATGGAAAACTATTTTCAAGCTATGCTATAGCACTTTTATCAGCTCAAAAAATTACCCAAACCTCCAATATTTTAACTTTTTACGCATTTTAAATTGTCGAAAGAAATCTATCGGCTTTTTGCTTAATGCAAATTTATCAGACAGCATAGCATCAACAGCATTTAACACTCTGCTGGATGACTTGCCATCATTATAGGGGTGAGTCATGCTAATAAAATGTTCAATCTGCTTCATTAGTTCTGATGGTTTTAGCAATGCTTTTTCAATAGTCTCCTCCAATAAATCGACACTATTAATATCAAGTAAATAATCGGTTGGTGCAATATTATTAAATGTCACAACAGGCTTACCTAGCAATAAAAACATAATCAACACTGATGAGGTATCACAAACCATCACATCCGCTTGTTGTAATAATGGAATAACATCATCCGTTTCCACAAAAGATAAGTTTTCATTTTGAAGTGATTTATATTTTTTCACTATATCAGCAGGCATTTTAGGATGGAATTGCACCAGCCAATGCCACTTATTTGATCGACTAAGCCTTTTTACTGTTTCAAATAAGTGAGGAGCACAGGAAAGCTTTTTTGAAAAAGTAGAGCATAAGAGTATAGTCGGCTTACCTGCAGAGGGCTTTTCATGATCTAAATAAAGATAATCTAGCGCACACCAACCTGTTTCAGCTACTTGAAAATGGTTATGTTGCTCAGCTAATTCTAAAAAAGGCTCCGTAGTACTGGGTCCTTGAGTACAATAAAGGTCAAAACAATTTCTAACTTTAAAATGATCATTATTGCCTCTTTTATCTACTTTACCCGCATCAAAGCCATGAAAAACGGCAACATTAATACCCGGTAAAAAAGTAGGTGCAATATTAGCAGGGTAAAAAATAGCAACTGGCTTATAGTTTTGTACTTCATCTATTGAGAGCAATCGTTGTTCATTTGAGTTTAAAAAATTACCATTAACTTCTTTACCCTCTAAAAACCATGCTGCTTCATCACCTCTTGCCCATATTTCTTCTTGTAAAGGTCGTAAAATAGCATAAGAATAATTTTGGGAAATATAAAACAAATAGCGTTTAGCTGGCATAGATACTTCAACTTGCATGAATAATGATGCTTACATTTTAAACCTATATAAACATTATGAAAACACGTATAATCTTTTTCCTTCAAATATTGAGTTTTTTATCCAATTTATCGGCTAGTAAACGGATCTTTTCATACATGTTTTTCTCTAAATATTCATTAGCAAAATTGTTTTTCATTGGTAGTTTTACTTTCGCAGCCTCTGCTATGGCCGAGCCTTGGATAGATACTTCCGATATTTATTTAAAAGCCAACATTCAATTACTTGCTGATACCGGTAAAATAATCACGCCAGTAACCACTTATCCTCTGATGTGGCACGATGTGATTCGTGACCTAAAAAGCATTGACGTAATTAGCTTAACAGCAAACCAAAAGAACGCTTATTTTTACGTTAAACATCAATTTAATTTAGCGAAAAAAAATCAAACCCGCATTAAGGCGCAAGTAGGATTAGAAAACAAACGCTTTACTAGTTTTGGTGATAGCCAAAGCGATAAAAACAGCATCACGGTGCATTCAAGCATGATGTCTGATCATTTTGCCCTCAAAATAGCACCAAGCTATAGTCATAACCCACAAGACGGTAAAGAAACACGTTTTGATGAGAGTTATGTAGCCGCCTTTATGGGTAATTGGGTAGTTTCATTTGGCCGACAAAATCGCTGGTATGGGCCAACGTGGGATACTAGTTTAAGCTTAACAAACAATGCTAGGCCTATCACCGCGCTTAGTATTTCCCGTAAATCTGCTAAGGCTTTTATCATTCCTTTCACCGAATTTGATATTCCATGGACAGTCACGAGTTTTATGGGACAAATGGATGATGAACGCACGATAAACGATACTTTGCTGTGGGGCTTTAGATTAAATTTCAAACCGTTTAAAAATTTAGAACTTGGCATTACACGTTTAGCGCAATGGGGTGGAGCAGGCCATTCCCAAAGTTTATCTACATTTGCCGATATTCTACTTGGTAAAACCAACTGCGGCATTGACGATGTAGTGTGCGATGAAAATAACCCAAACCCCGCTAACCAACAAGCTGGTTATGATTTACGCTATAGTTTCAGTTTATTTGATGTGCCGATGAGCTTTTACGGACAAAAGTTTGCCGAAGACGGTAAGGAAGGCACACTAAACTATTTAACCAAAGCACAACCTCAGTTTGGTTTTGATGCCCATGTAAATATTTTTGGCAAGCCTAGTACTGTTTTTATCGAATTAGCCGATAGCTTGGCTGATTGCGGTACAAGAGATAACATTGGTGACTGCTATTATGAACACTCAACTTACTCAACCGGCATGCGTTATAACGGTCGTACTGTTGGCAGCACTTATGAGAATGATGCCAAAACTTATGTGTTAGGCGCTATTTCACAATTAAGCACCAACACTCGGCTAACCACAAAAATCCGTTTTTTAGATCTTAACTATGATAACAGTGATAAAGCACCAAACGATCCCATTATTGGCAACACAGTTACCAGTATTGCCGAGCAAGTTTGGATGATATCGAGCAGCGTTCAGCATGATTATAAAAACTGGCGCTTTACTTTATCTGGCGATATAAGCCAATCAAGTTTTGATAATGATATTGATGATGAAACAGAAGTTAATGCTGCTTTACAGGTTGAATACAACCTTTAATCATCAAGATTAAGTCACCTATATAACTAAAGCATCTAGCGGTTAAATTTTTTTCATTTGACAAAAATTGAGTAAATGCGCTATTAATAGACTCCTAAATAAATTTTATTGTGTTAATTATGCTTATTTAGTGCATAATTAACTAGTGCATAATTAAAAGACTAGAAGTAAAAACATAGAAAATGATATTAGTAACTAAGCAAATTCTCCTCAACCTCCTCCTCGTACTCAAAGTGCGCGGCTAGGTTTTATTGCTTATTCATAACATTTTCAGATATTACTCAATCAGAGCATAGTCTAAAAATATACACCAATAAGAATTAATTAAAACCCGCGCTAACTAACGCGGGTTTTTTACGTCTATGTGTTAGTTAGCTTTTAAATAACATCAGCAAACCACATTAGGCATATAAAGGATAAAAACATGAGCAATACCACATCAAACTCGCTAGGTTCATCCTCACAAGGCTTATCATCAGATAATGTCATTATTTTCGACACCACCTTACGTGATGGCGAGCAGGCGTTAAACGCTAGCTTGTCAGTACATGAAAAGCTACAAATTGCCCAGTCGCTTGAACGTTTAGGCGTGGATATCATGGAGGTTGGCTTTCCTGTTTCTTCTCCTGGTGATTTTGAATCCGTTCAGCAAATTGCTCGCACCATCAAAAATGCTCGAGTTTGTGGTTTAGCTCGTGCGGTAGAAGCTGATATTGATGCTTGTGCGCAAGCATTAAAAGTTGCCGATCAATTTCGCATTCATACCTTTATTTCTACCTCTGATGTGCATGTTCAGCAGAAATTACGTAAAGAATTTGCTGACGTACAAGCCATGGCTGTACACGCGGTAAAATATGCCCGTAAATTTACTGATGATGTTGAGTTTTCATGTGAAGATGCTGGGCGCACGCCTATTGATAATTTATGCCGTATGGTTGAAGCCGCGATTGATGCAGGAGCCAGCACAGTAAATATTCCTGATACCGTTGGTTATACTATGCCGTTTGAGTTTCAAGGTATCATTACCGACTTATTCAACCGTGTGCCCAATATTGATAAAGCCATTATTTCAGTGCATTGTCATAATGATTTGGGTTTAGCCGTTGCCAACTCTATGGCTGCGGTACAAGCAGGCGCAAGACAAATTGAATGTACTATTAACGGCATTGGCGAGCGTGCAGGTAACTGTTCATTAGAAGAAGTTGCCATGATCATGAAAACCCGTGAAGCTTTATTAGGGGTAAATACCCATATAAACCACCAAGAAATTGCTCGCACTTCAAAACTGGTAAGCACTTTGTGCAATATGCCAGTGCAATTAAATAAGGCTATTGTTGGCGGTAATGCTTTTAGTCATTCATCGGGTATTCACCAAGATGGCATGTTAAAAGCGAGTAATACTTATGAAATTATGACACCAGAAAGTGTCGGTATTGCTAAAACTAAATTAAACCTAACCTCACGCAGTGGTCGTCATGTCATTAAGCACCGCATGGAAAGCTTAGGTTACCAAGAAAGCGACTATGAAATTGAAAAACTTTATGCTGACTTTTTAGCGCTAGCGGATAAAAAAGGCCAAGTGTTTGATGATGACTTAGAAGCGCTATTATTTAATATTCAGCAACAAGACAGCCAAGATCACTATCGTTTAGACACCATTAATGTGCAATGTGGTGATGGCGAGTTTGCAACTGCCAGTATCAAATTATTAGCCGGCACTGATAGCTCTAAAGTACAAGCGACCACAGGTAACGGCCCTGTTGATGCTCTTTACCAAGCCATTAAACAAGCGGTTGATGTTGAGTTTGAAGTAAGCGATTATAAAATATCTAATAAAGGCTCAGGTGAAGATGGTTTAGGGCAAGCAGATTTAGTTATTACTTGGCAAAACAGAAATTTCCATGGCTACGGCTTAGCAACGGATGTTATTGAAGCGTCGGGGCAAGCCTTAGTTCATGCACTAAATAGCATACACAGAGCCATAACCATTGCCGAGCTAAAAGCAGCAAAGTAAAATATCAATGAGCGCGATTAAAATCCCGCCTACAACATACGAACGTAGGCGGCTTATTTTCGGAAGAAAGTGTTCGCGCTATAACTAATATATTAAAGGTTTGAAAAACATGTCCAACATAGCAATTTTAGCCGGTGATGGTATCGGCCCAGAAGTAATGATTGAAGCTAAAAAGGTCTTAACGACCATTGCAGAAAAATTCAATATAACACTGAATACCAAAGATTATGATATTGGTGGCGCAGCCATTGATAACCACGGTAATGCCCTACCTGATTCAACCATGAAAGGCTGTGAAGCAAGCGATGCCATTTTATTTGGCTCTGTCGGTGGCCCAAAATGGGCAAACTTACCCCCTACTGAACAACCAGAACGTTGTGCACTGTTAGGTTTGCGTGGTCATTTCGACTTATTTTGTAATATGCGCCCTGCCACATTACAACCAGCATTATCTTCATTATCAACATTGCGTAGTGATATTTCTGAGCAAGGTTTCGATGTGTTAGTCATTCGCGAATTAACAGGCGATATTTACTTTGGTGAGCCCAAAGGCCGTAAAGGCGAAGGTGAAGAAGAAACCGGTTTTGATTCAATGTTTTATTCGCGCCGTGAAGTGAAACGCATCGCCCACCTTGCTTTTCAGGCGGCACAAAAGCGTAACAATAAAGTCACCTCAGTAGATAAAGCCAACGTATTAGCCACTAGCCAATTATGGCGTCAAGTGGTAGAAGAAGTTGCCGCTGACTACCCTAACGTAACGTTAGAGCATTTATATGTTGATAACGCAGCAATGCAATTAGTGCGCGACCCTAATCAATTTGATGTAATGCTATGCCCTAACCTATTCGGCGATATTTTATCTGACATCTGCGCCATGATCACCGGTTCTATGGGCTTATTACCATCAGCCAGCTTGAACGAGCAAGGTTTTGGCATGTACGAACCTGCTGGCGGCAGCGCACCCGATATCGCTGGTATGGGCATTGCTAACCCAATTGCGCAAATATTATCAGCCGCACTAATGCTACGTTACAGTCTAAATGAAGATGCTGCCGCAAAAGCAATTGAAGAGGCTGTTGGTAAGGCGTTAGATAATGGTGTATTAACGGCTGACTTATTACCAGCAGGCGAAAGAGAAAATGCTAAAACCACGAGCGAAGTAGGTGATTATATTTGTAAACACATTACTGGCCAGAATTAAAGAGAGCGCATAACATGACAACAAACACTCCCCAAACCATGTACGAAAAATTATGGCAAAACCACTTAGTTGAAGATGTGGCTGGCGAAACGCCCTTGCTTTTTGTTGATCGTCATTTGATCCATGAAGTCACCTCGCCACAGGCCTTTGCTAACTTACGTTTTCATAACCGTCCTGTGCGTCATCCTGAACGTACAATCGCCACTATGGATCACAACATTTCAACTCGCTCCATCAAAATTGATGCCGCAGGAGAAGGTGCTGCAAACCAACTACGCGCGTTAGAAAAAAATTGTAAAGACTTTGGTATTGAGCTTTTTGGTATGGGTCATAAAAACCAAGGTATTGCACACGTTATGGGACCAGAACTTGGTTTAACTTTACCTGGTACTATTATTGTTTGTGGCGATTCACATACCGCCACTCACGGTGCTTTCGGCTCCTTAGCTTTTGGTATTGGCACCTCTGAGGTTGAACATGTTTTTGCCACGCAAACCCTTCGTCAAAATAAAGCGAAGACCATGAAAATTGAAGTAAAAGGTCATGTTGGCAAAGGTATTAGCGCTAAAGATATTATTCTTGCCATTATCGGTAAAACAGGCAGTGCTGGTGCTACCGGTTATGTGGTTGAATACTGCGGCGAAGCCATTGCAGCGTTAAGTATGGAAGAGCGTATGACCGTTTGTAACATGAGCATTGAATTTGGTGCCAAGGCAGGCTTAGTCGCGCCAGATCAAACCACTTTTGATTACGTAGAAGGTAAAGAATACGCACCAAAAAATGACGTTTTCTTGCAAGCGGTTGCTGATTGGAAGCAATTAAAATCAGATGATGGTGCAGTATTTGATAGCGTTATAACCCTTGAAGCAAAAGACATTAAAGCCCAAGTCACTTGGGGAACTAACCCCGGACAAGTGACCAGTATTGACAGCATTGTGCCGCACCCAAATGATTTTACTGACCCTGTTGAACAAGAGTCTTGTAAAAAAGCACTGAAATATATGGACTTAACGGCTGGCACTAAAATTACCGATATTACCGTCAATAAAGTTTTTATCGGCTCTTGTACCAACTCGCGTATTGAAGATCTTAGAGCCGCAGCCATTGTGGTAAAAGATTACACAACAAAAGGTCAAAGCGTACAACCCACGGTAGATGCCATTATTGTGCCCGGCTCTTACCGCGTTAAAGCGCAAGCAGAGAGTGAAGGACTAGATAAAATATTTAGCGACGCTGGTTTTGAATGGCGCTTACCTGGCTGCTCTATGTGCTTGGGTATGAATGACGATGTACTTGAAGAAGGCGATCGCTGTGCCTCAACCAGTAACCGTAACTTTGAAGGCCGTCAAGGTCGTGGCAGTCGCACGCATTTAGTGAGCCCTGAAATGGCAGCCGCTGCAGCAATTACAGGTCATTTTGTCGACTTGAACGCGTAACAATTGTCTTTTTGCTATTTAAAGCAATTAGCTTCAAGAAAAATCGCTACTTAAAATTTTTAGGAATGCAAATGGAAAAATTTACCACACATACTGGCTTGGTTGTGCCATTAGATATCGCTAATGTCGATACCGATCAAATCATCCCAAAACAATTTTTACAAAAAACCGAACGTGTTGGCTTTGGTGTACACTTATTTCACGATAGCCGTTACTTAGATCATAGCGGTAAAGAGCCAAACCCTGAATTCATTTTAAACCAAGCTGAATACCAAGGGTCGAGCATTTTATTAGCCCGTGAAAACTTTGGTTGTGGTTCAAGCCGCGAGCATGCTCCTTGGGCATTAGAAGAATACGGTTTTAAAGTGGTCATTGCGCCAAGCTTTGCCGATATTTTTTATGGTAACTGCATCAACATTGGTTTATTACCCATAAAACTAAGTGAAAGCGAAATTGAGCAATTATTTGCTCAAGCTGATGGCGCTAAGCTTAACCTTACGGTTGATTTACCTAACAACAAGGTTAGCTTTATCAACGCTAACGGTGAGCAAATTGCTTTTGATTTTAGCCTAAGTAAGTTTCAAAAATACAGCCTAGAAAATGGTGTAGATAGCGTCGGTTGGACTTTAGCAAAGCTTGACAAAATTAAAGCTTTTGAAGCAAAAATACCCGCTTGGCAGTAAAAAACTTATGACATTCGCCTATAGCCAAATGCCACTCGATAGATGCAGTAATGAGCGTAAAAATAAAACCTGGTTAACCGCAGAATTTAATAAACCAGAGACCTTATTTTGCCTCATAAATAACGGTAAGTGTTTTTTTAAACTTGATGAAATAGCGCCACTTTTGTTAAGCAAAGCACAACTTTTAACACTGAATGTTGACCAGTGCATTTTTCTGGGCAGAAATGAGCAACAAGCTATTTTTGCCGTAGATCAGAACAAACTAAAATTTTCTGACCAAGAAGAGTTATTAACACTGGGGCAATGGCTATCGTTAAGGAAACACACCTCATTACTTCACCCCTTTGATGCCGCTATTTTAGCCTTGGCTAAGGGCTTGGTACATTGGCATAAAAGTCATCAGTTTTGTGGGCAATGTGGCAACATTAACCGCTCGGCTGAAGCCGGTCACGCTAGAAAGTGCAGTGAATGTAGAAATATGACCTTTCCACGAACTGACCCTGCGGTAATTATGCTGGTTGAAAGAATGTTTGCTGATGGCGTGCCACGCTGCTTACTTGGCAGACAAGCAAACTGGCCTGACGGAGTATATTCAACCTTGGCGGGTTTTGTTGATCCCGGTGAGACACTCGAAGCGACAGTGATACGAGAAGTCGCTGAAGAAACGGCAATAATTGCTGAAAACCCAAGCTATATTGCTTCTCAGCCATGGCCATTTCCTGCTTCTATTATGCTAGGTTTTATTGCCCAAGCAAGCTCAGAAAAAATTGATACCCGACAAGATAGCCTTGAAAGTGCCCAATGGTTTTCACGACAGCAAATTGCCAATTTTGCTGTTTATGACTCGGCTATTAACAGCGAAGGACAACAAAACACACCGCAACTTACACCTAAATATAAAATGAGTAGCAGTGATTCTATTTCTGCCTATTTAATTACCGCTTGGCTAAATAAAGAGATAGGAAAGCATTAGTTATACAATCTTCAAAAGTTTGATACTAGCCGCTACCAATTCGTCAACGCTGGTAAGCTAAATTTTTCACCGCGATAAGTCAGAATAACTTGTTGCGGTAAAATTTTATCAATACTTAAACCCTCAACAACAATATCCCCCTCATATCTATCTCGACCGTTAACTTTAACCCAGCCTTCACCGTCTGAAGCATAGATATGCTGCTCAAACTTCAAACTAGGAATACCTTTTTGTACCCATGTTGGCATTTGGGTTAACGGCTTTACATCGTCAGCTAGCGTTTGTGTTTGCTCCACCTCTGCTTGATTAGTATTTGCATTTTTGGTGTCATCTATCGCCGCTTGAAAACGTGCTAATAAATCATCAGAAACGCCATCAACGGCTGCCACTTGGTAGTTTTCTTTTTGAGGGATAGCTAAATTTGGTGCGACTGCTGTTGCTGCTTGTTGTAACTTGTCTGACTGATTGCTTGTCATCTGATTAGAATTTTTAGCAATAGGCGCTGCTGCAGACACGATTTTCTGTTCGATGATAACCTCAGGTTTAGGCTCAGGTAAGAATGGTTGCGGTGAAACTTGTACTTGTTGCGTCGCTACTTTTTCTACCACATCAGCAATAGCGGCTATTTTGGCATTTTCTCCGTTAGCTACCAGCAATGTCTCTTGAGCATTATCACTTTCAACTTGTAATGGGGTTACTTGTAATGGTTGTGCTTTTCCTAACCAATAGCCAGAAAACAGTACTAATAATAAGGCACTGCCCGCCATTGCCAGTTTGGTATTTTTCTGCTGCCACCAAACAGGCTGTTCAAAATCATCCCCTAAGGCATGACTTGCGGCTTTTAAGATAATTTTTTTATCAACAACGCTGTTATTACTATTGTAAGCGGCCATCAAAGCACTATGGCAAATCAAGTTAATAAGTCTTGGAATACCTTGAGATAGTTTATGAATAGCCGCTAAAGCACCGTCATTAAAAAGAGCACGATGACAATCAGCTACTGACAAGCGGTGTTTTATATACAAGACTAGTTCTTGCTGATTTAACGGTAATAAATGATAACGCGCAGTAATGCGTTGCGCTAACTGCCGTAAATCACGACGCTTCAATAATTGCTGCAACTCAGGCTGACCAATTAAAATAACTTGCAGTAATTTTTTTGTGTTAGTTTCTAAATTCGTTAACAAACGCAGTTGTTCTAACACCTCTGCTTCTAGATGCTGAGCTTCATCAATGATCAATAAAGTATTGATGTCATTAGCATGGTTTTTTAATAATTTTTCTGAAATTTTATCCGTCAGGGTTTTTAATGTTGCCCCCGTTTTACGATAACGAATTTTTAACTGATCACAAATAGTCGCCAGTAATTCTTGACTTGATAAGGTTGGGTTTAAAATAAAAGCCAATTGGGTACTTGCGGGTAAGTCCGCCATCAAACAACGGCTGACTGTCGTTTTGCCCGTTCCTACTTCACCGGTAAGTAAAACAAAACCACCCGAACCGTCTAAGCCATAGCTTAAATGTGTTAGCGCCTCACGATGCCTATCACTCATAAATAAATATTTAGGGTTTGGCGCAATGGAAAAAGGTAACTCACTTAACGAGAAGAAATTTGTGTACATAAAAACGAAACGACAAAAGTAGAAAATGCTGTGCTGAAATTACCTTGTTGTTGCTAAGAAGTCTACAATTTACGCACGTACTTGACGAAAAGTTATGGTAAACTTTAGCCAATTATTTCTCTCTTTTGGCTATTTTTTTGAGCATTAACACCACCATTACAAATATCCCTGAACTTGATGTTTATCTTGTCGGTGGCGCTGTGCGAGATCAACTATTAAATAGAGCCGTTAAAGATCACGACTATTTAGTTGTTGGTGCTAGTGTAGATAAAATGCTGTCCTTAGGCTTTAACCAAGTAGGCAAAGACTTCCCTGTTTTTCTCCACCCAAAAACTAAACAAGAATACGCCCTCGCCCGCACAGAGCGCAAACAAGGGCAAGGTTATACGGGCTTTAGTTGCTACGCTGAGCCTGATGTGACTATTGAGCAAGATCTGTTAAGGCGAGACCTGACCGTTAATGCCATGGCGATGACCAGTGAGGGTAAAATTATTGACCCCTATCACGGCCAGCAAGATTTAGAAAATAGAGTATTACGTCACGTTAGCGATGCTTTCATTGAAGATCCATTAAGAGTATTACGTGTTGCCCGCTTTGCTGCCCGTTATCATCGCTATGGATTTACTATCGCGTCTGAAACGCTTGCCTTAATGACTAAAATTAGTGAGAGTGGCGAACTATTAACACTCAGTGCTGAGCGCGTATGGCAAGAAATGCAACGCACACTTGCTGAGGATACCGATTCAGAAAATGAGCTTGAACAAGCCAGCCCAGAAATATTCTTCCAAATACTGCATCAATGCCAAGCACTAAAAGCACTATGGCCTGAGCTAGATGCTTTGTGGAACGTCCCTAATCCCGCCCAATGGCATCCTGAAATTTGTAGCGGCGTGCATACCATGATGGTATTGCAACAAGCAGTATTACTAACAAAAAATCATGATAACAAAACCGCAATTCGTTTTGCTGCTTTATGTCACGATCTTGGCAAAGGCTTAACTGCAAGTGAACATTGGCCAAGCCACCGCGGCCACGAAAAAGCCGGCTTACCTTTAGTCGAAAAAATAGCCAAACAACTTAAGGTGCCCACTCATTATAAGCAATTGGCCTTAAAAGTATGTGAGCATCATCTGCATTGTCATAAAGCTTTTCAGTTAAAGCCTAGCACTATATTGAAAATTTTTGATCAGCTTGATGTTTGGCGTAAACCGCAAGAATTTGAAGACTTTCTTATCGCCTGTAAAAGTGACTTTCTTGGTCGTCTTGGCTTTGAAGACCGCCCATACCCACAAGAGCAATTTTTAAAAGAGGCCATGCTTGCCGCTTGTCAGGTAAATGCTAAAACATTTGTTGAGCAAGGTTTAACAGGCATCGCGATAAAAGAGGCGATGGCAAAAGCGCGCTTAAATGCGATTGAAAGAGTCAAAAAAGAAGTTCAAATAGACTGATATTTATTCAACTCGTTTTATATGGCATTTTAACGCCAACACCTAAAAAAACAACATAAATGATTGACGTTTATCATTTTTTATTTTTATTTTTATTTTTATTAAGTATTACCCTTTGCGTATTTTTCACAAAATAAACTCTTGACGAAAACAATAATATAGACTAAATTTCGCGACGTTAAATATTCAAAGGAAATGATATGTCGTTATTTAGAAAGGAAGCTATTTCTCATCAAAGTGAACGCTTAACCGGTGCTATAACCTTAGCTCAACCATTATCGATTAAATTAACCGTACTCATTTTAGTCTCTGTTGCTGCTGCCATTGTTACCTTCCTTTTTAGTGCCGAATATTCTCGTAAAGAAACTGTTCGTGGTTTTTTAATGCCCAACAGCGGTGTTATTAAGAGTTTTGCTAACCAAAGCGGCACTATAGAGAAATTATGGGTGAAAGAAGGTGATAAGGTTGTCAAAGGTCAATCTCTTGCTACGATCATAGTTCGACAAAACAATAGTAATGGCGTTGATTTAAGTACACAACTTGCTGAACAACTTCATGCACAGGCAAACTTACTTAGCGATGAGATAAGTCAACATCAAACATTAAAAACGCAAGAACTATTGAATTTAACCATTCAGAAAACAGGCTTAAATAATGAAAAACTAGCACTTGAAAGCCAAATGATATTAGCTGAAGAGAAGTTAACACTATTGAATGAGCAGCAGCTAAACTTCAATCAACTAAATAAAAATGGTTATCTATCAAATCTAGAGAAAGAACGTCAGCAACAAGCCTTACTTGAGGCTAAACAAGAAAAACAAAATACAGCTCGATTATTACTGCAACAGCAAAACCAATTAAACCAAGTTGCCTTTAACATTACCAATATTCCTCAACAGTACACTTTGCGAATTAATAACTTGAAGCGTCAACAAGCAGATCTTCAACGTCAATTAGCACAAGTAGCAAGTAATTATAAATACACCATTACGGCAAGTCATAGCGGTATTGTTACGGGTATTCAAGTCGTAGAGGGTGAAACCCTATCGCAAACAAAAGCACAGTCTAAACCTTTGTTGCATATTATCCCAGAAAATTCCGAGCTTGTTGCAGAGTTGTTACTGCCAACACGCTCTGCTGGTTTTATCCAAGTAGGCAATACTTCCCGTTTACGTTTTGATGCTTTCCCTTACCAACGTTTTGGTTTTATTGAAAGTAAAATTATGCGTATTGACCAAACATTGATCACACCGAATGAAATACAACTACCTATTGCCTTACAAGAACCAGTTTACCGTTTACGAGCAAAGTTAAATCAGCAACAAATGCAAGCTTTTGGTAAAACCTTTGACCTGAAAAGCGGTATGTTATTTGAAGCAGATATTATGTTAGAACAACGCACCTTAATAGAGTGGTTACTTGAGCCAATATATAGTCTGAAGGGTAGAGTAAGTTAATTGTTTTAGAAGAATTTTTCTGATGAAATTATTCCTTAAGCTTAAGAATTAATTTTATTGGAAATAGAGTGGCTGACTTTAGTCGAACTTTAGCGAGAAAAACTAAAATCAGCCTATTAACCGCCAATAGAAAACAAAATAAATAGGTTAATATTGGCATATTAATCATCTGATACCTAAATATCAGATAAACGGAGTATAACAAATGCGTGAATTGAACGTTAGTGAAATTGAGCAAGTAAATGGTGGTTTAACTGTAGTTGAAGGTATTGGTGCCATCGGTGGGATTATTGGAATAGCGGCAGTAGCTCCTATAGTCGGTACGGTAGCTGCTGTATCCGCACTAGGCGGGATAATATTTTTAACGGGTGTTGATATTTATAACTCCAGAATGAAAGATGGTGCAGCTTAGCAAAATGAGTTTTAGTAGCTAATTTTTAATGCGTTAGCTACTTTTTAATCTGTTAGTGTATATCAGGTAAGCAATACTAGAAGGATAGGATATGAAAAAAGTACTAACCAAAAGGCAAATACTTGGATGTTTTACATCATCAATTATATTTTTAATTATCAGCTTTATGGAAGAGGACTTTAATCTTCAAGTCTTTAGTCTTTCTGTACTCTTTTTTGTAATAGGACTAAATTTTTTTTTAAGATAAAAAAGTGATAATGTGGTTGGTGTCGCCAGCAGTGATGAATAGGGTCACTACTTATTATTTTTTGTTTAATTAAATGGAATGGAAGTAAATAGAGAGCTGTCAGTGAGTGTGTATTAATTGACATTTAGATAAAAAATGAAAATGGATGATTATATTCAACAACAAATTACTAAAGGAACTCTAATGAAGGCTATATATTCATTTATTATGCTGTTTGCTTTTATTGCAGCAGCTCCTGTAAATTCGGCTACAGTAGAAGATTTTTCCCGCCACTTACAATACTATAATGTAAAGATATCACCCGACGGTAAACATTTGGCTGCATTAGTGAATGTAGATGGCGGCAAGAGTTTAGTTTTTTTAGATGCGAAAACATTTACGATTACTTATACCTTAAATGCCAATAAAAAAAGCCAACCAGCCGATTATTATTGGGCAAATAATGAACGAGTTATTATTCAAGTAGAGCAATTAAGAGGTGCACTCGAAATACCACTTAATTTTGGTGAATTGTACGCAGTAAATTACGATGGGAGAAAAGCTCGAATGATTTTTGGTTACCGTTCTAAAAGTAGCATAGGATTATCCGCTCAAAGAGGTTTCTTGCTTGATATATTAAAAGAAGATCGTAAACATGTGCTCATTCAAGCTCAAAAATTATCAAGAAAATCGGATGTGTTACCCAGAGTTAGTAAGTTAAACATCTATAGCGGTAAGGAAAAACGAGTTAAAACTGCTCCTATTTCGTATAGTCAATTTCTTATTGATAACGAAGGCATTCCTCGCTTTGTTTCAGGAATAGATAAAAATTATAATACAAAATTATTTTATTCAAAGGGAAAGGGGAGTGACTGGCAAAGCTTTAGTGATGATTTTAAAGGTGGGTTTGTTCCTGTCGCATTTACCGAAAATAATCAGAGTATTTACGCACTAAAGTCTAAAAATGGTGAAACTCAAGGCCTATATAAATACGATTTGCAAACACAAAAAGAAACCTTGTTATATAGAAGCGAGTTGGTAGAACCAACCTACTCGATAAAATCAAATGTAAACCAAGTTTTCGGCTTACGTATTGATGAAGATTATCCAAGCTACATTTACCTTGATGACAATAATGCAAGTACCAAACTACATAAAGCAATTTTTGGTGCTTTTAAAGGGGATAACGTTGAGATTACTAGCGCTACAAAAGGTGGTAAAAAGGTTATTGTGAAAGTTAGTGGCGATATAAATCCTGGAGCATTTTATTTATTTGATACAGTAACAATGCAAGCTCGCCATTTATTCAATAGCGCTCCCTGGATTAAACCTCAAGAATTGGCGCAAGTTGAGCCTTTTAGAATAAAAACTCCTGATGGATACACCCTTAATGGCTTTATGACGCTACCCATTGGAAAATCATCTAATATTCCTACAATAGTTCTACCTCATGGCGGTCCACATGCCCGTGATTATTGGCAATATAATCGACAGGTACAAATGTTCGCAAATGCTGGTTATGCTGTTATTCAAGTTAATTTTCGTGGTTCAACAGGTTATGGCGATGCATTTAAAGAAGCAGGATATGAAAACTGGGGTAGTAAGATCCAAGATGATATTTTGTTAGCGACAAAATATGCTATTCAGCAAGGAGTGGCTGATAAAAATAGGCTTTGTATTTTTGGTGGCAGCTTTGGCGGCTATAGTGCTCTACAAAGTGCAATTAGATCGCCCGACCTTTTTAAATGTGCAATAGGTTATGCCGGAGTATATGATTTACCACTGCTTTATGCCGACGGTGATATTACTACATTAAGGTGGGGTGATGCCTACTTAAATAAAACATTAGGTGTAGATGAAGCGAAACAAATTGCACAATCACCTATTTATCATGTTGATAAATTGAAAGCGCCCGTTTTAATTATTCATGGTGAAGATGATTTACGTGCCCCCATATCACATGCTAATAAATTACGAGCGGCATTGGAACAACAAAACCATCCTTATGAATGGTTAGTAAAAGATAAAGAAGGGCATGGTTTTTATAAGGAAGAAAATTTATTAGAAGCCAATAAAAAAATACTTTCTTTTTTAGAAAAATATATTGGTACTTAATCTTCAGTATAAAGAGCACAACAAAGTATATTTATTTTGTTGTGCTTGCTGTCTTATCACCTCGTTTGGAACGATTTACTTAGCTCATGTCAACATCCTCAGCGCAACAACTATTAAAGTTTTCTTTATCAAAAAACACCCCCTTAATTCTTCAATCTGAAATGGCTGAATGTGGTTTAGCCTCCATAGCCATGATTGCAAGTTATCATGGCTATACACTCGATATGCCTGCAATGCGTAAGCGATTTTCGGCTAATTTAAAGGGTATGAATCTCCAACAGCTTATAGAATTAGGTGATAGTTTAGGGTTAGCTAGCCGTGCCTTACAGTGCCCTATTGACGAAACGCATAAATTAGCAACACCTTGTATTCTGCATTGGGACTTAAACCACTTTGTGGTATTAACTAAAGTTTCAGGCAAAGGATCTTCAGCTAAGTTTGCTTTTAACGATCCTGCCACAGGTAAACGTACTTTAACCGCTGAGGAATTCAGCCAACATTTTACGGGGGTTTGTTTAGAGCTAACCCCAACCAGTAAATTTGAGGTGAAAAAAGAACAAGCACAGATGAAGTTTACTCAGTTGTGGAGTTCAATCTCTAGCTTAAAAGCTGGGTTAGTAAAGCTTGTTGGCTTGTCGTTAGTGTTGCAATTATTTTCCTTGATGGCTCCTTATTATATGCAATGGGTAGTTGATGAAGTACTGATCAGCTTTGATAAACCACTACTTACCGTTTTAGCTATAGGGTTTGCTTTAATTGCTGTAATTTCGGTAGTGACAGATGCGGTGCGTAGTTGGTTAATATTACGTTTGTCGAGTTTATTAAGCATGCAAATGGGAGTGAATTTACTCAGACATTTATTACGCCTGCCGATGAATTATTTTGAGTCACGGCATATCGGCGATATTGTTTCTCGTTTTGGCTCATTAGCACAAATACGTGAGCGCATTACTACGGGTTTTGTTGAAACATTAGTTGATGGCGTAATGGCAATTACCGTATTAATTATGATGCTAATTTACTCGGTAAAGCTTACTGCCGTTGTTTTAGGGGCAATATTGCTTTATGCCTTAGTGCGCTTGGCTTTGTATCGCTCTCTTCATCAGGCCACTGAAGAAATGATCCAAAGCTCTGCCAAAGAGCAATCTAATTTTTTAGAAAACATTCGTGGCATGCAAGCGATTAAACTTTTTGGTAATGAATCTCAACGTCAAGGTATTTGGCAAAATCGTTATGCTGAAGTGATAAATAGTGAAATACGCTTAGGACGATTAAACATTAGTTTTGATTCATTTAATAAACTGTTATTTGGCTTAGAAAACGTATTAGTGATTTATTTTGCTGCCATGATGGTAATGGCTAATAGTTTATCTGTGGGCATGGTGTTAGCTTTTATTGCTTATAAGGGCCAACTAACTAGTCGATTTGCCAACCTTATAGAACAAATCATTCAATTTAAGATGATGCGTTTACATCTTGATCGTATTGCCGATATTGCTTTGACTGAGCAAGAAGCTAACCGAGAAGGTGAAGCCGTGTTTTCAAATAGTGAGGCTGATGAACCAAAAGGACAAATAACGCTAGAAAATATCTGCTTTAATTATAGTGATGATCAAGCACCAATATTAAATAATGTTAACTTATCATTAACTGCTGGCGACTCGATTGCTATTACAGGTGCATCAGGAGCGGGTAAAACCACATTAATGAAGATTATGTTGGGTTTATTGCAACCTTCTTCTGGTAAAGTATATCTTGATGGTAAAGATATTACTCAAGTGGGCTTGAAGAATTATCGTAAGAAAATAGCGGCGGTTATGCAGGATGATACACTTCTTGCTGGCTCTATTGCGGATAATATAAGCTTTTTTGATCCCCAGCCCAATTATTTAAAAATAGAACAGTGCGCTCACTTGTCTGCTATTCATGACGATATTAACAAAATGACCATGGGTTATAATTCATTAGTAGGTGATATGGGGTCTAATTTATCAGGTGGTCAAATTCAGCGCCTATTATTAGCTCGTGCGCTTTATCAATCACCATGCGTATTATTTATGGATGAAGCCACTAGTCACTTAGATAAAGATAACGAAACTAAAATTAGCGAGCAAATTCAACATTTGCCAATGACTCGGATCATGATTGCTCATCGACAAGAAACAATTAATATGGCTGAGCAAGTTTATTTATTAAATAATGGAGTATTAACTAACTTAAATGATGATTGCTCCAAAACCGCTAGTTAACCCAATAAATCTTGCTCAACAAACGTTTTGGCCTTTACCTGACAAGCAGCAAGCATAGCCTCTTTTAAAGATTGTTCCGTACATCACGCGGTAAAAAGTGGTGTGCCACAAGGATCTAATTTACCTAACGATGAATATGGGGTTATATTTCCTGAAAAATCATCTGAAAATGCTGCGCAAACACCCGTAGATAAATACAACAGTATTATGATGCCCAGTAACGCTTCGCATATTCATTTAAGCGCTTAATAAATCATCACTGCGCTTGGGCTTAATATAGACAAAATACCCAAGCGTTCTAAATCACAATACTCTACTGCTGAGGCAAGTGTTTTTTCGTTTAAACCTAAGTGTACTAATTGCTGCTCGCTAATAAGTGGCGAAAAGCTTGTTGATTTATTAATAAACTGACTAGTCATCAGTCGTTTAGCAAGATAAAGTAATTGCGACTCCGTATTTATTAAATCAAAATCATCTTCATCTTGATTTCGAATAGGTGCCACCAAACTATAGGGTAATTGCCATAATTTTAACAGTTCGGCGCCACAATCTGCATAAGTAAAAGCTAAAATTTCTTGCTGTTTTTGCCAAGGGTAAATACTGGCATCATCACTTTGACATAGACTAATTTTTTCAGGGGCAACTTGCTGTACAATTAATTCCCCTAAATTATGCAGCAAGCCCAAAATAAATAAACGCTCGGCATTGGCTAAGTTTAAACTACTGCCTAAATATTTAATTAACAGCGCACAATCAACGCTTCTTTCCCAGAAATCTTCTAAATACTTTTTATCTGCCGTTACTGACTTAAATGCTTGAGTTGAAAAATAAGCGATAACAAGATTGTAAACTTCAGTGATACCTAGCACCAGAACCGCTTTAGAAATGGTATCAATTTTACCTGGATAACTAAAAAAGGAGCTATTCGCCAACTTTAAGATACTACCCGCAAGGGCGGGATCAATTAAAATCACCTCACTAATATCATCAATAGTCGAGGATTCATTATCTATTAACTCTTTAATCCGCAAAAAAGAATCAGACAAGACAAACAGCTCACTTGCTTTTTCAGCGTAGTCAATTGCATTCATAAGTTGTTATCCTTTGGTATATACTCAAGTGAATTCAAAATGCAGGATTCAGCTGGAATTAGAAACGTCTTTAGGCAAGGCATTGATTGAAGAGAATGGTTGTTCCATTGTCGAAATCAATAACGCCGCATAAAACGTTTCTAAACCAGCCCTTTGGGGATGCCTGAGCAAATCATGCTCTTCGTTGCATCTGTTTTTAAGGGAACAACCATTAATAAAAAGATGCGCCTTGCTCATGAATCGCTCAGACATCCTGAAACTCGCATATTGAGTTCATTTGAGTATAAGCAAAGATTAATCGTATTACCTATAAAGTTAGCACAATTTGACTAAAAAACGCCCTCAGCGATTAATATTCAACACTTATTTGATAGGAAGAAAATTTACGCATATTAATCACCCCTTGCTCAAAAATTAAATATTGCCCTTTAATGCCTAACAAAATACCTGACACTATTGGCGTTTTATCAAAATTAAAGGAGCTAATTTTAGTTAAATATTCACTCACCGGGTAATTTATCTCAACCATCTCTTCATCCAATATTTGCACGGCATCACTACCAAATTTCAATGCCACATCTGCTAGTCGCTGCTCAATTTGAGGAATTAATTCTGCCGCTTTAACTTTTAAGTCAATAGGCTCATTGCTGCCTTTTAACATGGCTCGCCAATTGGTTTTATCGCTGATAAATTCAGCTAAGGCGGTTTCAACCAAGCCTGATTGTAAGCGAGTACTCACTTTAAAAATAGGCAAGGCTTGTGTTGCACCTTGGTCAATCCAACGGGTTGGAAGTTGTGTGTGGCGCGTAATGCCAACTTTTAGTGCTGAGGTATTCGATAGATAAACATAGTGATCCACCATACAATGTTTCACCCCCCATTCTGGCTCACGGCATGTTCCTAGATGGTGATGGCATGTTTCAGGTTTCATAATGCACATATCGCATTGAGCCAACTTGGTCATACAAGGGTAGCAAAAACCTTGTGAGTAACTTTTTTTAGTGGTTTTCCCACAATGCTTGCACGCTATTTTACTATGAAAGTGTAAGGTTAACTCTTTGCCAATTAATGGATTTAAGTCAATACTTTGCTGCTCTCCATCATCATTAATAGCAGCTAAAGGAAGCTGGTATTGAACAATATTGTTGCTGTCTAATTGGGCTGTTAATTTTTCTACTGCGCCTATGGCTGAAATTGGCATGGTTGCTCTCTATAATCATGGAACTTAAAATTTAATTTTTTGACGGGTCTGTTTCACTGTTTTTCTATTGGATTTACTGGTTAATCTGCGCTGAACGGAGCCCTTAGTTGGTTTAGTCACTCGCCTTTTCTTTTGCACAACTATTACCGATAAAATAAAATCTTTCAGGCGTTTTAAGGCATCGGTTTTGTTCATATCTTGGGTTCGAAAAGACTGCGCTTTAATGATAATAACGCCGTCTTTAGTAATACGAGTATCATTACTTGCCAACAACCTTTCTTTATAAACGGCGGGTAATGACGAACGATTAACATCAAAACGCAAATGAATAGCGGTAGCCACTTTATTAACCCGTTGGCCACCATTACCCGTTGCTCTTATTCCAGTAAGCTCTATTTCCCAATCAGCAAGGCTTATATTATTTGATATTTCTAGCATAAGTCCCCTACCCTAAAATTAATGGCTCTAATTGAGCAGAGCATCTTAACCCGTTGACCACCACTATCCATTACCCGTAGCACGAATGGCACTAAGTTCTATTTCCCAATCAGCAAGGCTTACGTTATTTGATATTTCTAACACTTTTATTTACCATTAATTTATTCAAACTTTACTCTTAACAAATGCTTACTCAACAATAATGACCACAAAAAACACTTGGTATGTTTATTTATTACGCTGTAATGACAATAGTCTATATGCAGGTATCACTACTAATATTGAACGTCGTTTACATCAACATAATCATACCAAGCTTGGTGCTAAGTATACTAGAGCAAAACGACCTGTGACACTTGTCTTTATTGAAAGCGCAGCAGATAAAAGCACCGCAAGTAAAAGAGAATACCAATTAAAAAAGCTAACTAAAATAAAAAAAGAGCAATTAGTGAGTACTTACCTTAGCCAGCAGTCAGACATTAACAGCGCTACTTAGAGGTCTGCTATGTTTATTTTTCGACGGTTTTTTTCGATTTATCGATCGAACGCTGTTAGAATGCCTCGTTTTGTAAAAATGAAGTGATAATACATGTCTGAAAAAGCGATAAAAGAAACTATGTTTATTGAGCAATATTGTCCTCTTGATGGCGATAAAATTAGCTTTACACGTCAACAAGGTAGTGATTTTGCTAAGCAAGTGGCCGATGATTTTAATCCTCTCCACAATATTGAAGCAAAACGCTTTTGTGTGCCTGGAGATTTATTATTTTCGGTGATCATCGCTAAAGCAGGTTTACATAAAGAAATGAGCTTTAACTTTTCAGGCATGGTAAATGATGGCATCGCCCTTACTTTTCCTAATGAAATCAACGAAAATTTTGCGGTGAATGATGATAAAGACAAAACTTATTTGTCGGTAGCAGCTAGCGGCGAAAAAACTCACTGCCCGTCATTAATAGATGCCTTAACCAAGGCTTATGTAGATTTTTCAGGCCATACCTTTCCTGATATTTTAGTGAAGTTAATGACCGAAAATAATGTCATGATCAATCCTGCCCGCCCTATGGTGATGTATCAATGCATGAAAATAAATTTAGAACGTCTTGATATTAAAACTCTCTCGCTACAACTTGCGCAAACAAGTTTATCCATTGAAGGAAAACGCGGTGATGCATGGTTGGAGTTTGATTTAATCAGCGAAGGTGAAGTGGTTGGTCATGGTAAAAAACACATGTTATTAAGTGGCTTACGAGAGTATTGCCAAGACAGTGTTGATGCTATGGTTGAGCAATACAAAAACAGCAAAGAGAATTACCATTCAGCACCGAGCAGCTAATTATAGTTGCTTCAAAACTCACATCTCGTCACTTATTTGCTTTCGTGGCGATATTTTTGCTCAAAACCTGCCCGTTGTGTTTGTTTATTTTCACTGCAAAAAGCAAACACAGATAAATTTTTAGGTCGCTGACATCGTGTTGGTTGTTGATAAAATGCCAACCAAGCGCGTTTTTTCTCTCCTTGATATTTTGATTTAATGACAATAGTATTGCTGGTTTTAAATGGCGTACCTGCCTTTATAATTTTGCGATTAACACTACTTTTTTCAGTGCTGTAACTAGCCGTTTTACGCTGACTTTTTTTAGTGGTTTTTTTCTTCTTTTTACCGCTACCATTTTCACATTGCCACCAATTTTTACGCGCTTTATCCTCGCGATTGCGTAAACTTAGCCCTTGCTTAGCTGAATAACCATGGCGCTGCATTGCTTGTATATTTTGCAGTTTTGCTAATAACGGCTTACAACGTTTTTTGGCCTCTAAGGTTGGGGAAGTGATAAAAAAAACAGCAATGAGTAATAGCGATTTGAGTTGAACCATATATTCAGTCCTTGAATAGTTTGCTTGCGGGAAAGCATCCATTGTTATGCACTTGGTATAATTTTAAGCATAGCCTATTTTTAGACTATGCTTAAAGTAATCACAGTTCTTCAGCTTAAAAATTATTACCACAGAGAACGCCGAGTTGTTACGCACGACACTGAAAGCAATAAAACATCGGTGGTGAACAATTACAATTAATCATATAAAACATGGATGTTGATAATGCTTAAACACCAAGTACAAGCTTGCAGGGCCATCTGTTTACTCTTATTGCTTATCTGCTCTTCGCTAAGCGCACAAAATATCAAGCAGCCAAAACCGGCTATTCAACACGCAAAAACCTATAAAACTGTTGACGATATTAAAGCCTTTTGGCTTTCTGAAAAGCTTGATGGAATTCGAGGTTATTGGAATGGTAAACAGCTATTAACCCGGCAAGGCAATCTGATCCATAGCCCTAAATGGTTCACTCAACATTGGCCAGAAAACACCATGGATGGTGAATTGTGGCTCGGCCGCGGGCAATTTCAACCAACACTTTCTTGCGTAATGAAAATAAATATTGATAATAATTGCTGGCAAAGAGTACGTTTTATGATTTTCGATTTACCCAAAAGCAACGAAACTTTCACTCTGCGAATAAAAGCGATGCAGCAATTAGTGAAGCAAACTAACTCGCCTTATTTACTTATGATCAAACAATTCAAATTACAAAATAGCCAACAATTAGACAATAAGCTTAACAGCATTATCGCCCACCAAGGCGAAGGACTCATGTTACACCGAGGTAATGCCCATTATCATGTTGGTAGAACGGCCAACATCATGAAGTTAAAAAAACATCAAGATGCAGAAGCAATCGTTATTGCACACATTGCGGGCAAGGGCAAATACACCGGAAAACTTGGTGCCATAAAAGTCAAAACGCCAAGCGGCATTATTTTTAAGATTGGCTCTGGCTTTAATGATGCTGAACGGGAAAATCCCCCTGAAATTGGCAGCACTATTACCTATAAATACAATGGTAAAACCCAAGCAGGCATACCAAGGTTTGCTCGATTCTTTAGAAAGAGGAATAGTGTTAGGAAAGGAATTGAACTGTAAAGATAGTAACTATTTACCACCGAGCCGCAATGCTCCATAGAGGGCTCTTCGAGCCTACACAAAGGCTTTATCGCTTTCAGTGTCATGGTAGCACCTCGATGCTCTCTACTTCGGTGCTCTCTGTGGTAATACTTTTTAAGCTGAATAATTACAAAAGTATCAGTCTTTATGGTCTGCCGGCAGGTATGAAAAAATGAGTACTTTTAATCCTTTACCCGCGTATGCTTCTTTAAAAACCTCGGGATTAGCAATGCGCTGCTCAAACACACAATCAGGACACTCACGCATTACTTCATCTTTTAAAAATTGTTCATCGAGATCAGGAGAATTTAAACATAACATTAACTTAGCGCCAGCATTCATCCACTGTGGAATACGACGAATTATTTTGGCGTAATCACGCTCAATATTAACACTGCCTTTTTGAAACGAGGGTGGATCACAAACCAGCAAATCATATTTGCCATATTTTTTAATGCGGCTATTCGATTTAAAAATATCAACACCTTCAAAGATAACCTGCTTGCCGTCTTTTTTTGCCAGCTTATTTAATTGCTGGTTCTCTCGCCCTTTACTTAGCGATACCTTACTTAAGTCAATATTGACCACCTGACTGGCACCACCGGCTGTTGCAGCGACAGAAAATGCGCAGGTATAGGCAAACAAGTTCAGCACATTTTTATCTTTTGCCTGTTGGTAAATCCAAGAACGACCATTCGCCATATCTAAAAACAAACCGTTATTTTGTGTCTTGCCAAACTCAATATGATACGACAAGCCCTTTTCAGTCACGATAGTACAATCAATGGCTTCACCTAATAACACTTGTGTGGGTGCAAATTTTTCATAGCGGCGTTGCACTTGCACACTACGACAAGCTGTGATTAGTGCCTGTAATGCTTGAGCCTGTGTTAGTAACCAATCTTCATCAACCTCGCTATACAAGGTAATTAAAATTACAGGTGATAACCAGTCAACATTAACATGTGATAAGTTTTTATAGCCATGGCCTCGACCATGAAAAAGCCGTTGGCAATCAGTAAAATTTGTAGCAGAAATAAATTCAATCATGGGGGATATATAAAGAAGCAGTTATCAAAGTAAAAAGCCGAGCAATAATAACATTGCTCGGCTTAGTGTTTCAAAGTGTTTGTTCTCTTCTTAAGGTATAAAATTTTCACCACTGTTTACCACAGAGCCGCAATGCTTCACCGAGGGCTCTTCGAGCCTACACAGAGGATTTATTATTCTCGGTATAGTGCGCAGCAAGGCCTACATGGATGTAGGTCACTTAGGTTATGCATGGAACATATAATCTGCCTCTGTGATAATAATTTTTAAGCTGAATAAATATAAACTCTCTACAAATTAGAAGCCAAACAAACTCACCGCAAAGAACTTCTGCGTGACCGTGTTAATAAAAATAATCAATACAATAGCAGGAATAAAAGTTCCCAATGAAAAGTTAATATATTTTTCTACCCATGAGCCAATATAATTATCATTACCAAGGCTTAAATGTTCTGATAAGTTCTTTTTCTTCCAGCGATAACTAACAAAGACACACAGTAAAAAGCCATTTAACGGTAAAATAGTGTCGTAGAAAACATCATAAACAATATCAAAGAAAGATTTAGTGCTACCTGCATACGAAGTAAACTCCGTAAAGAAGGTCACCATACCAAAAGAAACCGTGGCAAATACCGTTAAAACACCCGCGGTCATCAATAAAATAGATAAGGCTTTTTTACGACTATGGCATTTCTCGGTCACTAAATAAGACACTGGCACTTCCATGATTGAAACTAAGGAAGTAATGGCCGCAAAAAACACTAAAATAAAGAAGAAGGCAGCAACAGCGCTCGCGCCGATATAACCAATAGAGGCTTGTAAGGCTAAAAATATTTTTGGCAAGAAAGTGAATATTAATGATACTGAACTATCACTCAGCTCACTGGGGTTAACATTAGGATTAAATGAAAATACTGCTGGTAAAATCATTAAACCAGCAACGAAAGCGACGCCAGTATCAGTGATAGCCACTAACTTTGCCGAATTCGGAATATTAGTTTGGTTATTAATATACGAACCGTAGGTTATTAAAATACCCATACCCAATGACAGAGAGAAAAACGCTTGTGATAACGCACCATTAATAACACTCGGCGTTATTTTACTGAAATCAGGTATCAAGAAAAATTTCACTCCTGCCATGGCATTATCAAGAGTCAAAACAAAAATAACCATGATAATTAACATAACAAACAAAGCAGGCATTAAGGTTTTAGCCGCTTTTTCAATGCCGTCTTTTACGCCAGCAACCAAAATAAAATTCACAATAGCCGCCACAACGGCCATGGCAACAAACAAATATGGGCTATTAACAAATTCACCAAACCCTGCGCTACTCGCTAAGTAATCCAAGTTACCTGAAAGGGTTAGCACAATATAACCAAAAAGCCACACCGTAATAACCATGTAAAATACCGCGATCATAAAAGGCGTTAATACCCCTAATAAACCTGCAGCCCCCCACAAAGAGCTATTACCACTTAATTTTTTATAAGCCCCGACAGGCTCTTTGGCTGTTTTTCTGCCTACAGCCATTTCAGCAATCATCACCGGCAGACAAATTAAAAAAACAAACAGCGCATACAAAAGCAAGAATGCCCCACCACCATTTTTAGCCGCATTGACCGGAAAGCCAACTAAATTACCAATACCGACAGCAGAGCCTGCCGCAGCGAGAATAAAACCAATACGGGAGCTAAAATGCTCTCTAGATGCGCTCATAAACTTCCTTCGTTTGTACTTATTATAATTTTAATTGATCAATTAATGATTTTTATAAATCTATCGTTTTTATATTTTAAAGCCGCTTGATGCTAACAAGCTTTATTATTTTTGTCTTCTTTCAAGGCCGGTAAAAAAACTACGAAGTGTATAGTATTTTGTCCACTTCACCTTTAACTTGTCTATTTTGTATTTATTCAGCTGAGAAATATTTACCACAGAGGCAGATTATATGCTCCATGCATAACCTAAGTGACCTACATCCATGTAGGCCTTGCTGCGCACTACACCAAAAATAACCAAGTCTCCGTGTAGGCTCGAAGAGCCCTCGGTGAAGCATCGCGGCTCGGTGGTGAACAGTTACTCTACTTTATTATCTAGAAAATAATTTTGGATTCATCACCGTTAAAATACCTGTTGCATCATTTGCTGAAATTTCAGCAACTTGATCAATATCTTCTTTACTCAACTTTAAACTTTGGCACAAAAATTCATCAATGACTTCATCATAGTCAAACTCACCTTCATGACTATCGAGTAAGGCAAGCCTTGAAGCCAAGTTTAATACTTTGACATCTTTATTGATTTGCTCACTTTGTGCTTGGTTGAAATGACGAATAGGAAGAATGATTTTTTCTGGCAATTGCCAAATCTTAAGTAATTCAGCCGAAATATCCGTATAAGTATAACCTAACGCTAATTCTTGCAGGGCCCAAGGCAAATTATCACTATGGTATTGCTCACATTGCTTGGCAATTTCAGGGGTTATTTTTGCCACTAACAACTCACCAAAATTTTGCAATAAACCCGCGACAAACAAGCGTTCAATATCTTTAATTCCTGCTTTAATCGCTAAGTTTTTGGTCACTAAACCACAATAAATACTCATACGCCAAAAACGTTTTAAGTTAATGGCTTGGTTTTCAAAATGCTTAAAAGCTGACGCAGCAACATCTACTAGCATCATGTTATAAATGGCTTGCGTACCAATAATGGTGATTGCACGTGATATTGTGCTTATTTCGCCAGGAAAATGATAAATGGCACTATTCGCTATTTGCAATAATCGAGAAGTCATAGAAGGGTCAACACTGATCACATCAGCAAAATCACTGATCACTGAATTTTCGTCTTCCATCAAAGCTTTCACTTTAAAACAAGCATCAGGCAAGGCAAAAGAGCCATTCGCTTGCAAAGCGTATTCGTATGCGTTCATAAGAATCCTTAATTATTGAAAATTGTCCTCGCTCAGTATATGCCGTTTATTCAAACGGCACACCAGCATCTTCTTTGATATGCTCAGTAGCAATATAAGTATGAGTGTGCGATATAGCGGGTAAACCAGCAACTTTTTCCAAAATCAATCGATAACTATCCATATTGATAAAGCGTATTTTAAGTAAGTAATCATAACCTCCAGCCACTAAATGACATTCAGCTATTTCCTTTATGTTCACCACTTCGGCTTTAAATAACTTAAAAACATCCGCGGTAGTTCTGTCTAGCGTTACCTGAATAAAGGCTGTCATTCCATAATTAAGCTTACTGGCATCCAATAATGCCGCATAACGTTTAATATAGCCCTCAGCTTCTAAGCGCTTAACTCTATCCAAACATGGGCTAGCACTTAAATTAACCTTTTGAGCTAATTCAACATTAGTAATTCGACCATCTGCTTGTAGCGTTTTTAAAATGGTCATATCGATACGATCTAAGGATTTTGTTTTGTTCATTATCTAAAGCACAATGATTTATAGTGGCTAAAATAAATAATGCCATAGATTTAACGAATAGGAAATAAAAAGCTAGCACCATCATACGAGCGATAATTAGCATAAAAGGTAACGAACATGAAAAATGGCGAGTATGAAAAGTGGCGAGTGACAAAAGCATCACACGCCCAGTAAATTGTCTTAATAACCCGTCACTATTCTTCTTCAATCAAGGTCATTAGCGAGGTATTACCGCCTGATGCCGTGGTATCAATACTAATGGTTTTTTCGGTTAGCAGGCGCTGAATTAAGTTATCAGAGTATTCAGAGGTGATAACAGGTAAGATTGCTCCTTGGCGCTCGGAGAGTTTTTCACTCATGTAATGCTTACGATCACAGTTACTGTCAACAACAACCCCGGCTAATGTAGGATAAGCAAGCATAGTTTCTAAATGGCAAAGCTTTGCTACTTGTAATACATTTTCCCCAGCATCTGTCGACAAAAACTTATCTCTAAACGCAAGTCCTTCTTCATAAAAAAGATCAGAAACGACCGAAATAACGGTATTGCCTGTTGCTAAAGCCGTCACTAACGACATGACCCAAAAATCAAAACTAACATTCTGATCTGCAAAGCAAATTATCGTACCTCTATTTTCTAAATAAAGAATGTTCGACTCACCTGTTGGCCCTGGTAATGTTTGCGGTTTTTTTAACCGTTTTTCAATCTTAATTAATTGATCACGCGCCGAAACTAAAGTGCGGTTTAAATCATCAGCGAAGTCTTCAACAATTTCAACATGAGCAATTTTAGCCAATAACTGACGAACACAAGAAATACGGTTATTAAGCCCGGTTAAACGCCACTCTTTTTCAGCTTTATCCGCTCTTTTCATTAATTTTTTAGCCACTTCTTGGGCCTGAAGATCTCCTGCTAAAGCGATAGCTTGCGAAGGTAAGAAGTTAAATCCCTCTTCATCTGGCGTCGCTTTTTCAACCACTAAACGACTTAAATAATTTGGCCCGCCGGCTTTTGGCCCAGTGCCCGATAAACCGCGACCACCAAAGGGTTGCACACCGACAATAGCACCAATCATGTTTCTATTAATATAAACATTACCTGCTCGTGAAAGCCTAGCTAGTTCAATGGCTCTGTGTTCAATGCGAGTATGAATACCCATGGTTAAACCAAAACCTGTACCATTAATTTTTTCTATTACTTGTTCAATTTCATTGCCTTTGAAACGAACAATATGTACACAAGGTCCAAACACTTCCTTAGTCAACACACTAATATCATTAATTTCATACAAGCGTGGCGCAAAAAAGAAATGACCATCAACCTCAGGTATTTCATTAGCGCTCTGGCCGCCAAACAACTCACATTGATATAACAGCTTGCCATTGGTTTTCATGTAATCGGCATGAGCATGTAAAGCATCAAGGGCTTTTTGATCTATTACAGGGCCAATATCTGTGCTTAATTTGGCGGGATCACCAATATGTAATTCAGCCAAAGCCCCTTTGAGCATAGTAATGACATTATCGGAAATATCTTCTTGTAAAAATAATACTCTTAAGGCGGAGCAGCGCTGTCCTGCCGATTGAAACCCTGACGAAATAACATCATCCACCACTTGCTCTGGCAGAGCCGTTGAATCAACAACCATACAGTTTTGGCCACCGGTTTCAGCAATAAATGGCACTTGATCACCACCACGCTCAGCTAAGGTTTGAGAAATTCGTGTACCTGTTTCGGTAGAGCCGGTAAACATAACAGCCGCAATTCGTTCATCTGGCACTATGGTGCTACCAACAGCACTGCCACGAGCAATAACTGCTTGCACCACGTTTACAGGTAACCCTACAGACTGCATCAACTCAATAGTACGTAAGGCAATAAGACCTGTTTGCTCGGCAGGTTTTGCTAAGACGGTATTACCAGTGGCAATAGCGGCGGCTACTTGTCCTAAAAATATCGCTAAGGGGAAATTCCACGGGCTAATACAAAGTACCACGCCGCGCGCTTCAAGGCGCTCATCCTTACTTTGTTCAATAACACGCGCAGCATAGTAACGGCAAAAATCAACCGCTTCGCGCACTTCATCAACGCCGTCTTGAGCAACTTTACCCGCTTCTTTAATACACAAAGCAATGAGTTCATCACGATGGCGCTCTAAAATATCAGCAATACGACATAATAGTGCCGCACGTTCCGTTACTGGTGTTTTTGACCATGAAGCAAAAGCCGCTTGGGCATTGTCAATCATCACCAACTTTTCTTCTTTATTGTGGTGATAATGAAAACCAATAATTTCGCTATGATTTGCTGGGTTTTTTACCGCATTAGCACCATCAGGCACATCATTTTTATTCAATAAATTATCTACAAACCAATTATCTAAGGCTATTTTCAAGTGGCTAACTTCATTAATGTCAGTTAAATCTAAGCCCTTAGCGTTATCACGACCTTTAATTCCCCGCTGATTATTGTGGTTAAATTCATCTCGATATAAATCAATCGGCATGATGATTTGCTTATTGTATTTATCTTGTAAGCGTTGGGTTTTCTCAACAGGGTCTTCAAGTAAAGACTCAACCGGTTGAGATTCATCAACAATGGCATTTACAAAAGAGGAATTTGCGCCGTTTTCTAATAAGCGACGTACTAAATATGCCAGCAAATCTTCATGATGACCAACAGGCGCATAAATACGACACTGTATAGCTTCTTGCGAAACAATTTGATCATACAAAGAATCTCCCATGCCATGTAAACACTGAAATTCAAAGCCTTGTTTGTCATCGCCGGCCAATTCTACAATAGTGGCGGCAGTATAGGCATTATGGGTGGCAAATTGCGGATAAATACTGTCTCGATACGCGAGTAATTTATTAGCGCAGGCGTGATAACAAACATCCGTAGATGATTTACGGGTAAACACCGGAAAATGACTCATTCCCTCTTTTTGAGCCTTTTTTATTTCACTATCCCAGTAGGCGCCCTTTACTAAGCGTACCATCATGCGGCGATTGGCTGTTAATGTTAAGGCTCTTAGCCAATCAACGACAAAAAGCGCGCGCTTTTGATAGGCTTGCAGTGCAATACCAAAACCTTGCCAGTCGCCTAAGCGGTTATCAGTGAAAACCGCTGCAATAATATCAAGTGAAATATCTAAACGTTCAGACTCTTCAGCATCAACCGTTAAACCAATATTGTATTTTTTAGCCTGTAAGCACAATGTCATTAATTTAGGCACAATTTCAGCCATCACTCGCGACTTATGGCTGAATTCATAACGAGGGTGGATAGCAGATAGCTTTACGGAAATACCTGGCACTCGGCGGGGATCATTTTTACCTGAGCGTTGTGCCGCCTGACCGATAACGTCGATGGCATCTTGATATGATTTTAAATAACGCTCGGCATCGGCCATAGTGCGGGCGCCCTCACCTAACATATCATACGAATAAACATAGCCTTGCTGCTCTTTCTCAGCGGCACGTATCGTGGCATCAACAATGGTTTCACCCATAACAAACTGTTTGCCCATAATTTTCATGGCATAGTTCATTGATTTACGGATAACAGGTTCACCTAAACGACCAATAGTTTTCTGCAATAAACTAAACTTATCCTGATGACGCTTATCCGCATAGCCCACCATAGCGCCCGTGATCAATAATCCCCAAGAAGAGGCATTAACAAATAAAGACTCACTTGCCCCTAAATGTGAACTCCATTGACCTTGAGATATTTTGTCACGAATAAGCACGTCTTGAGTGTGTTTATCTGGCACACGCAATAATGCCTCTGCCAAACACATCAACACCACGCCTTCTTCTGAAGACAATGAATATTCATTTAATAACGCATCGATTGCGCCATTACCTTCTTGATCCTGACGGATTTTCAGCACCATTTTTCGTGCGCGTTCCCAAGCTCGGCTGCGGGCACTAACGTTTACCTCGGCAAAGGGTAAAATATGCTCAACGGCAATATTTTCATCAATACGATAAAAATCACGTATTTTTTGACGGATAGGACAGTCTGTTATTAAAGAGTCAGTAAAAAGCATTAGCAATCCTCCATAATGTTCCAAGATAGAACGAGTATAGTTAATTTTCGAAAATCATTTGAGGCGAATTTTAAAGCTTGAACAACAGAATGTGCTGGTTAAATTGCGGTTTTAACCAATTATAATACGGAAAAAACCACAAAACCCCATAGTTTATACTAAGTTGTTTTATGGTTTTTATTTTTTGTACGATAGCTAACTAAATATTAATCAACATTAATGCGAGTAATATCAGCACCTAACGCTTGTAGTTTGTCTTCAATACGAAGGTAGCCGCGATCAATATGATAAATACGATCGACTTGCGTAGGGGTTTTGGCAACAAGGCCGGCAATCACTAAACTTGCCGAAGCGCGTAAATCAGTGGCCATCACTTGTGCACCATTGAGGGAATCGACCCCTTTGACAATGGCGGTATTACCTTCAAGGGCAATATCGGCGCCCATACGTTGTAATTCTGGCACATGCATAAAACGGTTTTCAAAAATGGTTTCAATCACGGTTGCTGTACCCTGAGCTAAAACATTCATCGTCATAAACTGGGCTTGCATATCCGTTGGAAACGCAGGGTGTGGCGCAGTTTTAACATTGACCGCTTTTGGCTGCTCGGTCATTTCTAGCTCAATCCACTCTTGTCCGTCATTGTCAGTACCCGTGGTGATTTTGGCACCCGCTTCGGTCAACTTGGCTAATACTGCTTCCAACGCGCTTGGGCTAGTATTTAAACACTTAACTTTGCCTTGGGTTACCGCCGCAGCAACTAAAAAAGTGCCAGTTTCAATTCTGTCTGGCATCACTGAGTATTCGCTACCTCTTAGCTCTTCAACCCCTACAATCGTTAACGTATCAGTACCCGCACCAAAAATTTTCGCGCCCATACTGATCAAGCAATTAGCTAAATCAACAATTTCAGGTTCTCGGGCAGCATTTTCAATAACGGTCGTACCGTCAGCCAAAGCAGCAGCCATCATTAGATTTTCAGTGCCGGTAACACTGACAATATCCATAAAAATATTGGCGCCCTCAAGACGACCTTGCTTTTTAGCAACGATATAGCCGTTTTCAACATCAATATCGGCAGCCATGGCTTTAAGACCTTGAATGTGTAAATTCACTGGACGAGCACCTATGGCACAACCGCCAGGTAATGACACTTCAGCGTGTCCCATGCGAGCCAGTAACGGGCCAAGTACTAAAATAGAAGCACGCATGGTTTTAACAAGATCATAAGGTGCGCAACATTCAGTGATATTGCTGGCATCAATACGTAATTGATTGTCACTTAACCACTGAGTTTTAGCGCCTAATTGCCCTAACAATTTAACTGTGGTTAAAATATCATTTAGCTGGGGAACATTATTAAAAACAATAGCCGTTTTTGATAATAGTGCTGACATTAGAATAGGCAGGGCGGCGTTTTTCGCCCCAGAGATAGTAACTTCACCACGTAGTGGCTTGCCACCAATAACTTTAAATGCGTCCAAAATAACTTACTTTCTTAAATTTTGATTAATGGGGAGGGAACCGCTCATTTAGTGCCCTATACTTGATTACAGCCAGTATTACATTAATTGGCTCAATGAGCAGCTTTTTTCTTGGTAAAAACGAATGAAGGCATACGTATTTACCAAAGAGTTACATGTTGAACAATTTATCACGTTGCCATTGGCCTTTGGTGAATGTTTTAACTTTGTTTACATGCACAATAACTCATATTAATACTTTGAACACTTTGACTACTAACATCGCTATAGATTAAACAATTTATCACGTTGCCATTGGGCTTTAGTGAATGTTTTAACTTTTTTAACATGCACGCATGGATACTCGTTTCCACGTACCCATGCACAATAACTCATATTAATACTTTGACTACTAACATCGCTATAGATTAAACAATTTATCACGTTGCCATTGGTCTTTGGTGAATGTTTTAACAGTAACCGCGTGAATACTGCCTTCTTTAATCGCATCCGCTAATGGCGCAAAAACAACCTGTTGGCGTTTAACGCGCGATAAATCAGCAAACATATCGGCGACAGCAACAACACTACATTGTGAACCATCAAATTTAACGTGTAGTTCATCAAGGGTTAATGCGTCATTAATGAGTTTTTCTATATCTTTTACTTCCAAGGGTTTTTCCTCAATAGGTCATTGGTGTAAAAAGCTTATTTGGGTAGAAAGCCTTCGACACCACTTAAATTTATTAAATTATCTAACTTAATTGGCAAATTTGCAAAACGTAATTGGCAATTAACTAACTGTGCATGCTCAAGTAAATAAAATAGCCAAGCAAGTCCTGCGGTATCCACCTTACTGACTTGTTGTAAATCCACTAAAGCACTGCTTTGTACCAACAGCGATTTAACCTTTTTTTTAGTCACTTGCCTCAATGTATGACGAGTTAACTCGCCTTGTAGACATATTGTGCCTTGGCTAAGCGTAATACTAATATCTGCCACAAGTTAGCCTGCTTTTTTAGTTGAATTAGACGCTTTATTTTTAAAAACGATATTGCGCGCGCTTTTTTTCTTCAGCATTTCTGTGACATAAGGTAGGCCTTTTTGGCGAATGATACTGCCTAACTCAGCTTGTTTACTATCAAGAAGACTAACGCCTTCAGCAACCATATCGAAGGCTTTCCAGTTATTGGTTGAACGGCTTTTTCTTACCTTAAAAGAAACATCAATATCATCTCTACCTGACATCAGTATTTTAGTATTAACCGCCACTATTTTTTTATCGGCAAAATTTTTCTCTGGCGCAAACTCAACTTCTTGATTGTCATAAAGGGTGAATACTTGCGCATAAGAAGTCACTAAATATTCCCGAAACACTGGCACAAAAGCACGACGTTCAGCATCGGTAGTTTTCTTTAAATGTTTGCCAATCACTTTAAACGCTGAGTATTTGTAATTGATATAAGGCATCAATTCTTCACGCACAATATCTTTTAGTAGATTGGGGTTGGCTTTAATCGCTTGTTCTTCAGAGGCAAAGCGTTTAAAGGTTTGTCCTGCCACCTTTTTGATCATCACATAAGGATTTTTTTTGTCTACGTATACACGAGTAGCCGCTGATGCATTGGCTACTGCCGCATCATCATAAGCCAGTGCATTTACACTCACTAAACTCAGCAGCATACTGGCTAGTAACAATACAGGTGTCGTTAATCTCGCTCTCTTCATTGTCATTATTCGTCACCACTTCCTTGGCTAAACAAAAACTGCCCTATTAATTCTTCTAATACTAAGGCTGGCTTAGTATCTTCAATATAATCACCCGGTTGTAGGGTTTCAAGGGAGTCATCCATAAAGCCTGGTTGCAGACCTACATACTGTTCACCTAATAACCCTGACGTTAAAATGGCTACTGACGTTGCTTCTGAGAAGCTACTGTATTCTTTATAAATCTTTAACGTTACCACCGGCGTATAATCTTCATTATCTAAGCTAATATCACTGACACGACCAACGACAACACCACCAACTTTAATGGGCGAGCGAACTTTTAAACCACCAATATTATCGAATTTAGCCAGTAAATTATAACTATCGCCATTACCAGAAATTCCCGAGTTAGCCACTTTTAGCGACAACATGAGTAACGCTGCAATACCTAGTGCAACAAAAAAACCAACCATTAACTCTACTTTTTTTGACATCATGTCTTTCACCAAACGCCCTATTTAATTTACTTAAAATTTTATCTATTAGTTAACAGACGCGATTAAAATCCCGTCTACGAAGAAGAGGAATATCGCCAACAACTTAGCTAGCGAACATAAGCGCGGTTAAGATGAAATCTAACGCTAAAACTAATAGCGATGATTGTACCACAGTCGCGGTTGTCGCCCGAGAAATACCTTCTGAGGTTGGTTCACAGTCATAGCCTTTATAAACCGCAATCCAAGTAATAACAAAAGCAAAAACGACACTTTTAATAATGCCATTAAGTATATCTTTATTAAAATCTACTTGATCTTGCATTACCGACCAAAAAGTACCGCCATCAACACCAAGCCAATCAACACCGACAAGGTGCGCCCCAAAAATTCCCACCATAGAAAAAATAGCGGCTAATAAAGGTAGGCTGATAAAACCCGCCCAAAAACGTGGCGCAATAACACGGCGCAGCGGATCAACCGCCATCATTTCTAAACTCGATAATTGCTCTGTGGCTTTCATTAACCCTATTTCGGCGGTTAAAGCAGAGCCCGCACGCCCTGCGAATAGCAGTGCGGAAACAACTGGGCCTAATTCACGAAGCAATGATAACGCCACCATAGGGCCTAAACTTGCCTCGGCGCCATAACCAACCAAAATAGTATAACCTTGCAGCGCCAACACCATGCCAATGAAGCCACCTGAAACCACGATAATAACCAGTGACATCACGCCAACACTATAGAGCTGAGCAAATAACAGTGGTAAACCTTTTCTTGGGTTTGGTGTATGCAATAAGGCTGATAGCAAAACAATAACGGCTCTGCCTAAACCACTAACAAGCGCTAAAGTATTTTTCCCTAATAATTGTAACTGCTGCATTATTTATTACCTTGCGTTACGTTAGCAAGGGCATCAATGGCAACCCCTTTAACAAGTTCTTGTTGGTAGCTCGGTGCAGGAAAATGAAATGGTACCGGACCATCAGCTTGTCCTTGTACAAATTGTTTAACGAGTGCCGAGTCATCTTGCCTTATTTGTTCAGGCGTACCTTGTCCGATAATTTTTTGCTCAGCAATAATATAAATATAATCGGCAATACTCATCACTTCAGGCACATCATGAGATACCACCACGGAGGTTAGTCCTAAGGCATCACTTAATGAGCGAATTAAACGAACAATAACTCCCATTGAAATAGGGTCTTGGCCAGCAAAAGGCTCATCATATAAAATTAATTCAGGGTCAAGAGCAATAGAACGGGCTAAAGCGACACGCCTCGCCATACCACCAGAAAGCTCATTCGGCTGTAGATCTCTTGCACCACGCAGCCCTACTGCCTCAAGTTTCATTAATACTATTTTTTCAATAATAGCTTCGGGTAGGTTGCTATGTTCACGAATGGGGAAAGCAATGTTGTCATACACACTCATGTCGGTGAATAAAGCACCACTTTGAAACAACATACTCATGCGCTTTCGCGTTTCATATAATTCTTTTCGAGAAAGTTTAGGAATATCTTTGCCTGCAAATAATATTTGCCCACTTTCAGGGCGTATTTGACCACCGATTAAGCGCAGTAAAGTAGTTTTACCAATGCCACTTGGCCCCATAATGGCTGTTACTTTTCCTTTCGGAATAACCAAGCTAATATCATCATAAATAACACGTTCCCCTCGTTTAAAGGTTAGGTTATTTATTGCCACTAAATTGTCAGAGTTTACTTGTGTTGTCATAGATTAACGTCAATGTTACTTATTGATTACTTATTGATTACTTTTTGATTACTTATGAGAAAAATTAAATAATTCACTTTCCTGAATGACAATTATTTTACCTGAGAGAAAAAAATTGTCATTAAAAAGTAATAAATTGTCTGATAAAAAATGTCAGAAAATGTAATAAAATGTAAAAAACAAATTTCAGTTTTTTCATTTCAATTCAATTCGTGCTTGAAAATAACACAAACGACAACTATTTTACCGCTAATCGCATTATTTCCTTTTTTTTTAACTCGCAACGGGCGACAATTTAGCCCTCATAACTGGAGTTATTAATGTTAGAACACGTAGGTATTTTATTAGTTGCCCTTACGGCACTGGTTTGGAGTGCAGATAAATTTGTTTTTGGCGCATCTTCATTAGCAAGAAATTTAGGCGTTTCCCCGATGATTATTGGCTTAACCATTGTCGCAATGGGCTCTTCTGCGCCTGAAATGATGGTCGCCGCCGCCGCTTCTCTACAAGGTAACCCAGACACGGCTATTGGCAATGCCATTGGCTCTAATATTACCAATCTTGCCCTAGTGCTAGGTTTTACTGTCTTGGTAAAGCCTTTAGTGGTTTCTTCTTCAACCATTAAGCAAGAATTACCGCTGTTACTGCTATTAACCCTGCTTGCCTACTGGATGCTTTCTGATGATTTCTTTAGCTTTCCCGAAGGCATTGCTTTGATGGTCAGCTTTTTTGGCTTTATTTCTATCTTGTTAATCAAGGCACTAAAACAGCGAAAAAACAATTCACTTGACGATCAGATGATTATTGAAGCGGAACAAGATTTACCCGAAGCAACAAGTACAACAAAATCTATTTTATGGCTACTTGTTGGTATTACATTACTGGTGCTAAGTGCTCATTACCTTGTTGATTCAGCAACATTTATTGCCAAAGCTTACGGCATTAGTGACTTAGTAATTGGCTTAACCGTGATTGCCATCGGCACAAGCTTACCTGAGCTAGCCGCCAGTATTGCCAGTATATTGAAAAAAGAAGATGACCTCGCGATGGGCAACATTGTTGGTTCAAATATATTTAATATATTAGCGGTATTGCCTTTTGCTGGCATCATAGCTCCGGGCTCAATAAACCCTGAAGCATCATTGCGCGATGCACCAGTAATGCTCGCCATTACTGGCTTACTATTTATATTATGCTTCAGTCGAAAGTCGGGCTATTTTAGGCTTACCCGCGCAAAAGGCGCACTATTACTAACATGCTTTATTGCTTATCAAGTGTTACTGTTTAGCCAAACAACCATTCACTAGCAACGAACGAACACTAGATACTCACGATTTAATATTCACTATTTAATACTCACTATTTAAAGTAACGCCATGAAAAATTTTAAACAACTTGCTAAGAATGTCATCAATATTGAACAACAAGCGATAGCGGAGTTATTGCAATATGTAGACGACAGTTTTGAGCATGCATGCCAATTAATGTTTTCATGCCAAGGTAGAGTGATTGTTATTGGTATGGGTAAATCGGGTCATATTGGCGGTAAAATTGCGGCTACGTTAGCCAGCACAGGTACACCAGCCTTTTTTGTTCACCCCGGTGAAGCCAGCCATGGCGATTTAGGTATGATCACCAAAGATGACGTAGTGCTGACTATTTCTAATTCAGGCGAAACCAGTGAAGTACTGGCAATTATTCCCGTCATCAAACGCATTGGCGCTAAACTTATTTCTATGACGGGAAATACCGACTCTACGCTCGCCAAATTAGCCGACACCCATGTTTGCATCAAAGTATCAATCGAAGCTTGCCCGCTTGGATTAGCGCCAACGTCAAGCACTACCGCCACCTTAGTAATGGGTGATGCGCTTGCCGTTGCTCTACTCAATGCCCGCGGCTTTACCGCCGATGATTTTGCTTTATCACATCCCGGTGGCAGTTTAGGCAAACGCTTATTATTGCGTTTAAGCGATATAATGCACCAAGGTGATCGTCTGCCAGTAATCAACGAAAAAGCTTTAATCAAAGACGCCTTAGTAGAAATGTCTCTTAAAGGCTTAGGCATGACAGCCGTCATTAACGATGAAGATAAACTTGTCGGCTTATTTACCGATGGCGACTTACGCCGCATTTTAGATCTAAAAATTGATATTCATCAAGATAATATCGCCACCGTAATGACCACATCGCCCAGCGTTGCTCAAGCCGATATGTTAGCAGCACAAGCGTTGAATATTATGGAAGATAAAAAAATTAACGGTTTAATTATTATTAATGAAAATCAGCAACCTATTGGCGCAATGAACATGCATGATTTACTCAGATCAGGAGTATTGTAATGAACACTAACCTTAACATAACAACAAACACCCTTTATGGCGACGTTGCCCCAAACATACTTAATGCCGCTAAAAAAATAAAATTATTAGTTTGTGATGTTGATGGTGTTTTTTCAGATGGTCGAATTTATTTAGGTAACGACGGCGAAGAGTTAAAAGCATTTCATACTAAAGATGGTTTTGGCATAAAAGCGCTTGGCTGCAGTGGTGTTGACGTTGCTATTATAACAGGCAGACGTTCTGCAATTGTTGCCAACCGCATGTCGGCATTAAACGTTAAACACTTAGTACAAGGACAAGAAAATAAACTACCAGCCCTGATTGAGTTAGCCAAGCAGCTTAGTTTATCAGCCGATGAAATCGCTTATATTGGTGATGATACTCCTGACTTAGCCTGCATTTTACACGTTGGTTTAGGGATTGCCGTGCAAGATGCTCACCCGAGCGTGTTAGCAAAAGCTAATTACACCACGTTTGTTCGCGGTGGCTTTGGAGCAGTAAGGGAAGTGTGCGACCTCATTATGCAATGCCAAGGCAATCTTGATAACGCAACAGGCGCCAGTACATAATCATGACACGATTACATTCACTAGCCTTGCTAGTATTATTGTTAGGGGCTACAGCCTACGGTATTATTGAATGGCGCAGCTCACAAACAGTACCCGGCGAAGATATTGATCATGACTTGGTGCCTGATTTTATTGCTGAAGCCCTAAAAAGTAATATTTATACTGAATCAGGCCGGCTATCTCATGCTATTGTTGCCGACAGAATGGAACATTATGCCAAGCTTGAAGTTACCCACTTTGAATTACCAAATTACACTTTACACCCAAAAAATAGTGAATCACCATGGCAACTTAGCGCAAAAGAAGCGACACTATATAAAAATAACAGGGTAATTTTAAATCATCGTGTCCATTTAAAGGCCACCGATGAAAACAGCTTGATACAAGAGATTCATTGTAAGTATTTAGAATTAGATTTAAATACCAATATAATTAGTTCAGAGCAAACCGTGATGGTACAAGGAAAAGACTTCACTATGTATGGTTCGGGCTTAATCATTGACTTGAACACGAAACAAATGACATTAACCGAACATGTACGCACCATTTATAAAAAAACCGAGAGCTAGCTTAAATTAGCTTCTGATAAATAATGTGAAAAACTTTATGATAAAAATTAGCCAAATAAAATCTATCGGGGTTAGCTTATTACTAACCAGTACCCTTTTAAGCTTTGTCGGTTCTGTCCAAGCCGCAAAGAAAGATCTTAGCCAAGAAATCACTATTAAATCCAAGCGTCAATCTGCTGATTTAAAAAATAAAATAGCCAGTTATCTCGAAGATGTTAGCATCCGCCAAGGCTCAATTGCTATCACCGCCGATATTGTGCAAGTATTTAGTAATACCGACGCTAAAACAGGTGAAAAACTCGACACCTACCTTGCTAAAGGTAAACCTGCACTTTTTCAACAACAATTAGAAGACGGTAGTACCATAAGCTTGCAAGCAAATGAAATAAAATATCAACCTGATAACCATATCATTACGGTTTCAGGCAATGCTCAGGTTAAACAAGCCGGCAGCAAAGTGACCGGAGAAACTATTACTTACAACACCTTAAGTGAAAAGTTAGAAGCTGAAGGTAGTAGTGACAACTCAGTTACCACTGTTTTGCAGCCCGCACAAATCAAAGCCCAACAAGAAAAAAACAACGAGAGCAAAGCAAGTAAGAAAGACAATGACAATAACTAACGCAACGAATAATATAGCAGCAACCCTAGTCGCTAAAGGCTTATCTAAGTCATACAAAAGCAGACAAGTCGTTAAAAGTGTTAGCTTACAAGTCAATACTGGACAAATTGTTGGTTTGCTAGGACCCAATGGTGCCGGTAAAACCACCTCGTTTTACATGATTGTTGGCTTAGTACCAAATGATGATGGCCAAATAATGTTAAATGGTCAAGATGTCACGCTTGCCCCTATGCACGAAAGAGCAAGGCGCGGTATTGGTTATTTGCCCCAAGAAGCTTCTATTTTTAGAAAACTCACCGTCAGTGAAAATATTATGGCCATTTTGCAAACACGTAAAAATATTGATGAAGGGCAAAGACAAGAAAAGCTAGAGCACTTACTGGAAGAATTTAATATTTGCCATATTAAAGACAACTTAGGCATGAGTTTGTCAGGTGGTGAAAGAAGACGAGTAGAAATTGCTCGCGCCCTAGCCGCTGAACCACAATTTATTTTACTCGATGAACCCTTTGCAGGGGTTGATCCTATCTCAGTAGGCGATATCAAAAAAATCATCATACATTTAAAAGAGCGTGGCATTGGTATATTAATCACTGATCATAATGTCAGGGAAACCTTAGATGTTTGTGAGCATGCTTATATAGTTAGCCACGGCGAAATTATTGCCGAGGGTAATGCAGATCAAATACTTGCGAATCAAAAGGTCAGAGATGTATACCTAGGTGAACAATTCACGCTATAGTTACTAATATGCTGAATGAATTAAGCTATAATCAAAAATAAGTAATTTAATCATTAAAATAATTAAAACAAGACACAGGATAAGAACAAAACTAAATGCGTCCATCACTGCAACTCCGAATAGGGCAACAGCTCACCATGACGCCGCAACTGCAGCAAGCCATCAAGCTTTTGCAGTTATCGACGTTAGAGCTTCAGCAAGAAATTCAAGAAGTTCTTGAAAGTAATCCGCTGCTTGAAGTCAATGAAGATTCTCCTACTGAAAATAACGAAAATAATAGCGAAAAACTAGAAGAAGCTTTCTCTGCAAACACCAACAGCACAGAACAAACTAGCTCCGAGGGAAACGAAGAGGCAAGTACGACCATTGATGAAATGAGTACTACCGAAGCACTCGCACAAAATGACATCCCAGAAGAACTAAATATTGATACCACTTGGGAAGAAAGTTATAGCGCTGGCGTCTCTAACACAGGAGCCGTTAGCAGCCCTGCTGAAGATTTCACTTATCAAGGTGAAACCTCTGATTCTATTCAAGATCATCTCTTGTGGCAGATGGAGTTAACACCATTTTCTGAAACTGACAGAACAGTGGCTATTGCTATAATAGAAGCTGTTGATGACGCAGGCTACTTAACTGTTTCTTGTGAGGATATTTTAGACAGTGTTGGCATTGAAGGCCTAGAGCTTGATGAAGTAGAAGTGGTCTTAAAACGTATTAATGTTTTTGACCCTATTGGCGTTGCCGCTGCCTCAATTGCTGATTGTTTAATCATTCAATTGAATCAATTTGATGATAACACCCCTTATTTAAAAGAAAGTAAACACATCATAAGTGAGCATATTGACTTACTAGGTAACCGTGATTACCGCCAGTTAATGCGCAAAACCAAGCTCAAGGAAGATCAGCTTCGTGAAGTAATGCGCTTAATTCAAACCCTCAACCCTCGCCCAGGTGATGCCGTCATTAAAGGGGATGATCAATATGTTATCCCTGATGTCTCTGTAGATAAAAAAAATGGCCGCTGGATTGTTGAACTAAACCCGGATACTGCCCCTAAATTAGCCATTAACAAACAATATGCGGCGATGACTAAAACCACAAAATCGTCCACTGACGATGGGCAATTTATTCGCTCTAACTTGCAAGAAGCTAAGTGGTTTATAAAAAGTTTAGAGTCGCGCAATGACACACTATTAAAAGTGTCTAACTGCATTGTACAACGCCAACAAGGCTTTTTAGAGCATGGTGCAGAAGCTATGCGCCCTATGGTTTTAAACGATATTGCTGAAGCAGTAGATATGCATGAATCAACTATTTCACGTGTTACCACCCAAAAGTACATGCATACACCAAGAGGGATTTTTGAGCTAAAGTATTTCTTTTCCAGCCATGTTAGCACTGAAAATGGCGGCGAATGTTCATCAACCGCTATTCGCTCATTAATTAAAAAACTCATTTTAGCGGAAACACCTGCTAAACCGCTAAGTGATAGTAAAATGGCCGATTTATTGGCTGAGCAGGGAATTAACGTTGCCAGACGGACAATAGCTAAATATAGAGAATCCTTATCTATTCCACCGTCTAATCAGCGTAAAAGTTTACTGTAAAACCTAACTTATTAAGGAATATGCTTATGCAAATTAATCTTACTGGTCACCATGTAGAAATTACCGCCTCTTTACGCGATTATATAGACACGAAATTTGCCAAGCTAGAGAGACATTTTGATCATATTAATAATGTTTATGTCGTACTAACGGTAGAAAAATTAGACCAAAAAGCCGAAGCAACTGTACATTTAAATGGCAGCGAAGTTCATGCCTCAGCTATCAATGCAGATATGTACGCATCTATCGATACCTTGGTTGATAAATTAGATCGTCAAGTACTCAAATATAAAGGCAAAATTGCCAACCACTAAAACTCTTTCGAAGTATTATGACCCTACAAGATATATTAACACTGGACTGCACTGAATGTGCAGTACCAGCTAGTAGTAAAAAACGCATTTTTGAAACCCTTTGCCAGCTTGCCGCCAATGAAATAGGTGAAAGAGATAGCAGTACTCTGCTAGAAAGCTTACTCAACAGAGAAAAAATGGGCAGTACAGGTATTGGCAACGGTATTGCTATCCCGCACGGCAAGTTAGCAAATACCAATAAAGCAGTTGCGGTACTACTCACCACAGAACAAGCTATTGATTTTGATGCCATAGACAACAAACCCGTTGATATATTTATCTGTCTCTTTGTACCGCAAGATAGCACACAAGCACATTTAGAAACGTTACAAAGTATCGCTAAACTATTCAGTGAACGAAAAACGGCCAAACAAGTGCGAAAATGTACCAATAAAAAAGCCTTATTCAACCTTATTCAACAAACACATTAAGTGACGAGCAAATAAAGTGGCGAGTTTCGAAGACAGCAACACTTGAAACTAATAAACTCATTACTCCAAGCTTGAAGCTCAAACGGATAACCTCGGAACTTAAAATATGAAACTCATTATTGTTAGTGGTCGCTCTGGCTCAGGTAAATCAGTGGCCTTAAGAGTTTTAGAAGACTTAGGCTATTACTGTGTTGATAATATCCCCGTTAATTTGCTACCCGCATTAACTCATACCGTTGTTAATGACTACGACAATGTCGCCGTCAGTTTAGATGTTCGTAACCTACCCAAAGACCCCGAAGATATTCTAGAGATTATTGCTTACTTACCTAGTGCCATTGAAGTGACAACATTATTTTTAGATGCTGACGATAAAGACTTAATCCGCCGCTTTAGCGAAACCCGTCGTTTACATCCGTTAATTAAAGAAAATATCCCCTTAGAGCAAGCGATAGCATTAGAAAAAAAGCTGCTATCTCCCATCTCAACCCGTGCTGATTTATACATTAACACCAGCCAATTAAGCCCACATCAACTGGCCGATTTAGTGAGAGAACGTATTTTAGGTAAAAAAACCGGGGCAATGGTATTAGTGTTTGAATCCTTTGGGTTTAAACATGGCATTCCTGCCGATGCTGATTATGTTTTTGACGCGCGATTCTTACCTAATCCGTTTTGGGAAGCTGAACTTAAAGGGCATACCGGCTTAGAGCAACCAGTTAAAGATTTTTTTGCTAGCCAACCCATTGTCACCAAGTTTATTTGGCAAATAAATAGCTTTATGATGACTTGGTTACCACATTTAGAGCGTAATAATCGTAGCTATGTCACTATAGCCATTGGTTGTACTGGCGGAAAACATAGATCCGTTTATATCGCTGAGCTACTGGCTAGCAACTTTAGAAAAGAGCAAAAAGACGTACAAACTCATCACAGAGACATAGAAAAAACCAAAAATAACTAATAACTAATAACTAATAACTAATAACTAATAACTAATATATGAAATAAATCATGAGCACTGTTTCTAAAGAACTAACCATAGTAAACAAACTCGGTTTACATGCTCGTGCCGCGAGTAAACTAGCACAGCTTTGTCAAAATTTTACCGCTAAAATCACCCTTGAATTAGAAAATAAAAGCGCCGACGCAAACAGCATTATGGCAATTATGCTACTTGCTGGCGGTCAAGGAAAAATAGTAAAAGTCACCGCCCAAGGTCAGGATGCCGAACAAGCATTAATCGCTGTTAGCCAGCTTATCGGTAATAGGTTTGATGAATCAGAGTGATGATAAAATTCTAAGGTAAATTAGCTAACCAGCCCTACATTTTTGTAGGGCTTTTTTATTGCGATAAAAAAAATTCTCAAATAAAAAAGCTGCTAAAACCACTAAGTTACGATAGACTTAAGCAGTAAAACATCTCCAAAACATTCTCTCCAATCCTAAATAACAGACACAATAGCTATGCCAGAACTATCAGAGCAAGAAGGTATTCAAAAAAGGCTATACCAAGTTAATGAAGCGCTTGGTGATGGCATGTTTGTTTATGTGCGTAAGCTTTTACAAGAGCTTCCAGCTTACGATTTAGCGCTTATTCTTGAATCTTCACCGGCAAAAAATCGCTTAGTTTTATGGCAACTTATTGATGCTGAATTTCATGGTGAAGTATTAGAAGAACTTAATGAAGAAGTACGTAAAGGCATCCTCAAGGGCATGCGTCCAGAAAAGCTTGCTGCAGCAGCAGAAGGCATGGACATCGATGATATTGCTGAGGTTTTACGTACCCTACCCGATAGAGATTATCAAGAAGTTCTCAACTCGATGGACTCACAGGATAGAAGCCGTGTAGAAGCTGCTTTATCCTTTGAAGAAGATACCGCTGGCGGTATCATGAACACCGACACCATCACCATACGCCCAGAAGTAACTGTTGATGTAGTATTACGCTACTTACGCTTAAAAGCTAAACTGCCAGAAGCGACTGATTCTTTCTATGTGGTTGACCGCAATAATCGCTTTATTGGTGCGGTATTCTTAGCTGCCATCGTTACCGCCAAGCCCGACGAAATTATTTCTAACCTGATTAACGCCGACATTGAAGCCGTACAGGCAGATATGGGTGAGCAAGAAGTTGCGCAGCTATTTGAACGTCATGACTGGTTTTCAGCACCTGTTGTCGATCAAGCAGGACATCTTCTTGGCCGTATTACTATAGATGATGTCATCGACATCATTCGTGAAGATGCTGAACATTCAATGATGAGTATGGCGGGTTTAGATGATGAGGCGGATACCTTTGCCCCAGTCATGAAAAGTACCAAACAACGTTCATTATGGTTAGGTGTTAACCTTATTACCGCTTTATTAGCGGTAGCAGTAACCAGTATGTTTGAAGGTGTTTTTCAACAGCTGGCTATTTTAGCGGTATTAAACTCTTTAGTGCCAAGCATGGGCGGTATTGCTGGTAATCAAACACTCACTTTAGTGATACGCGGCATGGCGCTTGGTCATGTCGGTGATAGTAATGCTAAGGCACTATTAACCAAAGAAATTGCCATTGGCTTTCTTAATGGCATTATTTGGGCACTGATCATTGCCAGTTTCGTCGCTATTTGGAAACAAGATCTAGCTTTAGCGGGTGTTATCGCCTTTGCCATGTTAATGAATATGACTGCTGCTGGTCTGGCAGGCGTTGCCATTCCAATATTACTCAAACGGGTAAATATTGATCCCGCACTTGCCGGTGGCGTTATTATTACTACCGTCACCGATGTAGTGGGTATTTTTGCCTTTTTAGGCACAGCAACACTGTTATTAACCTAGAAAAACAGTGAGTTACTAGCAACTCGTCACTCGAAAACTGTCTCTTTACTGCCCTGCCACTTGCACTTCATCAATTAATATTGAACCTGTGCTAATGCTACCGTGTCTATCAAAATCTGCACCAACAGCAACAATGCCTTTAAACATAGTTTGTAGTTTACCGGCAATGGTAATTTCACTCACCGGATAGGCTATTTCGCCATTTTCTACCCAGAAGCCAGCAGCACCACGAGAGTAGTCGCCATTAACCACATTAACGCCTTGCCCCATTAATTCAGTCACTAACAAGCCTGTACCGAGTGTTTTTAACATGGCATCAAAATCAGCTTCTTTACTTCCTCTACTAGCAATATTTTTATCTCGAACTAACCAGTTATGAATACCACCCGCATGGCCCGTAGTCGTTAACCCTAATTTTCGCGCTGAGTAACTGGTTAACAAATAAGTTTGTAGGGCACCATCAATAATAATATCTCTATCGGTTGTTACCACACCTTCGCTATCAAAGGCACTACTCGCTAATGCCTTAGGAATATGAGGGCGCTCTTGAATAGATAAAAATTCAGGAAAGACCTCTTTTCCTAATTCATCAAGTAAAAAAGATGACTTTCGATATAAATTACCACCACTGATAGCGGCGATAAAATGCCCCCAGAGGGTGTTGGCAATATCGGCACGAAATAATACCGGAACTTTCATGGTTGATAGTTTTTGTGGCTTCAAGCGAGAAATAACTTCACTGGCCGCTTTTTTACCAATATCAACGCCACTGTCTAACAAAGTAAAATCGCGATTGACATCATAGGCATAATCTCGCTCCATAGCATCATCACTGCCAGCAATAACCACACAGCTTAAACTATGACGAGAGCTAGGATAACCCACTAACTGACCATGACTATTACCATAAACCTTAAACCCTGAAAAACAGTCTAAACTTGCCCCATCAGAGTTAGTAATGCGCTTATCACTTTCTAAAGCACTCTGCTCACACGCTTTAGCAATATCTATGGCCTGCTCAGTCGTTAATGCTTTCGGGTGATATAAATCTAAATCTTGGTTCTGCATTGCTAATAACGCTTTATCAGCCAAGCCAGAACAATCGTCAACCGAAGTATATTTGGCAATATTAATCGCCGCCTCTACCGCTTGTGTTAAAGCTTTCTCTGACAAATCGGCCGTTGAGGCGCTACCTTTTCTTCCTTGTTGATAAACAGTAATACCCAAAGCACCATCATTGGTAAATTCAACATTTTCAACTTCCCCTAAGCGTGTGCCTACGCTCAAGCCTTGTTGCCGACTCATGGCGACTTCTGCGCCATCAGCACCCAGCGATTTAGCAAGTTCAAGTACCTTGCTGACGCGGTGTTTTACTTCATCCATTTGCTCAAGTAATGGGTCGGTCGTTTTATTGATTGTGGTCATATAATTATCTATTTGGGCTTTTGAATATCAACTTTACCGTAATTTGCGTATAATAAAGTTAGTATTGATTAAATTTGACTTATAGTAACAACCATTATGCCCCACTCTGCCAACGATATCGACGACTTAACACCAGAAATAGAATTAAAAAGTAAAACTGAAATAAAAAAAGAAATGCACCAACTGCAAGACTTCGCACAGTCTTTAGTGGAAATGTCTAAGCACCAACGTAGCCTTATGCCACTCAGTGAAGATCTTAAAGACGCTATGGTGGTTGCCGATAAAATTAAAAACAAACACGAAGCGCTTCGCCGCCATATTCGCCATATTGCCAAAATATTGCTGGAAACAGATCTTGCCCCTATCCACCAAGCGATTGATGTGATGGCCAATAAGCATCAGCAAGCAACGGCTAAATTTGAGCGTTTAGAGAATTTGCGAGAGCAATTGATTGAACAAGGTAATGACGCTATTGAAGCTTTATTAGTTGAGTTTGAACAACTAGATAGACAAAAGTTAAAACAATTAGTGCGTCATGCCGCTAAAGAGAAAAAAGCTGAAAAGCTAGGTAAACATTATAAAAACCTGTTTACTTACCTGAAAGAAAGTACCTAAAAGAAAGTACCTAAAAGAAAACAGCTAAAAACGTAGAGGGGTTTTAATCGCGCTGGTGCAAGAGCATTATACAAAAGCATTTAGCGCGAACAAGTTCCCGCCTACATACGAAAATACTACCGCTCAGTGACGAGCAAGTAAGGTGTCGAGTATCGAAGCGCTACTTCTTTTCGACACTCATAACTAATAATTCGAAGTTAATAACTCTAAGTTAATAACTCTAAGTTAATAACTCTAAAAAGCTTTTACTGTGTACCACCAATCGTCATTTCATCAATTTTCAAGGTTGGTTGACCCACACCAACAGGGACGCTTTGACCGTCTTTACCGCAAACACCCACGCCCGCATCTAATTTTAAATCGTTACCAACCATAGAAACATTCTTCATTGCTTCAGGGCCACTGCCTATTAACGTTGCACCTTTCACTGGCGTTGTTATTTCGCCATTTTCAATAAGGTAAGCTTCAGAGCTGGTAAACACAAATTTCCCCGAGGTAATATCAACTTGCCCACCAGCAAAGTTTGGTGCATAAATACCTTTCTTCACTGACTTAATAATATCTTCAGGGCTAGACTCACCAGCAAGCATGTAAGTATTTGTCATACGCGGCATAGGTAAATGAGCATAAGACTCTCGTCTGCCATTCCCTGTTGGTTTTACGCCCATCAAGCTAGCATTATGTTTATCTTGCATATAGCCCTGTAATATTCCTTTTTCAATGAGCACATTGTATTGTCCTGGCACACCTTCATCATCAATATTCAGCGAGCCACGACGATTTGCCATGGTGCCATCATCAACAATGGTACACAGTTCAGAACAAACTTTGCTACCAATTTTACCCGAGAAGGTTGATGAACCTTTACGGTTAAAATCACCTTCTAGCCCATGCCCTACGGCTTCATGTAATAATACGCCTGGCCAACCTGCACCAAGTACGACAGGAAAAGCGCCTGCGGGAGCTTCTACCGCCACAAGGTTAACCAGTGCTTGACGTACAGCTTCTTCGGCGTAAGTTAAATAACGAGCCTTACCCTGTTCCATTTCAAAGAAATAACTATAATCAGTACGAGCACCACCACCGGCGCTGGCTCTTTCACGTTTACCATTTTTTTCTACCAACACCGAGCAGTTAAGGCGCACTAACGGGCGAATATCAGTACCATAAGTACCATCACTGGCGGCCACTAATATTTTTTCATAAACCCCAGACAAGCTGACAATAACTTGCGAAACACGGCTATCAACCTGCCTTGCGTGCGCTTCAACTTCATGTAACAAAGTGATTTTTTGCTCTTGGGTTAAGCTACCAAGCGGTTCAATGGCTTGATAAATTTTTATCGGTGCTTGACGTTTAAAGGCTTGAACTTGTGCACCTTGACCACTATCAGCAATACCCATTGCGGCATCGGCTGCTTGCTGCAAGGCAAGGGGAGATATATCATCAGAATAAGCAAAGCCTGTTTTTTCACCTGAAATTGCTCGCACACCAACACCACGCTCCATGTTATAAGAGCCTTCTTTCACTATGCCGTCTTCTAACATCCAAGATTCATGCTGACTAGACTGAAAATAGAGATCAGCAAAGTCGACTTGTCGTGCCATCATACTCGTTAAGGTGGTTGATAAAATAGCATCATCTATATGGCTATCGGCTAATAAGGCTTGCTCAACTTTATTCATTTATAACTCGGCTTTTAATTAGGTATTAATTGGGTATTAACTCAGTATTAATTGGGTATTAACTCAGTATTAATTGGGTATTAACTCGATAATAATTCAGTACTAATTCGGTACTAATTCGATATTACAGCATGCTTTAACGGCATGCTTGCTCTAATTCGTTTGATCTCTTCAGGATTAAAGTCGCTACTAATAACGCCCTCACCTGCTTCAAGACAAGCTAAGATTTCGCCCCATGGACTAATGATCATAGAATGCCCCCATGTTTCTCGGCCATTTTCATGTACGCCTTCCTGCCCTGCAGCAACAATGTACACTTGATTTTCAATGGCACGAGCTTGTAGTAATGTTTGCCAATGCGCTTTACCCGTAACCCGAGTAAAGGCGCTTGGTACAGTAATTATATCAGCACCTAACGTATTTAGCGTTTGATAAAGTGCAGGAAAGCGAATATCAAAGCAAACCGTTAAACCAATGTTAGCCAGCGGCGTGTTAACTAAACAGGGCTTACTGCCTGCTTGAGTATAACGCGATTCACAATAATTTTTTGCATTATCCTGAACGCTAACATCAAATAGGTGAATCTTATCATAGCGCCCTAATATTTCACCACTTGGACCGAAAACACAGCTGCTATTAGTGAATTTATTGCACTGCTCTGCTGTTTCATTTTCATTTTTACTTTTACTGCTAAGTAATGGAATAGTGCCGCCAACAAGGTAAACACAATATTTTTTAGCTAGCTTGCTTAATTCTTGTTGCAGTGTACTAACCAAGCCATTTTTCAATTGCTTACTGTCTTTAGCCAGTTGTAATTGTGCCTGATCAGCAGCACCAAAAAATAAACAACACTCAGGCAGCACAACAATATGCTCGTCATTGCCATAATCTGCCGTTAATTGGGCTAATTGTTTAGCAATAGCTTGAATGTTTTCTGCAACATTTGGCTTAGCATTGAGTTGCATGGCACTCAGCTTAACGTGCTTATGTTCCATCGCAGCAGCTCTAGTGGCAGTAGTTTTAACCATTACTCAGCTCATTAGGTAAGTCATGCAAATTTTCAATGGCTTTATACTGTTTTAGTGATTGCGGTTTAGTACCATTGTCTTCTTTATTGTTACTATCGCTGCTATTGCCTTTATCACTGCCATTGTCTTTATCGTTATTGTCAACAAATTCTGGCGGCGTTGAACGACCAACACTGATATCACGGCTTTTGCGTTTAACTTCTTTAAAATTAGGTTCATCAAGACTACCTGTTAACTCGAAATTAAACTCTGAAACCACTTGCGAGGTGATCACTTGGTCTATCGCTACACCCGCTAAAAACACCACTGGGTTTAATGTCGCTATCCAAGCAAGCACAGGTAAGCTCGACGTTAAGTTTGGCTTGTAAGTCATTTTATAGTCAAGCACATCAGAGACAAAGTTGGTGTTGCCCTTAATATATAAATTGCCTGCGGTGCCATTCATACGAGTGTTATCTGTATATAACACCCCATTTTTAATGTGATAATCACCTTTAATATCGCTGTAAAACATACCGTCGCTGAAAATATCGCGAAAATCTAAGGTTAACTTTCTCACCAATGATTCAAGACTTAGCACTGAAAATATTCTCGCCTTATCACTTACTTCGGCTAAATAACCATCATCTATTTTAGTGTTTATCTCACCATTTAAATGCTCAAAAGCAAACTCATGAGGCCCGCCTTGCCAATGCAAAGTAAAATCAAGCTTACCGCCACTGTCACGGATAATAGAGCCGTAACCCAGTTGTTCAAGTTCATATTCAATATCTTTCAACATCAAATTACCTTGAATATCAGTACTATAGCCTTGAGGCTTTTTTTGCCATTGACCAGCAAACTTAAACTCTGCTTGTTCACGTTTGGCACTAAAATGATCGATGCTGATAGTATGTTCATTTTTACGCGATATGGAAAAATTCACCTCTCCCAAGTCTATCTGATCTATTTGGCAACGGTCACAATGCAAATTGATTTTAGGAATATTGGTAAAAATCTCATGCTCATTAATGGTAGCAACCACCTCATTTGCTAACGAGGGCGGGGCATCTTTACCGAGGGCGGGAGTAGTCGTTGAAAAATGCATAAAATCAGCATTAATATCAATACCCTGAGTTAAAAGATCAGGATAAAACCTAATACGGCTACGCGTTTCTTTCGCATTAAGCTGTAATAGCCACCAATGAGTTTTATCTAAAAAATTAAAAGAAACATTATTGAGCTGTTGACCAAAAATATCCAACTTAGTTAACGTGCCGCGAATACGCTCCGGTGTTGAAAACAAGCTAGGTGTGTTTTCAGCAGCGCCTTTTACGGGTTTACCATCGCTAGCACTACTTACCGAGTCAATAATATCAGTGATCAATGGCTGCCAATGGTTAAAGTCGGCCTGCGCTAATTTGGTCGTTATATGAAAACCATCCATAGGCAATAGCATTTTTTCATCACCTAACACGAGATGTGAGCGCTGAAAGTGACTGCTTTCATGCTCAAGTACACCAAAAAAGCTTAATTGCTCACCATAATTGGCATTAATAGTTGACTCATGCAGTTGGCCACTAACCGTAACAGTTAAAGGCACTTTCTCGCCCTGATTTTTTTTGTAGGGTGCCGGTAAATGTAAAAGCGTTTTTTCTAATTCACTATCAAGTTTAAAATCATAAGAAAAACCGCCATTATGATGCTGATGTAAAGACAAATTCCCTTGCCATTGCACTAATCCGCTGGCATATTTTTTTAATGCCGGTGTCACATGTTGTTGCCATATTGGCTCTTGCCAATTAGCCGTTATGGCAATATCGGTATTATAATATTTGTCTTTATTAACGCCCTTAATCGCTAGTGATAAGGGCGTATCCAACCAAGTTAATGATAAGTTTTTAGTGGTTATTTCTTCATTAGCAAAGCTTAACTGGCCATTAACGTTGGCAAAGTTCATGCGCGGTTGTTGCAATGCCATTTGATTATCGACAAAATTAATCAAACCGCTCGCTAGCACTTGCTCTGTTGCCTTTAAAGGTAAGTTCAAATGAAATTCACCTTGAATATCACCGCTAACCTGTAACTGCGTCAATACGGAGCCAACACTTGATTTTAACGGGCTTTGCGCGATTAAGTCGGCCACAAAATCTGCCGATGATGGTTTAATAACAGTATCAACCGTCAATACTTGTGCATTGCCTAAATCATCTATCGCGGCTTGCACACCGCTAACATCAAGGCCAACTAAACTCCCTGCACGCCCCGTGATTAACATACTGTTATTGGTGAAATTTAAGTTAGCCGCAAACTCAGTTATCGCCGGCCATTTATCATCAAAACGAAATACCGCTTGCTCAAGCTCAGCGTCAACCACAAAAACCCCTGAGTTATCGGTAAAAGGAAAGTGTGATAAAGGCCCATTCATAAGCACTTGTGCCTGTTTAATTCGACCTGAGACAATCGCTGTATTGAGATAATCAACAAGGTTAGCACTCATGGTCGTTAACGGAAAATAATGCCCCGCTTTACTCGCATCTCCCTCAGTAATAGAGGCGAGCAATGACATGGTTGTTTCGCCATCGGCTGCGCCATTAAGCGCTAAATCAGCGCTCAGGGTTAACTCAGGGGAAACCACATCAATATTATTAACCTGTAATTGCCAACCTGCTTTACCTGAAGCATGATCAGCAAAGCTCAAATTAACATCCGCTGCAAATGACTGATAGACAATAGGTGCAATAAAAAGCTGTTGAAAATCTAACGCCCCTTGTTGCGCTACTAAATTAAGGTGTAGGGTGTTTTCAGTAAAGCTGAGTTGCCCAGATAAGTTTTCTACTCCCGGAATACCTTGGCTATATTGAGTTGAAGTATCACTAAAATTGGCTAACGCTTGAATATTCCCTGCGTTTTTTTGCACATATATATCACGAGCCTGACCCACTATATTTAATTGAGCGACTAACTCTCGGATGCTTTGCTCATTGATAAATAAGGGTGATAATTGGCTAATTAAGGCTAAATCAAAAGCCGATAAGTAACCAGAAAAACCTTCGGCCGTTTTATTCATTTGAACGATATATTCTTGTTCATCTTGTTGGTCAAATTGCATTAATAGCGGTGTACTAAAAAGTTTAAAGTCCGTGGCAGAATTCCCTCCCACCAGTAACATTTGCCCGGCACTTACCGTCAAGCTATGTTGGCCTTCTTTGTCTTGCCAACTCATATAGTTGTCGTGTAACTCGACTTGTAATCGCTCTATTTTGCCATTATTGACTGTCCACCAAGTAGCAAAGCCAATGTCTGCTTTGGTTTTATCATTATCTACCGCTAAAACGGTATCAAGCCAAGGCGTTATATCAAGGTGATTGGCTTCTAAATACATCAAACCTTTTAGTTCATCAACAGAGTTACCTTCAACATCAATTTTTAAGGTTAAATTATTACTACTTAGTTCATTAACAACAATATTACCTTGCGCCAAGTGACGGCTGCCTTGATTATCCCACTGCAAATTGCTAACGTGGAAGTTTCGCTCAAGACCTTGATTGTAAAGAGTAAGGTGACTATTACGCAGGGTGAATTGATTTAACCGATTTAAGAAAATGGACGTGATTTGTTTAAAGCCACTAAAAGCTTTGTTATCTGATGTCACTGCTTTTGTTTGCTTTGCAGGCTCTTTGCCGTTCCATGTTCCTTGCGTCAGTTTAAACTGGGCGCCGTCTAAAATTAAATTACTAGACACCAAGCGCTGCTGAGTAATAGATGACCAAAAATCTATTTGCATTTCAAGATTTTCGATATAGATATAGGCATCATCATTATCAAGCAAGGTAACTTGCTTGGTCACAATCGTTGGCCCCCAACGCTGCCAACTCATGCCTAAACCGCCAATCACGACATCAGTTTGATTGCTTTCATTAATATAGTCTTGAAAACCCTGACGATAATGTTCAACGTAGGGTAAAAACAAGCGAAAGGCACTGATCAATACCGCCAACAATACCAGTAAAATAGCCAGTATTTTATATAAACGGTTCAACCAACGATTTGATACGCTTGTAACAGACATTAATAATTGTTTTCCTTTAGGTAACCAAAATGAGCGGCGACACCGCTACATCATTATCACATCAAATTGCTCTTGCGAATACATAGCTTCTGTTTGTACTTTTATTGATTTACCAATAAATACTTCGACTTCTGCAAGGTTATGAAATTCATCATTCACTAAAAAATCACTCACCGCTGAAGAGGCATAAACAATAAACTTATCCGCATCATGGGCTCGGTTTACCCTGACAATTTCACGTAATATTTCAAAACAAACCGTGTCAACTGTTTTTAGGTTACCACGACCAGTACATACAGGACACTCACCACATAAAATATGCCCTAAACTTTCGCGAGTGCGTTTACGCGTCATTTCCACCAAACCAAGCGATGAAAAGCCATGCACACTGTGCTTTACGTGATCTTTAGACATTGCCATTTCTAAACTACTGAGCACTCGACGTTTATGATCGTCATTATGCATATCAATAAAATCAACAATGATAATACCGCCTAAATTCCTCAACCTTAATTGACGAGCAATAGCTTGAGTGGCTTCAATATTGGTACTAAATATAGTGTCTTCTAAATTACGGTGGCCAACAAAAGCGCCAGTATTGATATCAATGGTGGTCATGGCTTCAGTTTGATCAATAATCAAATAGCCACCTGATTTTAACTCAATTTTACGGTGTAATGCCCGCTGAATCTCTACCTCAGCTGAAAATAAATCAAAAATAGGCCGCTCGCCCGGATAATACTCCATAACGTTTGTTAGCTCAGGCACAAACTCTTCACTAAAGGCGCGTAACTGTTCATAAGTGAGTTTAGAGTCAATACGAATACGTTCAAACTCCATACCAACAAAATCTCTGAGTACCCGTAAAGACAATGACAAATCTTGGTAGAGTGGCATGTTCACTTGTTTACGTTGCTTACGCTCTTGTACTTTTTTCCATACTCGGCGTAAAAATGTCGCATCATGTTTTAGCTCTTGCTCGCCAGCGCCTTCACCCGCGGTACGAACAATAAAACCTTGCTGCTCATCACAATAAGGAGTGATAATCCCTTTTAAACGCTTACGCTCTGCAACATCTTCAATGCGCTGCGAAATTCCTGCATGGCTAGTATGAGGCATTAAGACTAAGTAACGAGAAGCAATGGTAATATCGGTTGTTAAACGAGCCCCTTTTGAGCCAAGCGGATCTTTAACCACTTGCACCATAATATGTTGCCCTTCATGCACTAAGGCACGAATATCAGGTACTTGCTCTGTTTCTTCTTTTAAAATGAGCTTCGAATTAATGTCTGATGCATGCAGAAATGCCGCTTTATCTAAACTAATATCAACAAAAGCGGCTTGCATACCGGGTAATACTCGGATCACTTTACCTAAGTAAATATTACCGACTATGCCCCGTTTTGCTTCACGCTCTATATGTACCTCTTGCAAAGAGCCATTTTCGATTAACGCAACGCGCGTTTCACTCGGGGTAACATTAATTAATAACTCACTACTCATAGTATTTTTGATCCCTGCCGTCGTTCTGAACCCATTGGCTCAATTGCATAATGCTGTCACTTACATTCTAACCATCTGACTTTATTGTTTATAACTATTTCACCACCGAACCGAAATATTTATCAAATAACTCTTCTAGCCTACACAGAAACTTCATTATACTCGGTGTAGTGCCAAGCACCTCTGTGTTCTCTGTGGTCATACTTTTTAAGTTAAACAAACACATTGTTTGTTGTAGAAGAGGATTTATCCTCGATAACTTCGCGGTTGAAACCGCTCCTACAGCAAGTTGTCTCGTGACTTATCACTTGTCACTACTTAACTATTCACTTGAATACTGGTTGGCAAACCAAATTTCGCTAACATTTGTGAGGTTTCATACAAAGGTAAGCCAACTACGGCAGAATAACTGCCATTAATGCTAGTAACAAATTGCCCACCTATGCCTTGAATAGCATAAGAGCCTGCTTTGTCACAGGGTTCGCCTGTTTGCCAATAGCGTTGAATTTCTGTCGTCGCCAATGGCTTAAAATTGACCTGCGTGGTGATTAACTCTTTGGCTACAATATTAGCACCAACAACTGCAATACTGGTTAATACTTGATGACTTTTACCACTTAGTTGCCCCAAAGTTGTAAGACATTGTTTTTCATCCTCGGGTTTACCTAATATTTTTCCGTTATTAACCACACAAGTATCAGCACCTAGCACTAGGGTATCAGCTTGTTTGTGTATCGGCAGTTGTTCAAAAATGGCTTGCGCCTTTTGTACGGCTAGGCGTAACACATAATCGTGGGGTTTTTCATCAATATAAGCGCTTTCATCAATATCAGCGGCTAAAATACTAAAGTGATAACCTAGCTGATTTAACAGCGCTTGTCGTCGAGGTGATTGAGAGGCAAGTACAAGTTTTTTCATTATTATTGATTCAATTATTGTTTAAAAAATAGTAACTGTTCACCACCGAGTCGCGATGCTCCACAGAGGGCTCTTCGAGCCTACACAGAGGCTTTGCTATTTCCGGTGTAATGCGTAGTACCTCAGTGACCTCGGTGGTAGATATTTTCAAGCTGAATAAATACAAAAAACATCAGCGAAAACATGATACCAACCATTACTTGATTGAAAAATTCCGTCGTACTTTTCGCAATAGCAAAAACATCCAAGGCCATAAAACAATGGTTGTGATCACCGGGTATAAATAACTGGTTAGAAAAACCACATCAATCAAAAAGCGTTGCAACCAAAAAACCACTAAATGATACAAAGCCGCCAAAACACCGGTGATCAGGGCTTGTTGCCACACAGAAAAGTTTCTAATTTTTTGAAAACTCTCTGCAACAATATAAATGGCTATCGCCATTGCCGCAGCATGAACACCTAATACAGAGCCGAGTAGCACATCGAGTAAAAAACCCATAATCCACGCGGTAATAATATTAACGCGGCCGGGCAGCGCCATGGTCCAGTATATTAAAACAATTAACACCCAATCAGGACGAAAGGCGTCAACACTTAATGGCAAAGGCATAATGCTTGCCATTAAGGCAATTAACAGCGTAAAAATAACGATGATGCCATTATGAGCAAACATTATTGTGCTGCCTTTGCTGTTGATTGAATTTTAGGGGCAAAAATACTTTGTTGTTTCTTATCCGAAAGCAAAAGTAAATATCGGAGTCGATCAATTTGGGCTATTGGTACACTATAAACACTGACAAATTCTCTGGACTCATCCTGGCTGACAAAAGAAACCGTTGCAACAGGATAACCTTCTGGATATTTCCCCCCTAAACCTGAGGTTACTAATGTATCACCAGTTTGAATATCAGCGCTGTGAGGGACAAAATTATGGGTTAATCGGTCAATGCGACCACTACCCGATGCTAACAATCTTAAACCATTACGCTCTACTCTAACGGGCACGGCATGAGAAATATCAGTGATCAAAATCACTCTCGAGCTCGTTTGCCCCACATGGAGAATTTGCCCAACAATGCCTTGAGCATCAAGTACTACTTGACCCTCGTAAACACCATCATTAGCGCCACGATTTATAACAACCTGATGGGTGTAAGGATCGCTATCAACAGCAAGCACTTCAGCAACCATTTTTTTAATATCACTACGCAATGGTGAAGCTAATAATGTCCGTAAACGCGCATTTTCTTGTTTGATAATTTCAAGCTGCATGCCTTGCTCATGAAAAGATAACTCATTTAAACGATATTGGTGGTTTTCGGTCATTAACTGTTGGCGAGTTGTTAAATTCTCTGATGCCCAAGTCATGACTTGCTTCGGGGTATTAGCAATGTATTGCAAAGGACTAACCAAAGACTGCAAATAGCCTCGTACTGACTCAAAGCTAGCCATTTTATGATCGAAAAAGATCAATAAAGCAGAGCAAAAAAGTACCAAAACAAGTCGGTACTGTGGGGATGGACCATGTTTAAAAATTGGGTTCATAAAAACCAGTTACGGGTTGATAGCTTCTAATTATGAGTTTTATTTATCTCAATTTTTTTACTAATTGATCGTTTCTTCACAGAAATTTAATTCAAGTACAAGGCGAAAGCACGGAGTTGACGTTAGTCAATGAGTACTTTCAACGCCGTAATTGGGTTAAATAGCAAAGAAGAAACATCAATTCTATTCGTAGGAGAAAAGATCTCCCCCATGCATATCAATCATTTCTAAGGCTTTACCGCCGCCTCTGGCGACACAAGTTAGTGGATCTTCAGCAACAACCACAGGAATGCCTGTTTCTTCCATTAATAAGCGATCTAAGTCTCTTAACAAAGCGCCACCGCCGGTTAAGACCATGCCGCGCTCAGAAATATCTGAGGCCAGCTCTGGAGGCGATTGCTCAAGCGCCACCATGATAGCACTGACAATACCCGTTAATGGTTCTTGTAAGGCTTCTAAAATTTCATTGCTGTGTAAGGTAAAACTACGTGGGACACCTTCTGCAAGGTTACGGCCACGTACTTCAATTTCTATTAGCTCTTCACCCGGATACGCAGAGCCAATTTCATGTTTAATACGTTCAGCAGTTGCCTCACCAATTAAACTACCAAAATTGCGGCGCACATAATTAATAATGGCCTCGTCAAACTTGTCACCGCCAATGCGCACCGATGATGAATACACCACACCATTTAACGAGATAATACCAACTTCAGTGGTACCGCCGCCAATATCGACCACCATAGAACCAGTGGCTTCTGATACTGGCATACCTGCACCAATGGCTGCTGCCATGGGTTCGTCAATTAAATATACTTCACGCGCACCTGCGCCCATGGCCGATTCACGAATGGCACGACGCTCGACTTGGGTAGAGCCACAAGGAACACACACTAAAACCCGAGGGCTAGGACGTAAGAAATTATTGCTGTGCACTTGTTTTATAAAATGTTGTAGCATTTTTTCGGTGACGAAAAAATTAGCAATAACGCCATCTTTCATTGGACGAATAGCTTCAATATTACCCGGTGTACGACCTAACATTTGCTTAGCCGCAGTACCTACCGCGGCAACACTTTTTGAGCCACCTGAACGGTCTTGACGAATAGCGACTACAGAAGGTTCGTTTAATACAATACCTTGGTCTTTAACATAAATAAGAGTATTAGCTGTACCTAAATCGATTGATAAATCGTTAGAAAACATACCGCGTAATTTTTTAAACATAAGCTCGAAATGTCCTGTGAAAATGCGACTTCATTAGCGCAAAAGTTAGAGCGAGAAATTATTTGAATAACAGATCGAACAATCATACCTGACTATTAAAGCTCAGGCTACTTCAAAATGCGGAATTAAGGAAACCTGTAGGCGGGATTTTAATCGCGTTTATTTTTAAACAACACGAGCGCGAACAAGTTCCCGCCTACGCTATACTCATGTTACCTCGAAATATTCGTTTCAGCCATTTTGAAGTATCATGAGTATATAAGTAATATCACACAATAAATTGCCGCTAATGCACTTCTCGTTGGTAGATTATTCTATCGTTACCGCGGAACAGCCCAAAGGTGGCGATGGCGCGAGGATCGTCATTATATAATCCATCAATACCTTCAGCATCATAAGCCCAGTCGTATTTTAGCCAGTCATAGATACTATAAATAACCTCAACTTCACCTTGATTACCTGCGCCTGCTGCAGGCAAAACAATTTGCCGAGTTACACCATTAGCTAAATCATCAGTATCTATAAATGTTCCTGAAACTGCAGGAATATCATCTGAATCCAGAGTAACTTCATTAGGTGAGCCAAAGCTCACATTAGTTGAATTATATTGCGTGCAATTATCAGTATCGGCTAAAACAAAGTTTGCTCCATCATAATACTCTATTGTTAACACCTGCCCCAACGTTGACGTTTCTGGACCAAAACTATTTTCAAGGTTAGCACGAGCAAAGCGTACTTCTTCACCCGAGAGGTTTAATACCCATAAGCGGTCATTATCAGCATCATCGTCACCGTCAATAGCGAGAACACTATCAGAATCTTCTACTGAATCAATTCCTAATGCAATTTTTGCAGGAAAAGGCTCAATTTCTGCATTTTGTTCACGAAGATAAATAAAATTATCATCCGCATTAAATGCGTAAGTAATCACGCCGTTACTTTCTTCAGGTAAAGTCCCCTCTGTTAAGTTTGCCGTGAGCTTAACTTTCACCCTAGGGACACCGTCGACTTCAACACCATCTTTTTCAGTATCTTCAGTTGGAGTGATATGAACAACACCACTAGGTAAAAGCTTGATGAAATCTCCCGTGTAGTTTTTTGTCGTTGAACAAACATCATCAGAGCAAAGCGCTGACTTTGCAGTGATCAATAATTCAGGCTCAAGCTCATATTGCAAAGCACCTTTTGCTGACAATTCACTGCTCATTTGCCCTGAATAAGCAAAAGCCATTTCTGAGCTAGGATCAGTGATATCGCAAACAGATTTTAGCTCGCCATCAAAACCTGTGCTTAGCTCAAAATGGTGTGGAATAAAACGGCCGACATAGGGCGCCTTACCAATAACATCATCAGCGCCCAAATAACTTGCAGCAGTGGCAGTAAAGCTAATAATACCCACTTCGTCATACGTCATAGCGCTATTAGTAGCGACACCATTTACAAAACTGGTAAAGCTATACTTAACTGTATTGTCTAGACTGCCTGAACTAGGTGCAACAAGCCCCTTTTCGATTTCAGCGGTTGCGGCTTCTGCTGCACTTTCATTACCAAAGTTTTTTGTTATTGTATGACTTGAAAGATCAGCATCATCATCAGGTATGCCATCAGCTGAGCCATCATTATCATCTTCTTCTGACTGCCACTGTACTGCAGTTAAGCTTGTCGCGAAGTCTTCGCCAGCGGCAATAAATTTAGTGCCTGTAGCATCTTGTGCTTTAGGGTTATTAGCTACATTGACATAAAAACCTAAAGGGCGAACAACAAAGTTATTACTACTACCTTCCATGTACACACCACTTGGATCACCATTTTCGTCCAAAATATTGTACCTAGCATGAAGTTGCATTTGCCCAGCTTCAGGATAGGTGAAAACAAATTCAGCGGCATTGTCCACATTAGTACCAAAATTCATAGCAACATCAGTGTAAACAGCTGCAGCGCCATCATTTTGAGTTGAAATAACAGTGTCTGTGCTTAAACTATTGATAGTTACAGCTTCACCGTCAAGACAGGCATTAGGATTTTTACAACTTGCCGACAGTTCAACAATAACGCTATCTGTTAGCGCCGCGTCACAATCACCCTCGAGAGGATCTTTTTTAACGGCCTGCAATTTTAGCGTACGGGTATTAAATCCAGTATTAGAGGGTTTACCAGATAATTGCGTTGGAATAGAAGTACCCTCTGAGTCTGCATAAAAACGAAAACCTGTATCAGCAAAAACAACATCACAACTGGTAGAGCCGCCATTAGCGCACTCGTAACTTTGATCTAAACTTAGCGTTGCTGTACTGGCATCAGTATAAGAAAAGCTGCTATCAGTGCTGCCACCTGAAACAGTGACAGTTTTATTGAACGTGCCATTGATAGATAATTGCACATCGATATCATCGGTACTAAGGCTAGTACAAGCAGCATCGGCACAGGCTTTTATGGTAATGTTTTCAGCTTCACAGGTTAAGCCTTGGCCATCATGACTAATTTCAAAGTGATCAAATAAAGGTAAACAATCATCACAGCGTATTTCAACATTATCTATTGAAATACCATCATCATTATCATAACTAAATAGTCCAAAGTCATTTAATGGTGGTTGCTCAGTGCTTGAAAGTTGCAACTGCATATTACTGCCATCACTATCTCCTGTGCACACAGCAATGCCTTCACTTTGCACCACCACTTTCATGCTAAAGTTATCGCCTAAATCAATATTATCTTGGTTATCTAAACTTGTAGCAGTACCAGACTCCACTTTCACCAATTCAAAGCTTCGATATGCTCCAGGAAAGCTAGTATTGCTACTATAGCTACTGCCATATTTATTCCATTTAGCTAAATAATAATTTTGATCATCCTTGTAGCCAAAAATCATCCCTAAATCATTATTTAAATTGGCCTTATCGGCATCCATTTCGCTATAAAGGGAGTAACTTACAGACGCGCTACTATCAATCGATTCATTTGATAGCTCATAGCTAACCATACCATATTCATTATGGCTGCCGCTTTGGGCGTTACCCGCAATATTAAGCTTAGAATTAATATCAAAAATAATATCTTGTTCTTCACCCGATGAATCACGAATGCTTTCGCTTGTCCAGTTACTAATGTTTCTATCAAAATTTACCGCCTGCCAGTTTTTAGTCGTAGAGAAATCATCATTAAATATTACTGACATGCTGTCATCAGCATCACATGAAAACACGGTAGCAGGTGTGCCTTCACAAAAGTCACCAAAATCTGGCTCATCACTGATAAAATTAACCGTTGAGGCACTGACTAGTTCGACATTTCTACCGCTCACGGCACCATTAACAGTCGCAGAAGAATTGATAGTTACATCTTGTTTGCTGTACACAAATGCTGTTACCGTAGCGCTAGATAAAATGTTAAAATCTTCTTTTGCATAAAGTAATAAATCTGTCGCAGTTCCACCTGCATTGATCGACGTTGGGCTATTAAAATTTATCGTGTTTTTCACGAATATACGTACTTTACCTGATATATTAATACTACTTGAAGACCCGACAGCTAAAGAGCCTTCAACTGTATAGTCTCCCTCAGCAAGGTTAAGTGTTGCTGAAGAAGCCAGAGTTATATTGTTATAATTACCCGGTGAAATTGATTGCGTTTGTTCAAAAGCGACCGAAATATCATCACTACTATTAGGAAAATCATTATAAGTTACTGCTGAAGCAATACTTCCTGAGCTTGAGCAAGTTGTGCTGTCGCAGCTTACGCCGCCCGAAATATCATCAATAGCATTTTTAGAGTCTAAAATATTATCTGGACTATTCGTAACTTTAGAGCCCGATCCAAAAATAAGTTCGCCACTATTGCTATTGTTTTGTATGCCATCGCTAAATACAGCTGCGCATTCAACAGCAATTACTGCGGCACTATACATTAAAAGAAAAAAGCTAAAACAAAAACGAATAAGCATCGATAGGTTCCTAACTGCTGCTTGCGGAAGAAAAAATAACAGGTAAGGCAAAGGTACCGCTAAGCACTTAAATATGCAATATAAAGCGCTTTTAATGTAAAAAGAAGGTCGATATTTTGGCAAGAAAAAGCCCCGCAATAGCGAGGCTTAGAAAGAGTTCAGTTAAATAATCATTAACCGTTTAGCTAAATAAACGTTTTTTACTGGCTAAAGCAATTAAAGCAAGCGCAAAAATCATCAAAGTTGAAGGCTCTGGAATAGGGGCTGGGTTGTTGATTATAGTTGTTCTTACGTAAAAAGTTTCGTTGCCACTACCTAAAACTTGGCTACCATCTACGCCTGAAGAAGCCCACTCGCTGCTAACTTTGCCTGGAGTATAATCAAGCAGATTACCATCAAACACAACGCCATTTAATGTTAAAACTATATCATCAAAAACGCTATTCCAAAATGATACGGCTTGAATATAGCTACCATCACCATTTGAAAAATCGTCAATAGTAAAGTTGGCAAATAAAATATCTATATCACTGTCACTTGCATAACCCCAACCTTCGTGAAGTTCTGGAGCATAAAGTCTATTGGTGGTATTTAAATCAGGATCTCCCCAATACTCAACATTCACAGGAGAAGCCCAAGCAAAGTCTATGATGACACCGCCACCTTCGTAAGTAACATAGTGATCAGAGGTTAACAAAGAAGAATCAGTTATCAGAGTCGCATTAACCATATTAGAAGAAACAAGTGAAATGATAAAAGTAAACGCTAGTACAAACTTACCCATTTAAAACCCCATAAAAATGAAAAATAACATTATAATAAACACAACATAGCACGATTCAGGCCAACAAAATTTAATCAATATTTTCAATAGATTACAAAAACGCTATTTTAATTAATTATAATAGCGTAAAAAAAGCAGACACTATAAGCTTCTGGCTTTTATTTCAATCTTTCTTGATGTGACTACACCCGCAACACTGCATTGCCCAATACTAGTAATAGTATAATAGGTGACTTCATCAACAGTACCCGCATCAATAACTGCATCTGCTACGCAATCAACATCTAAGGCTTGGCAGTTTTCTAAGCCTTCAACCGTAGTAAAGCTATTATAGTTGCTATCTACTGAGCATGAGCCGCTACCAGACAGGGGAAATACTTCGCTCATTTTTCGCTCTGCCCCCGCCTGAGCGGCTTGATAAGCCCGTGTTCCTAATACTTCATACACAATAGTTTCGGCATTAGAGCCTGTCATTCTAACTAAAGAGGCACCTAATAATGTCATGATGACAATAATAAAAATCGCAAGAACAAGGGCGCTACCATGCTGGCGATTGTTCATTTTTGGTTTTATTAAGTGCTTATGGAACATTTAACACCTGTATTTCATTAGTAAAGGTGACTGTTTCACTATTTTTCTCAAATTGAAAGTGTATTTGCACCATAGCATTACGCAATAAAGTCGCTTCTTGTACTTCAAATGAACTGTTAATAGTCGAAATATCTTCTGCCATTAAAACGTTACTGTTTAGTGAATCGGTTCTTAATAACTGATTATCTTGCAAACAATAATCAATGGTACCATTAATAAAGTAAAGCCGCTGCGTTGGTGAGTCTTCATCAAAGTGGACATCAGTATCGTCTAGAGTAATTACTCGTACATCACCTGTTAGACTCATACTACTAACACCATGCACTTTATTTTCACTAGCCTCATATACATCATCAGTATTTAATGGGTAAACTACTGCGCTCCAGCTGCCATCAAAACTGCCATCAAAACTGCCATCAAACGCTATCACCTCAATGGTACTGCTAGCCTCTTCAGGCTCTACCGGAATATCGACATAAATAGTGCTTTCCAGAATAGGCGTAAAGCTCAAGCACGAGCCAGTTATCATTAAACTATTAGGCAGTGCATTTCTAACATCTCTATTGAGTCGCTCAATAGCAAAACGTGCTGAAGATACTAGCTGATCTCTGGCGGTTGTTTCGGTATAAATTTGTGTGGCAAACTTTATAAAGCTGGTTGTTGCGGCGGCGAGTACGCCTAAAATAACAATAACCGTTATCATTTCAATCAGCGTAAAGCCGGCAGATTTTTTTGTCATTAACGGCTTCATTAAAAGTTGGCTCGATAGGTTGAAAAGTTTAAGACAAAACCGGTCGGCGTAGTGATAGTGACGATAATCAATTTAGCGGTTGATGTATTGCCGGTACAACTACCGTCATAGTTAGCGTCGTTACAAACACTAATGCTCATAGCGTAGCCGGTATATAAAGTTAAAACATCACCTTGAGAGTCTTCAATTTCCCCTGCTGGCAAGCTATTGTAATCGTCAACATCATCAAACGTTGCTCTTGTTTCTCCTGTTTCTTTTCCCATAACATCAGAGCAATCATCGGCACCCGTTTCGCCACAGCGAACTAGACCACCAGCCATATCTGAATTTTCATCAAAAGCTTTATGTTGAATTTCATTGAGCACAGATTGCGCTAATTCCGCGGCTTTTATTTGATGCAATTGATCAGCACTTTGCTCCGACAGTGGATAAATCAAGGTGGTCAGAATAGAAAAGGACAACGCTAACACCACAATGCCAACAATAGTTTCTATTAAGGTGAAGCCTTTATTTAACTGATGGGCAAAAGAACGGCTAAGACGCATGAATATAGCCCTCTTGATTAATTTCAACCGTTAATTCACCTTCCCCACTTTCACCAGTAATGGTTATTGTTATTTTACATGTATCTATAGGTGTGCAACCGACAGGTTTTCCTAGTGGCGAAAATGAAAAACCGCTTAAACTTTCAGTAACAGTAAAACTGACACTATGATTACTATCAATGGTGACTGTGGTAGTTTCTCCTGCGGGGCTTGTTTTACAAATATTAATAGCATCGGGGTCAAAATCAGTAGCGAATAAACCGATTTCATTAGACGTTACTTCAATATTTCTGCAGGTGCTATTATCAATTTGCTGCATTGAACGCAATTGAATGGCTCTGAGTTTACTGATCAACTCATCACGATAAGTGTATTCTTCAAAACCATTAGACTGGAAAAATTTTGGCAATACCGTTACTGCCATTATTGAGATCAAAATAATAGTGATTGTTAACTCTATTAAAGTAAAACCAGCATGCTTATGATTTAATAAAAATTGAGAATTATTCACTGTCTATAGCTGCCTCACTAAGTACAAGGATTAGTGCCTATTGAAGGTTTATCCCCGGCATTATCGGGGGCGCGATAGTACGAAAGACAAGCTTGTTGAGAGATTAAAGGGGTCTCATTCTCAGCTAGATAGACGACAACAGCACTATCTATGGTATTAGTTACGGCGAATACCGTTGAGTCAATCTCAAGTAATTCATCCTGCCAATCATTCACTAAAATGGTAGGGCGTCCGTATCCTACAGAAATACTAACACCATCGGCTATGTCTACGCTTGCAGATGCTTCATTGTGATTTCCCGCCACCAGTGATTTACTGTAAACCAGTGCCGAGGCACCTTCCATCGCCGCTTTCACACCGTGTAAAGTCGACGTTTGGGCATCCGCTTTTAAATTGATATATTTAGGCGCGACTGTGACGGCCAAAATGCCTAAAATAACAATAACCACCACTAATTCGATTAAGGTAAATCCTTTACTGTTCATTTGGTATTCTCTACTGTTAGCGCTTTATTATAATGACTAAATAACTATTTAAATAAGTTATCACCTATCCTACCTTAATTTAGTCAAAACAAAAAAGGAGAGCTATGCTCTCCTTTTTCTTTTTAGTAACAATGTTAGCAACCGGTAATGACTGTACTAATGCTTGGCTTAGTATTGCTAGAAGCTGATTCATTATAAATAGCATAACATGCTGAAGCCACAACTAAAGCCGATGTGGTTAAAGTTGCATCCGCAGGGAAAACATAAACAATGCCATCTTGTGCATCAGGAACTTTAGTTGCATCTTCTATAACAGTAAATTCACTACTATCAATATCTAACAACTTATCCCATGTATTTGCTTTAGCACTAGTTGGCCAACCATTAATTACATCAATAACAACATTGCCATTCACCGTAACTGTAGTTTTTGTTGAAGCCAGCTTATTAACAATTAAGGCTTTAGCATGAATAGCTGAAGTAGATGTTTCTATAGCAGCCTTCACTCCTTGAATTGTTGCACCTCTTGCATCCCCTTGTAAATCAATAAACTTAGGCGCTGCCGTTACCGCTAAAATACCTAAAATGACGATAACCACAACTAATTCGATTAAGGTAAAACCTTGTTGAGCTTTTTTATTAGAATTCATGAACTTCATAATATTTCCTGTGTTTGATAATACGTTATTAAGGTTAAATGGATTAAATTTGATCGTTGATGTAAACAATAACTTCGCTATTGGATGGATCATAAGTGAAGCTGTTACCTACTGCTGTACTATTAGCTGGATCATCATATTTAGTCGAATCATTGGTATCACGCGCTAGAGAGGCTTTTAAGTAATAATGACAGAGGTTGTTAGTATCTTTTGATACAAAGTAGTCTACCGAGCTATCAACATCTAAATCTGTTGTTGAGGTACTTGGTGGCTGTTGAAATATAGCATTCCACACTTCAATGCAATTAACGTTAGCAATAGTTGACGCCGCTGTTGTACCAAGTATATAACCTGGTCGAACACTATTAAGGACTTCAACGGTTAAATAAACCGTTGTACCATCATAATTAACACTATGTTGATTACTAGCATTTTTTGGACGCCCTTCAGACTCCCATTGTGCTCGAGCTAAAGAAACACCAGTGGCAAAACCACCCGCCATGCCTTCAATATTGGCTTGCTTGGCTTGTTCAGTTAGATCTAAGAATTTAGGGATGGCTGTTACCGCTAAAAAGCCTAAAATCACCACGACAATCACTAATTCAATTAAGGTAAAACCTGTTTGTTTCTTCATCTTGGTTCCCTTATGTATTTTCTGCTGCACTCTTTGTTTCATTCTTTGTTGCGTTATCTGTTGCGTTGCCTGTTTCATAAAAACCTCTTACACTTTAAACGATTGTAACAGTGATTTATTTACTAAGTCACTTATTTAACACCAAAATTACCAAAATAATCAACTTATTTCAAACTCTCTACCGTTACTACTGCGCTAACCCTGCCATTACCTTGATTATAGTCAAAATATGCACCGCTAGATAACATATAACGACACACTAACCTGACACCTTGTGGTGGCTGTGCCGAAAAATGCCGAATTTCTATGGCGGTAATAGACTGTTTCATAAAGCTCAGCGGTGTGCCCATCACTAACTGCCAAATTTGCTCGCACACTAAGGGAGCTTGCTTAACATCAACCCAGCCTAACTCATTTACTGTAATCAATTGTTTTTCTGAGCTATTTATCGAAATAAGCTCGACCACGAGCGGCTGCTTATCCATCAACCACTGCGCATGTATTGTCGCTACTTTAGTGGTAAAAGCTTGTGCTAGCGTTTTAAAACCCGTTTCACTAAAGTGGGCTTCTTGCTTAATAAAGTAGTTAATAAACACGCTCATTAGCACGCCAACAAGCACAATAATCACCACAAACTCTGCTAATGATTTTTCTTTTTTATCACTGTTATTGGCCATGAGCGAAGATACCTATTACCTACCTTGCATGGCTGACGCCATGTCCCACATTGGGGTAAATATACCTAGCGCCAGCACTAGCACCATAGCGGCAACAACAATTAATAATAAAGGTTCAATTCTCGCGGTAAGGGTGCTTAAGTCGTAATCAACTTCACGTTCATAATAATCACCCACTTCTTTTAAAAGCTCGTCTACTCGTCCTGTTTCTTCCCCTACGGCAATCATTTGTATTACTAGTGGCGTAAACAAAGTACTGGCAATGGCAGAGCGTAATAAACTCTCGCCACTTTCTATTGACTGACGTATGGCGACAATTTTCTCTTTCATGAATGAGTTATCAACCGCATCGGCGACTAAGGTTAAGCCGGTGGTCATGGGAATGCCGGCTTTGAGAATGATGCCAAAGCTATGGGAGAAACGCGCTAAAATTGAACGTTCGATAATACTGCCGATAATGGGCAGTTTAATTTTATACCTATCCCAGCGATAACGTCCTGTTTCTGTTTTTAGTGCTCGGCGTAAGGCAAAGTAGGCAAACACACCCCCGAATATCATATACGGCCAAAAGTTAGTAAAGAAACTAGAACTAGCGATCAAAAACTGAGTCATCGGGGGTAAGTCGGCCCCTAATTTAGCAAACATATTGGCAAAGGTGGGAATAACAAAAATATTTAAAATAACTAAGGCTGAAAAAACCGCTATTAAGACCATAGTAGGATAACGCAATGCGGTTTTTATACGTTTTCGGGTCGCTTGCTCTCGCTCTAAATAAGTCGTTAGCTTTAAAAATGATTCTTCTAATTGGCCGGTATTTTCACCGACATGAATTAAAGATACAAATAAAGAACCAAAAACTTTCGGGTGCTGATTCATGGCTGAAGATAAGGTGTAGCCCCCTTCTAGCTGGTTACTAATATCAACTAAGGTCTTTTTCAATGACAAGGATGTGCTAGATTCTGCCATGCCATTAATAGCACGCAAAATGGGAACCCCAGAGCGCATTAAGGCGTACATTTGCCGTGAAAAAATGATCAATTCATCAAGAGAGACATGCGTTAAACCAAAAATTTCTCTAACATCTTTACTGGCAAGGCTACCACTGTCTTTTTGCTGTTCAGCCGTAATCGAGACCGGGGTAATATTTTTTCTAAATAACTGCTCAGCCACAGCCGAAGTGTTGACCGCTTCGATCGTGCCTTTCACTTGACTGCCGCTACCATCACGGCCTATATATTTAAATGCTGCCATATTTTATTTTTATGCCTCTTTGCAAGCGTGAACAGAAGAATATGCGTTCTGCATTCTTGCGCGAATAAATTCCCGCCTACGTCATTCTCTTGTGCGAAATACCTTGTGCGAATAATTTCTCACGATGATATACGCCTACACTGTTTCAACTAGACGTAGTACTTCTTCTACTGTGGTTACACCCTGTGCGGCATAATCAAAAGCGGCATTAGCCAAGGGTGTGAAACTAGGATTGGCTTTTGACAACTGGGTAAATGCTTCGCTGTCTTCACGCTTTAATGCCGACATCATGGCTTCATTCATTTCTAATAATTCAAAAACACCCACTCGACCTTTATAGCCAGTATATTGGCATGATTGACAGCCATGACCATGAACAAAACTTGTTGTTTTTACTTGCTCACCCGCTAAGTTAGTTAACCATAGCAATTCTTGTGCATCTGGCGTGTACTCTTTAACACAATGCTCACACACTCGGCGTACTAAACGCTGGGCAATAATCGCCCGTAATGAGCTACCCACTAAAAAGCCTGCTGCGCCCATATCCATTAATCGCAAAGCACTGGTAACGGCATCATTGGTATGTAAAGTTGATAACACTAAGTGACCAGTTAATGCGCCACGTAAGCCAATTTCAACAGTTTCTTGATCACGCATTTCCCCTACCATCATAATATCGGGATCTTGACGAAGCGCGGTGCGCAAAACACTAGAAAAGGTTAACTCAATTTTAGGATTTACCTGTACTTGGTTGATACGAGGTAGGCGATACTCAACAGGATCTTCAACGGTAATTATTTTCTTACTGGCATCATTTAGCTCACTTAACGCGGCATACAAAGTAGTGGTTTTACCGCTACCTGTAGGGCCGGTCACTAGAACCATACCGTGAGGGCGCGTAATTTGATGGCGTACACGTTTAATAAGATCGTCAGGCATGCCTGTTTGATCAAAAGATAATAAACCTGCCGACTGATCAAGCAAACGCATCACCACAGACTCACCATGCTGAACCGGCATGGTTGACATACGCACATCAATATTATGCCCTGCTATTTGCAAATTAAAACGACCATCTTGTGGAATACGCTTTTCTGATATGTCTAAGCCTGCCATCAGTTTTAAACGCAGTACCATAGCAGAGGCAATTTTATTCTCTTTTAAAATATTTTCTTGTAGCACGCCATCAATACGCTGACGAATGCGTAATTGATTTTCATCCGGTTCAATATGAATATCTGAAGCGCGCATTTGTACGGCATCTTCAAACACCGATTGTAATAATTTACCCACGGTGGCATCACCGGTTTCATCAACAAATGAGGTGGATAAATCAAAGCTTGAAGACTGCTCATACTCTTCTTCAAGCTGGCTGGCAAAAGATTCTATATCGGCAGTGCGGCGATAAAGACCATCAAAAGCGTCAAAAAGTTGTGAGTCCATCACTACCGCTAACTCTAAACGCTTAGGTGCTAACATTTGCTCTAGCTGGTCAATAGCGCTTAAATCGGCGGGATCACTCATACCCAGTAAAACAGAATCACCTCGGTCTTCTATAATAAGTGCCCGTAAACGTCTGGCGTGAACTTCTGTTAATAAGCTAGCGGTTTCGGTAGCAATACGGCGCTGACTAATATCTAAAAAAGGTAAACCTAATTGCTGAGCTAAAAAACTTAATAACTGACGTTCGGATAAATAACTGAGTTCAATTAAGGTATCACCTAATTTTCGGCCAGTGGTTTTTTGGCTATTTAACGCCTGCATCAACTGGTCGTTGGTGATAATGTGCTCGTGAACTAAAAGATCACCTAAACGCATTTTTAATTTGGGGGCTACCATATTATTTATTCTCCTAAAGCTTGCATACGTTGCGCGGCAAACTCTGCTGATGCAGTTGATAAATCACTTTTACTTAATGCCAACGCATACTCTTTTTCAGCTAACCTAAACTGGCTGTTTTTGTCGTACACAATTGCTAACCCTAAATGCCATTTACCACTGTAAGAATGCATTTTGATTAGTGTTTGATAAGCCTTAATAGCACTTTCATAAGCGTTAACTTGTTGGGCAACATTGGCTAACATGACCTGATAATCTTGTTGTTTAAGATCTGGTAAAGCTTTCAAGGTGTGATAGGCGCCTTTATGCTGGCCTTGCTGTAATTGTATTTGGGCTTTGAGCATACGTAACTCACTATCGCGCTTGTCTAACGCAATTCCTTGCGAGAGTAAATTAACAGCTTGCTGATATGCCTTGCGGCCAAACCATAATGCGGCAAGTTTTTTGCGCGCTTGTTTATTACTCGGCTCAATGATCAACACATCTTCAAATAATGTTTCAGCCTTGGTAATTTGGTTGCTGTTTATTGCTTTTTCAGCGTTAACTAGTTTTTGTGTGACTAATTCTTTTGTGGTTAATTGACGGCGTGAAACGGTCATTTTGCTTGTTGTTACGGTTTTTTCAGCCTTTACTGATTGAACAGCTGGTTGAATAGCTGGTTGAACAGTAGGTTGTTTTATAATTGGCTGTTTTGTTGCTGGTTGACGGGCTGCAACCTGCTCTACATTTGGTTGCTCTATCATTGCTTGACGAACTAAAGGCTGAGCTAAAGCCTGAACTACATCTGGTTGCTTTGCCGCTGCTTGGCGAACTAAAGGCTGAGCTAAAGGCTGGACTAAATGCTGAGCTAAATCTGGTTGCTTTGCCGCTGCTTGACGGACTATAACCTGCTCTTTATTTTCTTGGGCTTTTAACTCACTGCTAGAGAGTCGAGTTTGTAAATCCCAAATATAAAAGCCCAGCGCGTTTAAACTCAGTAATACCACTAAAGAGATAGCAACTATTTTCACCGTCGACGGTTTATTACTCGCCATAACAGCATTAGGCGCATGTCCTTGCTCAGGTGTACGTTGCTCTAAATCTTTGAGCATTTGGTTGATAACACTCATAAACTGACACCTAAAAAGTTAACACCCAATAAGTTAGTGTTTAAGAAAAACGATAAAACAACATAACTCGACATGATCATCAATAATCCCAAAGCGGCCAGTAGGTAATTATTACTAAAGTAACCAAGGCTGTTTGCGGAGACGGCTTCTGTATCTTTTATCGCGGCCGCAAGCTCTTTTTTGGTCATTTGATAGTGCCCTTGACCATAACTTAACATCAGCATTTTATGACAAAGTACATTCACTAAACGAGGAATCCCTTTAGTAGCCTTGGTCATTTTTTTACACAAGCTTGCTGAAAATAATGTCGCCCCTTTATAACCGGCAACCTGCAATCTGTGTTGAATATACTGCTGCACTTCTTGTGCGTTCATTGCTCGCAACAGATATGAAAAAGTGATGCGTTGACGCAGTTGCCTAAACTCAGTTTGTGCCAAGCGTTGATCTAGTTCTGGTTGAGCAAATAATACCACTTGCAGTAACTTTCGAGTTTCTGTTTCTAAATTAGTAAACAATCGCAACGCCTCTAAACTCTCGGCAGGCAAAGCTTGCGCTTCATCAAGAATTAGCACCACAGAGTGCCCTTTGGTGTGTAATTCTAATAATCTATTTTGAATACGCTGTGTTAATAATTGCGCTGACATTCGCTGCGCTTGTTTAACACCCAATTCTAATGCTACCGCACGCCTTAACTCATCTGGATTCAAATAAGGATTAGGTATATAAGCGGTGACAAAATGCTCAGGAATTTCGTTAAGCAACTTGCGACATAGCAAGGTTTTGCCTGTGCCCACTTCACCGACAACTTTAATAAAACCTTCGCCCGTTTTCAGCGCTGTCATTAATACTGCTAGCGCCTCATTATGAGGCTCTAGCGGTAAAAAAAAGTTAGTGTTTGGCGTTAAGGTAAAAGGTAATTCAGTTAAGCCAAAGTGATACAAATACATAAGTTACCGGCTATTTTAATTACTTTGACTAATGTCCAGCTGTTGAGAAGTGTTTTCTTCGGCTTCTTCGGGGAACCATTTTTTCAATAATGCCCGAGCATCCTGTAATTGTGACTTCCAAGTATCTTGGCCGATAACGGTTGGTTTAAGCAAAATAACTAGTTCGCGCTTTTGTGTGCTTTCGCTTTTACTCTTAAACAGTTCACCCAAAAATGGAATATCACCTAACAATGGCGTTTTTGATTCTTGGTCAACCGTATAGGTTTCTATTAAACCACCAATGACCACGATTTCGCCCGATTTCGCCCGAATAATAGTATCAGATTCTCTAACCCGGCTTTGTGCCAGTGGTAAAATCAATTCTTGAGTGCCAATTTGAATAACTTTATTTTGCTCTTCCGTGATGGTTACTGAAGGGTGAACATGCAAAATAACGCCGCCCTCTGCGTCTATTTGCGGTGTTACATCTAAAGCAATGCCTGAGAAAAAGGGGGTTAATTCAACTTCGGGCGTTGTTGTCGTCGAGGTGCCCGTCGTTGTCGTGCTCGATACTTCAGTAACAAAGTATTCATCTTCACCCACTTTAATTACCGCTTTTTGGTTGTTAGTCGCGGTAATTCTTGGGCTTGATAGTACCTGCACATTTCCTTGCGTTTGTAATAAACTTATCACGCCACTGAAATCTGGGCCTGAAAAACTCAATGACGATGTACCGCCAACTTTATTAGAAATAACAGTGCCAGCAATACTGCCGGTAGTTGCGAAAGTAAAATCAGTATCGCCTAAGCTGCCTAATACTTCATTCCAATGAATACCTTGTTGATAATCATCACTTAAGGTGACTTCCATGATTTTCGCTTCAATAATAACTTGGCGATGTAAATGCGTTTCGGTTTCTTTAATAAAGTTTTTAACCGCGGTAATTTCTGCCGGTAAACCTCGAACCGTCACTAAACCTGCTTGCGGAGAAATAATCACCGAGCGACCACCTTCATTACCAACAAAAGCGGTTAAGGTTTCTTTTAACTCGCTCCAAAAATCAGATTCATTTTCAGTATAAAGGTTTATACCGCTATTACCTTGATTGCTCTGATTACCTTGGTTGCTACTATTGCGGTTACTATTACTGTTGCTATTACTACTGTTATTGCTGCTGTTACCATTATTAGGATCATTCTCTGAAACACCGCCAGAGTTTATCGTGGTATTAGAACTACCAAAACGTTTTAAAAATAAGTAATTCAAGGCAATAGTTTCGGTGCGAATACCCGCAGGATAAACCTGAATAATATTGCCGTTAACACGAATATCATAACCGTAAATATCCTGCACTACGGTTAACACTTCAGTTAAGGTAACCTCTGACAAACTTAGTGACACGCTGCCAGTAACATCGGGGTGAATAGCTATGCTATAGGCAGAGCCCTTAACAATGGCGGTAAAAAAATCTTTTGCCTCAACAGAAGTTGCTGACACTGCTAATCTTTTTTCACTTAACATGCCTCGTTTAGCTTGTGCCATGTTTTGTTGCATTAACTCTTTTTGTACCGAGTTTGGCACTTGCGTTAACGGTTTAGGCGCATTAAGTTTGCGCGTATCTTCAATAGCAAGGTCTAAACCATCTTTCATATCAACAGGCGCATCGGGTGTTGTTTGACAGCCAGTTAAAGCTAATAGCAAGCTAGATAACGCTATTTTTAGTTTTGAATGTTTCATAGGTTTTTTATTATTCTCATTATTTGCTACCACGTTATTTGATGACACTAACGTTAACGATATTCTCTTTAAAAACATGCAGTTTAATACGCTGAGTATCGCTGCGTAACACCACACTTTTATCATTTACTGCCGTTAATTTATATTCACCAATAGTGTCATTCGGCTTCATAACCTTGCCATTAATAACTACGGTATGTATGCCATCACCATGAATGATAGACTCTAAAATTAGCTTTTTTTCAGTGGCCATTTGTGATGATGAACCACGGTGGCCAAAAGGCCCAGTAGGATCAACTTTGGCACTGTAAACAGCTGTAGAAAATAAAATACTTGCGCAGAAAAACACCGTAATAAGTGATATTAGCTGAGTTAATTTAAACACCAACAAACTCCTTTTTAGTACTTAAGCTGTAGATGATGATGTCTAGTTCACTGTTTGGATACTCTATTGACTTGAAGTTAAAATCTTGCCAAAAAAACTTCCACGGCAGCAGTTCAAGTTGCTTTAAATAATCTTGTAATTCGAAATAGCGACCCGATAATTTGATTTTGATACCATGTCGATATAAGTTTTGCCCTACTTTGCTTCCTATTTTGCTTTGTCGTTTTACTGATATGCTTTCGTCTTTGCTTTGACTTTCTAAGGCCAATAAAGGCTGCGCACCTAACAGTTCAAAAGATAATAACGACACGCCTTTTTCAAGCTTTAATAAATCAAGCAAAGCGTGGCGCATTTGAATAGGGTTAATCAAGTCTGAGGTTAAGGTCAGCAATTTTGCATCAACTTTGGCCAGTTTAGCTTCAAACTGAGCGATTTTTTTTCTGGCCGCTTCATCGGGATCATTATGTAAAGCAGCTTCTAATTCAGCGACTGAATTTTTCAATGAGTAGTTACTGCTCGTTAATCGATCAATTTTACTACTTGCTTGCCTGTTGGCGACTAAAGTGGGGTCAACGAAAAAATGAAAGACAATAAAAAACAAAATGACTAAACCCGTCAATAAAATTAAATACTGCTCTCGAGCACTCAACTGCAAGTATTTTTCACTGTATGTTTGCCACTGCTCGTTCATGGTTGCATCTCCGGCGCATTCTTAGAGCTAACGACAAACTCAGTAATGTTTTGCTCATTTTCTGATAATTTAAAATGTTCAAACGATTTACCTGATAGTAATAATGAATTTTCAAAGCCCGCTAACCATGCCGGTACCGCTTCTGGCGATAATGCTAAACCGCTAAAAGTCATTTGTTCATTATTAATATGGATAGCTTGCAAGCGAATATCTTTACGATGCAGGTCAGATAATTCTTTCATGGCAGCGGCAAAACCAGCAACATAGGTTTGATTGGGATTAGTTAGCTTAGCATGCAAAGCTCGCTTATTTATCATCAGTAATTTGATCGTTTCAAGTTGCTCTGCTAAGCCACTATTGACCTTGCGATTATTTAACGCGTTATTTAAGTTCTCTAACTGCTTAGTACGCTTGGTATTTTCTTGCTGAACAGCCGTCAACTTTGCGGTTAGTAATGTTTGAGTGTAATGACTAGCAATAGCCCAAGCTACCATCAAGGCCAATACCAATACCCACAATATAACGACACGCTTTAAAGTTAACCCGGCCTTTTCAGGTAATAACTCTGCCTGTAATAAATTGATCTGATATTTATTTTTACTACTAGCTAGCATGAGTTAACTCCTGAGCTTGCCATTGCTCTTTTTCAGCAAGCCGAGTTGCAAGCAATGTTGCTCCTATTGCAGCAGCATGCGCTCGGTATTTATATTGCTCAAAAGTGTCAGGCAAGGCTAATAAATCAACAGCAAGATGGGTGTTTTCAGCTAATTTTCGGGCAAAAAAGCTTTCCGATGCCATAGGTATCAAGATTTTAATAGCTCTAATTGGCGCTTGCTTTAATTGACGCTCAAAATAATCAGATGAACGTTGAATTTCTAACGCCAAACTATCAATCATGGTCATGGTTAGCTCGTCTTCACTTTTTTTAGCTATTTGGCTAAAACCACGCAAGCGGCGATGAAAATATAACTGCCCTTGTTTGACAATAAGCAGAGTTATTTCTTCATTAGGCTGCTGGCACACCAATAAACAAGCGTCATTTTGTACCGGCAATAAATTAGCAAAGGCAAACTCTTCGGTAATTATACTTGTCACTTCAGCATCGGTTTTATTAATGGCGGCAACCAATTTTTTTAACTCATTTAACGGCGCACAAACCACATTAATTTTTTCTTTACCGCCAGACAGTAAAGGCCCATCAAAATAATCTACCACCATATTATCAGGCGAAATAGTCACTAAATCTTTAATTTGCCATTTTAACGCTGAAATAATTTCGTTGGCTGGTACATTCGGTTTATCTACTTGCACAATTTGTGACTGCTGAGCATTAAGCACAAGATGGCATTGCCCTTTTAGTGGGCTATCTGTGTGCAATGCGGCAATAGCTTTAGCAAAATCAGATAAAATAACCGGAGTATTTTGACAAGAGGGTTGAGGCAACTCAATACCTTCGTTTTGAGTTAATTGTTGTATCTTAGGCATTAAACAAGAAGTAAGTGATCCCTGTTGCAGAGCAATGCCCAAAACTTGATTTGATTGTTGTTTTGAAAACAACTGACTTATCCGTGTGAGTAGAGACATCAATTAGCGCTATCTTATTCTTATTATGAAGTTTTATATAAAACGCTTTAAAAGCATTTAAAAGAAGTACTTTTAACATTATCCTTTATTAACCTTAAGCTGCAAGCATTTTTGCCTATTTTTTAGTATATTACTGCTGTTTAATCTCAATTATTCTGATTTTAGTAATTATGACTTGTCTTTCCAACATTCAGTTATTGCAACACCCTTTATTTGTGCATCACAAGGTACAAGTTTCAGTAAAACGTGACGATTGTATTCACCCTATTATTGCTGGCAATAAATGGCGAAAGTTACAATTTAATTTAACTTTCCTAAAACAACAATCACATTTTAAAGGGGCGATAAGTTTTGGCGGTAGTTATTCAAATCATATTCATGCCTTTGCTTTTGCATGTTACCAGCAAGGAGTTCCCTGTATTGGTGTTATTCGAGGTGAAAGCGATTACGCCAATAATTTCACCTTAACTTGGGCACGGCACTGGGGCATGAAGCTACATTTTGTTGATAGAAAAACCTATCGCCGCCGCGATGACGCTGACTTTATTGAAGCGCTACAAACACAATTCCCCAATTATTTTGTCATCCCTGAAGGTGGCAGTAATGAGCTTGCTATTCCCGGTGTTGCCGAGGTGATGAGCGAACTCAAACAGCAAACACAATTCAACACCTTGATGACACCCGTTGGTAGTGGCGGTACGCTAGCAGGGTTAATTACTGGCGATAAGGAACATTATGACATTGAACATAAACTGCTAGGCATTGCGGTTTTAAAGGGTGCTGAATATCTGGTTGACGAAGTAAAAGCCTTATTACCCAGACAAGCAGAAAAACATAACAACTGGCAAGTACTTACTGACTTTCACCGGGGTGGTTACGCAAAGTTTTCAGCTCAAGATGCTCAACGCATACTTGAATTTAACCAGACAACAGCTGTTGACTTTGAGCCGGTATATTCAGGGAAAATGGTGCTTGCCTTGCTAGATTTACTTGCACAAGGTTACTTTAGCAAAGGTGAGCATATTGTATTGTTGCACACTGGCGGTATGCAAGGACTTGGCGGTATGATTGAACGAGGTATACTTACTGAGGATAAATGGCCAATACCGAAATGAATGGTAGGCGGGGTTTTAACCGCGCTTGCCGTTAAGAAACAATAAGCGCGAACAAGTTCCCGCCTACTTATCGCTGCAATATTCATCTTGAACATACACGCTCTTTCACATCCATCTGATCGCGGCTAAAACCGCTCCGACAAAATGGACACATAAAAAAACACCGTAATCTCTAAGAGAATACGGTGTTTTTAGTTTGTAGTTAAAACTAACGTTAAAGTAGTTTCTCGCGACTAAAGTCGCTCCTACAGACTACGCTTGTGCGATAACAATCACTTTGATGCTAGTATCAACATCAGTGTGTAAGTGAATAGCGATATCAAATTCGCCAGTTTCACGGATTGCACCTAATGGTAAACGTACTTCAGCTTTTGTAACTTCAACGCCAGCTTCAGTGATCGCATCAGCGATATCACGAGTACCAATTGAACCGAATAATTTACCTTCTTCACCAGCTTTTGATGCGATAGTAACTTCAGCCAATTCAACAACTTTAGCAGCACGAGCTTCTGCAGTTGTTAAAACGTCAGCTAGTTTAGCTTCTAATTCAGCACGACGTGCTTCAAAGTGCTCAACGTTAGCTTCTGATGCAAAAACTGCTTTACCTTTTGGTAATAAGTAGTTACGTGCATAACCTGATTTAACAGATACCTTGTCACCAAGGCCGCCTAATTTGGCGATTTTATCTAGAAGAATTACTTCCATTATAAACCCCTTATTAGCTTACTTGTGTAAGTCAGTGTATGGTAACAATGACAAATAACGAGCGCGTTTAATAGCACGAGTTAATTGGCGTTGATATTTAGCAGCAGTACCAGTGATACGGCTAGGAACAATTTTACCACTTTCAGTGATATAGTTTTTTAAAGTTGCAATATCTTTATAATCGATAGATGTTGCGCCTTCCGCTGTGAAGCGACAAAACTTACGACGTCTAAAAAAACGAGACATAATATTCTCCGAATTCGGTTTTATTTATACGTTAAGACTTACATCTTAAGAAAAATAAAACACTAATTAATCATTTGTATCTGCTGAGCATGTAATACCAAGAGCGGATTACCGTTCCTTGATTCATGACGATTAATAAAACCCGTCACTTTTACTATTTGCCCAACAACTAATTCACGAGTTAAGTGTGATAAATCACCTGTAGCAACAACTTGTATTCTGACAAATGCTTGTCGATTCATGCCTGCTTCATTTTGATTAGACTTGTGGTCTATTGAAAACTGACTATGAAAAATACCCGCTGGGCTTGTTGACTGATTTGGGGTTCTCACCACAGAGCCTGTCAACACAAGGCAATTCTCCTGTAAAGAGTCTTGCAAAGAGTCTTTAGAGAGCATCACAGATTACTTATTCTTCGCTAGCAGCTTCTTCAGATTTCTCTTCCGACTTATCGTCAGTAGATACTTCAGTAGCTTGAACTGGCGCAGCAGTAACCTCTTTCTTAACTTCGCGACGATCGTCACGACGGTCATCTTTAGCAGCAGCCATTGGCGATGCTTCAGTTACCGCGTCTTTAGTACGCATGATCATGTTACGAATAATAACATCGTTATAACGGAAAGAAGTTTCAAGTTCATCAATAACTGACTGTGGCGCGGCAATGTTCATAAGAACATAGTGTGCTTTGTGTAATTTATTGATTGGGTATGCTAATTGACGACGGCCCCAGTCTTCTAGACGGTGGACTTTGCCTTCAGCAGCATTGATCAAGTCGGTGTAGCGCTGGATCATACCAGACACTTGTTCACTCTGATCAGGGTGAACCATAAATACGATTTCGTAATGACGCATTACGAGCTCCTTATGGGTTGTAGCCTCATAATCTGGCTCAGCCAACACCAGTTGAGGCAAGGAACAAAAAGTTCAGGCTGAATTAAGGACGCGTATTGTAGGTAAAATAACAGCAAAAAGCAAGCAACAAAAAGTGAGTTTATTGTACTGCTTGCTAAAGAAATTGAATGGTTATGCGCCACCGGGCTACGATGCCCGGCCTAGGGTTTATTATTCTTGTGCGGTGCCTAATATTTCAGCACTCTCTGTAGTAATTTTTTAAGTTGAATAAAGACTAAATGCTAATATTGACAATTATAAAGGGATAATATTTATAAATAGATTGCATTTATAAAGGGAACATATTGCCATTAATGTTTAACTGCCCTTGAGCAAAGCTCGCTTTAAAACTTAACTCTTGCTCTTTTTTAAGCAGTAACCCTTGCTCAACATACATATCAATCATAGGTGCTAGCCCAAGTTTAGCAAAGAAAGGCATGGGTGCATTACCGTTAGCATCAGCTTTTACTGCCGCCATAATTGACATTAAATTGCTAGCATCAAAAACCTGTTTATCTATCGTCATTGACAAGGTAGATTCAATTTTTCCTTCAGGGGTTTCAACACTAAGATCTTTTATTTCTACAATAGGATCACTGGCTAAAAGTTCAGTCACTAATGGCGATATTTTTTTCATATTGTTTTCATTTAACACAGCTTCGCCATCCGCAGAGACACTAGCCAGTAAGGCATTAACCTTTTGCATAACGTTAATATCAATGCGGTTAAATACCAACTCTAAATTGGCATTCTTTAAATGCTGCCCGGCAGATTTCATTTCTTGGGCACTATAATTAACAGCGATTTTCATTAAATCATTATCTACTGACGACATAGCGCCAATAATTAACTCTTTCAGCAACAGCACTTCATTACCCATAGCATCATTAGCGCTAATTGATGATACGGTAAAGTTAAAATCACCGCTAGAAATAGCATTACCTTGATAATAATCGCCCGCAATAAGGGTTTGATCCAAGGTAAAACTTACTTTTTCAATAGTAAAACTTTCTTCGCTGGTCGTTGCACTCAAACCATGCCAATTAAATTCACCGTAAATTTTGTTATCATTTTCTAACACAAACTCACCTAATGCTGGTGATGAAACAATGTTATTACCATCAACTTCTTTAGAGATTTTATCAATAGCGATAGTAGCAACGACGTCTTTAGAGAAGGTTAACAAACCGGTAAAATGTATTTTATCATTAATAAAATCGGCCACTTCTTCATCCAATGATAGCTCTTTAAAATTTATATTGGCTTGAGAATAACTCAGCGCAAACTTAACACCGCTATCCGTGAAAATTACCGGGCCAAACGAAAGCGTATCTTCAACAATAAGATTAATATCATCAACATCATCATGATGAAGTAATACGGTGATGTCTGTAGTAACTTTGCCACCAAACCAGCTGCGAACAAATGTTGAGTTATTAACCGTAATTGCTGGGTTTTCTGCTATTTTTTTTAATACTGATTGGTATTCAGTCTCAACGATGCCACCAATAAATTTAGGTGCAATTAAGCTAACGGTAATAAACAATAAGATAGCGATAAAGAGTTTTTTCATGGGTCGTCCTTGGAGTAAGTCTATTGGGGTTAATAATCTGCCGATGACTATAAATTATTTATTTCACTTATGTCATTTTTTATTTTATTCGTTGTCGCACCATTTCAAATAAACATATACCAGTAGCCACCGAAACGTTCAAGCTTGATACGCTGCCAGCCATAGGTAGCTTCACTAATTGATCGCAATTTTCACGTGTTAAACGGCGCATGCCTTTACCTTCAGCGCCCATCACCAATGCCATAGGGCCAGATAATTTAACATCGTAAAGGCAGGTGTCTGTTTCCCCTGCAGTACCAATAATCCAAATATCCTGTTGTTGTAAATGTTTCATGGTGCGGGCAAGGTTTGTTACTTGCACTAAAGGTACTGACTCGGCAGCGCCTACCGCAACTTTACGTACTGTTGCCGTTAATTTAGCAGCATTATCTTTAGGAACAATGATAGCTTGTACTCCTGCGGCATCGGCATTACGTAAACAAGCACCTAAATTATGTGGGTCAGTAACACCATCTAAGATAAGAAAAAATGGCGGAATATTACGTTTTTCTGCCGCCGCGATAATATCGTCTAAATCATTTTCAGTGTAAATTTTACCCGGTTTTACCCGTGCCACTACACCTTGATGTTGTTCACCTTCACTTTTATCATCAAGCACTTTACGCTGTGCCATTTGTGTCGCAATACCGTATTTACGCGCTAAGTTAATAATCGGTAATAAGCGTTCATCGTCGCGACCTTTTAGTAGCCACATTTCAATAAAACGCTCAGGTGCCTGCTTTAACAAAGCATTGACTGCATGAATACCAAAAACTAACTCTTCATTTTTTGCCATTTCTATTTCTCTTTCGCACGAATACTTTTGTTAAAAAATAAGCCGTTTGTAAAATTATTGTTGTGCTTTTTTACGAGCATTTTTGCCTGGACGTTTTTTACGTTCACTACGCTTTTTGACTTTTGACTTCACTTTAGAAGTTTCTTTTTTTGGCGCGAGTGATTTCCCGCCAACACCTTTTTTCTTATGGTTTGCCGTTTTAGCTTGCTCTTTTTCTGCTATTGCTAGGTCAATTTTCTTTTCATCAAGGTTAACCGCTGCAACTTGCACCTTAACTACATCACCCACACGATATTTAACACCCGTGTTTTCACCCGTTAAACACATGCGGACATCATCATAATGATAATAATCTCGCCCAAGCGAAGTAATGTGTACTAACCCTTCAATGTGTAAGTCTTGCAAACGCACGAATAATCCAAAATTAGTTACTGTGCTAATAACGCCGCTAAAAGTGTCACCAACATGATCTTGCATAAACTCACATTTCAGCCAATCATTAACATCACGAGTGGCTTCATCAGCTCGGCGCTCAGTCATAGAGCAATGCTCACCTAATTCGATGACTTCTTCTAATTTATAATCGTAATCGCCAACGTTAGCGGTTTTTATTTGGCTCAGGGCTTCTTGCTCTTTCGCTTGCTCAACCAAAATATTTTTAATAACTCTATGTACAACTAAATCGGGGTAGCGTCGAATCGGTGAGGTAAAATGGCTATAAGATTGCAGGGCTAAACCAAAATGACCTAAATTATCACTTTGATAAACCGCTTGCCGCATTGAGCGCAGCAACATTGTTTGAATAAGATCTCGATCAGGACGGTTGGCTACTTTTGCTAAAATATCACAATAATCGCTCGGCTCTGGCTCCTTTCTTGCTGGTAATGTAATACCCAGCTCGGCCAAATAACTAACAAAGTTATTATATTTATCTTCACTAGGCTTGTCGTGTACGCGAAATAAACCCGGCTTTTTATTTTTTTCAATAAACTTAGCCGTAGCAACATTAGCCAAAATCATACATTCTTCAATGATTTTATGGGCATCGTTACGAATAAGCGGTACAACACTTTCAATTTTTTTATCATCATTAAAAAGAAACAATGACTCTTCTGTTTCAAAAGCAATAGCGCCACGTTTATTGCGGGCATCGCTTAATGCTAAATACATGGTTTTTAAGTTTTCTAAATCAGCAACCAGTGCTGAGTATTCATCTCTAAGCTTTTGACCATCTATATTCTTTTCGCCATCTAGTATTGCCGCAACTTTGCTATATGTAAATCGAGCATGAGAGCGCATTACTGCTGGATAGAATTGACTGCCTGACAACTTACCTGCTGCGCTTATGGTCATTTCGCAAACCATGCACAGTCTATCAACATCAGGATTTAGGGAACATAAACCGTTCGAGAGTTTTTCTGGCAGCATAGGAATAACTTGGCTAGGAAAATAAACCGAATTACCACGAGAGATTGCTTCATCATCTAAAGCACTGCCATGACGAACATAATAACTAACATCAGCAATAGCTACCCATAAACGCCAGCCGCCAGATTTTTTAGGCTGACAGTAAACGGCATCATCAAAATCACGCGCATCTTCACCATCAATAGTGACTAGCGGTAAATGCCGTAAATCTTTACGAGGCAGTTTCGCTGACTCTTCCACCTCATCAGCGATACCTGCAACTTCTGCTAGCACGGTTTGAGAAAATTGATGAGGCAAATCATGAGCACGTAAGGCGATATCTATTTCCATACCTGGCGCCAGATGGTCGCCTAGCACTTCAATTACTTTGCCAATAGCATGAGATCGCTTAGTGGGTCTTTGTACAAGTTCAAGCACCACCATTTGTCCATGACGAGCGCCTAACTTTTCATTAGGATCGATTAAAATCTCTTGTTTGATTTTAGTGTCTTCTGGCACAACTGAACAAACATGGTGATCGACATGAAAACGACCAACAATGGGGGCTTTACGAGGTTCAATCACCTCAAGGATTTTAACTTCTTTCCGGCCTTTTCTATCAGTGCGATCAACTAATATGGCTTGGACAATATCACCATGAAATACACGTTGCATTTCATGAGAAGAAATATAAAAATCTTTACCGCGCTTATCTTTTACGCTGACATCATCAGGAGAGAAAAAACCAAAACCATCTCTGTGACCGATAACCGTGCCCATAAGCAAACTACTTTTGGCAGGAATAGCATATTGCTTAAATTTATTAAAAATAAGCTGACCACTATTTTCCATCGCCCGTAAACGTCGCTTTAGCCCAATAAGCAGGTGGTCTTCTTGATACTTCAACGTTTTAGCTAAGCTGTTAAACGTTGGTGGTGGCGAGCATTTTTCAATGATGGATAGCAATAACTCGCGCGAAGCGACTGGCTTTTCGTATTTTTTAGCTTCACGTTTGGCGTGGGGATCGTTAATGGTCAAAATAATGGATTACTTGTAATTAGTTGTAATGAGTTGATTTTAAAAATTTACTTAAAATAAGTATACCACAAACTTAACGCTTGCCACCCGAAACTGAAAACTCGCAACTTTAATTGGTATAATCCGCTTTTTTAGCCGCAGCCACCACATGAGTTGGCATTTTCGTTGCTAACTGTTTTTTCAATTGCTTAATTTTTTTATGCACTACTTTGTCATCAGTAACAGCGTGATGAAGTTGAGAATAAAGCATGGGATAATCTAACGGGCTACCATAACCTTGCTCATAGATATTAACAAGACGTATTTGAGCGGCAAGATTATTCATAGCAGCGGCAGCTTTTAGGTAAACAATAGCCTGCATCATATCCACTTGCATGAATTTGCCAACATGGTAATACCGACCTATTTGCTCAAGCCCTTCAGACAAGCCTTGATCTGCTGCTAAGTGCATATAGTGTAACCCTAGCTCAATATCTTTTTTAACACAGACACCATAGGCTAACATGTCACCCCATAAAAATTGATAGGAGGGTTTTTTAGCTTTAATTGCTCGGGCTTCAATATCCTGCACTAATTGACATTCGTCCAGCACTACCTGGCTCAAATGTTTATTTTCTTTAATTAAACTAAGTAATTGATCATCTGTATAAATTTGTACCGCTTGCAAATTTTGCCCTTTAGCGGGTGATAGCGTCAGTAATAAAAATAGAGCAAGAAAAATTCGCATAAGTACCTTAAAAAACACCTTGAAAAATGCCTTAAAATAAGACCTTTAAAATTAACGTTAGTTGTATAAAAATATCAACCTGAAATGCCACAGCTAATGACGATGAGCTGACATCGTTTTGGTCAATTAATCCCTTACCTCATACTCATTTTCATACTTATTACCTAACGATTAATGTAAATAATGAAGCAAAATTAGCGCCAATAATTCACTATATACATTTAGAGCTAAAAAATATTGTTAATTCATAAAATATCGCTACACTGAAATAACAGGTGTAATTAAGAAATATAATAATATTTCAGATGGAAGAAATTTGAAAGTAGAAATAGATATTAGTGAGCTAAAAGTAGGCCATTATGTTGTTAAAATAGCAAAACAGCTAGGCAACTTTAATTTGGCGACAGCGGGTCACATTAAAAGCGAAAAAGTCATTAATAATATTAAAAGTAAACAAGTGCTTTCGGTATTGATTGATGAAAGCAAAACAATTAACACTAGCTCTGCCAATGATCCAAAAACAAAAATCTCCGCAGAAGTGAAACAAGCCAAAGCCATTTTTGATGAGTCAAAAAACATTCAAAAATCTTTATTCTCTCAAGCTCTCAGTGGCGCAGATTTAGACTTAACACCTGTCATTGGCGTTTGTAACAAAAGCATAGATGCCATTTTTAATAATCCTGATTCATTAGCTTGTATCGTTAATATTCGTGAAAAAGATGAGTATTTATTAGAGCACTCGGTGGCCGTTTCAGTTTATATCACCCTATTTGCCCGTTACCTTAAATTAGACAGAGACATCATTGAACAATTATCCATTGGGGCTTTTTTACATGATATTGGTAAAACCATGATCTCAGATGAGATATTGAATAAACCAGGAAAACTGACGGATAAAGAATTTATCGTCATGAAAACCCATGCCAACCATTCCATTGATATCATAAAAAAAATCCCTGATGTCAGTGCGTTAAGCTTAGAAGTTGCAGCTTTGCATCATGAAAGACTTGACGGCACAGGCTATCCTTTTCAAGTGAAAGGAAAAAAGATCAGCCGCTATGGCCGCATGATTTCCATTTGTGATATTTTTGATGCCTTAACCGCAACCCGTGTTTATAAAAAAGGGTTTTCACACCCTAAAGCATTCACCATTTTACGCGACTTAGCACAAAAGAATCACTTAGATGCCGAACTAGTCGATCTATTCATAAGATGTATTGGTGTATTTCCAATAGGCTCTTTGGTACAACTTGCCTCGAACAAACTAGCGATGATAGAAGAGCGCAATGAGAAAAACCCGACTAAACCGAAAGTGCGCAGTTTTTATAGTGTCACCGTCAATGAATTTGTCGATACCGAAGATATTAATTTAGAGGAAACCGAAGATTTTATCAAAAAAGGGGTTTGTGCTGACGAATTTGATTTAGACATGAATAAAATTATTGAAATGTTAATGATGGATGGTTAAAGTTTACTTACAAAACATGCCCCCTAATTCAAAACCTGTTGCCTTAATTTGTGCTTATAGCATATATGAATATAGGCACAAAAGAGGTTGATATCATCATGTCGAACACTGTAGCCGAATTAGAGCAAAAGTTGGCCAAGGTACTCGCTAATTCACGTGCCAATGAAGCCATAGCCCAAAAACTTTTTGAAATAGAAACGCAAATTTTAAGCTGTAAATCTAGCCAAGAATTATTACAGCAACTACTAGCCACTATTAAAGATAAATTCAATTTAACCGGCATCTGTTTATTACTGGTAGATCCAACGCCAATCAAATATTTGCTAAGCGGCAATATGCAAACTAGTTGGCATCAAGCCAATTGTCGAACTATTGCTACCGAGCAATTACAAACTTACCACCCACAACGTCAGCCTTTCCTCACCAATGACATTACGCAAATAGCAGCAATATTACCGCAAAGCCTTATGGATAAAACCCAATCGGCCGCACTAACGCCATTAACATTAGAGGGTGAGTTATTCGGTAGTTTGCTGTTCACTGACGATGACAAAAATCGTTTTCATGCTGAATTGGGAACGCTACATCTTGAGCAATTAGCCGTAAAAGTCAGCCTGTGTTTATCGAATGCCATGATCCGTGAGCAGTTAGAATACATGGCTCATTATGATCGCTTAACTGGCGTCGCTAACCGCCGTTTAATGGAAGTATCAATTAATGAAGAATTGATCCGCCAAAAACGCTACGGAGTGCCATTTTCTGTACTTTTTATTGACTGTAATAAGTTTAAAAAAATTAACGATACTTATGGTCATGACTGCGGCGACAAAGTATTAACTTATGTGGCAACACAATTACAAGAATTGATCCGTGAAAATGATAAGTGCTTTCGCTATGCCGGTGATGAATTTGTGATTACCTTAGCCAGCCAAACATACGAAGAAGCATTACAAGCTTGTCAGCGTCTTACTGCGTTTTTTCAACAAAACCCTATGCCGTATGAAGGAGCATATTTACCTATCACTATTAGTTGTGGTGCAGCAGCAAGCGACGGCAAGAAAACCATGGATGAATTACTCAAAGCAGCCGATGAACAACTTTATGTACATAAGAAAGCCGTTACTTGATAAAGTATAGAAACAAAAAAACCTGCAAAAAGCAGGTTTTCAGCATTATAACCATTTCATTTTAGATCGAAAAAGAAGAGCCACAACCGCAAGTTGTGGTGGCATTCGGGTTGTTTACTACAAAGCGACTACCTTCCAAACTTTCAAGATAATCAACTTCACCGTCAACTAAATACTGTAAACTCATGGGGTCAATTACCATAGTAACCCCCTGTTTCTCAATGGTCATATCGCCGTCATTAACTTTTTCATCAAAAGTAAAGCCATACTGAAAACCAGAACAGCCGCCACCTGTTACATAAACACGCAATTTTAATTCAGGGTTTTCTTCTTCAGTGATTAAAGACAATACTTTTTTCGCCGCAGCGTCAGTAAATTTAATCGGTAACTCTTGCTCAGAAATGGCTTCGGACATGGAACTCTACTTAACTTATATAAGGAAAAAACAACAATATGAACAACAAAATCATGCTAATTATCTTAAACCTGACTAATTTAATCAAGTATTATCGTTTTATTATTCGATGGCCCAAGGTAACGTCTTATTAAGCTTTTGGTATTTTTGCCATTTATGCTTAGTCAAAATAGCCGAAAGCTGAATTTTTTCAGGAATAAAATTGGCGGGTAAGGTGAAATCGCCTTCAATGACCTGAAAATATTTAAAACTAAAAGTAAGATCTTTTTTCACTAGTGTGGAAATATCTTTCAGCTTTATGCGGCTTGGCTTGCTGTTCAAACTGCCAATAATTTCTATATCGATATAACCCTTTGCGTAGCGCTTTTTCAGCAATTGCTGCACTAAAATCACTTGAAAATTATAATATTCAGGGCTTGATGTAGCATTAATTTTTACATTATCAATAACTAAGCCATCAACTTCTTTCTCTGGCGCCATTACTTTTTCATAAAAAGCTAATTGCTTTTTCACTTGATAATGTTCATCTGCCCTTTGTTTTAACGTTGCTTGGCTATGTTGGTTAGCCAATTGCTCTACCGCTAATTCAACCTCTAAGGTATGTATGCGCGCAACTTGTTTGGCTTGCTGATTATATAAATCATCTAAACGCTGTTTTTGCTGGGCTAGGGTAGCCACTTGAAAGTTATGATAATAGTTACCTACTCGATAACCCGTGAATAGACATATCACAATGATAGCCGCTAAAAAAATTGCTGATTTAAATGCCCCAAGGCGTTCAACAACAACTCTAAGATTTATTTTTGCTAACCAATTCATATCTAACGTACAATAACCTTATAAACAATATCAAAAACCTAACCACTAATAATGATCTCAATTGCCGCAATAAGAAAGCATTTAGCTTTACCCAAAACCTCATGGCAAATTTGTGTGCTTGCCATATTAGGGGGATTTGCTTCGGCTTTATTAGTGATATTATTCACCTTAACCATTGCAGAAATTCAACAACTCTATTTAAGTGAGCGCGACAACTATAACACCTTAGATGGGGTAAGTCGTTTTGATTTACCTATTATTGGCTCACTGATCATTTTATTATTCGCTTGGTTAACGGGTTATAAATACCTGAGAACAGGTATCCCTTTTGTTCTGCATCGCCTGAAAGTTGCTCATGGCGTTATGCCATTAAAAAACACCTTAAATCAATTTTTCGGCAGTGCCGTTGCTTTGGCTTCTGGCTTCTCAGTTGGTCGGGAAGGTCCCGCGGTACACTTAGGAGCAGCAGCTAGCAGCTATATTGGTAGCTTATTACACTTACCATACAATAGCATACGTACCTTATGTGCCTGCGGCATCGCTGCCGGTATTGCCGCAACGTTCAACACTCCAATTGCTGCGGTAATTTTTGTAATGGAAGTTATTATGCGTGAGTATAAAATTCATATTTTTATTCCAGTGATGCTTGCCTCCCTTGTTGGCTCATTAATGACGCGCAGTGTTTTTGATGTTTCCCATAACTTTGAGTATTTTCATAAAATAGAACTTATTCCTCAACACTATATTCCATTAATAATTCTAGCTATTTTATTAGGCACTTTAGCGGCGGCCTTTAATAAAACCCTCGTCACTGTTATCAAACATAGTGTCAAACTTCATATAATACCCAGGCTTATGCTCGCCGCTATGATCACTGGCAGTTTAGGTTACCTTATTCCCGGTGCCATGGGTGTAGGCAGTGGCGCTATTGATGTTTCACTGACCAACAATTGGCAAATAGACGTGTTACTTGCCTTACTATTAGCTAAGTTTGTTATGACAACGTTCGCACTAGGCTTAGGTATTCCTGGTGGTATCATTGGTCCCATCATTGGTATAGGAGCCATTACTGGTGCCTTTGCCGGTGCTATCGTTATGCAAATTTTACCTAGCGAGCATATAGGTAGTGACTTCATTTTATTAGGCATGGCTGGATTTATGGCAGCAAGTTTAAATGCTCCGCTAGCGGCATTACTGGCGGTAGTGGAATTATCAGGCCAATTAGAAATAGTACTGCCAGCGATGGTCGTTATCACAATTGCCAGCATTATCTCTGGACAATTATTTAACAATCGTTCGGTATTTACCATGCAGCTTGATGTACAAAATTTAATTTATCGCAAACCACCCATCGAAAAAACTCTGCAAAAAATTGGTGTGCTTGGCATCATGGTGGCTAAGTTTGAATTATTAGAGCAAGCGAGTGAAAAAGCTATTGCTGGACGTGTGGTAAGTAGCCATGCCAATATTCCCATCATTAATAAAACCATTAAAAAAATAATGGTTAACAAACAAGTCTCTGAACAAATAAGTTATCATTGGGCGGAGTTTGACGAACAAGTGCCTTTGGCAACCAAACATCAAAATAGTAACGCCAGCGCTGAAGAAACACACAGCAGCTATCAAGTATCAGATAAGATGCACTTACATAAACTAACGCCGCTATCACATCAAGCAACCTTAGCAGAAGCTTATTTAGCACTGGTAGAAAGCCGTTGTGGTGGTGTTTATATTTATCAACACAACACCACAGACATTATCGGTATTGTTACTTTTGAACAAATTCGTCATTATTTAGTGACTGGAAAACTAACCAGTACCATAGAAGGAAAATCAATTTAATGAGTGCTTTCATCATCAACCACCTTTTATGGTTTAAAGCTTTGCACGTTATTTTTATGGTGGCATGGTTTGCCGGTATTTTTTACTTACCCCGTTTATTTATTAATCATGCAGAAAGCAACTCACCCGATGTTATCACCCAATTAAAAGGCATGGAAAAGCGTCTACTTTATTTTATTACCCCATTTGCAATACTAACCTTGGCATTTGGCTTAGCCATGATTTATGCCTATGGTAATGCTTGGTTTATTGCCGCGAAATGGCTACATATAAAACTAAGTTTAGTGATCATGTTATTTGGCTATCATATATACTGTTTTAAATTACTAAAAACCTTTGCTCAAGATAAAAATACCCGCTCAGGTAAGTTTTACCGTATTTTTAACGAAATACCTGTACTGGCATTGTTTGCTGTAATAATTTTAGCCTACGTAAAACCCACGTTTAGTTAATTTATTCACAGTAACTACCGTAGAGAACACTGAATTAACACTGAATTAACACTGAACTAACATTTAAATTATTTACTCATCATCCTAGTATTAGCAAGTTAGAGGTAAGGAAAATGGATCATTTAATCAAGTATGCTATTTTTACAGCAACACTCTTAATGAGTATTGAAAGTGTGGCAAAAAGCACTGAAATTAGCCCAATAAAACCTAAAATAGTAGGCGGTGAAGTGGCAACTGAAGGCGATTGGCCATGGATGTCAGCACTAGTTTATACCTTTAATGAAGTATCAACTTCACTCATTGTAGATAATACAAGCTATGACAGTCTGGCCTTTAATGGCGGTGTCGCAGGTTCAGCAACGGGAATTACCGTTGATTGTGGCATTGGTGATACCCAATGCAGCGATGCAACGGACAAAATCTGCTTGATTGAACGTGGTGATATTGATTTTTCAGTAAAAGTTGAAAACTGCCAAGCTGGCGGTGGTGTTGGTGCCATTATTTATAATAATATAGATGGTATTCTCAATGGCACTTTAGGTGATGACTTTACCGGCACTATCCCGGTGGTAGCTGTCACGCAAGCAGACGGAGTTATTTTAAAAGATGCGCTAGGCGCAACGGCAAATTTAACTGTTGCTCAATCCTCTGCTCTTGCACAATCATCCACTTGTGGCGCTTCATTTTTAGGGGGAAAATGGTTACTGACCGCTTCTCACTGCGTAGAAGGCGTTGACGCCAGCCAATTAAAAGTTAATGTTGGTGAGTATGATTTAAGCAACGGCGCAGAAAACGCCCAAGCAGTGCAGCGCATTTATATGCATGGCGATTACCAATTAGACATTGAGCTTGATAATGACATTGCGCTGATAGAATTAGTGGCAAGTGTCAATAATGAAGCCGTAACGCTGCTTGACCTTGAACAAACATCACAACTTGCCATAGAAAATAGTGCCGTTACCGTAGCGGGCTGGGGTGGCCGCGAAGGTTATGACGCAGGTGGTGGCCCAACGTCAAATTTCCCTAATGTATTGCATCAAGTTGATTTGCAATTAATGACCAATGGAGAATGTAAAAATACTTTAGCGCAATCATTTACCGACCTCTATGAAGGTGTTTTTTCACCGGAAGGCGTAGGCATTACCGATGCGATGATTTGCGCCACTATTGCTGGTGGGGGTAAAGGTTCATGTCAAGGTGATAGTGGTGGCCCACTCATGGTAAATACTAACCAAGGTTGGCAACAAATAGGCATTGTTAGCTGGGGAATAGGTTGTGCTGCCGATGGTTTTCCCGGTGTCTATACTCGCTCAGCATTATTTACCGATTGGATTAACGAAATCACTCAAGGTATTGCCATTGACCAAAGCACTGAGCTTGGAATCCAAGCCCAAAATAATGCTCTGAGCAGTCAATTGCTTTTAGTTAACAACTCTAGTTTAACTGCTGGTTTAACCTTTGCAATTGAAGGTGATGCTAATTTCACTATTGATGATAGTACATGTAATACTCTTGCTGCTGGCGAAACTTGCCAACTTAATGTTAGCTATGATGCCGCCCAGGTTGGCAAGCATAATGCTAATATTATTATTACCTCAGACAATAATGATATTCCGACCAGTAGCAGTAGAGTTAGCGCCCAAACAATTGCCCTTGCCAGTGAAATTAACACGCAACTGTCGAGTACTGATGAAGCGTTAACTTGGTATAGTGGTGGCGATTCTGCTTGGCAGTTAGACAATACAGAAGCTGCGATTGTAAGTGGTACTATTGGTGATAACCAAGAAAGTTCGGTGATGGTAACGCTGACAGGCGAAGGTGAATTATCATTCGAGTGGTCGGTGTCTTCGGAGGAAAATACCGAGGATCCAGACTCCCCGTATGATGCTTTATACTTGTACCTTGATGGCGCATTAATTAAGTTTATTGCTGGCGATGTTGCTTATACCAGTGACAAGGTTGAATTTACCGCGGGAGAGCATAGAATTACTTGGGTTTATCGAAAAGATGCCGCCGCATTAGAAGGCGATGATAACGGCCACATTCGTAATGTTGTTTTCACCTCAACAGCGGTAACAACACCAACGCCAGCCGCGCCAACACCTACCAACCCAAACGCCCGTTCAAGTAGCGGTGGTAGTATGGCTTGGTTATCACTGATGTTATTAGTGTTGGTAAACATGCGCAGAAAACAATACCAACACTGAATACCAACACTGAATACCAACAATAAATACCAACAATAAATAATAGCAATAAATATCAAGCAAGCAAAAAGGCCGTTTAACGGCCTTTTTTAATGCCGGAACTTGCCAATTAACATATAAACCTCCAATAAGTTTTATTGCTGCCATTTTAAAAAATTCAATTTTTGTGCTATATTCCTGCCAAATTTTCCCGCGAATAATTTCTATCATGATGACATTTCAAGGCAGCCATATCCTGTCAGTTTCACAATTTGACCGTGACGCAATCGCAAGAATTTTAGATATTTCAGCACAAATGGCCCCTTATGCCGCGAGAAAAAAACGTTGCCATGTTCTTGAAGGCGCCATTCTCAGTAATCTATTTTTTGAACCTAGCACTCGTACCCGAGTAAGCTTTGGTACGGCTTTTAATTTATTAGGTGGCTTTGTTCGTGAAACGGTCGGACAAGAGAACTCGTCATTAAGCAAAGGTGAGTCTTTATTTGATACCGCTCAAGTCATTAGCGGCTACAGCGATGTTATTACGATGCGTCACCCAAAAATGCATTCAGTCGCGCAATTTGCCAAAGGCAGCACGGTGCCTGTGATTAATGGTGGCGATGGCGCTAATGAGCATCCAACCCAAGCCTTGTTAGATTTATTCACCATACAGTCTGAAATGATGCATTATCAAAAAGGCTTAGACAACTTGAATATTGTCTTGATGGGCGATTTAAAACATGGCCGTACCGTGCATTCATTATCAAAACTACTTAGCCTGTATAAAAACATTAAAATAACCATGGTATCTCCAACCGCTTTACAAATGCCTGACAGCGTTATTTCAACGTTAGAAAATGCCGGTCACCAAGTGATTATTACCGATACCATGGCGGGTAATTTATCCTGTGATGTTATTTATCAAACCCGTATTCAACAAGAGCGTTTCGCCAGTAAAGACGAGGCCGATTTATATCGTGGTCACTTCAGTTTAAATAAAGAGGTTTACCAAAAATACTGCCGTGAAAACACAGTAATCATGCACCCATTGCCGCGTGATTCTCGCCCTGAAGCCAATGAATTAGATATCGATTTAAATGATTTAGACAGCTTAGCCATTTTTAGGCAAGCACAAAATGGTGTGTTAGTCAGAATGGCACTGTTCGCGTTAACTTTAGGTGTTGAAGATCAATTAACGCAATTTGAAAAAGACGTAAACTGGCACACCAATAAACGCTAATATTGTTATTAATAAATAACTAAGCTATAAAATTTATGAGTGAAAACTTGTCTTTTTCAGGTCAAGTATTTACTTAGTCACTAAGATACTAATGAACCTAAAAGAGTTTTTACTATGAATGCATCAACTAATCTTCCCACTAGCAATTCAGAGCAACTTTTTGCTCAAGCAAAAGAAGTTATTCCCGGCGGTGTCAATTCACCTGTACGCGCCTTTAGCAGTGTGGGTGGCACGCCATCGTTTATTAAACGTGCTCAGGGCGCTTATATCTATGATGCCGACGATAACGCTTATATTGATTATGTTGGCTCATGGGGACCAATGATTTTAGGCCACAATCACCCAGCAATTTTAGATGCGGTCATTAATACCGCTCAAAATGGTTTAAGCTTTGGCGCACCTACTGAGTTAGAAATAACCATGGCAGAAAAAGTACGTGAGTTAGTGCCGTCAATGGAGTCTTTGCGTATGGTTAGCTCAGGCACCGAGGCAACCATGAGTGCTATTCGTTTAGCCCGAGGCTTTACCGGTCGCGATAAAATATTAAAATTTGAAGGCTGCTACCACGGTCATGCTGATTCATTGTTAGTTAAAGCGGGTTCAGGAGCTTTAACGTTAGGCGTGCCTAATTCTCCGGGCATTCCTGCTGATTTTGCTAAGCACACGTTAACGGTTAGTTATAATAACCTTGAGCAAGTGCAAGAAATTTTCGCTAAATATCCAGATCAAATTGCCTGTATTATTGTTGAGCCTGTCGCGGGCAACATGAATTGTATCCCGCCTATTGAAGGTTTTCTTGAAGGCTTACGTGCAGTGTGTGACGAATACAGTGCCGTGCTTATTTTTGATGAAGTGATGACAGGATTTCGCGTTGCCTTGGGCGGCGCACAAGCCCATTACAATATCAAACCCGATTTAACGACTTTAGGTAAAGTCATTGGCGGCGGCATGCCTGTTGGTGCTTTTGGTGGCAAAAAAGAAATCATGAATTACATTGCCCCTGTGGGTCCTGTATATCAAGCAGGGACACTTTCTGGCAATCCTATTGCCATGGCTGCGGGCTTAGCGTCGTTAACTGAATTAGCAAAAGGTGATAAACACCAGCAATTAACGGCTGCGACTGAAAAGTTAGCCATGGGTTTAAAAGCGGCGGCTGAGCGACACGGTGTTAATTTAAGCATTAATTATGTCGGTGCCATGTTTGGTTTCTTTTTCACGAATGATGAAACACCCATCACTACTTTTGAGCAAGTGATGGCCTGTGATGGTGAAAAATTTAAACGTTTCTTCCATTTAATGTTAGAGCATGGGGTTTATTTGGCGCCATCTGCCTTTGAAACTGGCTTTTTATCGATGGCTCACAGCGATGAAATTATTGAACAAACCTTAGAAGCGGCGGCTAAGTGTTTTTCACAGCTGTAACTTCGTAAGAGTACTTCATAAGAGTAACTTCGCAGCTGTACTTTCTCCATAGTGCTTTCTTCACAGAGAAGAAAGTAATAAGCATGTAAATGTATTGAACCGATTGCACACTAAAAAGAGTTAGCCACTAACGGTTGCTAACTCTTTTTTTAACCAAGTAAGTGCTTGTTGCCAACCTAAATCAATACCAGAAAAAGATTTTAAATTCCAACCATCTATTTTTCTAAGATTAACAATACTGTTAGTCACTAACTCACTTTCTTCATTATAATTCACTATGGCTATAGCCTTTAAATTAGCATGAGAGCCAATACTCAATTTCGCTTCAAAAGAAAAATCATAGTAATTGATTTTATTAACCAGCAAACCAAAAGCACCACTAAACTTATCCGTTAAAAAAGCTTCTAACTCTTCTGACATTTCTAGGGAAATTTCAATATCTTTATTAACAATAACTTCAGCAATACTACTACTTAATAACGTAATAGTTGCAAAACTTAATTGATGTTTCACCACTTACCTCTGCAAGCAAAGAGTCACTTATATCTACTATAATAAAAGTGTAACAACAGCACAATCGTTTAATTAATGATCGATTTTTATCCTGAATGATTAAACGCTAGCAAATAAACCGATCAAATAATTGCACTGACACCATCTCACCTGCTTGCACCTTGCCTTGTTTACTCGCTAAAACAATAAAACAATTGGCTCGAGCTAAACTAGATAAAATGCCCGAGCCTTGCGAACCAGTAGATTCAACCACATTTTCACCTGCTTCATTAATACTCAATACGCCCCGTTGAAAGTCCATGCGACCAGGCGATTTTTTCAAATCATGACCACATTTCACTTGTAAAGTAGTACGCTTCAATACTTGAGCGTTTTGCATTTTGGTTAAAGCAACCATAGCTAATTGATGAAATGTTACCAGCGCAGAAACCGGATTACCCGGTAAACCAAAAAAGATACTATTAGGCAGTTTGCCAAACGCAAAGGGCTTACCTGGCTTCATGGCTATTTTCCAAAAACCAATTTCGCCTAAATCATCTAACACTGTTTTAGTATAATCAGCGTCACCAACCGAAACTCCACCTGATGAAATGACCGCATCGGCTTGGCTATCAGCACTAACAAATGCCGCTTTTATCGCCTCAAAGTCATCTTCAATAATGCCTAAATCAATAACATCAATGTGTAACTTGTCTAACATAGCGCGTAAAACAAAACTGTTGCTTTCATAAATGTCGCCCGCGTTTAACGCTTGTCCTGGCAATTTCAATTCATCACCGGTGGCAATTAACGCTACTTTAATTTTGCGGAAAACCTTCACTTCGCTAACACCCAAAGAAGCCAAAATACCAATATCAACGGCTGATAATTGTTGTCCTTGAGCAAGTACATGTTGACCTAGTTGAATATCTTCACCTGCCTTACGCACATGAGAACCAAGCTTTTTTCCTTTCAGCTCCTTACCTTTAAGAATAGTTATACGGTCAGCTTCTGCTTGCACATTTTCTTGCATTTCGACACTGTCACAACATGCCGGCATTTTAGCGCCCGTCATAATACGAATACATTCTCCTAACTTACACTCGCCTTGAAAAGGCGCACCCGCCATAGAGCGACCCACCATAGTCAAAGTATGACCTTGAGATAAGCTGTCAATGGCAAAGGCATAACCATCCATCGCCGAATTATCATGATTAGGTACATTGAGAGGGCTAGTAATATCTTGCGCTAATACAGTGTTAAGCACCTGTGTTATGGGCAAGGTTAGGGTTTCGGTCACGGGTGTTATTTGTGACAACATATTTTCTAATGCATCTTCAAAGGGTAATAAACCGGGCGCAGAACAACAATCAGACATGGCAAACTCGCTTAACTTATTTAGAGTATTTTTAATAGCACTATTATCTCTCAATTAGCCATAAAAGTAATGGTGCTTTAGCTTTTATGATAATTATACTCATGTTAATCAAATAGCCTGAAATCAAAAAATATTATTATGCAGGTCATTAAATGATATACTCAAGCGAGTATTTTACACCGAGCTGAAATAGCTAACGCCACGTTTTATATAAACTGGTCATGTTATTTTGAGCCGTAGTAATGATTTTATTGAAATTTATTGCTGCCAGGGTTAACAAGGAAACACGTTAGCCTCCCTACATTTGGAAAGGTGATATGTTAACAGACAACTTCGGCCGTAGGTTTTATTACCTACGTCTATCAATTACTGACGTATGCAATTTTAAGTGTACTTATTGCCTGCCTGACGGTTATCAATGTGATCAGCCCCGTGATTTTCTCTCGCTTGCTGAAATCAAACGCTTAACCTCGGCATTTGCGGGTCTTGGTACTGAAAAAATTCGCATCACTGGGGGCGAACCGGCCCTTCGAAAAGATCTTCCTGAGATCATTGCCACTTGTAAACAAACGCCAGGCATCAAAAAGGTCGTGATCACCAGCAATGGTTTCAAGTTACCAACGCATTTACCCCAATGGTTAGATGCCGGTATTGATGCCATCAATATCAGTATAGATAGCTTAGATCCCAGACAGTTTCTTGCCATTACTGGCCATAATAAACTTAATACCATTTTAAAGGGTATTGATATGGCACTTGCGGATGGTCGCCCCACCGTTAAAGTAAACACGGTATTGATGCGAGAATATAGCGGCCGAGATATTCAAAGCTACTTAGACTGGTTAAAAGACACACCTGTAACCTTACGCTTTATCGAGCTAATGCAAACGGGCGAAAACCAAGCCTTTTTTGATGCTCAACATGTCCAAGGCTCGCGCATTAAACAAAATTTAATTCTTGATGGCTGGTTACCTGTGATACAAGACAAAGCGGCGGGGCCTGCGCAAGAATTTTATCATCCCGACTATCAAGGCCGAATTGGTCTGATCATGCCCTATTCCAAAAACTTTTGTGACAGCTGTAATCGCTTACGCGTTAGTTCATCTGGCAAATTACATCTGTGCTTATTCGGTGAAAGTGGTTTATCTTTGCGTGAACAAATGCAAAGCGATGATATTGAGCCACTACAAGCACAAATATTGTCTTTATTAGGCGATAAAAAAGCAACACACTTTCTACATGACAAGCTCACTGGCGCTACCAAGCATTTAGCCATGTTAGGCGGTTAGTATGACTTCTTTTACCAACGCAACTATTGGCAATGGCTGTTTAGGTGTCGTGCTTGCAGGTGGTTTATCTTCTCGTATGGGGCAGGATAAAGCACAGCTATTGAGAAAAAGCACTGCTACGCTTTCCATGCCTTCCATGCTTGAATTTTCCAAACAAATGCTGAGTGATTCAGGCATTAATAACATTGTGGTTAGTGGTGATAATTATGATGTGCCCGATCAAGTCAAGCAAAGTGGCCCTGTTGGCGGCATTTTCAGTGTTTTGTCGAACTTCCCACAGGCTAAATCCTTATTAATATTACCCGTCGATTTACCTTTTATCACCGCCAGAGCATTAACTGATTTACGGCTAAAGGGTGAGTTAAGCCAAAAAGCGACTTACTTTGCTGGGCATAATATTCCCTTATATTTACCTAATAATGCTTATGTGGCGCTATTTTTAGCACAAGCTTTTACGATAACAAACAGTAATAAGTGCCAAGACTCTCGATTAGGTTCTCAATCAGAAAAAAAGGGCCCTTCAATTAAGGCCTTATTAAAGCAAGTGCCCCATCAAGCGATTAAAAGCCGTGATGCAAAGACTTTATTTAATAGCAATACGCCTGAACAATGGCAGCAAGCAAAACAACAATTTAATTTGTAAACCCTTAATTTTTAACCTATTTATTTTAAACAAAGCAGCGTAACAAGGAAAAACCTATGTCAGCACATGGCGGCACAACTTTTATTCCCTTAAATATTGCAGTATTGACCGTTTCAGATACACGCACGACAGAAAATGATACCTCAGGTCAAGCATTAATCGAACGCCTCACCACTGCTGGCCATAACTTAGCAGACAAAGCGATTGTCGTTGATGATGTTTACCAACTGCGCGCGCAAGTTTCAAAATGGATTGCTGATGACAGCATTAACGCCATCATTTCAACCGGCGGTACAGGTTTCACCGAGCGCGACAACACTCCTGAAGCATTAATGGCTTTGTTTGATAAAAACGTCGAGGGCTTCGGAGAAGTATTTCGTCACGTATCATTAAACGAAATAGGCACTTCCACCATTCAATCACGCGCTTTTGGTGGTATCGCCAATAAAACGGTGATTTTATGTGTACCGGGTTCAACTAATGCCTGTAAAACGGCTTGGGATAAAGTGATTAAAGAGCAGTTAGATGCCAGTCACAAGCCTTGTAACTTTGTTCCGCACTTAAACATTACTGCCGAGTCTTCAACCGTAGAAAAGTGTGAGAGTCGCGGCTAATGACTGATCCTACCGTATCTAAAGCAAGCCATGTTGCACTGAGCCACCTGAATCAGCAGGGTGAAGCAAACATGGTTGATGTGACCGAAAAGGCCATGACTTCGCGTACAGCAACTGCGCAAGGTTATATTAAAATGAACCGCGCTACGTATGAGTTGATCACCACAGGTAAGCACAAAAAGGGTGACGTTTTTGCGGTAGCACGCATAGCCGGCATACAAGCGGCGAAAAAGTGCAGTGACTTAATTCCTTTATGCCACCCTTTAATGTTGAGCAAAGTACAAGTTGATTTCAGCCTTGATGAAGAAAATTTACAAGTGATGGTAACAAGCCTTTGCCGTTTAACGGGGCAAACGGGTGTTGAAATGGAAGCCTTAACAGCGGTTTCGGTGGCCTGTTTAACTTTATTTGATATGTGTAAAGCGGCCGATCCTGCCATGGAAATTAATGGCATTAAAGTGCTCACCAAAGTAGGTGGTAAATCAGGACATTGGCAATCAAGCTAGTTTCGAAGGTTTGAGTAAGAGAGAAAGATCATGATCAAAGTTGTTTTCTTTGCCGCTTTACGCGAGCAATTAAATTGCAGTGAATTATCATTAAACAGCGACCAATTAACTACCGTCGCTGATTTAAAAACTGCACTGGCCAGTAAAGATGAAAATTGGCAGCAAGTATTTGCTAATAACGCGTTATTATCAGCGGTTAATCACGACATGGTGCATAGTGAACAAGCAATAAAATCAGGTGATGAAGTGGCGTTTTTCCCACCGGTTACTGGCGGATAATTGAATAGCTATTGCGCGATTAAAATCCCGCCTACGGTAATTTTCGAGCTATGATGGTGACGAAGGAAGATTAAAAATGACGACAAATACTGATGCTGAAATATCAATACAAACCGCCGACTTTAGCTTGGCTGATGAAGTCGCCTTGCTTGAGCAAGATAATGCTATTGATGGCGCGGTGGTGACTTTTACAGGTCGGGTGCGCAATCAAAACGAAGGTAAAGAGGTGACCAGCTTAACGCTTGAGCATTATCCGGGTATGACAGAAAAGTCATTAACAAAAATTATCAACACCGCTAAAGAGCGCTGGCGTATTGGTCGAGTAAAAGTTATTCATCGTGTTGGCGAGCTTTTTATTGGTGAGCAAATTGTTTTTGTCGGTGTTACCAGTAAGCACCGCCAAGATGCGTTTGCCGCCAACGAATTTATTATGGATTACTTAAAAGTACAAGCCCCTTTTTGGAAAAAAGAAAGTACAAAGCAAGGTAATCACTGGCTAGATGCCAAAACAAGTGATGAAAACAAAGCCGCTAAGTGGTAACTAATGAAATTTTTCTTACCACTTAGCTTGGTATTACTGTTACTCGCTTTAGGCGGCAGTGGTTCAGTAGTGAGTGCCTCTGAACAACCGTTACGCATTGCGGTTGCCTCAAACTTCACTCCAGTATTAAAAAAATTACTTGTTGAATTTCATCAGCAAACCAAAATCAACACGCAAGTGATCAGTGGTGCCACAGGAACATTATTTTTACAAATAAAACACGGCGCTCCCTTTGATATATTTATTGCTGCCGATAGCGCAAGGCCCGCGCAACTTGAACAGCAAAACTTAGTATTAGCGAATAGCAGACACACTTATGCCCTTGGTCAGTTGGCGTTATTATCAATGACTTCAAGCGCACGCTTAAGTGATTTACACAAGGTTCCGCAACGCTTTGCTATTGCCAACCCTGACACCGCGCCTTATGGAAAAGCCGCCAAACAAGCCCTGAAATACTTAAATATCTGGTCGCAATATCAACCCAAACTCATACAAGGCATTAATGTTAACCAAACCTTTGCCCAAATACGTAGCCAAGCCGTTAACAGCGGCTTAGTGGCTAACAGCCAACTGGTGCTAAATAACTTAACGGGTGTTATCATTCCGCCGGCTTATCATCAAGCAATAGCGCAGCAATTAGTGATCATCAAAAGCAGTGATAACATCAATAATGCCCAACGTTTAAGTGACTATTTACGCTCGGCTGCTGTTCAGCAGAAAATAGTTGACTGGGGTTATGCGAGCTTTGGCAATAATGAACAGGAACAGAGCCATGATCAGCCCTGATGTACTTGCTTTAGTTACCACCTTAAAAATGGCAGCACTCACCACCATAATTTTACTGCTTATCGGCACACCACTCGCGTGGTTTTTAGCCAAAATGCAAAGTCGCTTTAAAGTCATTATTGAAGCAATTGTCGCCCTGCCCTTGGTATTACCACCCACAGTATTAGGTTTTTATTTACTTATCGCTTTTTCGCCACAGTATTTACCGGGACAACTATGGCAACAAGCGACAGGACAACAGCTCGCCTTTAGTTTTTCCGCCATTGTTATTGGCTCTGTACTCTATTCTATGCCCTTTGTCATACAACCGCTGCAAAAAGCCTTTGAGCAATTAGGCGATCCCTTACTTGAAGCTGGTAGTATGTTAGGTGCAGGAACGCTAGATAGATTTTTCAATATTGTTTTGCCTAGCACCAAAGCCAGTTTTATTACCGCTGCCAGTTTAGGTTTTGCCCATACGGTTGGCGAGTTTGGGGTGATATTAATGATTGGCGGCAATATTCCCGGTGAAACAAGAGTGCTTTCTATTGCGCTGTTTGATCATGTCGAAGCGTTTGATTATGCCCAAGCCCATCTATTAGCAATCAGTTTACTGGCTGGCTCTATGGTGCTTTTGTCAGCCATTTACCTACTCAACAGGGCAGCGCCTAAAACACCTAAAACAGCAAAAAAAGCTAAGCGGGTAAATAATGAACCTTAACCTTAGCTTTCAACTTGATTTCCCCCCCTTTAATTTAACCATTGAACAAGCATTGTCTTTGCAAGGTATTACTGGAATTTTTGGTCATTCAGGCTCAGGGAAATCGACTCTTTTGCGCGCTATAGCGGGCTTAGAAAAAAACCTTGTTGGTACAATTTTCTTAGATGACAGCTGTTTAATTAATAATAGTGACCGCAAACCCAAAACCTTTATCAAGCCTGAGCAACGACATATCGGCTTAGTATTTCAAGACTCACGGCTATTTCCACATTTAAATGTCTTGGGTAATTTAAAGTTCGCCGCTAAACGCTGTCAAAATCGTCGTTTAGATTTCAATGAAATTATTAAGTTAACTGAACTAAGTTCCTTGTTACATAAACAGGTCGATGAACTGTCAGGTGGCCAAAAACAACGTGTCGCATTAGCCAGAGCGATACTTGCTGAGCCTAAATTACTCTTACTTGATGAGCCATTAAGCGCCCTTGATAGACAAGCAAAAGCCAGTCTGCTTAAACTGATGCTTAACATACAAAAACAACTACAATTACCTATACTTTATGTCAGTCATTCAATGGATGAATTACAACAAGTGTGCGATAAGTTATTAGTATTATCACAAGGCAAGGTTATTGGTTATGGGGGCATTCATCAAATGATCCATCAACTAAATTATACTCAAAACCATACTCAAAACTATGCTCAGAGCCATGCCTCGCATAATGCACAAGTCGAGAATGACCTTCACCAACAAACCAGTTTATCACTACCGATTAAAACCCTAGATAACGGTCACGGCTTAGCGGTGCTCTCTTTAAGTTCAGCGTTAGATGAACAGCAAGAAATTTATTTACCCGCGCTAGCAAAAAATACCGAACCTTTACATGAACAAACATTACGCTGTTTTATACTGGCGAGTGATATTAGTATTTCACTTATTGAACCCTTTAATTCTTCAATTGTGAATCATCTTTTTGCTAAGATAACGGCCCTCAACAGCCAAGGCAATAAAGTACTCGTCACGGCGCTATATGGTGGTAAAAAGAAAAATGGTGGTGAAAAAAAAGGTCAAGAACAAATATTTTTTGTTAATATAAGTACCTTCTCACAACAGCAATTAGCGCTTAAAATAGGGCAAAGTGTCTATTTACAATTTAAAGCTGGTGCGGTGCGTACTTATCTTTATTAACGACCAACAAAGCAGGAAATAACGTGTTAACAACGCAAGAGCAGCTGAAATATTCACGCCAAATTATGATAAAAAAAATTGGTGAACAAGGCCAAGTAGCACTGCGCAATGCCAAGGTATTAATTGTCGGTGTGGGCGGTTTAGGCAACCCTGTTAGCTTATATTTAGCAGCAGCCGGTGTTGGCACTTTGTACCTAGCCGACGGCGACACCATTGAATTAAGCAATTTGCCGCGACAAATTCAATTTAACGAACAAGATATTAACCAAAACAAAGCCGACATTGCCGCAGAAAAACTAAACAGCCAATTTCCTGATAGCGACATTGAAGCCATTGACGAGATGCTAGATCGAGAGCTTTGTGATTATTACTTACCGCAAGTTGATTTAGTACTAGACTGCTCTGACAACATTCAAACCCGCTATTTAATCAATCAGGCTTGTGTGGCACATAAGGTGCCATTAGTGATTGGCGCAGCGACAGGATTTGACGGCCAACAATTAGTCGTTGACCCAAGGGATGAGAGCAGCGCTTGTTATCACTGCTTATTCCCATCATCAGAAAAACCCCCTGCCAATAACTGTCAAACCCTAGGTATTTTGGGCCCAGTACTGGCCATTATTGCCGGCATGCAAGCACTACAAGCAATAAAGTTACTAACAGGCAATAGCACTGAGCATGACGCCCAAATTAATCAATTAAATTTATACGATGGTTTATCGAACCAATGGCAGCAATTTACCATGAAAAAACAACAAAATTGTACGGTTTGTGGGGGAAAGAGTTAGTTGATTAGTTTAGTCAATTAGTAATGTAGACTGCCAACATTGATGTTGGCAGTGAATTGTATTTTAACTATCATTTTTAACTTTATTTTAACTATTCACCACCGAGCCGCGATGCTTCACAGGGCTCTTCGAGCCTACACAGAGACTTTGTTAGTCTCTGTGGTAAATATCTCTAAGCTGAATAAATAAATTTTAGTTATGGTTTTACTTAAACAGCCCCATATTTCGGTCGGTTACTGCTTCACGCCATCCCCCGAGCCATTGCGACTTAGGATCAACCTCTTGATACGGACAATGCTCCTTTGACTTACCGCTAAGACCTGCTTGATAACCGTTTGAATGCGCTCTTCCTAATTTATCCCTTTTTTGTCTTCTCATTATATAAACACCTCGTAACCATGTAATAAATACTATTAAAATCATTAGTTAACACTAAAACCACTGTGATAACTAAGGTTAGGTTGTGATCAGCTTTGCTCAGAAAGCATCTAAGACTGATACTTTTATTTAAGAAGATTTAAAGCTTAGATGCAAATAAAAAAAACGATAAAAACCCTCAAAAACAGTATTTATTGATGATGACTTTTTGTCTGCTTTTTGTGCGAAAAACTTCTACCAGAAAAACAGTTCTTTAGAAAATAGCAACTATTTTTTATAGAACAAGACACTATATAAATCTAAAAAGTTAGATAAATTTAGTTTATAAAACCCGCTCATTATTTTTGCCTTTATTCCTGACTTTATTCCTGCAACAATGGCTGCAACATTCCTTCTAAGCCATTGAGCTTTATTTCGTACATTAAGGCCAGCTGCTCACCTAACTTTCCTGCGGGAAAGCCTTTACGGTGAAACCAAACCAAGTAGGGTTCAGGAAGTTGCAATAACTTTCTACCTGCGTATTTCCCAAATGGCATAATAGCATTTACCGCGCTGATCAATGTTTGTTGCTCTGCTAACAAAATTTATCCTTTTATTTAAAAAATATAATGCTTATTACCACAGAGAACACCGAGGCAGATTATATGCTCCATACATAACCTAAGTGATCTACATCCATGTAGGTCTTACTAGGCACGACACCGAGCACAACAAAGCCTCAATGTTGACTCGAAAGCTCTCCTGGCTCATCACAGTTTGACGATGAATAATGACAAGAGACACTCAATACACACTGCAGAACACTTTTATACATCTTTGACATAAAAGTGTCATCTACAACCCCTACAATTGCCTCAATTCTAATGACTTCCCTACCAAGTAAGCAAGGACAAACTATGTCAATTATAAGAAAACGTAGTGCAGCTCATAAAAGCCACATTCCGAGTAATGCTCGTGATAACCAGTATATTTTAGCCGAATTGCTCATAACAGATGAATTGCTTGCCAACTTTTCACTGCAATCAAACGCTGAAAATACGATGAACTATTATGATTTTTATCACAACTTATCCCAAATATTATTTGAATATTGTGAAACTTATGAAATTGAAAATTGCCAATTTATTGCCAATGATAAACTGGCCAGAGTGCGTTTTAACCAAGAAATGCATCAATGGCAGACCAACCAGCAAATTTTATTTTATTATAATCCTGAAACTCACCTGTTAAAAAAGTCATTTTTTGATGCCAATAAGCGCGCCAAAAAAATATGCTTGTTGTTTTTAACAACTGGCACTGATATCAGAGAGAATGCCGCCAGTTTTCATGCTAAAATTTCACAGCTAGTGCGTGCCTTTGCTGATAGAATCTCGGTTAATGAAAGCGATATTCGCCTACGTGATCATCAGCACATCACTTATGATTTATTTGCCAAACATAAAGCAAATAATGCCGATAATAGCTTAACAAGCCAAGCTCACAAGCTACGACCTATTAACCGTCGTTATTCAAGCCAAGGTGTTGCATTACCTGAGTATCACTCAGCCATGACTTATGTCATAGTCAATTTACCTATCTCTAATAGGTTACTCAATATGGTGGAAGTAGATCCAACGTCAAGTGATCCTTACAACCCTTTATATACCTATGTTACTGACACTTTTACGCAAGCGGCTAAACATTACAACTTAAATAATGGCGCTTTAATTGCGAATGGTTTAGTACCCATTGTTCGTTATAGTATTCATGAGATAGTGTCTCGCATAGGTGAGCTGCAAATGCTTGGCTATAATCCCGCTCAAAACCCTTGTGGCATTGTGAGTAAATGGAATGCTAATGAGCTGGTTGACAATATTAAATTGGTTTTTGTCGCAACAGATGAAAACCAAACCGAGCACGGTTTTGGTCGTTTTTTAAATCAAATAGAGCAAGCTTTACATTTAATGGCAACAGAGTTAGAAATGGAGCCAAGCAAGGAAGAAGTTATTGTTAGGTTTCATCAACATGTCGCTTACAACTTTTAAGGGCGAAGTCATGCTTTGAATTCATCAGGGATTACTATCACTTAACACTGCGGCCGTTTTTGCAGTTTGCGTTGTAAAGTGCGCCTGTGCATCGATAATTGCCGCGCCGTGGCTGATATATTGCCATCGTTAACTTTTAGTACTTGTTGAATATGCTGCCATTGCACTTGCTCTGCTGACAACGTTTCACCGTCGATTTGGGTATCGGTGGTAATTTCTGAAGCTTTACTTTCATTCAGCGCCGCTAATAATGTTTGTGTATCAAGCGGCTTAGTTAAATAATCATCTGCACCTAACTTTATCGCATCTACCGCGGTAGCTATACTAGCAAAACCCGTTAATAAAATAATACGACTGTTCGGGCGTGATTGCCGTATAGGAGTAATAATATTTAAGGTGGTTTCTTGTGCTAGTTTCATGTCCAATAAAACATAATTAGGCTGATGACGATGACAAGCCAATAGCGCTGCAGAATTAGTTTCAGCATGTGCACAATCAAAACCGTGCTTGGTTAATCGCCGTATCAAGGTATTGGCAAAAATAATATCATCTTCAACAATCAATAGTTTCTTCATTACTTTTACTGCCTTTTAAAGAGGTAAACTTAAGGTAACCAGAGCACCACCTTGGTGATGGTTAGTTAATGCCAACTTACCGCCAAGTCTTTCTAAACTAGCATGACTTAACAACACCGCCATACCTAACCCCTGCTCACTACTAACGGGTTTTACGCCAAGTTGTTTAAGCTTTTCCAAAGTAAAACCTAAACCATAATCTCGAATAATAAACTGCCAGTTAGCATCGTTCACCCGACTTGTTAGGGAAATTTTCTGAGTGTTATTGGCTTTAGTAGCCCGAACGGCATTATTAATTAAATTGATGATAGCAGGCAATAAAGCAGCATCAGCCATAACACTAATACCTTGCGGTTGCAGCTCAGACAATTCAACAGTTATCTCGGGGTGATTAACCCGTAAATTTTCTAGCACTTGTGTCAGTAAGTCATGAATAGTGATCGCCGTAATGGTTTGCTCTTTAATATCAAATACCATAGCGCGAAAAGCATTAAGGCTGTCGGTGCAGCGTGCTAATTGGCTTTGCATATCTGCAATAATGTCATTATCAGGAAAGTCTTCGCTGAGTTCGTCAGCCAGTAATTGCACGGTAGCAATGGGAGTAGCGAGTTGATGAGTGATTTGCGCCGAGGCTACGCCTAACGATGTTACTTGCTCTTGTTTTAATAAATTTTCTCGATAAGCGGCAATCGCTAATTCTCTTTGGCTAATACTGCGTGCCATTTTCCCCACCACAGCGGCCACAACTAAGGTCGAAAATAAAAAATTGATGCCCATACCAATAAAATGCCCTTGCATATTGCCATGCATCACACTCATCGGTAAAAACCATAATAAAATGCTATAAGAAGCGATTGCTAACAGCGCCACTAGCGCCAGCAAAGATGAAGGCAATGTTACCGCCGCAATAGCAATGGGGATCAATAACAATGAAACAAAAGCATTAGTTGCACCACCACTAAAAAATAGCAACAGTGACAAAAACAAAATATCAGCACAAATTTGTACTAATAATGCGGATTGATTAATTTGCTGTTTATGTCGATAAAAAACGAAGCTTACCAGCGTAAATATCAACTCCAAGGCAATAACACTAAATAAGGGCGTCCAAGGTAACTGATAGGTCAGCACCAAGTTGACGAAAAAAATAAGCAGTAATTGAATAGAAATAGCCGCGCTACGCAAAATAAGTACCATTTGAATTTGGTTACTTAATTTAGAATTTGCGGCAAAATTATTTACTTTAAAAAATGGTGACATAAATTGTTAGTTACTCATAAATTGTTAATTACTTGAGTCGAGTAAATTGGCTCTAGGTAAGTTACAAAGAATACGATACTCTCTTTAAATAAAGGTTATATAATCTTTATATTCTTTTTATTTATTCAGCTTAAAAGTATTACCACAGAGGTCAAAAATGCTGTTTTCGCTCATCTAAATCTGACCAATCAACTGTTGATAAATAGTGTTAAGTTTACAGTGAAGATTGGTGTTATTGCAAAGCTTATCAACCCGCTTTATTATCAATATTACGTTCTAATCCCATCACGGAAAGTGTACCTCCATTAATAGAACTTTCAATGGTTGAAAATAAACTTAAACGGTGAGTTTTATGCATTGAGGACGTGACATTGAGAAGCATCTTTGATAAAAATTATTTGGCTTTCATGACTATTCTTTGATTATTATTTTTGTTTGGTGATATTCAATGATGGTTTGCCATTGTTTTGGCTACCTGAAATTCTCATGATGATCTCCTTCATCTGAGATCAAACGCTAGAGGCCGATGTCGTTAGCTATACGCTTACGTTGTAACGAAATAGAACTACTTAATAATATTCACTCTGAATAATTAATAATTTCAAACTCACTCCAATAATTTAAATCGTAAATACAGCAATATTTATACTTGACAACTGACCACCGGTCAATATAAATTATGACCAGTGGTCAGCTAAATAAATTATACAGGGAAATAGAAATGATAAACACAGCAAAAAAAGATATTAAGGTAGTAGTTACAGGAGCTAACGGTCATTTGGGAACTAACATTGTTGGTGCTCTGCTTGAGCGAGGTTATCAAGTTAGAGCAACGGTACGTGACTTAAGTAATGATGAGAAAACTAAAAGTTTAAAAGCGATGGGAGTAGACATTGTAGAGGCAGATCTTCTAGATAAAAATTCTCTCATACGTGCATTTAAAGACCAGGATGGTGTTTTTCAATTGGCGGCTGGCTATAAAATGCATACCGGAAATCCTGAACTTGATATTAGAAAGCCTGCAATTGACGGAACTATTAACGTTCTTGAGGCAGCCAATGAGTGTAATATTAAAAAAATTATTTATACCTCCTCCGTTGCTACGATTGGCTCTTCTATGAACGGACAAAAGAAGAACGAAGAAAACTGGAATGATAATGCTGCTGAGTTTTATGCAAAAAGCAAAACTGATGCCGAAAAAATCCTATGGCAGAAGGCCAAGGAATTAAGCTTAAATGTGGTGTCCATATTACCTGGAATGATCATTGGACCAAACTTTAATCAACATACCCCTTCGACTTATCTTTTTGAGAAGATGCTGAAAGAAAAAGTACCTATGATCATGCCGATTGAATTTTCATTGGTTGACGTCCGTGATGTAGCTATTGCACATATTGATGCATTTGAGAATGAAGCATCAAATGGCCGATACATTACAGCAGTCGAACCTTTAACAATGCATAAAATAATTGATATTGTCGCAAAAGTGCGACCTGAACTGAAACTTCCCACAAAACCTGTCCCTTCTTTTTTATATCCATTGCTGCCATTTTTAGATAAAATGGAAGCATTGTTTACTGGTAGTATGCGTACTATCACAAAAGGCGTTGTCAGCGAATATTTAAATGGAAGCGTGCAAGACTTTGATACTACCAAAATTCGAAATGAACTAAACTGGAAGCCTCGCGCCATTGAACAATCAATTGCCGATACATTGGCTTGGATAGAAAATAACAACATTAGCTTGGGGTAAAAAATCAAAAGAGCATATTCACAGGAAGAGAAAGATCTTAAGAAAGAGAGCATTTTAGTGGCGGCGCAAAGCCTGCTTGTTAGTGGGAGCTTTCCTTTGCCTTCGGTTAATCAAATAATCAAAGAGGCAGGTGTTGCTAAAGGAACCGTATATCTTTATTTTGAAAGTAAAGAAGAAATATATCTTTCTTTACTTTCAAAATATTTTATTACGTTTGAAGGAAATATTATGAGGCTAATGGATAAAGCCACCGAAGACAATTTTCAACAAGCCCTAATCGATGCTTATATTGCTTTTGCAAAGAACGCTCCGAAAGGAGTCTATTTAGCGTGTATCGCTCCGCTCATTCTAGAAAGTAATTTGTCGGATGAGTTTATTAGCCGCTTCAAAACAGAGATTCGAGATCTTACTTTCCGAATTTTAGAAAAAGTAGCTAGTATTGCGGAAGAGTTTGATTTAAATGAACTGCGTATTAAATTTTTGCTTAGTTATAATTTATTTTTGGGAACCTGGCAGCATTGCCATCCCCCAAAAAACGTTTTAAGAGTCTTGGAGGATGAAGGACTTGATTCGATATTGTATGATTTTGAAAAAGAATTCTCCCGTGGACATAGGGCTATTTGGAAGAATTAAACATTATTATTCGTTATCACGCTTTAATTTCCATGCCCCACCAGGAAATCCATACGATACTTGCTGGTAATGGTGCGACTAAAATGAAAAAAGAATTTTCCAAGTTTAGAGCGAATTGAGATGACCGCAATCGCCCCATAAAGCTGACATAACCTTTAACTAAAATCTCTGTACTTTTTAGTCTTCTTGGTTAAGGTTTTTAGATATCAGGCACGGCACAAAACCTATCAGCAACTAGCAACGTAGCGTATTTTTGTTTGGCGATAGATCTGATAACCAAATGCCATGAAAGTTCATTTTTATTTATATCAATTCATTGTTTTTTTTATATATATCGTGGGGATTCGTCAGGTACAGAGGTCACCACACGACACCGAGCATAATAAAACCTCTGTGTAGGCTCGAAGAGCCCTCTGTGAAGCATCGCGGCTCGGTGGTAAATAAGTTACTATTCTTTTTATAATATATCTATTTTTAATCAATGTAATGAGCAGAATCATAAAATGACCAAAAATACCGACACTGACGACACTAACAACAATAAAAATCAAAACATAGCGACTTTAGCAGGGGGATGCTTTTGGTGTATAGAAGGCGCATTTTCTCAGGTTAAAGGCATACTTTCTGCAACTTCGGGTTATATGGGCGGCCATAGTAGCAACCCAAGTTATGAAGAAATTTGTACCGGTGCAAGTGGTCATGCTGAAGTCGTGCAACTCAGCTTTGATCCTGCCATCATTAGTTACCAACAAATACTCGAAATATTTTTTACCTTACACGATCCAACCCAGTTAAATCGTCAAGGTAATGATATTGGCAGTCAATATCGCTCGGCGATTTTCTACCATGATGAAAGCCAACAAGACATTGCCATAAAAATTGTTGAAGAAATGACCGAAAGCGAGATGTTTGCGCAGACCATTGTTACCCAGCTATGCGCCGTTGAAACGTTTTATTCGGGTGAAGATTACCATCAAGATTATTTTATCAACAACCCTGAAAACCAGTATTGTCAGGCGGTGGTGTCACCTAAGCTAGCCAAGTTTAGAAAAACTTTTATTGATAAATTAAAGTAATAAACTCAAGTAACAAGCTCAAATAACAAATAAGGCATTAAACCTTAAGTTTAATGCCTTAATAGATAGTAACTTTTCACCACCGAGCCGCGATGCTTCACAGAGGGCTCTTCGAGCCTACACAGAGATTTGTTATTCTCGGTATAGTGCGAAGCAAGACCTACATGGATGTAGGTCACTTAGGTTATGCATGGAGCATATAACCTGACTCGGTGCTCTCAGTGGTAAATGTTTCTAAGCTGAATAAATACAATAGATAAATAAAAACGACCAATTAGAAACTATAGGTCACGCTTAACTTTCCATTCACTGGTGCACCATAGAAACCAACACTATTTAAGCTGGTGATATATTTTTCATCGGTGACATTGTCAATATTTACTTGTAAAGCAAGCTGCTCAGATATATTCCAGCGAGCAAACGCATTGACTAATAGATAGGCGTCTTGTGTCAGAGAATAAGTAAAATTCTCAGTTTCTGATTGCCATTTGCCCCCAAAACCAAGGATCAACTCCGGTAATGCCGGCAAGGTATAAGCTAATGAAAAATTCACAACATTTCTGGCAACCCACTCGTTAGCCGTTTCGCCTGATTTATCTTCGATATCTACGTAAGTGTAAGCAAGCACAGTATTAAGGTTATCAGTTATCTGACCTGTTACTTCGAATTCAAAGCCTTTTGAATCAACATTGGTGCCTTCATAGTAACTAAAGCCAGCAGCGTTAATACCAGCATAAGCGGCGATATTCTCTTGCTCACCTGAGAACAAGGCAAACGTCGCCAGTAGCATGTCATCAAACCATTGGGTTTTTAAACCAATTTCATAGTTAACCCCTTTACTAGGATCTAGAAATTCGCCATTTTCAGCATATTGCTCTTGTGGTTGATATACATCTGAATAACTCGCATAAGCGTTTATATCATCAGTAATAGCATAAGTCGCGGCAAGGTATGGGCTAATTTCATTTTCATCGTTATCAACGGCAACAGTATAGTTACTATAACCTTTTCTTTGATAGTCAACCGCATTAAAACCGGCGACTAAAAATAAGTCATCGCTGACATTTAATTTGGTAGAGCCAAAGACGCGTGTCAAAGTCACATCAATATCAGAATAAATACTTGCATCACTCCATTCTGGCTCAGGAATTACATCTATCCCGTAAGGAAAAGCCGGCAGTGCCCCCCACGCAGGAATGGTATAATCATAATTAGAACGGTTGATCGTTTGGTCACTACTCTTAGAGATACTCGCACCTACGGTTAATTCATGCTCTTGGCCAAATAAGCGATATGAGCCTTTACTTGTTACATCAAATAAATTAGCACTGAATTCACCATCCCATGCACCAGGATTACCATATAAACCTAAGTTAGTATCAACATCAATAGTACCCGTTAACGCATAAACATAAAATAATTCACCTTGATCTTCTGAATCTTGTCGCGTGTAGGTTGCTTTTACTTCCCACTCATTATCAAACTCATAAAGATATTCGATAAAGGCATCAAACTTAGTGGTATCCCACGATGTCCAGTCTTGCGTTGGGCTAGCACTAACATCCCACTCAGCTTGAGTGCCATCGCTATAGTTATAAACTAAACCGCCCCACATAACACCATCACTATCAGTATCTTGGTATGATGCACCAAAAGTCAGTGCTGAATTATCCGTTAACTGACCGTCAACAATAGCAGAAAGGTAAGTACGTTCATCCTCTAAACCATCAAGGTAAGATTCTTTATCTTCAACAACCGCAATAAAACGCGCCGCCCAACTACCACTATCAGTTAATAATAGCGAGTAATCCGCTTGTAGACGTTTTAAATCGTACGAGCCTAGCGTTAAACCAACCTCCCCTTCATTATCATTAGTAGGACGCTTACGAACATAGTTAAGTGTACCTGCAGAATTACCTACCCCTGTTAATTGGCCGTTAGCACCACGGATAACCTCAATTTCTTCAAAACCATAACTATCTACGGCACCCGTCACAAGTCCCCAGCTATTAGGTAACCCAACACCATCAATTTGGGTGCTCTTGATATCAAAACCACGTGAGGTATAGCTAGTACGATTAGTTTCACCTTTTTCAACCGTGATACCTGTGGCCATTCTTAGGGCATCATCAACACTATTGGCGGCGAAGTTTTTAATGAGTTCTGATGTCACAACACTAATAGATTGTGGTGTTTCATTAAGCTCCATGGTTAAACCCGTAGCCCCTTGACTGACGCGATCACTACGAACACCAATAATGAGAATTTCTTCAATGTGCTCTTCAGCATTGCTAGCATTAGAGTCTGGTTGAACTTCTTGTGCATAGGCTTGAAATCCCATAGCAAGAACCAGTGAAGAGAGTGCAAAAGTGTGTCTTAGTTTCATGTTTACCCTTAGTAATTTATATTTATATATTTTAAGAAAGAAGAAAATTGCCGTATTTTACAGCCAATCAAACCGTAATGTAAATAACAATCATTACCATTAGTGTAAATATACTAAAATAATAATCATTCTCAATCAATATCACTTGATCTCTACTTAGACGGACATTAGTATGCATGCCTAATTACCTTACTATTTGACAATATTAAATCGGACAACAGATGGCAAAACTTAGTAATCGCTTTTGGTTTCAATTACATGGATGGTTTTCATTACCTATTTGGATAATGTTTTGTTTTGTGTGTTTGACCGGCACAATTTCGGTAATCAGTCATGAATTAACTTGGCTAACCAACTCCGCTGCTCGGGCGACTAACCCACAAAACTTACCTGAAAAATCAGTGTCAGAGTTATTTGCCATTGTTCAGCAAACTTACCCCAGTGCAAAAATTAATACGGTAGTCGCTTTTGAGCCTTATCTTATTAATGCCGTGATTTTCACCGATAGTGATAAACCCTTTGCGGTTGCCTACGTCAATCAATACACGGGTGAAATACAAGAAATCAACCAAAGCATGACGTTTGTTAATTTTATGCGCTCTTTGCATGGTTGGCTGTTATTTCCATGGCAACATAATTACAGCGTTGGCTATTACCTTGTTTGTGCCATGGCCATAGTGATGTTAGGGGCGTTAATAACGGGTTTAATCATTTACAAAAACTTTTGGCGTGCCTTTCTTCAGCCCAAAATTCGTGTAAACCAAGGTAAAAAAACGTTGTTAACTGATATGCACCGTTTAGCGGGTGTTTGGTCACTTTGGTTTTTAATATTAATGAGTCTTACGGGGCTGTGGTACTTGCTTCAAGCAATTTTATGGCATGCTGATATAGACATAGAGCCACACGCTCCTATGGTTACCGTTGAGCAATTACCGATAACGAATGGCGATAAACCAAAAACGCCCATTAGCTTAACGGATGCTTTAAAAATAGCTGAGCAGAAATTCCCTGACTTCAAAGCCACTTACACTATGTTGCCAGAGCATAGTCGTGACACTTATAAACTATATGGCGAGGGCGATTTTATTTTCTATGATCAATATGCTTATGGCGTAATAGTCAATCCGTGGACTGGCGCCATTGAAGGTGAAAGATCTCCCGCTAAAATGACTGCCTTACAAACTATGTCACATATTGCTGATCCGCTACACTATGGCACTATAGGTGGAATTTGGACTAAAATCATTTGGTTTGTGTTTGGTGTGCTGTTAACGGGTATGTCAATTACTGGCTTTTTAATGTGGGGAACTCGTACCGTCAAAGCCGCTAGGCATAAGCCTATTGCAACGCCAGCGCTATTAATTGCTAAGAAAGAGGCTGCTAAGAAAAAGCCTGCTGAGCAAATACCAGCCGAGCAAACTTCAACAACAGTCATGGCACCAGAACTAACTCATCAGGAAGTAAAATAATGGCGCAAGTGAACAATAATTTATGGAATCGCTACAAATATAAAATAAATGGGCTGATCATCATTTTACCTTTTTATTTTCTGTATCAATCCTTATCTCCCGAATTTCCTACGGCTTGGAATACCCAAAAAATTGGCTCATTTTCAGTAACGCCGACACCATTCAATGCTGAGCCTCCCTATCTCCATGATGGCAATTACAGCAAAGACTTCATGCTAACGTTTAATCAAGGTAACATAGAGCACATTCGTCAAGCTTATTTGAACATAGGTGAAGAAGCACTACCGTTAACCGTGCTACAGGCAAAAAGTGCGGGTATATTACATGGTAGCCAACATGGCCAAGAGGTACATGCTATTAGCCCTGAGGCTTTTAAAGCAGAGCATAAAATGTGGTTAACCATTGAAAACTGGCAAGGAAAAAAACTGGTGACTAGCTGGGATTTACCTAAGACGTTGTTACAACCTTAAACATGGAAAAAATAAATGTAGCTACTCACCACTGAAGCGCAATGCTTCACAGAGGGCTTTTTGCGGTAAAGTTTTAAGCTGAAAGCTACATGTAAATAAGTATTTTAAACGAATTTACACATGCCATGACCTAAAGCAGTATTGGGACGCTCTACATAACCATAACGAGCATAAAAAGCTTCTTTTCCTTGTGCCGCTAACAGCCCAATTGTCGACCCTTTTGTAGCCGCCGTTGATAAGTAGCTTTCTATTTGCGTCATTAACGCCGCACCAACGCCTAAACTTTGGTAAGCAGGATCAACGACAACGTCTTGAATATAGAAATACATAACGCCATCACCGACTATCCGTCCCATAGCAACAAGCTCAACGTCATGATAAATAGTCACGTGAAATAAGGAATTAGTTAAACTCATTTCAGCGGCACTAACAGCAATGCTTTGCCAGCCGAGCTTTTCTCTTAAAGCTAAAAATTCATCGGCTGTTGGTCTTACTAGCTTTATTTGAAAGTTATCAGTTAAGCTCATCAGTCTCTAAAACCGTATTTACTGAAAACGCATAGATAAATCAACTGCTTGTAGATGCTTGGTTAATGCACCACTGGAAATAAAGTCAACACCTGCTTTAGTGTATTCTTGTAGTATTTCTATGGTCATATTACCTGATACTTCTAACTTGGCTTTACCGCGTGTTGCTGCGACAGCTTGTTCAATCATGGTCGGGGTAAAGTTATCAAGCATGATAATATCTGCACCAGCATCAAGGGCTTGTTGCAGTTCATCCATAGACTCTACTTCTACTTCCACGGTTTTATCACTGTGGTTTTGTTTTGCTGTAGCCACCGCTTGAGCGATACCGCCACAAGCGGCAATATGATTTTCTTTTATTAAAAACGCATCAAACAAACCAATTCTATGATTGACGCCACCACCACAAAGTACCGCATATTTTTGCGCACTGCGTAACCCCGGTAAGGTTTTACGAGTATCTAATAACTTGGTGTTCGAGCCGGTTAATACCTTGACATACTGACTTGTTAATGTGGCCGTCCCCGATAAGGTTTGTAAGAAATTAAGGGCGCTACGCTCACCCGTTAACAAGGTACGGGCATTACCGTCAAGTTCAAATAACGTGGTGTTAGCCTTAACCATTTCACCATCATTAACGAACCAAGTGATTTGGGTTGTGGGTATTTTAGTTGGCTGTGCCTTATTTTGCGCAGCATCTAACTGAGCAAACACTTCATTGACCCAAGCGACACCGCAAATTATACAGTCTTCACGGGTGATCACCGTGGCAATGGCCTGTTCGTTTTCAGGAATTAACATCGCAGTAATATCTTGTTCAGAACTTGCAGACTGCTCACCAAAAGCGCCTAAATCTTCTTTTAGCGCCCAAGTAACGGTTGCCGAAATATCATGTTTTAGTTTTGCTCTCTCAGTGGAAAGAGTAGAAGAAAGATCAGAGGTAAGCATTTATTATTCCTGTTAAGGGTGTTCTCGTAGGGTGAGTTGTTTGCCTGTTTGACTAAACTCGACTTTTTTTAACGCGCTCATGCCCAACAAAATTTCATCACTTTTCATTGCCGGATTAATATGCGCGGCAACATTATATAGGAAAATATTGCCAATGCTAAGCTGATCTATTTTTGTTTTGTAAACCGTCACCCTACCATTAGCTGTTTGCACAGGGTAACTGCCATAACTTTCAAGCTGTAATTCATCAGCAATATGAGCAGGAATCGACACTTGCGTCGCCCCGGTATCAAGTAAAAAAGTGACTGATGATTCATTTATAGTGCCTTTAGTTACATAATGCCCTTGCCTATTTTGCTTTAATATAACCTCAGCTTGCCCTGAATCATTTAAACTAACTTGCGGCTGACTATTAGGATTATATTGCTCATCAAGCGTGCCTTGAAAAACAAACATTAATAATGCCAGTGCCATAATCCATGCAAGCCACACAAAAGTTTTGCCTATTTTGTTTGTCGAGTCACCTTCAGTCATAATAGAATGCTTCTTATGTTTATTTTATCTGTGAAAAAGAGAACAAGTTATTGTATGTCGTTAAGCAAACAGAAAAAAGCCGAAAAGAGTAATAATTTGCGACCAAGCCTCACCATAACGAAAGGTTGGTTATTAGCTGTTGAACAGCAAAAATCAACTTTTTTCACACTACGCGGCCTTGATGATCACATCAGCTTACTCGTCATCCATAATATTTCGCTGCCCTCAGGCCAATTTGGTGGCAACCATATCACTGACTTATTTTTAGGCAAAATAAATGCCGATGCTCACCCTAGTTTTGCCGATATTGCCCAATTACAAGTGTCTGCCCATTGCTTAATTAGGCGTGATGGCAGTATTATTCAATATGTCTCTTTTGATGATAAAGCGTGGCATGCAGGAATATCAACCTTTAATGGCATTGATAAATGCAATGATTTTTCTATCGGTATAGAGCTTGAAGGCACAGATGATATTCCCTACGAAGAGGCGCAATATCAGCAATTAGCAAGGTTAACGGTAAGTTTACAAAAAACCTACCCATTAATTAGTAATGAAAGTATTGTCGGTCATTGTGATATTGCTAAGGGCAGAAAAACAGATCCCGGACAGGCATTTAATTGGCCGTATTTTCATCAATGTTTACAGAAACTAAAAGTTAACAAATAATTTGTTAAAATTATAAATATTAATGCCGATAAATATGCAGCTTAAAGCTGTATGGTTCTAGTGAAAGGAAAATGCACGGAGTTGACTTTAGTCAATGAGTACAATTGACGCATCAATTGATGCCTTACAGCAAAAAGATGTTTATTTATTAACAATATAAGGTTACACATGAGTTTATTGAGTTTACTAATAGCACTACTGGCAGAAAAATCATTATCTTCCTCCCTATGGCATTTCGACTATTACTACCAACAATACGTGAATTTTTTTCAAAATAACTCAACATTGTCGCAACTAAAAAATAGCAACCTGAGCTATACCCTTTTTTTACTACTGCCGGTGGCGGCGGTTTATGGTGTTTTAGCCTTGGTAGATGATGGGCTGATACATCTCATTATTTCAACATTAATTCTTATTGTCAGTTTTGGCTGTGTCGCCACCAGAGATAGTTATAAACAATATTTACACACCGCCTTTCGCGGCGAAACAACCTCAGCTGAATTGCACCACCAACAGTTACTGCAAGATAAGAACTTACCCCCGATGGGCTTTGGTCAAGCACTCATTTGGCTAAACTACCGTTATTACATTGCTGTTATGCTGTTTTTTGTCATCTTTGGCGCTGCTGGCGTAGTGTTTTATCGTTTGTTAACCACGGTAATTGAACAGCAAAAAGGTTGCTCTTTAGACGCTAACACAACAGAACAAAGCAATGTCAACAATGAAGTCAGCAAGGAAAGCCAAGTAAATATAGACAAAGCAGCCACAGAAGAAGTACAAATAGAAGCAATCTTCCCGCAAGAAGACACCAATGAGCAACATAGCGTACCTAGCATTTCATCGGGTTGTAAAAATTATCATCATATCCTTTTCTACATAGATTGGTTACCGGTGCGTTTAACCTCTTTTGGTTATATGTTTGTCGGTCATTTTTCAAAAGCGCTACCTATGTGGCTAGAAAGTTTATTAGATGGTAAAAAACCAACCCATGAGATATTAATCGACGTAGCTCAAAAGTCTGAAGATATTATGGTAGACAAAGACGATTGCACCGCCGAGCCTTGCTTGCTAGTACGTTTAGCTAAACGTAATTTACTATTAATGCTAGCCGTTATTTCAGTGTTAACTTTAGTAGGGATCGTAACGTAAACGTACGATCTACTTATTCGCGAGAATATGTGTTCTGAGCATTCTTTCGCCAAAGTTATGATTTATAAATAACATACCTATGCACTTTACTCAGGAGCTCAATAATAACGTCATCTTCGAAGTCTTTTGTCGAAGCTCCATTGTCTTTAAGTTTGGATTCCAGCCTAAAACACCACTGGAATGACGTTTTTACCAATATAGAGTTGTTCCTGATTGATCTACCTAGGTATGATAAAGAATAACTCTGAGCTTAACTTATACATCCACATAGTGCAGAAAATGCCGTGCTACTGGTAATTTTTAACTCGATATTTATCCTCTGCACTGCCATCACCCTTGGTAAGACCATTGCTTTCAAACACTCAAATTAAACGCTTGTTTTAATTTGAGGCACTATTAGCAATTACTTTTTAATTGCATATCTCCCTTGCTTTACTGCCAAACTTCAACTAAATTACAATGCAAATGATGCATTTATTTACTATTTTATTGCCTAAAAGTCAATTGGTAATACCAATTTACCAAAATAAGCAAACTAAAAGCATTTTACTTTATATCAATAATAATGAATTAGGTTTACCCGTTAATGCCACAACCACTAAAACAACAGCTCAAACCACAGAAATTATCTGACATTATTTTAGTGCAGTTAGAGAATATGATTATAGAAGGCAGTTTACAGCCCGGTGAAAAATTATTACCTGAGCGCGAACTCGCCAAACAGTTTGAAGTTTCAAGACCATCGTTGCGTGAAGCAATACAAAAACTTGAGGCGAAAGGCTTAGTGACTCGTAAACAAGGTGGCGGTACTTTCGTCAGTAAAGCCCTGATGAAATCTTTTACTGATCCTTTATTTGATTTGATGGCAAATAGTCAAGAATCACAATTTGATTTATTAGAGTTTCGCCATGGTATGGAAGGCATGGCTTCTTACTATGCAGCAATGCGCGGCACTAGCGCAGATTTTGAACATATTCAGGCCAAGCACGATCTCATTGGCAGCAGCCAATTAGAAGACAACTTTCATATAGAAGCACAAGCTGTTTATGAATTTTATTTGGCGATATGTGCAGCATCACATAATGCGATGATATTACATACCGCACGCAGCATGTCGGCATTACTCATAGACAATATAGAACAAAATTTAACCGTGTTAGCAAAACGCCCTGATATTTTTAGCAAGATAACTGATTACAGAAAAAATTTGCTCGACGCGATTACTAGCGGACAGCCAAAAAAAGCGTGGGGCGCAAGTCATCGCCACCTTGCTTTTATTGAAGAGGTGCTGTTGAAACTCACTCAAGAAAACAGCCGTATGGAAAGATCAATGCGGCGCATGTAAAAATAATCAGTTTCGAGTTACGAGTTGCGAATAAAAACACTGTTAGCCATGTTCTTCGAAACTATTTAACTCGCTACTCGTAACTTATAACAATTGGAGACAACGCAATATGTCAGATCACCCAAAAATTGATATTGATTCTATAGAAACCCAAGAATGGTTAGAGTCAATGGAATCGGTATTAGAAAATGAAGGCGCTGAACGTGCCCATTTTTTACTTGAAGCCCTAATTGAACGTGCACGCCGCGGTGGTACTCACCTCCCCTTTGATGCAACTACGGCTTACGTAAATACTATTCCACCAGGACAAGAACCTCACATGCCTGCGGATCAAACCATTGAGTCACGTATTCGTGCCGCCATTCGTTGGAACGCCTTGGCTTTAGTATTACGCGCTTCTAAGAAAGATTTAGAGTTAGGTGGTCATATTGGTAGTTTCGCTTCATCGGCCACACTTTATGATGTAGGTTTTAATCACTTCTTCAAGGCTGCCTCTGAAAAAGACGGCGGTGATTTTATTTTCGCCCAAGGTCATATTTCTCCCGGTATATATGCACGTGCTTTCTTAGAAGGTCGTTTAACTGAAGATCAAATGGCTAATTTCCGCCAAGAATGTGATGGTAAAGGCCTATCCTCTTATCCTCATCCACATTTAATGGATGATTTTTGGCAGTTCCCCACCGTTTCTATGGGTTTGGGGCCACTACAGGCTATTTACACTGCTCGTTTCTTAAAATACTTAACTAATCGTGGTATCAAAGATTGCTCAGGTCAGCGTGTTTACTGTTTCTTGGGCGATGGTGAAACCGATGAGCCAGAGTCATTAGGTGCCATTGGCTTAGCTTCGCGCGAAGGTTTAGACAACTTAACCTTTATCATCAACTGTAACTTACAGCGTTTAGATGGCCCTGTTCGCGGTAACGGCAAAATCATTCAAGAGCTTGAAGGAACTTTCCGTGGCGCAGGCTGGGAAGTAGTGAAAGTTATTTGGGGTAGCTACTGGGATCCACTCATTGCTCGTGATACTTCAGGTAAACTATTACAGTTAATGAATGAAACCGTTGATGGTGAATACCAGAACTGCAAAGCCAAGGGTGGCAAATATACCCGTGAGAAATTCTTTAATAAATACCCTGAAACCGAAGCCATGGTGGCCAACATGTCTGATCAAGATATATGGCGCTTAAACCGTGGCGGTCACGACCCAGTAAAAGTGTATGCCGCTTATGAAAAAGCCATGAACACTAAAGGCCGTCCAACGGTAATTTTAGCGAAAACAGTTAAAGGTTTTGGTTTAGGTGCTTCGGGTGAAGCGCTAAACATTGCTCATAACGTTAAGAAAATGGACGTAGAATCAATCAAACATTATCGTGATCGTTTCAATATGCCCATTAGTGATGATGACATTGAAGACCTACCATTCTTTCAGTTTCCAGAAGATAGTGAAGAATACAAATATATGAAAGCGCGCCGTGAAGCATTAGGTGGTTCACTGCCGGCACGACGTCAGCAACCCGAAGAAACCATGGAAATTCCACCACTGAAATCTTTTGATGCCATCACTAAAGGTTCAGGCGGCCGTGAAGTGTCATCAACCATGACTTTTGTTCGAGTACTGAACAGCTTATTGAAAGATAAAAAAATTGGTAAGCGCATTGTGCCCATTATTCCTGATGAAGCCCGTACTTTTGGTATGGAAGGCTTATTCCGTCAAGTGGGTATTTACGCCAACGAAGGCCAGAAATATGTGCCACAAGATGCCGACCAAGTCGCTTATTATCGCGAAGATAAAAAAGGCCAAGTATTACAAGAAGGTATCAACGAATTAGGCGCAATGGCCTCATGGGTTGCTGCGGGTACCTCATATTCAACCTGTAACGCCACCACTATTCCGTTTTATATCTACTACTCAATGTTTGGTTTTCAACGTGTTGGTGATTTAGCATGGGCGGCAGGCGACAGCCAAGCACGCGGCTTCTTACTTGGCGCAACAGCAGGTAGAACAACTCTTAACGGTGAAGGCTTACAACATCAAGATGGTCATTCTCACGTGCAAGCGGGTTTAATCCCGAACTGTGTTACTTACGATCCAACCTACGGTTACGAAATTGCAGTGATCATACGTGATGGTTTACGCCGCATGTATGAAGAAAATGAAAATGTTTTCTACTACCTAACCTTAATGAACGAAAATTACCAACACCCAGCAATACCTGAGACCAAAGATATTTGCGATCAAATCATTAAAGGTATTTATCAGTTAGAACAAGTGGCACCAGCTTCAGGCAGAGGCAAGAAAAAAGCCATTGCCAACGTACAATTAATGGGTTCAGGAACAATTTTACAAAAAGTACGTCAAGCAGCGCAAATTCTAACTAACGACTTCAACATTTCAAGCGATGTTTACTCGGTAACCTCGTTTAATGAATTAGCCCGTGACGGCCAAGACGTTACGCGTTGGAACATGCTGCACCCAGAAAGCGAGCAACGTGTTGCTTATATTTCTACTGTGATCACTAAAGAAGCGGGCCCTGCGATTGCGGCAACTGATTACATTAAAAATTATTCAGATCAAGTGCGTGCCTACATCAACACTGAATACCGCGTGTTAGGTACCGACGGCTTTGGTCGTAGTGATAGCCGCGCTAATTTACGTCAGCATTTTGAAGTTGATCAACACTATATTGTTGTGGCCGCATTATTCGAACTCGCTAATCGTGGTGACATTGAACGTAATGTTGTCAGTGAAGCCATTAAACGCTTCAACATTGACAGCGATAAACTTAACCCACTTTATGCTTAATCAGTTACTAGAATAAGGAAAATAAAATGTCTATTGAAAAAATTCTAGTCCCCGATGTTGGCGGCGAAGAAGTTGAGATTATTGAGATCTGTTTTGCCGTTGGCGATGTGCTTGAAGCAGATGAAGGTATTATAACGGTTGAAACAGATAAAGCCTCAATGGATATCCCGGCACCGTTTGCAGGTACCTTAACAAGCTTAACCGTTGCCGTTGGTGATAAGATAAAAGCAGGCGATGTTATTGGTGAAATCAACGCAGCTAGTAGTGAGTCATCCGGGTCGAGTAGCGAAGAAACAAAGCAACCCGCGCCAGTTACAGCACCCGTTAAAGTAACCGAAACTCAATCTGCAACCGTTGTTGAAGCAGCGCCAGCGACACCAATCACTAGCGCTTCAGCAACTAACGTTTCAGCAGTCATTGAAATCATTGTCCCCGATATTGGTGAAGATGGTGAAGTTGAAGTTATCGAAGTATTAGTTAAAGTCGGCGATAGCATTGAAGAAGAAGACGGCTTAATCACCCTTGAAACTGACAAAGCAACCATGGATGTTCCTTCAACACATGCAGGCACGGTAAAAGAAGTCTTTATTAATATTGGTGACAAGGTTAAGCAAGGTAGCCTAGTGATCAAACTTGAAACATCAAGCAGTGCCCCCGTTGATACTCCAGCAAAAGCTGCCCCAGTTGTCGTACCTGAGCCAGCAAAAGTAGCCCCGACTACAGCACCCGTTAGTTCGCCAGTACCGCACCATCCACAATCAGGTACCAGTAAAAAAGGCACTATTTATAGTTCACCGTCAATTCGCCGTATCGCTCGTGAATTTGGCGTTGATCTAACCTTAGTAAAAGGCACGGGCAATAAAGAGCGTATTTTAAAAGAAGACGTACAATCTTACGTAAAATATGAACTTTCTCGTCCAAAAGCTAATGCGGGTAGCTCTGTTGCCGCGGGTGAAGGTGGTTTACAAGTCGTTAGTGCCAAAGCAATAGATTTCTCAAAATTTGGTGCAGTTGAAACTAAGCCATTAACGCGTATTCAAAAAATATCGGGACCATTCTTACACCGTAACTGGGTAACAATCCCTCATGTAACACAATTTGATGAAGCAGATATCACCAACGTTGAAGCCTTTCGTAAAGAACAGAATGTAGCTTGTGAAAAACAAAAACTTGGCTTTAAAATTACTCCCTTAGTGTTTATTTTAAAAGCGGCGGCTGATGCCTTACGCACCTTCCCAGTATTTAACTCAAGCTTGAGTGAAGACGGTGAAAGCCTGATCATGAAAAAATACATTCATATCGGCGTTGCTGTAGATACACCCAACGGTTTAGTTGTACCTGTGGTGCGTGATGTTGATCAAAAAGGTATTCATCAGTTATCACGTGAATTACTTGAAATTAGCATTAAAGCACGTGATGGCAAATTAAAAGCCGCTGACATGCAAGGTGGTTGTTTCACTATTTCTAGTCTTGGTGGCATTGGTGGTACAGCATTTACCCCCATTGTTAACGCACCAGAAGTCGCCATTTTAGGTGTTTCAAAATCAGAAATGAAACCTAAGTGGAATGGCAGTGAATTTGTGCCTAAGCTGATGCTACCGTTATCAATGTCTTACGACCATCGTGTAATTGACGGCGCTATCGCAGCACGCTTTACTGTGCACTTAGCTGGCGTAATGTCAGATATTCGAAAATTGATACTTTAGTCGATAAAAAGGCAATTAATATTGGAGAAATTCAACAGTTAAGCGTAGAATTTCGTCCATAAATACTTAGAAGCTATTTTAAACCAATAAACAAGGTTAATGAGGAAAGTTATGAGTGATATTAAAACTCAAGTTGTAATTCTAGGCGCAGGCCCTGGTGGTTATTCAGCTGCATTTCGCGCAGCAGATTTAGGCTTAGACGTAGTATTAGTAGAAAGTCGCGCAACCTTAGGTGGTGTGTGTTTAAACGTGGGTTGTATCCCATCAAAAGCTTTATTGCATGTTGCTAAAGTTATTGACGATGCCGCAGCAATGGCGTCACACGGTGTTACTTTTGGTAAGCCAGAAATTGATTTAGATAAAATTCGTGATTGGAAAGACAGCGTAATCGCCCAACTTACTGGCGGTTTATCGGGTATGGCTAATGCACGTAAAGTGACTACTGTTTCAGGTTACGGAAAATTTACCTCTGACAAAACGATTGCTGTTGAAGACAGTGAAGGTAAAGTAACCACTATCACTTTTGATAACGCCATTATTGCTGCTGGCTCTTCTGTGGTGAACTTGCCCTTTATTCCAACAGATGATCCTCGTATTATCGACTCAACTGGCGCATTAGAACTTGCAGATATTCCAGCTGAAATGTTGGTATTGGGTGGTGGTATTATCGGTTTAGAAATGGGTACCGTTTATAGCTCATTAGGCTCAAACGTTTCTGTTGTTGAGTTTGCTGATCAATTAGTACCTGCTGCTGACAAAGACATTGTTCGTGTTTATAACAATTATGTTAAAAAGCGTTTCAACATTATGTTGTCTACTAAAGTGGTTGCTGTTGAAGCGAAAGACGATGGTTTATACGTAACATTCGAAGGCAAAAAAGCGCCGGCAGAGCCAGTACGCTATGACAAAATTTTAGTGGCAGTGGGTCGTAAACCAAATGGACACTTAGTTGCTGCTGATAAAGCGGGCGTTAATGTTGACGAACGTGGTTTCATTAATGTAACCAACGAACTTCGTACTAACGTTAATCATATTTTCGCTATCGGTGATGTGGTTGGTCAACCTATGCTGGCTCACAAAGCAGTGCATGAAGCGCACGTTGCCGCTGAAGTTATTTCAGGTAAAAAACATACCTTCGAACCACGCTGTATTCCATCAATTGCTTATACCGATCCAGAAATGGCTTGGGTTGGCGTTACTGAGCGCGAAGCAAAAGAACAAGGCTTAAACGTCGAAGTGGCTAGCTTCCCATGGGCAGCGTCAGGTCGTGCTATTGCTTCTGCTCGTACCGAAGGTAAAACTAAGCTGATTTTTGAAAAAGAAACCGGTCGCGTTTTAGGTGGTGCTATTGTTGGTATCAATGCTGGTGAAATGCTTGGTGAAATCTGTTTAGCCGTTGAAATGGGCGCAGATGCTGAAGATGTTGGTTTAACTATTCATGCTCACCCAACCTTGAATGAATCAATTGGTTTAGCGGCGGAAATCTTTGAAGGTTCAATTACTGATTTACCTAACCCTAAAGCGGTTAAAAAGAAAAAATAGTCAGGAACTATTTTTAACAACCACAGGTTGGCTCCGTAAGGGGTGAGTGCAGGGATAGCACGAATAAAAAGTAAGCATAAGTGACGAAAAGAGCTAACTAAAAAATAAAGCCTGTTATATCACGATATAACAGGCTTTATTGCGAAAGTAGGACTAATATTTGCTATATGAAGAAAAGTAAAAGAACAAACTACCTTGCACAAATTTGCTTAGCTGTTTTATTCGCAAATATTAATTTAACTTATGCCAAAGAATTTATTATTGGTGTCGAGGAAGTGAGTTATTATCCTCTGTATGACTTTTCAGCAACTAATGAAAGCAGACCAAGCTACAGCAAAGATTTATTAACGGCTTTTTTTAAGCAGCATAACTATTCCTACCGCTTCGTTGCTTTACCCATTAAACGCTTTAATAAGTGGTATGTAGAAAAAGGGATCGACTTTAAGTTTCCTGACAACATGATATGGCGTGATGACAAACAAAACAAATTAAATATCACCTTTAGCCAATCCGTTATAGAGTTAATGGCTGGCAGTTATGTCCTAGCTTCTAACGCTAAATATAGACGCGATGATGTGAAAAGGTTAGCGACTATTTTTGGCTTCTCCCCAACGTTATGGTTTGACAAAGTTGCAACTAAGGAGATTGAGTTAATAGAAGAAAATAGCCCGTTAAGCATAGTAAAACATGTGCTTCATGGTAATGTTGATGCCACGAATATTGACTCTAATGTCATCAGACACAATTTGAAATTATTGAAAAATCCTCAAACCATTATTCTGAATACCCATATTAAGCACGAAGTATTCAGCTATTATTTATCTTCGATTAAACATCCTGAAATCATCAAACAGTTTGATGACTTTTTACAAAATAATGCCAAGTTAGTATTACAACTTAAGAAAAAATACGGCATTATCGAAGACTTCTAAACAGTATTTGTACTTTAGCTTTTACTGATATTCCCCGTATTTTTGAGTTATAAAAAACTGACTTTTTCTCGATAGCTACTAAAATAGAAGCTTACAAACACTCAATAAACAGGTGCACAAGTAAACGTTCAACTTTTGCTGAATTGGCAGTAAATTGAATGCCTAACGTCATTTTGCCATTTTCATATCTTTGATTACATACTCGCGCCACTATTGCTAATTCCCCTTCGATGGGACTTTGCACGTATAGGGTGAGCTGTTGATTTTTTAGGTTAGATAATTTTTCCGATGTTTTAAAAGAAAAACCACAGCCGCGTGGCGATATATCGACAATAATACCTTGAAATTCTGACAGCAAACTCAATAATTCAGAGCCAATAAATTTTAGCTTGGCAGGTAAATGGGCTTGAGTACGAGCATAACCACGCAATTGTCGATTATAGATGTGTAATGGATACTCGATAACAAAGCATTTTTCTGGGAAATGCACGATAGACTTTATGGTTGAATCAAAAGAAAAACACTCACCTTGTTGCTGCTCTTCAGCAGCGCTTTCAGCATTAGTAGCAACAGGCGCAAGGTAGCGAATAAAAACAGACCTCCCTACCGATAAAGCCTCAGTATAATCATGAGTACGAATACCAACAGGGTATTTTAAAATAATATATTGGCCAAAAGCATAACCAATAAGGGGCAACTTTAACCGCACATCGGCTAACTGCTCAAGTTGTACATCAAGTAACTGACCGGGCAATAGTTCAAAGATGCTGGTATTAACTTTATTTGTTTCAACTGAGAGGTTAGTCATAATATCCGTATTTTGTTTTTAGTCGATAGCACAAATAGTAAAAAATATGAATAAATAAACAATGTGGTAAATGAATATCTCTAGCGCTAAAAAATATTATGGCGGTAATAAAAAAAAGAACTCTAGTCGATAATTTTAGACGAGAGTTCCTGCAATTAAATTAATACTTAACTTTAATACTTAACTTTAATACTTAACTTTAATACTTAACTTTAATACTTAACTTCAATACTTAACTTCAATACTTAACTTCAATACTTAACTTCAATACTTAAGATTATTGTTTACGCTTTGTTAATGCCAACAAAGCCAGACCAAGTAACACCAAAACACTAGGCTCAGGAATGCCATTTGGATCATCAATTCTATCAGCTACAAAAAACACTTTTTCATAATCGGTAGAAGAATTCAAACCTAGAATATCATTAATTCTATAACCGCCAGTAAAATCAACGGTATGTAAGCACATACTTACCGGGCTAGCACTGGTATCACATGAACTATTAGTAACGGTATCATTGGCTTGGGTGAAGCCCCATGACCAGTTATCCGAAAACCACCAATTGGAGCCGTTAGCTAAATGAGTGTTACTGGTGTTTCCTGTATCGATAATAGTATCAGAGAATAGGGCTGCAGCAAGGGATAGAAAACTATCAGCCCCCGTTTCTCGCCCAGCCATCATTAAGTAGTCCCCTTGACAAACATCAAGGACATTTTCTGCCTCATTTCCAATAGTCACATCCATGGTTTCAGCATAACATTGCGTCCAACCACCAGCGGTTATCGTGGTTAAATCAACATTGGTTTGAGCACCAAATGGGAGGTATATCGGAATAGCCATAGATACGCCACTAAAAAGAAACGACACTAACACAAAACTAACTTTCAAAAATTTATTCATCATTTGCTCCGTTAATCCACAAAACCTGCATTCAAAAATGCATACTTTATGCCATAAAACAAAACGATTGAAAAACAAACGATTAAAAAAGTGCAATATAAAACCTGTAAAGAAATATGACACAAATTCTTACTTTTTGCTTCTTTAGCATTAAAACATTTACAGCTGCTAATTGTGCCACACGGCTTTCCTGCTTTATACTCGCTAAAACTTATAAAAATAATTATTGGAAATCACCTTGAAAATTACTTTGCAGGTTCTAAGTAACAAACTCACCTCTTTAACTGTCTTGGCAGTTATATCGATATTATTACTCAGTGCTTGTAAAGCAACTAAAGAGCAAGCTAATGATATCCAGATTTCATCTAAGGCAAAGCAAGTATCCACAAGCTTTTCGCCTCGCGCTGAAAATAAGTACCTAACTCAAGAACAAGCATTTAAACGTTCGGCACGTGTCTCTAATGTTGACTACCAACTTGATTTTCAGCTAACGGGTGAGGAAAAATTTTCCGCTAGCTCAACCATTAACTTTGACCTAAATGATGCTAACACCCCATTAACTCTTGATTTGAATGAAGCACAACTGACCGGCCTAGCAATCAATGGGCTGTCATTGACCGCAGAGCAAGTTAAGCAAAGTTATAACCAATGGTTTATCACTTTAGCGGCTGAGTATTTAGTTAAAGGTAAGAACAGAGTTGTTGTCAACTTTACCCGCCAGCACAGCACCAATGGCGAAGGTTTACATCGCTTTAAAGACCCTGTTGATGACAAAGTATATTTGTATTCTCATTTTGAACCTGCCGCCGCCCAACAAATGTTCGCGCTATTTGATCAACCCGATCTCAAAGCCACTTTTGAACTAACAGTTTCAGCGCCAAAAAGTTGGGCGGTATTTTCAGCCACTCAAGCGAGCAAGGTTGTAGCGCAAGACGATTTTAAAATTTGGTATTTTCCTAAAAGCCTTAAGTTAAGCCCTTATAATTTCTCAATGCACGCGGGCCCTTACCGAATGTGGCAAGACAATAGTGGTAAATATCCACTGCGCTTATTTGCACGCCAATCAGTTGCCAATCAAATAACGCCTGAGCACTGGTTTACTTATACCAAGCAAGGCTTTGAATTTTTTGATGATTACTTTGGCATTGACTATCCCTTTAAAAAATATGATCAAGTACTCGTGCCTGATTTTTTATACGGCGCCATGGAAAACGCTGCCGCAGTTACCTTTGCCGAAGGAAGCTTTTTAACCAATGGCGAAATGAGCGAAAGTCGTCGCCAAATGCTTGCTAGCGTAATAATGCACGAAATGGCGCACCAATGGTTTGGTAATTTAGCCACGATGAAATGGTGGAATGGCCTGTGGTTAAATGAAAGTTTTGCCGCTTTTATGGCCACGTTAGCCACCAGTGAAGCGACCGAATTTGATCATGCTTGGCGCAGCTTTTATGCTCATGGTAAGCAAAGTGCCTATCGTGCCGATCAACAAATAACCACTCACCCTATTGAAGTACCCGTGCCTTCCACCGCTAATGCTTTCGATAATATTGATGCCATTACCTACTCGAAAGGGGCTTCGGTGTTAAACCAATTACGTCATTTATTAGGTGAAAAGACATTCCAGCAAGGTATTCACAATTACCTTAAAGATAATGCTTATAAAAATGCCGTATTGGATGACTTCATTAACAGTTTAGCCAAAGCCAGTGGTAAAGATTTAACTCAATGGCAGCAAAAATGGCTTTATCAAGCAGGTGTAAATACCATTGAAGTGAATTATCAGTGCCAACAAGACAAAATAACCTCCTTTGAACTTTTACAAACAGCTGACCAAAGCCAGCCAACATTGCGTGAACAAAAAGTGCAAATAGCCTTGTTTAAAACCCAAAAGCCTGGTTTTAATCTTATAAAAAAAGTGGCGGTTATTTATCAGGGCAAAAACACGCTTGTTGATGAGTTAATAGGTACCTCATGCCCTGACTTAGTGTATCCAAATTACCAAGATTGGGCTTTTGTTAAAGTCAATTTAGATAAACGCTCGTTCGCGACCACTAAAAATTATTTAGCACAAATTCAAGAGCCACTATTACGTTCTATGTTGTGGCAAAGCCTTTGGGATGGTGTTCGTGATGGCAAACTAGCACTCAATGAATATTTACAAGTCGCGTTAGCCAATGCACCGCTAGAACAAGACTACACCACGTTAGGGCAAGTATTAGAACAAATATCATCGGCTAAAGTCTATCTTAATAAAGCCTTAGGTTCTCAGCATGATTATGTTAAAAACATAGCTTTGCAATTGGAAGAAATTACTTGGCAGAGTACAAGAACCAATAGCGATAATAAAAATATGCAACGTCGCTGGTTTGACGCTTACTTAAATTTTGCTCATTCTGAAACTGCTTTAGCTAACCTACATAAATTGTTAACGGGACAGCATTCATTAGAAAACTTAACCATCAATCAAGATATTCGTTGGGATATTATCGCGCAACTTAGTCGCTACAACTATGCAAAGGCAGGTGATTTGATTGCTGATGAATTAACCGTAGACGGTTCAGATTCAGGTCAAAAATCCGCTATTTATGCACAAGTTATTGCGCCCAATGCGCAAGTCAAAACAGCTTGGCTCACGAAAATTCAACAACAAAATAGCGAATTAGCCTTTTCTAAGTTACGCACGGCTATGTCAGCACTTTATCCAAGTGAGCAAAGTAGCCTTAACGAACAAAGTGCTGCAGCACGGATGGCAAGTCTAACGAGTATAGACAAGGCGAACGGCCCAGTATTTATGCGCAGTTATAATAATTTGATCCCCGCTACTTGCAGTAATGTCAGTGTTGCCCGGTTGAATAAGGCCGTTGCTGATTTAAGTAGTTTATCCGCTGGCACTAAACGCAGTTTACTCATTAAACGACAAGAAGATGAACGTTGTTTAATGATCAAAAATAAAATGGCGTTTTAATAGCTATAATAAAGACAGAGGGTGAACTTTACCTTCTGTCTTTATACTCAATAGTGCTATGAATAAACTCATCAAAAGGAGAGCCGATGCACACAAAATCACACTTTACGGCCACGTTAATTTTAAGCCTTGCGCTGACTGGCTGCGCAAATTTAGACAGCCAAAAAGCCAATAATAATGGCGCTGCTCAGTGGGACTTTGACCATGATGTACAATTTAGACAAACGAAATTAACGACTAACCATTACCAGCTAGAAATTATCCCTAATAACAAAGTCGGCTTTGAACGATTAGCCACTTTTTTGCTCCGTAAATCTTATAGTTTGTGTGGCAGCTACCACTACAAACTTGAAATGATACAAGGCATTGAAAGCTTTGACGACAAACGCGCTATGCCAAACTATATATTCCCTTCACTTATTGCCAAAATTGATTGCTCACGTAAGTAAATTGTTTGCTCTAGCTTTATAGCTATCGAAGTATATTGGGCAATGAAGTATATTGGGCAATAAAAAAGGGTTACTTTACTGATAATAAGTAAAGTAACCCTTTTACTTTATTCTGTTTAACTATTAAAAATAGAAAACTAGATAAAGATCCTAGCTAGGATCTGCAATTCTTACTGTAGCTGTAGTTAACTGCTCAACCGGTGGAGTAAAGCTAGTTAGGTTAATACCCTCTACTGCGCTTTTGTACTCTTCCATTGTAGGGAAACGACCCAACATAGTAGAAAGCACAACTAACGGAGTAGAACCCAGTAGTGATTCACCTTTCTTCTCTGCAGTATCAGCTACTACACGGCCTTGGAACAAGCGTGTTGAAGTGGCAATAACAGTATCACCTGGTTCAGCTTTCTCTTGATTACCCATACATAAGTTACAGCCAGGGCGTTCTAAGTATAAAATATTTTCATAGTTAGTACGTGCAGCGTTTTTAGGCGCAGCATCATCAAATTCGAAACCTGAATATTTCTCAAGAATTGCCCAGTCGCCTTCAGCTTTAAGCTCATCAACAATATTATACGTTGGTGGCGCAACCACTAATGGTGCTTTAAATTCAATCTTTTGACCTTGTGCTTCCATATTACGGAACATTTGTGCAATAATTTGCATGTCACCTTTGTGAACCATACAAGAACCCACAAAACCTAAATCAACTGATTTATCTGCGTAGTATGAAACAGGGCGAATTACGTCATGCGTATAACGCTTAGATACGTCATCGTTGTTTACGTCTGGATCCGCAATCATTGGCTCGTTAATTTGGTCTAAATCAACAACAACTTCTGCAGAATATTTAGCATTTTCATCTGGTGCTAACGCAGGATTAGTACCAGATTTAACTTCTTCAATACGCTTGTCAGCAAGTGCTATTAGACCAACTAATGTGCCAGCTTCATTTTCCATACCCTTATCGATCATGATCTGGATACGGCTTTTCGCTAACTCAATAGACTGAATTAACGTTTCATCATTTGAGATACAAACTGACGCTTTCGCTTTCATTTCAGCAGTCCAGTCTGTGAACGTAAATGCTTGGTCAGCTAATAATGTACCAATGTGTACTTCGATTACGCGGCCTTGGAATACATTTTCACCACCAAACTGCTTAAGCATTTGTGCTTGTGTCGCGTGAACAACATCACGGAAATCCATGTGTTTTTTCATGTGACCTTTAAAGGTTACTTTAACAGACTCTGGAATTGGCATTGCAGATTCACCCGTTGCCAGTGCAATTGCTACAGTACCTGAGTCAGCACCAAAGGCAACACCCTTAGACATACGAGTATGCGAGTCACCACCGATGATAATAGCACGGTCGTCTACGGTAATATCATTCAATACTTTGTGAATAACATCAGTCATTGAATGATAAACACCTTTTGGATCACGTGCAGTGATTAGACCAAACGCGTTCATAAAGCTCATTAACTTAGGCGTGTTCGCTTTTGCTTTGCTATCCCAAACAGATGCAGTGTGACAACCTGATTGGAATGCACCATCAACAATTGGCGAAATAGTAGAAGCAGCCATCGCTTCTAGTTCTTGGCACGTCATAGGACCTGTAGTGTCCTGAGAACCAACAATGTTTACTTGAACACGAACGTTTGAGCCTGCGTGTAGTGGTGAGTCAGATAAAACGCCAACTGCGTTACGGTTAAATATCTTCTCAACAGCAGTTAAGCCTTGACCTTCATGTGAAATTTCTTTTGAAGCTGCATATACACTTACAGGCTTAACACCTAAAGCTTCTGCTGCAAATGTTTGTAGTTTCTTACCGAACGTTACCGCATAAGAGCCGCCAGCCTTCATGAACTCCACTTTTTGTGGTGTAAAAGCTGACGATATATCAGCAAGCTCTTCGTTGCCGTTGTACAATTTCTTCGCTTTGGTATCAATAGTTAGCACAGTACCTGTAGCAACTGAGTACGCTTCTTCTAGTACTGCATCGCCATTTGCGTCAACAACGGCATTACCACTGGCATCTACTTTCTTAACCCAGTTTTTAAGGTCAAGACCAATACCACCTGTTACATCAACCGTTGTTAGGAAGATCGGAGCTATACCATTGGTGCCAGCAACTACTGGTGCTATGTTAATAAAAGGTACATAAGGACTTGCTTTTTTACCTGCCAACAATGCAACATTGTTAACACCAGACATACGAGATGAACCAACACCCATAGTGCCTTTTTCAGCAATTAACATCACTTTCGCGTTAGGGTACTTAGCTTGTAATGCTTTTATTTCTGCTTGAGCTTCTGGTGTGCTCATACATTGGCCATGTAATTCACGGTCTGCACGAGAGTGAGATTGATGACCAGGAGATAATAAATCAGTAGAGATATCACCTTCACCAGCAATACAAGTAACGACTTCTATTTTTTCTGCAATATCAGGTAACTTAGTGAAAAACTCTGCTTGTGCATAGCTTTCTAAAATATCTTTAGCAAGCACATTACCCGCTTTTAATGCTGCTGCAAGACGTGCAGTATCAGCGTCATATAAAAACACTTGAGTTTTCAATACTTCTGCAGCAGGTTTAGCCAAAGATGCGTCATCAGATAAGGCTAAATCTAGCAGTACTTCTATTGAAGGACCGCCTTTCATGTGAGATAACAATTCAAAAGCAAAAGTGGGTGTAATTTCTGCAACAACAGAATCACCTAGAATAATTTCTTTTAATAATTTAGCTTTTTCACCAGCAGCACTTGTTGTACCTGGCAAGGTGTTATAGATAAAGAAATTAAGTGAATCTGCTCGATACTCATTTCCTTGATCTTTAATTTGTGTGATGATTTCTGATAATAACTCAGCACTATCAATTGGCTTAGGCGCTAACCCTAGCTCATTTTTACGACTTTCAATTTCTGCTATATACTCTAAATACAGGCTCATTTGATACTCTCTCTAGCTATAAGACGCTAATAATATTTTAATTAGCAGGATAATATTTTCACCTATTTTACCTGATTTTCTACTGACTACTAATCATTTGCTTAAATAAGCACTATTCGCATAGATTATAGGAAGTAGAAGTATGAGTTATAGTGGTTATACCAATTCAGTTACCAATTGATAATATTACAAAAAAATACTACAACCACATTATTTAGTAGTAAAGTCTAATGTGTTACGCCCTCATAATCGCTTATATTAAATACTATAGTAATCATCTATTGATGCTTTTTAACCTTCAGGCAAGCATTAGCAAAGATATATATTCATGATACTTGAAAATGTCTGTTTCAGGATAGCTGATCGATTCATGTTCAAGGCGCATATTTTTATTAATTCTTTGAATATACTGGTAAAATTTATGCTACTACTGCTGAATACATAGCGTTACTTAAACGTCGATAAGATAAAAGAATACACCAAAAAGCTAATACGGTAATTTTACAAGTTGAAGCTTAACTGAGTTTTTGACAATTCCATGTCCAAATAGAGCGTAAAGTTCTCGCCACGGTTGATAAAAAAGCCACTCAGTGCAATAGCATGAAGTGGCTTTTTTTTATGCTATCTTTACTATGAGTAACTAATAAAAATAATAATTATGACAATATTGGAGAGAGCAATGGCAAGAGCTGAGAAATATCTACCAACAGCAAAAGCGCAAACTTTTTTAGACAAAGTCACCGATGCAAAACACGATAGACAAATCATTAATGGCCTTAAAAAGTTTCTTGATGATAGAGCACCTGAAGATATGCTCAATTTCTATACTGAAGAGGAAAAACAAGCGCTGCTTGCCATAAAAGGGACTGATAAAGATATAGAAAGCCGAATGCCAGTCAAAATTACCCGTCACTACTATGACCTTGCTAAAAACAGCCCGCCACTGCAAACCTTAATTAAAGCCAGCCCTGCTGAAACATTCGATATGCAAGGCGCACCCGATCCTGGCAATCAAATGGATTACAGCCCTGTAGAAGGTTTAATTCATAAATATGAATTAGGCCTTATTTACGTCGCCTCAACCTGCTCAGCCCATTGTCGTTTTTGCTATCGCGAAGAGCTAATTGCTAAAAAAGAAATCACCCGTAAGGATGGCAGTGTTGAACGTAAAGGTTTGGCACAAATTTCTGAGCTAGTAAATTATATTAATGAACATAACACCATTGTTGCTAAAAATAGCGGCCGTCACCCCGACACTGGACGAGAAAAGTTACGAGAAATTCTGATGTCAGGTGGTGATCCTATGGTGCTACTCAATAAAAATTTGGCACAGTGGTTTTCCGCATTAGCGGATGCCGGCATAGAAAACATTCGTGTTGGTACCAAAGAATTAGCTTTCTACCCTGATCGTTTTGATGACACTTTTTTTGCTATGATGGATGACTTCCATCAAGCCTACCCCGGTATTAAATTTAGGTTTATGGTGCACTTTAATCACCCTGATGAGTTTTTACAAAAGGATGATAATGGCCATTACATTGATAACGCCGACGGTGGTTTAATGTGGATTAACAGCACATTAAAAGCGGTTAAAAAATTAGCAAGTCGCCATTGGGTTTCAATTGAAAATCAAGCGCCCCTCATTAAAGGTATTAGTAATGACGCTAATGCCTTACGCATTATGCAGCGTGAACTAAAACGTAATCGCATTGAAAACCACTATTTCTTCTGTGGTCGCGATATTATTGGTCATAAAGCCTTTAACCTGTCCATTGAAGAGGCTTGGCAATTATTAAATAAATCTCAACAAGGCCTTTCTGGCATTGAAGCGCACGCAAGATTGTCGATTACCCATTACCTTGGCAAAACCGAAGTGGTTGCAGTAACGAACGAGCCTATGGCTGGCGTCCCCGGCAGTGAAAATGGTGTCGTCATCTTTAAATTATTACGGGGCGCGGCCGATGCCCATAATAAGGGTGAAGTAGCGATTGTTGGAAGAAACCCCGAAGCTATTTGGTTTAGTGGTTATGAAGACAGGGTTATTTTTGACGAAGCTGGCTTATTTAACAACTCGATGAAATCAACCAGTAGCGATTAATTTGCTCTTGATATGCTGGCTGGGAAAAGATTCCGTTTTCTGGTAAACTCCGCAACCGAAAATTAAATTTATCTACAGCACTGGATTTACGTTCCAGCTAGTTCACTAGAGAGAAAACTATGAGTTCATCGCAATCAGCGCAACAAATTAACGTTTGCGCACTATACAAATTCGTCCGTCTTGAAAATTTTGAAGCACTACGCGCACCTCTTTTAGCAACCATGACAAACCTTGATGTTAAAGGAACTTTATTATTAGCTGCAGAAGGTATTAACGGTACTATCGCCGGCTCACAAGCAAATATTGAACAAGTACTCAACTTTTTGGCGCAAGATGCCAATCTAAACAACATTTCTTATAAGATTTCCTATAACGATGAAAACCCATTTCATCGCACTAAGGTCAAACTGAAAAAAGAAATAGTGACCATGGGCGTTGAAGGCATAGATCCTAATCAAGTCGTTGGTACCTATATCAAGCCAAAAGATTGGAATGCTTTAATCTCAGACCCTGAAGTATTATTGGTTGATACTCGTAATGATTACGAAGTAGAAATTGGTACCTTTGCAGGCGCTTTGAACCCCGACACTGAAACTTTTCGCGAATTTCCGCAATACGTGCAAGATAATTTAGATAAAACTAAACATAAAAAAGTCGCCATGTTTTGTACCGGCGGCATTCGTTGCGAAAAATCGACTGCTTACCTAAAAGAACAAGGCTTTGAAGAGGTTTACCACCTTGAAGGCGGTATTTTAAAATATCTTGAAGAAGTACCAAGCAATGACACTATGTGGCAGGGAGAATGCTTTGTTTTTGATGGTCGTGTTGCTGTCAACCACGATTTAGAACAAGGTCAATATGATCAATGCTTTGCTTGTCGTTTTCCATTAACCGAGCAAGAAAAACAAAGTGAACATTACACTAAAGGGGTAAGTTGCCACCGTTGTCATGACAAAGTCAGCGAAAAACAACGTAACCGTTTCGCCGAGCGTGAACGACAAATCGCTTTAGCTGCTCAGCGCGGTGAAAGCCATATTGGTGGTGATGTTCAAGATATTATGAATGAACGCCGACAAGAAAAATCCACTAAAAAGGCAACCCAAGCCAAAAATAACTCGGCTTAAAAAATACTAACAATTGCTTTTTGATAAATCGGTTGGCGTGAAATATATTTTTCACGCTTTTAGCTAATAAATAAAAATTTACTTAGATAATAACTCTAATTTTTCTTCAAGCTTTTCTAATTTCCTATGTATTTCAATATTCTGCGAAATAATATTATCATTCTGTTTTCTTAATTCTCTATTCTTAACGTTGGTATCGGCAAAACCAAAAACTTTATTCGCAAATACGGCGCCCACCCCACCTAAGATACCAACCCCGAGAATAAACATGACAAAAACCGCAGCTCTGCCAATAAAGGTTATTGGGTAAACATCACCAAAACCAATAGTGGTAGATGACATTAACATCAGCCAGAGGGCATCGGCATAATTTTGCACAGGAGAGTCAACAACACTGGTTTCAGCTAAAAAAGTGACATAACCTAATGTAATATTTAATAAAGAGAAAAGTCCTAGGGAAAGAAAACCTAAGATCCCATAGTTATAATTTTTAACACCAAATTCATCGACATTATAAAGGTGGCTTTTTTCCATCGCATTTCGCAGTAAAATCATCGTTTTTAGCTCAAGTTTGTTATCATATATGAGTATAATTACCTAGCTTTGATGATATTACAGTCTCGTCATATATAAAAGTAATCAGCTGGCCTTTTTAGTCTGTGTTTTTTTAGTATAGGCCTTTCTTTTGGCTTTCTTAGGCTTAAAAGCAACCTTTGGCAAACCAACAAAAGCTTGTTGACCTGCACCATTAACCATATCAATAACCGTGCAAGTTAACGGCTGCATAAAACTTAAATAACTGGCACTTTTCTCACTGATCGCCGTTAAGCTAGCTTCCCATTCCGCGGTCATATCCGGTAACGTTGCTTGTAAAGGTAAGGCATTAATAAGCGCAACGCCAACCTCGGTAGCAATAATTTTTTTACCTTGTCTTAATAAAAAATTGCGGTTAAAGAGTAAATCAATAATACCTGCGCGGGTGGCATCAGTGCCTAAGCCATCAGTATCCCTTAAAACTTTTCTAATATTGTTATCACTGACAAAACGAGCTATTCCTGTCATGGCACTTAGCAGTGTGGCATCGGTAAAAGACTCTGGTGGCGAGGTATGTTTTTCAACGAGCTCTCCCCGCTGACAGTGTAATATTTGCCCTTGCTGCAATTCAGGAAGAGTACTCATTTCTTCTGTCGATTTATCACGACTGGGAAAAAGTACTTTCCAACCTTGCTGCTGCTCTACCTTGTTACTGGTAGTAAACAGTCCCCCTGCTATTTTCACTGCAAGCTTCGTTTGTTGATATCGATAAACAGGATAAAACTGCGCTAAGTATTGCCGAACAATCAATAAATAAATATTCTTCTCAAAAGAGTTAAGGGTAATATTATTAGGAGATTTTTCTGTTGGCACAATAGCATGGTGAGCGGTAATTTTTTTGTCGTTCCACGCTTTACTTTTTATCGACTCATCGGCATTTTTTGCTTGTTCACCACAAGGCAAATTAACTGCCGCTAGAGTGTTGATGATAGTCGCCGCTTGTTTAAGTTGTTCTTTTGGCAAATAACGGCAATCGGAGCGTGGATAAGTGATCAGTTTATGTTTTTCATACAAGGCCTGACAAACATCAAGCACCAATTTAGCATTCATCGAAAACTGCTTAGCCGCCGCAATTTGCAAACTTGACAAATTAAATGGCAAAGGTTGATTTTGCTGTTTTGGCTCGGTGTTAATGCTTTCGACAACTGCAACTTGCTCATGAATTCTAGCCACGACATTATTAGCTAAGCTTTTAACTAAAACTCGCCCCTCCTCATCGCAGTATTGCTGACATACTTCACTAGGTTGCCATTTAGCAGTAAAACAATCCGTTTTACTGGTTTTTTCTTTATCAATACTCAAGTGCGCCAATACTTGATAAAAGGGTTTTGAAACAAAGTCAGCAATTTCTTGTTCACGTCTAACCACTAAGCCCAAGACTGGCGTTTGTACTCTACCAACCGATAAAACGCTATTGTAGCCCTGTTTTTGACCTTGCAAGGTGCAAACACGGGTTAAGTTAATACCATAGAGCCAATCAGCTCTTGAGCGAGCTAATGCTGAAATTGATAAGGGCATAAAGTCTTGATTATTTTTAAGAGATTTAAGCGAACGCTTAACGGCAGGCAAATTTAAATCACTGATCAGTAGTCGTTTTACATTAGCCTTTTTAGTTTGAGAAACTTTAAAATAATCAATGACTTCATCTACTAACAATTGACCTTCTCGGTCAGGATCGCCCGCATGGATAATATCATCAGCTTGTTTTACCAGTTTACGTAAAATAGTTAACTGAGATCGAGTGCGGGTAATAGGTTTCAATTGCCATTGCTCAGGTACGATAGGCAAGGTTTCCATTGACCATTTTTTCAAGTTAGCATCATAATCTTGTGGATCAGCTTGCGCCAAAATATGGCCAATGCACCAGCTCACCACATCACCATTAGCAGCTTCTATGTGGGTTTTGTGGTTTTTGTGGGGCTTAGGTAGCGCAGCCGCAATAGCACGGCCTAAACTAGGTTTTTCAGCAATATATAATTTCAACAATTATTCACATTCAAACTAACAATAAGCTAAGTATAGCCAAAATACTGTTTTTATGTACAGCTTTTATTTGTTTTTTACTGGCAGCAATTTTTCTTGTACTTTTTTTATATGCTCCCGAAAACTTTTATCAAATTTACTTTCCCCACAAGCAAACGCAGAACTAGAGCCTTCTATTGGGCTACCTAACATTTGCTTGCGCTCAATGGTGCAAATACCATTGTCATATTTAGTGATTGAAATATCATCCGACATTCTAGTCGTTTTTTTCTCTCGCTCTTGCTCTGGCGTTAACGGTATAGCTGAGTGTGGTACAGAAGCTTGTTCGCCATGCATCACCGAAGGGGATCTAAATTGTTGCAGTTCAGATAACTCATCTACCATCATTTTTTCATTTATTGCGCTGCGTAAACTATTAAGCTGCTGGTAGGCAGAAAACGTGGCCTGAACTGTTTTTTTTGTTGCGGTTTCGGGGTTAACTTTTACTGCTTTTACTGCTTTTACTGCTTTTATTGCTAAAGAGGGTGCTGGAGTAACGGCAGATAACAGCTTTATTTGCTCACTAGCCTGCTGATTTTCTTCTTTTTTAAGTTCTGCTTTTTTTGGCAGAATTTGCTTTACTATTGGCTTGGCAGGCATTTTATACAAATAACTGTTAATAGCTTTCTTGGCTACTTTAATTTCTTTAATCTGCGGCTTTTCTGCGATAACAAATAACAGCAACGCTAGCAATAAATGTACAAGGATAGAAACTAAAATGATGAGATAATGCTTTTTTAACGCATGCATTTTTCCCTTAGTAGTTTCTAAAGGCATTCGCTCTATGGTATTCCCTGCTATTACAAATCCATCTAACACAAACGCAGTAACACTTATTTAACATTAGGTGTTACATAGACCGCATTATAATTAATAGGTTCAGCCTCAAACAAAAAATATCACTCCCTTGCATTACAAATTATTTAGCATGAGCGTAACTACATTTGCTATTCATACCCTATACTTGATTCATATTAAGATGTTAATTTAATGTTTCATGGGAGCATGATGACGAATATAAAGTACAAGGATAGAGCTAAGGTTAGGTATTCGCTATTACTAGCCTCATTACTCTGTTTGTTGCCTACTCAGTCACAGGCTGACGCTGTCGATGATTTATTGTCTTTGTCACTTGAAGAGTTAATGAATATAAAAGTGTATAGCGCTACGCTATCGGCCTTACCCAAATCAGAAGCGCCCTCGTCAATTATCATTATTTCTCAAGAACAAATAGCACGTGCCCCAGCAAGAAACATAAAAGACTTACTTGAAATATATGTTCCTGGCCTCATGTTTTTTGACGATTCATCTAATGGCGGCACATTTCGCATACGTGGTGTCGGGAGCAGAAATTACAGCACACTGCTATTAGTTAATGGGCGCTCTATTAATCAAAAATCGGATCAAGGCTCAGTAACAGAGTTAAACAATTGGGATATGACAGATATTGATCGGATAGAAGTAGTGATGGGACCAGGTTCGGTAACTCACGGCTCTGGCGCTATCTCAGGGGTCATTAATTTGATCACTAAAAGTGCCGGAATGACTGACGGCTTGAAAGTTAGGGGTCTGTATAACCCTGATTATCGTAGCAAGGGCGTATCTGTCGATTACAGTGAAAATAATGATGATATACAATGGTTAGCGCATTTTAGCTTAATTCGAACCAAGGGTTACGAGGGCTTGAAAATATATCAACTCTCGGGCAATGGTCAGCATGGCTACAAAGGTACTGATGCCTTTAGTAATTCAGATGCAAATACCGTCGCTGGTTTTTATCAAGACTCTGAAGATAAACCGCAAGTAAAAATATCTTTAGACGCAATATTTTTGGAAGAGTGGCATTTTCTTACCCGTTATACTTCTGCCGGTAGTGTTGGCACCGTAACAAAGAAAAACTACCTTGATGGCGAACATGCAACTCATCAGTTTACCGATCAACATTTGCTGGTCAATTTAGAAAATGAACATCAGTTTAGCCCTAACTTACAAGTAAAGAGCTTAATCAGTTTTGACTCAGAAAACTATTATAGAACCAATGCTAAGCAAGTAGACTTAAAACATGATGATCTGCTGAATCGAACCAGAAATTATTCAGAAAATGAGTGGTTTTTCCGTTCGATACTGAATTACCAATGGCCAACAAAGGCATCTTTATCGGTTGGGGTAGAATACTCGCACGACTATCTGGCAAAACCATGGCATAAATCGTCCAATACATTTAGAGCGGGTACCAGTAAGCGAAACTTTATTACTGAGGATTCTTTGTATCGTGGCAACGGAAAAAATGGCACGATAAAAGACAGCGATATTGTTGAGTTTAATGACGGTTGGTCTGCTGATACATTTTCATTAATGGCTGAATTAGAGTATTTCATTACAGCCGACACTAGAGCCTTTATTTCAGCAAGAAGTGATAAAAATGATTTTACTAACGCGATGTTTTCGCCTCGTTTAGCGTTGATATCGCACCTTGATAAAAATAACACCGTGAAAGTGAGCTGGCAACGTTCGCTCAGAATGAATACTATGGTCGAATTATATGTTGAGGAGCTTGAAGGCGAAACAAGTAACCCTGAAAAAATTGAAAACGTTGAGCTGTCTTATATTAAAACCCACAGCCCTTCCCTGCATAGCACTATTACCGCCTATTATTATGATACCGAAGTCATTGCTTGGAGTGGTACCAAGTCTGAACTAGTCGGCAAGCAAAAATCTACCGGAGTAGAGCTAGAGTTAGCTTATCAAGGCGATAATTTTACCTTCGGGCTTAATCATTCATTCTTAAAACTAAATGATTGGAATTTTATTGCCGTAGAGCCGGATGGGTCAAAAAGTCAAAAAGTCAGTTTATCAGACTTCCTGCTTAAAAGAGATTTCCTGCTGTTAACAAGTACTGGTGATAGTCCCGCTTTTTGGTCTAACAATACCACTAAACTTTGGGCTGACATTCAAATAGGCTCACAACTGATATTACATTTAGATACTCAAATCCTGTGGAAGCTTCAATACGGAGACGATTTGTTTACCATGTACAACAATGCGTATGCCGAAGTGGATCAGGGCAGTTTATCGCCAGAAAAATTAGCAGACTATAATGCGGGTTTAGCAAGCTTAAATAATTATAATCAAGCCATGAGCCAGCATGATCCTTATGGTCGAAATATCCGTTTTAACGCCTCTATTGTCTGGACTCCCCCTTATTATGAAAATAGCAAAATATCACTTTATGGCCAAAACTTGATAAACTTCGACAATAACAAACGTCACAAATCAATAAACTATACGACATTACCTGTTGCCAGTTGGTTAGAAGAGCCACGAACTATATGGCTGACTGTTGACGTTAGCTTCTAAGCCATCTCTTGATAAAAAGCAAAGCGCACCAACATAGCGCAAAAACACGACTAAAGCGCAACATTGTGTACATCAAAAAACATTATTACATGTAAAAACAACAACTTAATAGTTGGACTGTATTTTGCTTTACTAAACTAATAAAGTAATTTTAAATAAGAATTTTTCTTATTAATACTCAAGCTATTGCAACTATACGTTTCAGCATTTAGCGATTGTTTGAGTATACAGCTATTAAGGTTGGCCTATGTTGTTTGGACGCAAAAAAAGAAAACCCATTTCAATTCCTGACAAAAAAGTTAAGGAGTGGCACTACACTACTTGTAACTATTGTTCTACTGGTTGTTCAATTGAAATCGGCTTGGACGAAGACAAAAAAATAGTCACTAGTCGTGGTCACGCAGGTGCTGACGTTAACCGTGGCAAACTATGCATTAAAGGTTTGCTTGAGCATGAGTTATTCGACAGCCCCGGCCGTGGCACAGAGCCCTTGATGCGAAAGCAGCACTTTGAAGAGTTCCAACAAACAACTTGGGATGAAGCTTTAAGTACTAGCGCGGTAAAAATTAAAGATATCCAACAAAAGTACGGACGTGATGCTTTCGCGGTAGTCTCTACAGGGCAGTTACTGACTGAAGAATTTTATACGCTGGGCAAACTAACTCGTGGCTGTATCGGCACTAATAATTACGATGGTAATACCACCCTTTGCATGGCATCCGCAGTGAGTGGTTATAAACGTTCATTCGGCTCAGATGGCCCTCCAGGCTGTTATGACGATTTTGAGCACACCCATTGTTTAATGGCTTTCGGCTCTAATTTACCTGAGCAACATCCCATTATTTACTGGCGATTAAAAGAAGCATTGGAAAAACGTAAATTTCCATTGATTGTTGTTGATCCGCGCGTAACCATGTTAGCGCAGTTTGCTGATATTCACTTGCCAATTACGCCAGGCACCGACTGTGTACTAATCAACTCAATGATGCATGTCATCATCAACGAAAAGCTACAAGATCAAAGCTATATCGATGCTCACACCCAAGGTTTTGATGAAATTAAAACCTTGGTGCAAGATTATAATCCTAAATCGGCACAACATATTTGTGGTATTGACGAAGATACCATTCGCAGTGTCGCCCGTTTATATGCAAAAGCCCCAGCAGCAATGAGCATTTGGACCATGGGTATTAATCAATCAACCCATGGCTCAGACGGTGTTGCTAATATTAATAACTTGAATTTGATCACCGGTAATATCGGTAAAAAAGGCGGCACAAGTTTATCTATCACTGGTCAATGTAACGCCATGGGCACACGTGAATGGTCTTCTTGCTCAGGTCTACCCGGTTATCGTTATTTAGAAAATGAAGCCGATCGTCAAGAGATAGCTGACTTTTGGGGCATAGACCCCGAATTTTTCCCTAAAAAACGTGGCTTAGCGCAAACCGACATTTTCTCTGCCATCGAAACAGGCGAAATAAAAGGTTTATGGTTAGTTGCTACGAATCCTATGACCTCAATGCCCAACACTAGCCGTGTTCGTAAGATATTAGAAAAATTAGACTTTTTGATTGTTCAAGACGTTTATAGCGATGTTGAAACTAACCAATATGCACACGTGTACTTACCTGCCTCAGTGTGGTCAGAAAAAGAAGGTTGTCATACTAATACCGAACGTCGGGTTAACCTGATCTCTAAAATTATGCCTTGCTATGCGAATTCAAAGCCAGACTTATGGATTTTCAACCAGATGGCAAAGCATTTTGATAATGGCAATATCATTCACTTTCCTGAGCACGCAGAAGATGCTTTTAATGAAATGAAGCAACTCTCTACAGGCACTAACGCCTATGGCGAAAAGAGAACCCTTGATATTTCGGGCATGAGCTATGAAAAAATAGTGAAAGCAAAAGGTATTCAATGGCCGTACACCCAAGCAGATGACCAACAAAGTGATAACTTACAAGGTGAGCCTCGCTTATACACTGATGGTAAATTTCAAACCAAAACAGGTAAAGCAAATTTAATTCCTGTGTATTTTTATAATAACAACGAACAACCTTGTCAAGAATATCCTTTCTGGCTTAATTCAGGTCGTGTCGTAGAGCATTTTCACACTCGTACCCGTACCGGAAAAATAGGTAACTGTAATAAATTTAGCCCAACACCGTATATGGAAATGAACCCAGATGCCGCCAAAGATTTAGGTGTTGAACATCAAAGCTATGTGCGCTTAACCAGCCGCCGCGGCGATAGCGTGGTAATGGTGCAATTAACCCAACGGGTTCCTCGCAACATGGTGTTTGTGCCTTTTCATTTTCACGATTGTGTGAATCGTTTAACACTGGGTTTGCTTGATCCTTATTCAAGACAGCCTGCATTCAAACAAGGCTCTGTGCGCATTGAAAAACTAAATGCTGAACAGCAAAAAGAAGCCGCACAGCTTAATGTTGAACGAAGAACATTCTAGGAATACCGATGAATCAAGCAAAAAATGAAGCAAAAACGACTAAAGCAGCTAGTGAAGTAAAAACTTATGATCCCAAGGCTATATCTGCTCATAAGCAAGCGGGTGACAGTAAAGAGCAACAAGGTCGTTCAAGCCATTGGCAAGTACGCAGTGAAGAACAAAACTATGCCTTCCTTCCTGATCAAGAAATAGCTAAGGAAAACCGGTATGGCCAGCTGATTGATTTAGTTGATTTAACTGATGAGCCTGCACAACGTTCAATGTTTATTAATGAAAATCCTGAAGTTGGCAGTAATCCAAATCGCAATAAACAACATGGATTTTTCTTTACGGCTGATAATTGCATCGGTTGTCATGCTTGCGAATCAGCTTGTTCAGAGAAAAATGATAACCCTTCCCATTTAGCGTTTAGATCGGTAGGTTATGTCGAAGGTGGCTCTTACCCTGATTACAAACGCATGAACATTTCCATGGCGTGTAATCATTGTGATGATCCTGTTTGTTTAAAAGGCTGTCCTACCCGTGCTTACACTAAACACGCCGAATATGGTGCGGTGTTACAAGACCCTGAAACTTGTTTTGGCTGTGGCTATTGTACTTGGGTGTGTCCATACAATGCACCACAACTTGACCCAGTAAAGGGGCAAGTATCAAAATGTAATATGTGTGTTGACCGCTTAGAAGTAGGCTTAAAGCCCGCTTGTGTTTCTGCATGTATAGGTAATGCGCTTGATTTTGGCGTAATAGAAAATACTCCTGAAAATCGCGAGCAATGTAAAACGAGCATTCCTGGTTTCCCTGATCCTGAAATCACTCACCCAAACATTCGTTTTCAACAGGTGAAAGACTTACCTGATGAAATGACTCGTACCGATGCGATACCCGTGAAATATCATAAAGATAAGCAAGGTAATTATAAACCCGTAATAGATCAGAAAGCAGGTAAAGCCAGACACTGGAATTTTGCTCGATTAAACTCGAGGGAAAACCCTTTAGTGTTATTTACTTTATTTGCTCAAGCCGCCTTTGGTGTTTTTCTTATTCCATTTTTAGGCGCTATGTTAGGCGTTAAGAGTTTAGTGAGCTTTGTTAATTCTGATATGTTTTTACCACTGACACTTATCGCTTTATTAATGACCACTTTTGCCCTACTAATGAGTGTTAGTCATTTAGGAAAACCGATGCGCTTTTATCGTGGTTTTAATAATCTGCGTTATTCGCCCATGGCGCGTGAAGGTTTGGGTTTAGCCATGTTTAGTGCTGGATGTGGTTTAACCGCTTTATTTGCCCTCCCCAACAACGCTTGGCTTGTCGATTTTGCTCAGCAAGCTTTAGGGATGAATTTAGCCACTTTAACTGAAGACTTACCCTTAGCAAGCTTAGTCAACGCCACAGGCACCTTTGCTTTAGTCTCAGGCGCTGCGGGTTTATTTTACATGAATAAATGTTACCAAATTAAAGCCAGACCTTTTTGGAACCACCTACAAACAGCCACTGCTTTTGTTGGCAACAGCTTATCATTAGGCGCATTAGTTTCAGGCGTTGTCGTGCTAGGTACCTTATTAGCCATGGATATCGCCATTAAAGAAGCGACATTAATCTTTGCCAGCGTATTTACTTTAGGTATAGTGATTGAAGCGCTAGGGCTAATAAATCATAACAGTGATTTAAACCGCAGTGACAATGAAGGTGGCGCAGCCCATTATGTACAATGCACCACGTTTGGTAAAACTTACCTACTGCGTAATTGGTTATTAGGATTAAATATAGCGACGTCTTTTGCTTTATTAGCGATGCAATTGTCAGGCTTTACTGACTCAGTATTATTACTACCTTGGTTAGTTTTAGCACTGGTAAACTGCTTTACTTCACTCATCGGCAGAGCCTTGTTTTATATTTTGGTCATTCCAACCACTATGCCTGGCGCTTTCTTTTGGAAGAATAAAAGCTTTGAAGAGCATGCTCGAGATACTGGCTTAGCGGATAACCCTGCGACAGGTGTAGCGCCACTCGCGCATTAATAATAAACGATAAGACTGAAAGTGAAGAGAGTAGTTAATTAATGCTGAAGCACATAGAAGACACATTAAATAAGAGCTGCTTAATAGGTCTGACTTATTATGCAGTTCAAGGTGACGAACTAAAACAAAATATACTGGCAGGACGTGTTGTTAAAGTAGATAACGAAATAGGTATAACCGTTGAGCTAACTACTAATGACAAAAATACAGGGGCTCATTTTATTTTGCCCACCGATTTATCGTGTTGGTTTAATGCCCCTAAAGGCGAGTTTCATACCAGCCAGAAAGGCGTAAAAATCATCAATCCAGATTACTTAGTGACCTGGGATATTTTTCAAACAAAAGAACAAACAGCTAAAGAGCAGGGCAAAGGAGCCATCACCAAAAGCTCACCAGAAGATAGCGAACAACAATGGTGGCAATGGCGACCTAGAACACAGCCGCCTAATGTTGGCTAATTACTATTGAAATCAACCTTAACGTCGGTTAGCGGGTCTTTTTCTTCTCTGTTTGTGCTTATCCTTTGGATCAGAGAGTAAGCGCTTTCTAGCACGCTGCTTCTCTCCTGATTTTTTAGGTTGAGTAACTTTATTTAGATCGGGTTCATAACCCGGTAACCACTGTTGCAATAAGCGATAGTTAAGCGTTTCTTCAATTGCAGTTAGTAACCACTCTTCGCTTGGGCTGAGCAATGAGACAGCCAGCCCTGACTTACCCGCTCGGGCTGTTCTGCCAATTCTGTGTACATAATCCTCAGCCACATAAGGCAATTCAAAATTTATAACATATTTTAAATCAACAATATCAAGCCCACGAGCGGCAACATCGGTGGCGACAAGAGCACGACACTTTCCTTGTTTAAATTCAGCTAATGATTTTTCTCGTGCACCTTGTGATTTATCGCCATGTAAAGATAATGTTTTTATGCCATCCTTGCACATTTCCTTAGCAAGCTCATCTGCAGCTTTTTTTGTTCGAATAAATATCAACACCTGCTGCCAGTTATTTGAGCCAATCAAGTACGAGGTCAATTCTCGTTTTCTATCTTCATCGACGGTATAAACTATTTGCTCCACTTTGTTGGCAACCGTATTAACATCGTCAACACTGATCACTTCAGGCTCGTGAAGGAGTTTTTTACTTAATTTAAAAATAGCGTCATCGAAAGTAGCCGAAAACAATAATGTTTGATGCTTAGCAGGTAGATATTCAAATATTTTTTCTATTTCGTCTTTGAAGCCCAAATCAAGCAGCCGATCAGCTTCATCAAGTACTAATGTCTGTATAGCATTCAAATTTACATGATTATTGGTTAGTAGGTCTATTAACCGACCAGGGGTGGCAACTAATATATCGACCCCTTGTTTTAATTGTTCAATTTGGGTATTGATACTTACCCCGCCATAAATCATCGCTGATTTAGTTTGGCAATATTTTCCGTATGCATTAAAGCTGTTACTTACTTGCTGTGCTAATTCTCTTGTCGGCACAAGTACCAAAATGCTAACCTGCTTTTTTTCACCGTTTTCAACCATTAAATTAGACAAAAGAGGTAAAGCAAATGCTGCGGTTTTACCTGTGCCAGTTTGCGCCCTAGCCATAACATCATTATTAGCTAATATTAAAGGCACGGCTTGTTGCTGAATTGGAGTCGCACTCGTGTAGCCCATTTCTGCCACGGCAATTTTTATTTTTTCATGTAAAGCAAAAGCAGAAAATTTCATAATTATTTTATTTCATTAGTTTTTAGCAAGTTTAACACCTTTGAATGCTAAGGTATTTATAAGTTAAACTAGACAAGATAAAAAAATTCCGCTAAAAGCACTACAGGGTTAGCAAATTTAAGGAGAGGTATGTCAGCGATTGATTATCAAAATAAGCATTTTTTAATTATAGATAATATCAAACCTTCTCATGATATTTTGAAAAAATTTGCCATGTCTCTCACAAGTAAACAAGTCGATGCAACTCTTTACTCAAAAGACGTAACGTCTATGTGCTTAGAAAAACAGTACGATGTAATTTTATTAGGATACGACTTAGGCGAAAGACAAAAAAATGGTCAGCAAATATTAGAAGAGCTACGCATAAGTGAGGTTATATCACGCCACTGTGTGGTAATTATTATTACCGCTGAGGTTACGCAAGGTATGGTTTTAGCGGCACTCGAGCATAAGCCCGATAGCTATTTATGTAAGCCTTATTCATTGCAAGAATTGCATAAGCGCTTAAATAAATGCCTCGCAAAAAAAATGGCTATGGCTGAAATTTATCAGGCAATTGATGAAGATGATAAAAGCTTAACCATATCACTTGTCAATGATGCTTTAGCTAGTAACACCCCCTATAAAATTGAATGTTTAGGTATAAAGTCTAGACAGTATTTTGATTTGAAAAAGTTTGAGCAAGCACAAAAAATTTATACGGCATACCAAGACGAATCTCATTGTCAGTGGGCAAATATTGGTCTAGGTAAAATAGCCTTACATAATAATGATTTTGCCAATGCCGAAACTATTTTCAAAAACATCATCGAGCAGCAACCTCTCTATATGCCAAGCTATGATTGGTTAGCATCTACATATCAACAAAGAGCTCATAATCAATATGCTGAGGAAACTCTTGCACAAGCAGTAAAGTTATCACCACGTTCAGTGGTCAGACTTAAAAAATATGCAAATTTATGTTTTGAAAATGAACACTATGAAAAAGCGACCAGTGCTTATCAACAAGTTTACAACTTAGCATACAACTCAATACATCAAGCACCAGAGAATGCCATAATGTTTGCTAAATCCCTAGCGGGCTATTCTACTGACTTATCTTTAATTGATGCGAAGAAAATGAACAATAGAGCTTTCACAATGCTGTCACAGATGAATAAAAGCTATCAACAAGTAGAGTTTAAGATTCAGGCACATTTGCTATCAGCACGTTTACTAGAAAATATTCATGACTACATTGTTGCTAAGAGCAAAATAGAATTAGGGCTAACTCTATTAGATAAAGAGCGACAAAATATTGATGTAGATAGCTTGACGAACATTGCCGATTCTTTAACGAAACTGAATAGAAATAATAAAGCATCGCAAATTTTAATTTCTGTGAACCAACAGCAAGCAAATAACTCAAGTATGTCAGGAAAAATTGGTGAACTATCTAATGAGCAACTTAATGGAGATCATACCGCCAAAGCACAAAAAGCACTAGAATTTGGTAAGGAACTATTTGAAGCACTAGAGTATAGCAAAGCCATTAAAGCACTAAATGAAGCCTTGCTAATATTTCCAAACCACAGTGGTATTAAACTAAATTTATTGCAAGTATTACTGACATCTTATGAAAAAGACAAATTTAAAAGTGAAGACTTAACACAGGCAAAGAGAATTATCTTAGACATGCTAAGTGTAAGTAAAGATAATGAGATTTATAGTCGATTAAAAAAAATGAAAAAAAAATACCAGCAACTTGCTGGTATTTGATTATCTTATTCAAAGAATATGGTGGAGGGAGGTGGATTCGAACCACCGAAGGCTGAGCCGTCAGATTTACAGTCTGATCCCTTTGGCCACTCGGGAACCCCTCCACGGGGCCATTTCATCAACATCGTTGATGGAATTAGAAGTCTAACAATGTCCCGCTACGCTATCACATGGGCTTATCGTAACATAAGTCACACTACCATCGGCGTTACTGCGTTTCACTATAAAACTAAATAGAAGTCTAACAATGTCCCGCTACGCTATCACATGGGCTTATCGTAACATAAGTCACACTACCATCGGCGCTACTGCGTTTCACTTTAAAACTAAATAGAAGTCTAACAATGTCCCGCTACGCTATCACATGGGCTTATCATAACATAAGTCACACTACCATCGGCGCTACTGCGTTTCACTTTAAAACTAAATAGAAGTCTAACAATGTCCTACTCTCACATGGGAACTCCCACACTACCATCGGCGCTACTGCGTTTCACTACTGAGTTCGGAATGGGGTCAGGTGGTACCACAGCGCTATTGTCGTTAGACAGAAACTTTAATGTCTTAACTTACTTACAAGTAATTTAAGACATTCGGGCTTTTCTAAAGAGAAGTTTAGCAATGTCCTACTCTCACATGGGAACTCCCACACTACCATCGGCGCTACTGCGTTTCACTTCTGAGTTCGGAATGGAGTCAGGTGGTACCACAGCGCTATTGTCGCTAAACAAAAAAAGTACAATCTCGGAAATCTAATATAAATATGGGTTTACACTCTAATCAAGTAACACGTTAAGTACGTGATGTTTTCTATTTCTAGTTTGTCAGTCTTCATACAATCTCAAAACCACTTGGGTGTTGTATGGTTAAGCCTCACGGGCAATTAGTATCAGTTAGCTCAAGACCTCGCAGTCCTTACACACCTGACCTATCAACGTTGTAGTCTCCAACGACCCTTTAG